>Ga0070667_100001598_pt1 | contig 20265 bp, 20 predicted proteins | sample KBSS33metaG_FD_64659 | JGI IMG/M metagenome (GOLD analysis project Ga0070667, IMG submission 64659) | Switchgrass rhizosphere microbial communities from Kellogg Biological Station, Michigan, USA - KBS S3-3 metaG | ecosystem: Host-associated > Plants > Roots > Rhizosphere > Soil ... | reverse complement strand
GTCGCGACCGACGCCGCGCTCAGCCCGGCCGGCTGTAAGAAGGTGGCCGTCGCCGCGCACAACGGGCTGGCCCACACGATCCGTCCGGCGCACACCGCGGTCGACGGTGACACCGTCTTCGCGCTCGCGACCGGTCGGGTACGCATCGAACCGGACGCGGCGACACCCGAGCAGATGAACCCCGAGACGCGGCTCATCTCCGAGGTCGGCGCGGCCGCCGCTGACGCGCTCGCGACCGCCGTGATGGTCGGGGTGCTGGCAGCCGAGTCGATTGCCGGTATTCCGACCTACCGCGACCTGCTGCCAGGAGCCTTCGCGTAACGGACTCCGCCGGTAGCCTGGGCCTATGAGCTACGAACTTTCGACGACCCCGTCGAAACCGAAGCCGCCGGCGACGTGGAAGGTCGGCGGCGTCACGATCGTCAGCTTCGTCGCACTGCTGTGGCTCATCGAGGGCTGGGACGCGCTGCACAACCAGGAGCTCAATCAGGACGGCATCCGGCCGCTGGAGACCGACGGACTCTGGGGCATCTTGTGGGCGCCGCTGCTGCATGCCGACTGGGCACACCTGATCGCGAACACCGGCCCGGCTCTGGTGCTCGGGTTCCTGGTGACGCTCGCCGGCATGGGGCGCTTCCTCGCGGCCACGCTGATCATCTGGATTCTGGGCGGATTCGGCACCTGGCTCATCGGCAACATCGGCGCACCCCGCGGCGTCGAATCGGTGCATATCGGGGCGTCCGGGCTGATCTTCGGGTGGCTGACGTTCCTCATCGTGTTCGGCTTCTTCACCCGGCATGCATGGCAGATCGTCGTCGGCATCATCGTGTTGTTCGTGTACGGCGGTGTGCTGTGGGGCGCGCTGCCGGGGACATTCGGGGTGTCGTGGCAGGGCCATCTGTGCGGTGGCATCGCCGGCGTGCTCGCCGCGTATTTGCTGAGCAGTCCGGAAAGGGAAGCGCGTGAACGGCGTAAGGGTTCGGCTCTGCCGTCGATTCCGACGTAATTTGCTGAATTTGGAATTCGCCGCGCGCGGTGTTGCCGGAAGCGTGATCGGTATCGCTTTCGCGACCAATCGAGAAACTGGCCGCCCAATGGTGCCGTCTTTTCGTCGCAGCGCGTGTCGGCGTGGCAAGCTAGGGGTGTGCGCCTCACCATTCTCGGTTGCTCCGGCAGCGTGGGTGGGCCGGATTCTCCGGCCTCGGGCTATCTGCTGACCGCTCCGGACACCACACCGATGGTTATCGACTTCGGTGGAGGTGTGCTCGGCGCACTGCAGCGTCATGCTGATCCGGGCGCCGTGAATATATTGCTGTCACATCTGCATGCCGACCATTGTCTGGACTTGCCCGGGCTCTTTGTCTGGCGGCGGTATCACCCAAATCCTCCCGTTGGTCGTGCCCTGATGTTCGGTCCGGCAGCCACCTGGCACCGGCTCGGCGCGGCGTCGTCGCCCGAGGGCGGCGAGATCGACGACATCACCGACATCTTCGACATCAAGGTGTGGGTGGACGGCGAAGACGTCGAGATCGGCTCGCTGACCGTGACGCCGAGACTGGTGTGCCACCCGACCGAGTCGTATGGCATGCGCTTCACCGATCCGTCCGGCGCGACGCTCGTCTACTCCGCGGACACCGGCTACTGCGACGCGTTGATCGACCTGGCTCGCGGCGCCGACGTGTTCCTGTGCGAGGCGTCGTGGACCGACTCGCCGGACCGTCCGCCGAAGCTGCACCTGTCCGGCGCTGAGGCCGGCCGCGCCGCTCGTGAGGCCGGTGTCAAAGAGCTGCTGCTGACGCACATCCCGCCGTGGACATCGCGCGAGGACGTCATCAGCGAGGCCAAGGCCGAGTTCGACGGACCCGTGCACGGCGTGGTGTGCAACGAGTCGTTCGACATCACCCGCCCGTAACTCGCCGCTCCGCTTTCGGCGGCCCGCTAGGGTTGTCGGGTGTCCAGACGTGAAGACGGTCGCCTTGACGACGAGCTCCGCCCGGTAAAGATCACCCGAGGATTCACCAACCACCCGGCGGGGTCGGTGTTGGTGGAATTCGGCCAGACCCGGGTCATGTGCACGGCCTCGGTATCCGAAGGGGTGCCGCGCTGGCGTAAGGGCTCCGGGTTGGGCTGGCTCACCGCCGAATACGCGATGCTGCCGGCCGCCACGCACGACCGCTCCGACCGCGAGTCGGTGAAGGGTCGCGTCGGCGGACGGACCCAGGAGATCAGCCGGTTGATCGGCCGCTCGCTGCGCGCGTGCATCGACTTGAGCGCCTTGGGCGAGAACACCATCGCCATCGACTGCGACGTGCTGCAGGCCGACGGCGGCACCCGCACCGCGGCGATCACCGGCGCGTATGTGGCGTTGGCTGACGCCGTGACCTACCTGGCCGCGGCGGGACGTTTGAAGGACCCGCGTCCGCTGTCCTGTGCCATCGCTGCCGTGTCGGTCGGTGTGGTCGACGGCCGGGTCCGCACTGACCTGCCCTACACCGAGGACTCGCGCGCCGAGGTCGACATGAACGTCGTCGCAACTGACACCGGGACTCTGGTCGAGGTGCAGGGCACGGGTGAGGGCGCGACGTTCCCGCGCTCGACACTGGACAAGCTTTTGGACGCGGCTTTGGCTGCCTGCGATCAGTTGTTCGCGCTGCAGCGCGAGGCACTGGAGCTGCCGTACCCGGGCGTGCTGCCGGAGCCGTCTGGGCCGGCGAAGAAGGCATTTGGTGCCTGAACTCCTCGTCGCTTCGCGCAATGCGAAGAAGCTGGTGGAGCTGCAGCGCGTTCTCGATGCCGCCGGGGTGGTCGGTCTGACGCTGTTGTCATTGGCCGATGTGCCGTCGTTTCCCGAGGCTCCTGAAACCGGGGCGACGTTCGAAGAGAATGCGTTGGCCAAGGCGCGGGACGGGTTCGAGGCCACCGGAATTCCTTGTATCGCAGACGATTCCGGGGTGTCGGTCGACGCGCTGAACGGCATGCCCGGGGTGCTGTCGGCCCGGTGGTCCGGACGGCACGGGGATGATGCGGCGAACCTTTCGCTGTTGTTGGGCCAGATTCAGGACGTGCCCGACGAACGGCGCGGTGCGGCATTCGTGTCGTGCTGTGCGTTGGTGTCTGCGTCGGGTTCCGTCGTCGTGCGCGGCGAGTGGCCCGGCGTGATCGCCCGCGAACCGCGAGGTTCCGGCGGGTTCGGGTATGACCCGATCTTCGTGCCTGAGGGCGGTTCGGTGTCGGCGGCGGAGCTGACGCCCGAGCAGAAGGACGCGGCGTCACATCGCGGACGGGCGCTGGCGCAGTTGGTGCCGGCGCTGCGGGAGTTGGCGGCGAGTTAGTTTCGGGCGACCGGGTCGGCGACAGCGACGACGCGGTCCTCGGCGTCGACCTGCGGTGACCGGGCGCGATACATCCGGACCAATTCGCGGATAGCGACGAACAAACAGAAGGCGGCGTATGTCGCCGACAGCGCTTTGGCGTTCAGGACCAGGGCCAGCATCGCGCCGGCGATCGCCCCCGGCAGCGCGCCGAGGTTGAGGGTCAGACTCAGCCGCGGCGACGCGGTGCCCTGGCGGGCGTGCATGATCCAGCCGACGATCGAGTTCGGGACGAACATCAGCAGCGAGGTCCCGATCGCCGTGTGCAGGTCGCAACCGAACAACAGCATCAGTGCGGGGACCGCGAGCAGCCCGCCGCCCAGGCCAACTGCTGCGGCCCACGCGCCGATCAGCAGGCCGCAGGCCAGTGAGACCGGCACGACGTAGAACCAGTTGTGAACGACGGCGGGGGAGAACACCGCTCCGCCTTGCAGCAGGTGGACGCCCGCGATGTCCAGGCCGAGCTTGAGCGCCGACAGCAACAGCACCGTGACGAACAACCAGCGCAGGGTCGTGTGGGACACCTTCATGAGTAGCTTGGCGCCGAACAGTCCGCCGATCGTTCCTCCGACCAGCATGCCGAAGCCGGCGTTCCAGTCGATACTGCCGCCGACCAACGCGAAGGTCAGCGCGCCGACCCCGACAACGGCGGTATTGGCGGCGGTGGCCGTCCCGTGCAGGGTTGGTCGCGGCAGAGCGGTCAAGTGCTCCAGAGTCGGCACGTAGAAGACGCCGCTGCCGCCGCCGAAGAGGCCGCCGATCATTCCGCCGACCGCGCCCACGCCGAGTTCAGCGGGTAGTCCGCCGCGCATGACGGCAGTGTTCGGGTGTTCGACGGGCATGCGGATTCTCCTTCGGATTGGTTCGACGAACTATGGCACTTGTCTGAGGAGTAGACAAATTAGTTTCGGCGGGCGAGGTTCGGAAGGTCTCTCGCGGGGTGTCGCTACGGCGTGGCCAGATACCCGTCGATGAAGTCGTGCAGGGCGGGCGCGAGGTGCTTCACGCCGGAGTCGTTGAGCTTCGCCAGCAGGATGATGCCCTGATACTGCGCGAGAAGCGCATGCGCGAGCTGCTGCGGATCGGTGCCTGGGCGTAGGGCCCCGGCGGCTGCGGCCTCCTGCGCGATGACCGTCAGGTGGTGTTCCATCGCTGTGAGGGTCCGCGCGAGGTGTTCGCGGAGATCGTCGTCTGTGGTGGACAGTTCGGCGGCGAAGTTGCCGAACGGGCAGCCCACCGCGCGGCCGAATTGCGCTTCGAGAGCGGACTGGATGGTGCCGATGGCGTCGGGTACCGCGTGCAGTTTTTCTGCCGGCGTCGCGGTGGGGGAGCCTGCCAGTTGGCGTTGAAATGCTTTGGCGTGCAGGTCGATAACGGCCTTGGCGAGCTCTGATTTCGACGAGAAGTAGTGGTAGAAGCTGCCCTTGCGGATGTCTGTGGCGCGGCAGAGTTCGTCGACCCCGACGGCTTGGTAGCTGCGTTCGAGGAACAGGCGGGCGGCGGTCGCGACCAGGCGGTCGCGGGCGTCGGAACTGCGGGGCACCAGTGAATGCTATTTGGTAGTTGACCGGTCAGTCAAGAACGCCTAGTTTGGCGACATGACTACCGCTGAGGTTTTCCGCACGCCCGATGAGCGATTCGCCGACCTGCCGGGCTACGACTTCAATCCGAACTATGCCGAAGTCGACGGGTTGCGCATGCACTACCTCGATGAGGGTCCGCGCGACGGCACGCCCATCGTCTGTTTCCACGGCGAGCCGACGTGGGCGTACCTGTACCGCAAGATGATCGGCCCGTTCGTGGCGGCCGGGCATCGGGTGATCGTGCCGGACTATGCGGGCTTCGGCCGCTCGGACAAACCGACGGACCGGCGTTGGTACAGCTATGACCGGCACGTCTCGCTGGTGACGCAGGTATTGGGCGGGCTGGACTTGAGCGACGCCACGGTCGTGGTGCAGGACTGGGGCGGGCCGATCGGCTTACGGTGGGCGACGGAGAACGCGGATCAGGTTGGCGCCCTGGCGATTTTCAACACCGGGCTGTTCACCGGCCGGGTGTCCAAGGGCTTCATGGCGTGGCGCGCGTTCGCCGAGGCCAACCCCGACTTGCCGGTCGGCTTCGTGATTCAGGGTGCGACGACCAGCGAGTTGCCGGCTGACGTGGTCGCGGCCTATGACGCGCCGTTCCCCACGGTGGAGTCGAAGGCCGGCGCCGCGCAGTTCCCGCTGTTGGTGCCCATCACGGATGACGCTGCCGGGGCTGCTGAGATGCAGGCCGTCACTGATGCGCTATCGCGGTGGGAGAAGCCCGCGCTGGTGGCGTTCTCCGACCAGGACCCGGTGTTCCCGTATCCACGCGCGGGCGAGGCGTTTGTCGATCTGATCCCGACGGTCGACGAGCAGGTGCGCATCGAGGGTGCGTCGCACTTCTTGCAGGAGGATCGCGGCGAGCAGTTGGCCGCTGCTGTGCTCAAGCACCTCGGCTGACGGGTTGTCGCTGCCGCGACCGTAACGCCACGGCGGGTTTCTGGCCCGATTTCCGCCCTGTGGTTACAGTCGCGGCGGCCTCGGCTGCTTTATCCACAGGGCTGCGCCGATAGGCCTTGGTCGGTGGCTGGAGAGTGGGCACACTCCGAGCATGGGGGAGCCATTCATCGGTAGCGAAGCGTTGGCTGCCGGGATGCTGACGCGTCACCAATTGCGAACGAAGTTCGTTGCCGTGCACCAGGATGTGTACGTGCCGCAGGGCACCCGTCCGACTGCGATCATGCGAGCGAAAGCAGCTTGGCTGCGATCTAAACGCGAGGGTGTGCTCGCGGGCTTCTCGGCGGCCGCGCTGCACGGCGCTCGCTACATCGATGCGACGTTGCCGGCCAACATCATTCACACCAACAGACGGCCCGCGCGGGGCATCGTGGTGTGGGCGGACACCCTGGCGGCTGACGAGGTCTGCGCCATCGGCGAGATGCGGCTGACCACGCCGTTGCGCACAGCCGTCGACCTGGCCCGTCGGTATCGCGAGGACGTCGCGGTCGCCGCCATTGACGCATTGGCTCGCGCGGCGCGGTTGACGGTCGCCGACATTCAGGAAGCAGCTGACCGTCATCCGGGGCACCGGGGCCTGAAGCGCGCGAGGGTGACCATCAGGCTGGTCGATGCGGGCGCCGAGTCGCCGGGTGAGACGCGGCTGCGGTTGTTGATGGTGAAGGCGGGCTTTCCGCGGCCGGTGACTCAGCACCCGATCGACAACGAATACGGCGTATTGATCGGGGTCGTCGATCTGGCGTGGCCTGGCTTGAAGATCGCGGTCGAGTACGAGGGGCGGCACCACATGGATCCCGACCAGGTTCGCAAGGACATCGCGAGGATCGAGGAGATGATCGAGATGGGTTGGCTCGTCATTCGCGTCACCTCGCGTGATTCCAGTGGCGTCGTGCTGCGCAGGATCGCGCATGCCAGGGCAGCGCGGGGCGCGGTCGACGACGTCACGATCCGACTCTCGCGAGACCTGACTGACGCGTTATGCCCCGATGGGCTTCGGGCTTCGTGACGGCCTTAGCGGGCCCGCGACCGTAACGCCACGGTGGGTTTCTGGCCCGATTTCCGCCCTGTGGTTACAGTCGCGACCCGCCTAGAGGTCAGGCCAGGTCGAAGCGCTTCTTGACGTCTTCGGTGCGGAAGTGCTCGACGATGATGCCCAGCAGCGGCACGGTGCCGGCGAAGAGGGTGCCGATGGTCTGGCCGAGCGGCCAGCGGACCTTGACCGCCAGGTTGAACGTGCACAGCAGGTAGATGAAGTACACCCAGCCGTGGACGATGCCGATCCAGTTGAGGCTGACGTCGTTGAAGACGTAGTGCGCGACCAGCTCATAGCAGAGGGCGATGAGCCAGATGCCGGTCGCCCAGGCCATCACGCGGTAGGCGATGAGGGCCTTGCGGATGGAGTCTTTCGACACCGCGGTCGGCTGCGACTCGGTCATGTGGTGGTCCTGTCCTGTTTATCGTTCTCGGCCAGTTCGGCGAGGTAGGCGTTGTATTCGTTGAGGGTCGGGTCCGCGGTGTCTTTGGCGGCCTGGGGACGCTCGGGGAGCAGGCCCTCGGGGATTTCGGTGGGCCCATCAGTCGCCGGCGCCACGGGGCCTTCATCCTCGTAGCGGACGAACTTGTAGTAGCCGTAGAAGCAGAAGGCGCCGAACATCGGCCACTGCAGGGCGTAGCCCAGGTTCTGGAACGTGCCGGCACTCGACTGGAACCGCGACCACTGCCACCAGGCCAGGGCCATGCAGCCCAGGGCAGCGACGGTCACCAGCACGATGAGCGCCGGCCTCCTACGCCGTGTAGTGGACATAAGGCAACGGTACCGCGCGTGACCTCGGGTTTGCGATTCGCGTGAGCTACGACGCTGGGCGTTCGATGCAGGGCCACGGGACAAGGCGCGACTTGGGCCCGATGAATTCGTCCAGGCGGGCTGTGTCCGCTTTGCGGTAGATCGAGAGTTGCTTCCTGGCTTGGTCGACGAGGTTCTGCTGCCACGGTTCTTGCCCGGCATGACAAGCGCTGATTGCTTCACTGCAGCGGTCGACGATGGCGGGGTACTTCTGGTCCAGGACGATTCGCAGTTTTCCATACGCCGCGTCGCGCGTCGGAGACGCATCCGTCGCCCAAGTACAAGCCGAGCAAGTAGCTGTACTCGACTGCCGGCAATGCCGTGAAGTCGTGGTCGATGCCGCATCTGGAATCGGCGGCCGCTCGACGTCTCCAGATGCCGGGAGCACGCCGCCAGCCACGCACCGTTTATCGCGGGATACCCGTTGTTCTCGCGATGGCGCAATTATTCATCCCGCCAGCGATGTGTCGTTGGACGGTGTCGAATTCCTCGGCTGATCTCACGCGGTTCCCCCTTCGATCGCGTGACAGCACCAACGTATGACGGACCACCGACAGATCTCGTTTGTCGGCCAGCGGTAAGCTGACAGCGCTTGAGCGCGAGTGTCGGAATTGGCAGACGAGATGGGTTTAGGTCCCATTGTCCTTTGGGCGTGGGGGTTCGAGTCCCCCCTCGCGCACTCTTGTGAGTCGAGTCATCGGCTTTGGGAGACCCTGGCGTTGCCAGTGTCTCCCTGTTGGGCGTGATTTATCGGTAGTGCTTTCGGCGACTAACGCCAAATCGTCGAACGCTGACTCCGCCCCGGTGAGACGTTGACCGAATCGCTTCCACGAGAGCGACACGATCACGGTCCAGGAAATCGCATGCAAATATTCCGCACCTGTCCCGTATCGGAGCTCTGATTGGCCTACCCGCCCGTGGCAGGTTTGACGAACTCACCGCAGGCCGCCCCGCGAGCCCCGGTTCGACGGCCCGGCCGCGCAGGCGCCGACAATCTGCCGGCAGAGGCGTGTCATTGGGCTAGCGTGATGCAGTCCGGGCCACCGGACGTGTACCTGCGGTTGGTCGCCGAAACTGGTTGGAATGTAGAGAAATTCGCGCAGCCAGCCAGCCGGACGCCGTCGCGGTGCGACTACCGCGTTCGGCGGCCAGGCAGTTAGCGATGCCCTACGAAAAGCGTTGGGCTGCTTGGTCTATCTCTGTGTCAGTGCTTCTTGGAGTGCAACACGCCCTCGATCGGCGCTTGGTCGGTCTTGGCGCGCTTCTCCGCGCGTTTCTCTTTGAGCGACTTACCGGGCTTCTTGGACATAGTTTGCCGCGGAGATTTGTCAGACATGACGGCCCCTTTTGTTCGGGGGCCTGGATGGTCCCTATCGCCCGACCATACGCGCACCGCCGACGGGCAGGCAATGCGGTGGTCAATGCTGCTGGCACCGCCATGTGGCGCGGTTGCGTGCTGAGGCATAGGCTGGTGGTCACACACCCTAGGTGGCCAAGACCCGCTGCCGCGCGTAGACGGACCGGGAATTCCTTTGCCTATCAATGATATTGCCGCGTATTCGCGGTTGACACCAGCGGACGTCGAGGCGTTCGGGGCTGAACTGGACACCATTCGCGCCGATGTCGAGGAGTCCCTCGGTGCAAAAGATGCGGCCTACATCCGTCGCGTCATCAGATTCCAGCGGATTCTGGACGTCGTGGCTCGGCTCCAGATCGCCCGCAGTCGGTCCAGGGTCGGTTGGGCGGTGGGCTCGGTGGCATTGGCGTACGCGAAGATCATTGAGAATATGGAGATTGGGCACAACGTCTCGCACGGTCAATGGGACTGGATGAACGATCCGGAAATCCACTCAAGCACCTGGGAGTGGGACATGGTGGGGCCGTCGGCGCAGTGGCGCTACTCGCACAACTACCGACACCATGTGTTCACCAACGTGGTCGGGGTGGATGACGACTTGGGATTCGGGGTGCTCCGGGTAACCCGCGATCAACCCTGGAAGCCCGCATATCTGTGGCAGCCGCTGCGAAACATGTTGTTGGCCTTGATCTTCGAATGGGGTATCGCACGCCACGGATATCACTCCGAAACGGAACGGGCCGGCTCAGAGGACGCGAGGCAGGTGGTGAAGAAGGCGATGCTGCTCAAGATCGCCCGCCAGACCGCGAAGGACTACCTGCTCGTGCCCGCGCTCAGCCTGCGCCGCTGGCGTCGAACGCTGGCGGCCAACGCGACCGCCAACCTGCTGCGCAACCTATGGTCGTATGTAGTGATCTTCTGCGGGCATTTTCCCGATGGCGTGCAGACGTTCGCCCCGGAGGTCCTGCGGTCCGAGACCCGAGCGGAGTGGTATCTGCGTCAGATGCTGGGGGCCGCGGACTTCAAAGCCGGGCGGGTGCTGGCATTTTCGAGTGGAAACCTGTGTTACCAGATCGAACATCATCTGTTTCCGGATCTGCCGAGCAATCGATTGGCGCAGATCAGTGTTCGGGTGCGTCAGTTATGCGACAAGTACGACCTGCCCTACACCACTGGCTCGCTAACTCGGCAGTACCTGCAGACTGTGCGAACCATCTGCCGGCTGGCGTTCCCGGATGGCGCAACGGCTGTCAGTCACGGATGACCGCCGGTGACTGGCGATGCGTCAAACATCGAAGGCCCGCTGGATTTTGGCCCGCATCTGTCCGGCGTCGGCGGAGGCCTGGTGCGCCTGTCCGTCGTCGAACGGTCCGCTGTCGCCGACGCTGAAGCCGAAGTAGCTCTTGGTGGCATGTGAGGCGCGTTTTGCTTTGCGGGCCATGGTTTTTGCGAAGCTCATGTTCGATCTCTCTGTTGTCAATTCAGGTACAGCACGCTGGTGCGCGCTGGGTGTCAGGTCCGGTTGCCAACCGCAGTCGATTTGCGTTGTCGCCGGCGGTTACTCGGTGGCAGCGAGCTCAGTTGCGTTGGCGGAACACGTTGTATGCCTTCGGTTTTGGCATTCGGCCGCCCAGACGGGCATGTCGGCAAGTTGTCGGCCATGGTGATCCGAAGGCATCGAGGGTCGCCGATATGTTGGGCTCGAACAACTGGGGTTCTGTCCACCTGTCACACTACACCCGTTTTGCCTCCTTGAACTGCAACGACGGGTCAATAGGGCCGCTGGTCGCCCCGCTCGGAGGGGCTCGGGGGTGTAGCGTAGAAGAGGTTGGGGACCCAGTCAGCCCAGGCGTAGTCAGCCTTTTGCCGCTTGCATTCCTCCGAGCAGCCGCTCGCGCCGGACACACCTCGGTGACAACCACGCGACGGGATCACCATGAAATCTCAATCCATTCTTCAATTTTCAGAAACTTCGGTGCTCAGTCACCAATCTTCCGGCCTGCCGACCTTCGGGATTCTCAGCACCTATCCACCGACACGATGCGGACTGGCGACCTTCAGCGCCGCATTGAGCCACGGGTTGGCCGCCAACGGCGCTGATGTCAGTGTTGTTCGGGTCGCAGACGGGTCATCGAGCAGTCACGCTCGTGTCATCGGTGAACTGACCAACGGATCGGCGGCGTCGGCGTCAGCGACGGCGGATTTGCTCAGCCAGAGCGATGTTGCGGTGATCCAGCACGAGTACGGCATCTACGGCGGCCCCGACGGCGATGAAGTCGTTGCCATCATCGGTGCGCTGCAGGTCCCGTCGATCGTTGTGGCGCATACGATCCCGAAACATCCGACGAGACACCAACGTTCGGTGCTCGAGGCGATTGTGGCGCTCGCCGACCAGGTAGTGGTGCTGTCCGATGCCGCGAGCGAGCAATTGCGTTACGGGTTCGACGTAGACCGGCGGAAGATCAGCACGATTCCGCATGGCGCGACCGTCCCGGTTCATGGCCACACCAAGCGCGGTGGCCGGCCGACGTTGCTGACCTGGGGTCTACTCGGACCAGGCAAAGGGGTCGAGCGCGTCATCGATGCGATGGGCGAGTTGCATCATGTCAACGGCCGGCCCCGTTACCTGATCGCCGGCGAGACGCATCCAAAGGTGTTCGCCGCCGACGGCGAGGCCTACCGGAACGCCTGTATCGAGCAGGCGCGGCGCACCGGGGTGACCGACGCGGTGCACTTCGATGCCGGCTACCGCGACGTGCCGTCGTTGATCGCGTTGATGTTGTCCGCGGCTGTGGTGGTGCTGCCGTACGACTCGACCGATCAGACCACCTCCGGCGTCTTGGTCGACACCATCGCCAGTGGTCGGCCGGTTGTCGCGACGGCGTTCCCGCATGCGGTCGAGCTGCTGTCGACCGGCGCCGGCATCGTGGTGCCCCACGATGACCCCGACGCGCTACACACGGCGCTGCGCGCGGTACTGACCCAGCCGCGGTTGGCCGGAGCGATGTCGGCTGAGGCCCGCCGGATCGCCCCGACGATGTCCTGGCCGATCATTGCCAGGTCGTATCAAGCTCTGGCACAACGGATTCTGAGCAAGCGACCGGAGCGGACGTGGCTGCAGTAATGCCGTCCCCGAAGTTCGACCATCTGATCGAGTTGACTGATCTGCATGGCACCTTCGAGCATGCGTGTGGCGCCGAGCCGCGGATCGAGCACGGTTACTGCACGGACGACATGGCCAGGGTTCTGGTCGTTGCCAGTCGCGAACCTGACGCCGGAGACGCCGTCCATGCACTGGCCAGGTTGGCGGTGAAGTTCCTCAACGAGGCGCAGTCGTTCGCCGGCGGTTGCCGTAACCGGATGGACAGCCACGGTCGGTGGACCGACGACTTCGCGTTGGAGGACTGCTGGGGACGCTGCCTGTGGGGCTTGGGTACGGCCGCCGCGCACAGCGATGTCGGTCTGGTCCGCAGTCTGTCGGTGGTCCAGTTCGACCGTGCCGCACATGGCCGGTCGGTATGGCCGCGCGCGATGGCGTTCGCGGCGCTGGGCGCCGCCGAGTTACTCAGCATCGACCCTGACCATGCCGCGGCGCGTCAGCTCATCGACGACTACGCCGCGGGTGTGGCAGAGCCGAACGGCGACCGCGATTGGCCTTGGCCTGAGGCGCGGCTGACTTACGCCAATGCGTTGCTGCCGGAGGCGATGATCGCTGCCGGCGTCGCCCGTGACGATTCGGCGCTGTGCCAGCACGGCCTGGACCTGCTGGAATGGCTGATCGATTGCGAGACCGTCGACGGGCACCTTTCGGTGAGCCCGGCCGGGGGCTGGGCGGCCGGCGATTCTCGGCCCGCATTCGACCAGCAACCCATCGAGGTGGCCACTCTCGCTGATGCGTGCGCCCGCGCCTCCGACGTGGACGCCAGCGCCCTCTGGCCGAACACCGTCCGGGCTGCCGCAGCCTGGTTCCAAGGCGCGAACGATGTCGGAGCGACGATGTGGAATCCGGCAACCGGCGGCGGATTCGACGGACTGCAGGCCGATGGCATCAACATCAACCAGGGCGCCGAGTCGACGCTCGCGGTGCTGTCCACGTTCCAGCAGGCCCGCCGCCTGGTAGCGGTGTCCCGATGACCGCGGTGCGGTCGGGGCTGGTCACACGCAGCCGGCTGCGGTTGACCGCAGACCCGGCGCGGGTGATCACCCGGCTGTTTGTGCCCGGGCAGGAAGGCTTCGAGCTCCAGGAGTCCCGCGCCGGTGCGGTGCTGAAGCGGGTGCTGGCGCTGGACGAGGCCGACGTGCGGGCAGCGCTGGACAGTGTCGTGCGTCGATTCGACCACCGGCATCGCGATCTGGCCGGCACCTTTCGGCGCCATGCCCGCGAGCTCGCCGATCGACTGGATCCCGACACCAAGATCTCCGAGGCTCGAAAGCTGTTGGTGGGTGCGACATTCACCAATGAGTTCGCGATCGAAGGGGCGGCGCTGTGCAATCCGAGCATCGTCGCGCACCCTGATCAAACGGGTGTGGCTGCGGGGAGTCTGCGATTTGTGCTGAGCGTCAGGGGGATCGGTGAGGGGCATCGGTCCTCGATCGGCTTTCGGACGGGCACCGTGGACCATGCGGGGTGGGCCACGATCGACGACCGAGCTCCGTTTGCCACCGTCGGTACGGTGGCGCCGACACTGCTCGACGTGGCGGTGTTCCGCACCGAGTTGTCGCGATTGGACGACGCCGGCGAGGCCGCCGACTATGTACTCGACGCGCTGGGCGATCAGTTCACCCGCACCGATCTCGATGAACAGCTGGACAAACTGCTCCTGCACCGCAGTACCCGCACGAATGCGCCGGGCACCATCGCATTGATCCGGGAGATCGCTGACCGGTCATACGCCGTCGAATTCGCCTCGGACACAGATATTTCCGAGCATGTGCTGTGGCCTGCAAGCAGCGCCGAGGCAGCCGGCATGGAGGATGCGCGCTTTGTTCGCTTTGTTGACGACGACGGTACCGCCACTTACTACGCCACCTACACGGCGTACAGCGGATCGCACATCCGCCAGCAATTGTTGACGACCAACGACTTCCGGTCGTTCACGTCGACGCCGATGGTCGGCCCGGCCGCGGCGAACAAGGGCCTGGCGCTGTTTCCCCGCCGGATAGCCGGACGGTTCGCGGCGATGTCCCGGTCGGACCGGGAATCGAACACTGTCGCCTACTCCGACGATCTCTCGGTGTGGGACGGTGCTTTAGCTTGCCAGTATCCGTTAGAGGTATGGGAGATGCTGCAATTGGGAAATTGTGGACCGCCTATCGAAACGGACGCGGGGTGGCTCATACTCACTCATGGTGTCGGTCCGATGCGGACGTACTCGATCGGCGCGCTGCTGCTCGACCTAGACGATCCGACCCGGATCATCGGGCGGTTGCCGGAGCCCCTGCTGAGCCCCGAGAGCGACGAGCAGGACGGCTACGTGCCGAACGTGGTGTATTCGTGTGGCGCGTTGGTGCACGCCGACACCCTGGTGCTGCCCTACGGCATCGGCGATGCCGCAATCGGTTTCGCCAATGTGGTGCTGCCGGAGCTGCTGGCGGTGCTGCGTCTCTAGGCGGCTTATTGCGGGAGGCGCAGCCGCACCATCCGGGTCGTGGAACTCTCGTCCAGCTCGACGACGTCGGTACGCGAGCGCAGGAAATCGCTGAAAGACCGGAATCCCAGGGACTTTTCGCTGAACGATGGGTCCATCCGCTTCATCTGCGCCTTGACGGCCGAGTTGTGCAGCCACTCGACGTCGTCCTTCTCCAGCCCGATCTGCAACGCGCGGGTCAGTAGGGCGGTCGCCGAGATCTGGGGGTCTGGGGGTTCGGGCTCGGAGGGCTCGGCGGTGCGGCGGGTGCGTTTCGGTGGCGCTGGTTCAGCGGGTGCCTCGAGCGCCGGGACGCCGGGCAGTGCGTCGTAGCTGACGAACTCGTCGCAGGCCGCCGCGAGCGCTCGGCTCGATGACCCGGCTACCCCGATGCCCACCACGTACCGGCCGAGGCGCTTGCAGCGCTGGGCCAGCGGAATGTAGTCAGAATCGCCGGCGGCGATGACGACGTGGGTGAGGTCGGGCAGGCGGAACATGTCCTCGACGGCGTCGACCGCCAACCGGATGTCGGCGCCGTTCTTTCCGTAGGCGGCGGCTGGGAACAGTTGCACGAGGTCGACGGCGCGGCCGACGAGCTGCTGCCGATAACCGGCGTTGACCTCGGCGGACCAGTCGGCGTACGCGCGGGTGAGTACCAGCGTTCCGAACGACGACGCGAAGTCGAGTACCGCACCGACGTCGACGGTGGCGCTGGTCAACCGGTCGGAGTCGAGTCCCTTGGCCTTGTCCTTCTGAAAAGAGTTGCGGCCGTGCACCTGGTCGTAGCGGGAGATGACGATGTTGTCGAAGTCGAGGTAGACCGCGACGCGGGTCGCGGTGGTGTCCGTCATCTGCCCAGTGTGGTGCATCGCGGGTGGGTTATGGCGCGCAACGCACTCGGACGCGCGTTTTGCCCCGATATGCCTACCCTGTCGGGATGCTCACCGAACTGATCGCGCTCACCGGCGGGTCCTACCGCATGGGGTCGCAGGACTTCTATCCGGAGGAAGCGCCGGTGCGCGAGGTGACGGTCGCGCCGTTCTCGATCGAACGCCATCCGGTCACCAATGCCCAGTTCGCCGAGTTCGTGGCCGCGACAGGGCACGTGACGGTTGCTGAGCAAGCCCTCGATCCGGCGGCGTTTCCGGGCGTTCCCGCGGAAGAACTCATTCCCGGGGCATTGGTGTTCCGCGGTACCGCCGGCCCGGTCGACCTGCGCAATTGGCGGGAATGGTGGACGTGGGCTCCTGGGGCGAGCTGGAAGCACCCGAAGGGCGCCGGGTCGACCATCGAGGACCGGCAGGACCACCCCGTGGTGCAGGTCGCTTACCCGGACGCCGCAGCCTACGCGGCGTGGGCAGGACGGCGACTGCCCACCGAAGAGCAGTGGGAGTACGCCGCTCGCGCCGGATCGGCAGCGGCGTACGCCTGGGGCGACGATGTTCGGCCCGATGGGCAGCTGATGGCCAACACCTGGCAGGGCAGGTTCCCGTACCGCAACGACGGCGCGCTCGGCTGGACCGGCACCTCGCCCGTTGGGACATTTCCGCCCAACGCTTTTGGCCTCGTCGACATGATCGGCAACGTGTGGGAGTGGACCAGGACCCGGTACACGCCGCGGCACCGGGCCAATCCCGAGTTGACCGGCTGCTGCCCGCCACCCGCGGGTGATCCGTCGGTGATGCAGACCCTCAAAGGCGGTTCGCACTTGTGCGCACCGGAGTATTGCCACCGCTACCGGCCGGCGGCGCGGTCGTCGCAATCGCAGGACAGCGCTACCACGCACATCGGCTTCCGGTGCGTGGCTGACTAGGTGGCGTTAGCCGCCATAAAACGCCGCGACATTGCCGCTGGCCTAGGGCTTTACCTGCAATCAGGTGGCGTAACACTGGTCGTATCGCCACCGGTGGCCATCGGTGGCACAGTGAGTTCATGACCCGCCGCCCGCACATCCCGCCGAAGGACTTCCCACGTCCTGCGGCCCGGGAATATGCGGGCACCCGCGCCGATGCGGCCCGCTGGGCCCGCGATGTCCTGCGCGGCCAGATCCTCGATGGCGTCTACGGCGGCCTGGCCGCGGCGCGGCCGATGCTGCCACCGGAGAACGAACTCGCCGCCGAATTGGGGGTCAGTCGCAACGCGATACGCGAGGCTCTCGAACTCCTGCGCGGCGAAGGACTGATCACCCGGGTGCAGGGGGCCGGCACCTTCGTCACCGGCGCCAAGCTCAGTCAGCGCATCGACCGGCTGGAGGGGCTCGCAGAATCCCTTGCCGGGCACCAGCTTCCGGTGGAGAATACCGTGCTGTCGGCACGGGAGTCGGTCGCGTCACCGTTCGTCGCGGCGAAACTTCAAGTGGCAGAGGGCGCGCCGATCCTGTTCATCGAACGCCTGCGGTCGGTCGGCGGGGTGCCGTTGTCGTTGGACACCACGTCGCTGCGGATCGGGGCAATTCCCGTCGACGCCAACCTGGCCGATCAAGACGTCTTCGCCCTGATCGAAACCGAACTCGGGATGCGGCTGGGTTGGGCCGAGATCACGGTGGAATCGGTCTCGGCCGACGCGGATACCGCCAAACTCCTCCAATTGCGCGCCGGTGCACCGCTGTTGCTCCTGCACCGGCTGACTCACCTCGAAGACGGCACTCCCTTCGACCTTGAGACAGTGCGGTACCGCGGCGACCGCTGTTCGTTGATCACCACCGCGGCACGGGATTCCGCGCCGCCGCCACTGTAGTCGGCAGCTGCAGTCAATCACCCATTCCCCTTACCGATTTCGCCATCGATAGAGAGGCAGTACAGCCATGCCCGCACAACCCAACATCGTCTATTTTCACGTCGACAACCTCGGCATGGGAGAGCTCGGCTGCTACGGCGGCGGCATCCTGCGTGGCGCCGACACGGTCCGCATGGACGCCTTCGCGGCCGAATCGCTGAAGCTTTCGCACTTCGTCGTCGAACCACAGTGCACGCCCACCCGATCGGCGTTGATGACCGGCCGGTACCCCATCAGGTCCGGCAACCACACCATCGCCCTCGGCGGCAACGGTGGTGGCATCGTGGCGTGGGAGCGCACCATGGGCGATATCCTGTCCGAAGCGGGCTATGCCACAGCATGTTTCGGCAAGTGGCACATCGGCGCCGAGGACGGCCGGTGGCCGACCGATCACGGCTTCGACGAGTGGTACGGCCCGGCCCGCACCTACGACGAGTGCCTGTGGCCCGACGATCCCTGGTACAAGGCCGAACGCGACGGCTACTCCTACATGTACGACGGCACCAAAGAAGGCGGCGTCCGGACCACCGACCAGCAGCTGACGGTCAAGCTCAAGGGCGAGGTCGACGGCGAGTATGACCGCCGTGCCAAGGATTTCATGAAGCGCAGCGTCGAAGCGGACAAGCCGTTCTACCTGTACCACAACCACTCACTGATGCATTTCCCGATGGAGGTCCGTCCCGAGTTCAAGGGCAAGAGCACCAACGGCAACTGGGGTGATTCGTTGCTGATGCTCGACCACGACTTCGGCAGCATCCTGGACTACCTGACCGAGCTCGGTATCGCCGACAACACCATCGTGATCATGGCCGGCGACAACGGCGCAGAAGACCACCTGGCCGGCCGCGGCACCGCGGGATTCTTCGACGGCTCCTACTTCAGCTCGGCCGAGGGTGGTATCCGCACGCCGTGTCTGATCCGCTGGCCCGGACACGTGCCGGTCCGCGAGAGCAACGAGATGGTGCACGTCACCGACATGTTCCCGACCTTGCTGCGCTGGGTGGGCTGCGAGGTGCCCGACGACCGGATCATCGACGGCATCGACCAACGCGAATTCTTCGGCGGGGCAGAGGAATCCAATCGTGACGGGTGCATGGTCTGGCTCAACGAGGAGCTGCATGCGGTGAAGTGGTCGCAGTTCAAGATCAACTTCAAGCGGCAGCAGCACTTCCACGATCCGGAGATCCCGCTGGGCTTCGCGCGCATCACCAATCTGCTGGAGGACCCGAAGGAACGCGAAGCGGTCAACCAGACCTGGGTGCGGTGGTGGGTGATGCAGCACGCGTACCGCTTCATCCAGGAGTTCGACGCCAGCGTCGAGACCGAGCAGCTCATCCCCGCCGGGGCGCCCATCGATTTCGTCCCCGAACGCAACCAGTAGCACCAGCGCGGCGCGGCCCCTGTACGTCAGGGGCCGCGCCAGACTGTCGAAGGAGTACAGCCGTGTCCAACAGCTATGGCGCCCAATCGATCACGATCCTCGAAGGGCTTGATGTCGTTCGCAAACGGCCCGGCATGTACATCGGGTCGACCAGCGAGCGCGGCCTGCATCACATGGTGTGGGAGGTGGTCGACAACGGTGTCGACGAGGCGATGGCCGGCCACGCCAGCCGCGTCGACGTCACGCTCCTCGCCGACGGCGGCGTCGAGGTCACCGACGACGGTCGCGGCATCCCGGTCGCCATGCACCAGACCGGGATACCCACCGTCGACGTTGTGATGACCCAACTGCACGCGGGCGGCAAATTCGACGGCGACTCCTATCAGGTGTCCGGTGGCCTGCACGGTGTCGGCGTCTCGGTGGTCAACGCGCTGTCGACACGGCTGGAGGTGCTCATCCACCGGGACGGGCACGAATGGTTCCAGACCTATGACCGCTCGGTACCGGGCACCTTGCGGCAGGGACAAGCGTCCGCACGCACCGGCACCACGGTCCGATTCTGGTCGGACCCAGAGATTTTCGAGACCACCGAGTACAGCGCCGAGACCATCGCGCGCCGGCTGCAGGAAATGGCCTTCCTCAACAAAGGCCTGGTGCTGACGCTGACCGACCGGCGCCGCCACGACGAGGAGACCCGCGTTTTTCACCACCCAGGTGGACTGATCGACTACGTCACCCACATCAATCGAGTGAAAGACGCCATCCAGCCAAGCATCATCGCGTTCGACGGGGCGAGCCCCGGCCACGAAGTCGAGATCGCGATGCAGTGGAACGCCGGCTATTCGGAGTCGGTGCACACCTTCGCCAACACCATCAACACGCATGAGGGCGGCACGCACGAGGAGGGCTTCCGTGCCGCGCTCACGTCGGTGGTGAACAAGTACGCGCGTGACAAGAAGCTGCTCAAGGACAAAGACCCGAACCTCACCGGTGACGACATCCGGGAGGGCCTGGCCGCGATCATTTCCGTCAAGGTCGCAGAGCCGCAGTTCGAAGGGCAGACCAAGACCAAGCTCGGGAACGCGGCTGTCCGGTCATTCGTGCAGAAGATCTGCCATGAGCAGCTGACGCATTGGTTCGAGGCGAATCCGGCGGAGGCGAAGGTCATCGTCACCAAGGTCGCGTCGTCCGCGCAGGCCCGCGTCGCTGCGCGTAAGGCGCGGGAGTTGGTGCGCCGCAAGAGCGCAGCCGACATCGGCGGCCTGCCCGGAAAGCTCGCCGACTGCCGCTCCACCGATCCGACGAAGTCGGAACTGTATGTGGTGGAGGGCGACTCGGCCGGTGGTTCGGCCAAGAGTGGTCGGGACT
>Ga0070667_100001593_pt1 | contig 20322 bp, 18 predicted proteins | sample KBSS33metaG_FD_64659 | JGI IMG/M metagenome (GOLD analysis project Ga0070667, IMG submission 64659) | Switchgrass rhizosphere microbial communities from Kellogg Biological Station, Michigan, USA - KBS S3-3 metaG | ecosystem: Host-associated > Plants > Roots > Rhizosphere > Soil ... | reverse complement strand
GCCAGATCGGTGACGAACATGACCGCGCCCTTGAGCACGGTGATCAGCAGCAGATCCTGGTCGCCGGAATCGGCACGGTAGTCCTCGGCGATGAGCGCGGCCATCTCAGCGATGCGCGCCTGCACCTGCTCCTGAGACAGGAGAACCGACTTGATGTCACCCGGATACAGCTCCACGGCAACAGCGTGCCACGTTGCCTGGCCGAGTACCAAGACCGTCCCGCTCGGCGGTCGCTCACACGGGCCGGGCGGCCACTGTGAGCACGCCGGCGCGGCGGGTGACCACCAATCGCTGAAAGCGCAGCGGCGAGCTGACCGCGGTGCCGCCCTGCCCGTGCCAGTCCCCTACCAGCGCGTCGACGGCACGTAGTTGGACATCGGTGAGCGCCGTGGCGCCGACGCCCAGCAGCCAGCCGCGGATCACCCGGCGGCGCAGCGCGGCCGGCAGTTCCGCGAGCCCGGCGACCGTCAGGCCGGCATCGGAACGCAGGGCGGCCAGGTGCCCGGCGGCCAGGGCGTCGAGGGCATCGTTGTCTTCCCGCAGCGCAGCGGCGGTCCGGGCCAGTGCCGGCGCGACCCCGCCGGCCAGTACGTCCTCAAGCAGCGGCAGGACCTCGGCGCGCAGCCGCACCCGCGTGTAGCGCGGGTCGGTGTTGTGCGGGTCCTGCCACGGCGTGAGCCCCAGTTCGGCACAGACGGCTTCGGTGTCGGCGCGCCGCACCTCCAGCAGCGGCCGCCCCCACGGCGGATCCCAAACCCGCATGCCGGCAATGGATCTCGGACCCGAGCCCCGGCCCAGCCCGAGCAGCACCGTCTCGGCCTGATCGTCGAGGGTGTGCGCGAGCAATACCGGCGCGCCGTCGCGGGCAGCGTCCAGTGCGTCGTACCGCGCGGTGCGGGCCGCGGCTTCCGGACCGCCGTCTGAACCGACGCTGACGCAGATCACTTGCACAGCAACACAACCCAGCTGCCTGGCCTGCGCTGCCGCATTGGCTGCCACGTCGGCCGATCCGGTTTGCAGGCCGTGGTCGACGATCAACGCGGTGGTCGGCTTGAGGGCGGCGGCGGCCGCGGTCAGCGCCAGCGAGTCGGCGCCGCCGGAGAGTCCGACGCACCACCGGTCAGCCGGATGCCGACGCGCGAAGCCGGTGACGGCGGCACGCAGGGCCGTCAGAGCACTCGATCGATCCATCGCCGCGGCTCGTCGATTTCGGTTGGCAGCGGCAGGGTTTCGGCATCCGTCCAGATCGCGTTGAACCGCCTCATCCCGACGGTCGACACCACCTCGTCGACGAACTTCTTGCCGCGGGTGTACTGGGCGATCTTGGCGTCGACCCCAAGCAGGGCACGGACGATCCGTTGCAGCGGCGACTGTTTACGATGCCGGCGCTCGTCGAACCGGCTGCGGATGGTGGCCACCGACGGCACCACCGCCGGGCCGACGGCGTCCATCACGTGGTCGGCATGACCTTCCAGCAGTGTTCCCAACACCAGCAGCTGATCGAGCGCACGCTGCTGCTCGTCGGACTGCATGATGCGCATGACGCCGAGGATGCCTTGCGAATTCGGGTCGGACTCGCCGGCCCGCTGCTCCCGGACGTACGCGGCAAGCCGGCCGGCGATGTCACCGGCATCCAGACCGGATTCGTCGGTCAGCACCGCCAGCGCCTGCGACATGTGCTCGGTGAGCCAGGGGTTCGCGCGGAACTGCACGCGGTGCGTCACCTCGTGCAGGCACACCCAGAGCCGGAAGTCGGCAGGGTCGACCTTCAGTTGCCGTTCTGCGGCAATAACATTCGGCGCGACGAGCAGCAGCTCCCCACCATTGGAAGCAAACGGATCGTACTGCCCGAGGATGCCCGACGACACGAACGCCAGCACCGCACCTGTCTGCGCGCCGGTGACCCGGCCGGCAAGCTTCGCGGCAATGCCTGTGGCACTTGAGGTTTCACCGCCCGTCATCACCCGCATGGACTCGGTGGCGGCGCGCACCCAGTCCTGCCTGTCGACGACACGCGCTTCGGGCACCTCGGCGCCTTCGTTGAGCAGCGTCACCTCCCGCACCGGAAGCTCGGCGCGGCGGGCCGAATCGGCGAGCTGCTCGCGTACCTGGCTACGGGTGTAATCGGTGGTCGCCGGTTCCGGGCGGGTCAGCTTCGCCCCGACTGTGGCGGCAAAGCCCCAGTCGACGGCGCGGCCGACGGTCGGCGTCCGGCTCACGTGCCGCACCCGCAGGACCGGAACGCCGCGGCGAGGGCGTCCAGCGCGGTGCGTCCCTCCGGACCGGCGTTGTTCGAGATGAGTGCGAAGGTCAGGACCCGTCCGCTCTGGTCGGTGACGATGCCCGCCAGCGCGTTGGTACCGGTGAGCGACCCGGTCTTGGCCCGCAGGTACCCCGCGGACGAGGTGTCGGCGTAGCGGTTCCACAACGTGCCGCTGCCACCGGCGATCGGCAGGACGTCGAGCAGCGGGCGCAGGCGGAGTTCGGTGTTGCCGGCGGCGGCGTTGACGACGTCGTCGAGGACCGTCGCGGTGAGCCGGTCGTTGACCGACAGGCCGCTGGCGTCGAACAACGTGGCACCCGAAGTGGTCAGTCCGGCTTTCGCCAACTGGCCGAGGACGGCGCGTACCCCGCCGTCGAAACTCTGCGGCAGGTTCACCGCGGCGGCGACCTCACGGCCGATCGACTCGGCCATCACGTTGTCGGACGCGCCCATCATCTCGCGCAGCCGCTCGATCAGCGGCGGGGATTGCACCGCGGCGAGCTGCTGACCACCGGCAGGGGTCGGGCGGACCGTCACGTTGTCGGGGTCGACGCGCAGGGCCGCGGCCAGGGCACGACCGGCATCCAGGGCCGGAGTCGTGGAGCGCCTGGACTCGACCGTGGTGGGTTGCACCCGCCCGGCGTCGACCATGACCGACTGGATCGGCGCCCAATCGCCGCCCTCGATGTCGGCGACGTCCCAGCCCGGCGCCATCGTCGGGCCCGAGTAGAGGCTGGTGTCGACCTGAATGGCCCGGGCCGTGACGCCGGCCTTGCGGACCTGGTCGGCCAGGTCGGAAATCCGGGCCGCGTCGCCGTACCAGGTGTCGGTGCCCGGCGGCGCGGCCGACAGCGTCGGGTCGCCGCCGCCCTTGAGCACGATGACCCCCGGGGTGTCGCCGGACACGACAGTGGTGGTGAGCCTGGCGTTGCGGTCGAGCGTGAGCAGTGCCGCGGCCGCCGTCAGCGTCTTGTTCGTGGAGGCGGGCTGCAGTGGAATGTTCGCGCCTTGCGCCCACAGCTGGGTGCCGGTGAGGGCATCGGTGACCCGACCGCCGAGCATGCCGAGATTCGGGTTGGCCGCCAGCGGCGCCAGCACGGCGGCCAGCTGCGCGGGCACCACCTGCGCGGCGGCGTCGGAGACCGGCTGCACCCCGGGCCGGGCCGAGACGAGCGCGGGCTGCGGCTTCACTGTCGATCCCGCTGCCGGGACGGCCTCGTGCCGCGTCAGCACCGCGGCCGCCGCCACCAGTGCGGCAACCAGCACGAGAACTGCCACACCGATCACCAAGTGGGTCGATCGGCGCCACCGGGTGGGCCGCATGTTGCTCCTGAACTCGTACGGGTCACTCAGCAGGGTATCGCTCGTCTAAGGTGTAGCCGGTTATCAGCACAGAGCTAAGGAGTCTCCCGGTGGAGCACGAAGTCGTCATCGAGATCCCCAAGGGTTCGCGCAACAAGTACGAAGTGGACCACGAGACCGGACGGGTGAAGCTCGACCGCTACCTGTTCACCCCCATGGGTTACCCCACCGACTACGGGTTCTTCGAGAACACCCTCGGTGAGGACGGCGACCCGCTGGATGCGCTGGTGCTGCTGACCGAGTCGGTCTTCCCGGGCTGCATCGTCGACGCCCGTCCCGTCGCCATGTTCAAGATGACCGACGAGGCCGGCGGCGACGACAAGCTGCTGTGCGTGCCCGCCGGTGACCCGCGCTGGGAGCACATCCAGGACGTCAGCGACATCTCGCAGTTCGAGCTGGACGCCATCAAGCACTTCTTCGTCCACTACAAGGACCTGGAGCCGGGCAAGTTCGTCAAGGCTGCCGACTGGGTCGGCCGCAAAGAGGCCGAAGAAGAGCTGGCCCGCTCGATCGCCCGGTTCGAAGAACAAGAGCACTAGTCTTTCGCTTTCGTCGGTCCTGACCCGCCGTATCCTGGAGTCCAGCGGCGGGTCAGGAATTCGGCGATGGAATGGTTCACAGCACCCGAATACTGGTTCAGCCGGCTGGTGCTGGAACGCGGCATCGCCGGCGTCTACCTGATTGCATTCGTCTGCGCCGCAAGGCAATTCCCGGCCTTACTCGGCGAACACGGCATGTTGCCGATCCCGCGGTATCTGTCCGCGGTGTCCTTCCGGCAGGCGCCCAGCATCTTCCATTGGCACTACTCCGACAGGTTCTTCGCCGCCGTCGCGTGGCTGGGTGCCGCGGTCAGTGCCGCGCTGGTCGCGGGCGCCGGCGATCTCGTGCCGCTGTGGGCAGCGATGCTCGGGTGGCTGCTGCTGTGGGCGCTGTACCTGTCGATCGTCAACGTCGGGCAGCTGTGGTACGCCTTCGGCTGGGAGTCGCTGCTACTGGAAGCCGGCTTCCTCGCGGTGTTCCTCGGCAACGACTCTGTTGCGCCGCCGCTGCTGGTGATCTGGCTGGCTCGGTGGCTGGTTTTCCGCACCGAGTTCGGTGCGGGGCTCATCAAGCTGCGTGGTGACCGGTGCTGGCGCGATCTGACCTGCCTCTACTACCACCACGAGACCCAGCCCATGCCGGGCCCGCTGAGCTGGTTCTTCCATCACCTGCCCAAACCACTGCACCGGGTCGAGGTCGCGGTCAACCACGTCACGCAACTCGTGGTTCCGTTCGGGTTGTTCGCGCCGCAGCCCATAGCCACGGTCGCCGGTGCGATCGTGGTGATCACCCAGCTCTGGCTGGTGATCTCCGGCAACTACGCGTGGCTGAATTGGCTGACGATGGTGTTGGCGTTCAGTGCGATAGCCGGGCCGATGCCCACCTCCGCCGTGGCCGCGCCACCGACCTGGTTCGTGGTGCTCGTCGTCGGGTTCAGTGTCCTGGTCGTGGTGCTGAGCTACTGGCCGGTGCGGAATCTGCTCTCGCCGCGCCAACGCATGAACGCATCGTTCGACCCACTGCACCTCGTGAACACGTACGGCGCGTTCGGCTCGATCGGCCGCATCCGGCGGGAGGTGGTGATCGAAGGCACCACCGAGGTTGATATCACGGACGAAACCGCCTGGCGCGAATACGAATTCAAGGGCAAGCCCGGGGCTGTCGGCCGGCTCCCGCGACAATGGGCGCCCTACCATCTGCGTCTCGACTGGATGATGTGGTTCGCCGCGATCTCCCCGACCTACGGCCGCCAGTGGTTCGCCGGCTTGCTGGAGCGCTTGCTGCGAGGCGATGCGGCGACACTGAAACTGCTGCGGCACAACCCGTTCCCGGATTCACCACCCCGTTTCGTCCGCGCGCAGGTGTTCCGTTACCGATACTCCACTCCGCACGAGCTATGGCACGACCGCGTGTGGTGGCACCGCACCGCCGAAGGTCAGTACTTCCCGCCGGTCACCTTGCGGGACTAGCGCGCCGCTTCGATCCGGCCGGCCAGCATCGCCGTCCAGTCCGCGATGTACTCGTCATCGGGGGTGTCCGACCGCGGGGCGTGAAAGACGACGCGCGTCGCGTGCTTGCCCAGCAGCGCATTGACCCCGACCACCGCAATCCGCCTGGCCTCGTTCCGATCGAGGCCGGGCGCGCAACCCCGAATCCAATCAGCCAGCTCGCTGTAGAGACCGTCGACCAGGGCGGCATAGGCCCCGTTGACGCGGTCCGACTGATCCGCCGGCGTGCGGGCTGCCACCTGCAGGAACTGACTCTCCTGGTTCAGCACGCTCAGCACGTACCGGCCGAGCAGCGTGAGTTCTGTCCGCAGCTCTCCTTCACCGGCGAACAGCGCGCTGATGTCGTGCATCGCGCGGCGCCGGTCCAGCTGCCGGTCGATCCCGGCCGCGAGCACGGCCTCTTTGGTCTTGAAGTGGTTGTAGAGGGCGCCGCAGCCCGGCACCAGGCCGGCCGCTTTCTCGATCTGAGTGATGCTGGTGGCTTTGTAGCCCTGCTCACTGAACAGCCGCATGGCCTCGGTGACCAGCCGTTCCTTGGTCGATGTCTGCACTCTTGACCGCCTATAAGAACTGTCATATGTTTCGTACTAGGTCACCATACAACGCTGGGAGGCACAATGGCCGGAAATGTGCCGCACGGACGCATCCGCCGCACCATGCCGGTCGCCGGCTTCACCGCACGTGCTGCCGGTGGCCGGATGGTCGCGGCGCTGCGGGAGAAGGCCGGCCAAACGGGAACGCTCGCAAAATTTCATGAACGCACCGCCGAGCAGTACGCCGAACTCCTCGGCCACTCCAAGGGCGTGTTGATGAAGGCGGGCCAACTGGTTTCGATGGTCGACGCCAATGCCATTGGCGCCGGCGAACTCTCGCCGTACCAGCGGGCGCTGACGCGACTGCAGGCCGACGCGCCGCCGATGGACTCGGCACTGGCCCGACAGGTCGTCGAGGACGACCTGGGGCGCCCGATCTCGGCCGTCTTCGCGTCGTTCTCCGCCCAACCGATGGCGGCGGCGTCCATCGGACAGGTCCACCGGGCCGTCCTGCACGACGGCCGCGACGTCGCCGTGAAAATCCAGTATCCCGGTGTGGCACAAGCCATTCGCGACGACCTGTCGAACACCGAGTTGCTGGCGACGATGTTCCGGTTCGCGGCGGGGGCCGCCGGCGCACTCGGCGCGTCACTACCGGACGTCGCGTCGATCTCCGCCGAGATTTCCGAACGCATCTCCGAGGAGATCGACTACCGCCGCGAGGCTGCCCACATCACCGCGTTCCATGAGCTGTACCGCGATCATCCGTTCATCCGGGTACCCGAGGTCGTTCGCGAGGCGTCGGGTGACCGTGTCCTCACCATGACATACCTCGACGGATTGGACTGGGCCGCAGCGCAAGACGTCGATCAGAATCTGAAGGACACCTGGAGCGAGGTGATCACCCGCTTCATCGCCGGAGCGTACCGGCACGGCAATCTGTTCCACGCCGACCCGCACCCGGGCAACTACCGATTCGGCCTCGACGGCACCGTCGGGTTCGTCGACTTCGGCTGCGTGAAGGTACTCACCGAACGCCAACGCCGCCTGATCGTGCAGATGCTCCGCTCCGCGGTGGACGGGCAAAAGGACCGTCTGCGAGCAGGCATGGTCGAAAGCGGTTTCTTCACAGCAGATTCCGTACTCACTGCTGATGACGCGCACCGCTGGTATCAGCAGATCATCTACGAGTTGCTCGCCCCGCAACCCGTGACCTACACCGAAGAGACCTCACGGCGAGCCATCGCATCATTGCTCGACATCCGCGATGCCGACCACCTCATGCGGCATATCACGGTGCCGGCCGACTTCGTGTTCTTCTCCCGGCTGAACCTGTCGATGAACGCGATATTTACGGCCTTGCACGCGACCTTCCACGCCCGCGCCGCGGTCGACGACATGGACGGCGTCGCGGAGCCGATCACCGAGTTGGGCCGCCAGCACGCGGCCTGGGTTCGCGGCCGCGGCTTACCTTTCGGACTGGACGACCGATCATGAGCACTGCTGACGTCGCAGCGGCGCGGCTCCCCTGGGACGCCGCCGATCCCTACCCCTTCTACGAAGCCCGGCGGCGCGACGGAGATGTCGTGTGGGACAACGCTGCACAAGGCTGGCTGGTGCTGGGCTACGACGCGGCCCGGCAGGTGCTCGGCGGATCCGGCTGGACCAGCGATCCGCTGGCCAACCCGGTGGCCCGAGCATCGATGACCATGATGCCGCCCGACTTCGCCACGGCCTCGATGCTCTTCACCGACGGCGCCGACCACGACCGGCTGCGCGGTGCGGTCCGGGACGCGTTCACCCGCAGCACGATATCCGGGCTGACCGAAGGCGTTGAGACAATCGCCGCCGAGGTCATCTCACAGGCACCCAGCGGTGAGCCGTTCGATTTCATGTCGCGGATCGCCCTGCCCCTACCCATCGCGGTGGTCGGCGAATGGCTCGCTCTCGACCCGGCCCACGCCGAGTCGCTGCGCGAACTGTCGCCGTCGATCATCCGCATGCTGGGCACCCTGGCCGATCCCGTGGAAGTGGCCGAGGGGTTCGGCGCTGCCGCCGCGCTGATGGCCGACTTCCTGCCGCTCGCCGCCGATCGGCGAGCGCACCCCGGTGACGACCTGTTCAGCTTCATCGCCACCGATCCCGAGCTGTCGCTCGAAGACGTCGTGGTGACCGCCATCCTGATCGCGGTCGCCGGGCACGAGACCACCGCGAATCTCCTTGGCGCAGGGCTGATTCGACTGGTGAACGAACAGATCGACACCGTCGACGGCGCCGTGATCACCGAGCTGTTGCGGCTCGACGGGCCGGTGCAGTCGACGGTGCGCACCGCGACCGAGGACCACACGGTGGGCGGCGTCGACATCGCCGCCGGCGACAGCGTCGTCGTCGTGGTGGCCGCCGCCAACCGCGACCCGGCGGTGTTCGACGAACCCGATCGCTTCCGGTTGGGCCGCACCGGGCCTGCTCCCGTGGCCTTCGGATACGGCGCACACTACTGCCTGGGATCGGCGCTGGCCCAGTTGGAGTTGACGGTCGCGTTGCGGGAAGTCCTTGCGCGCCAACCTGTTATCCGCGGCGCCGTCACCTGGCGCGACACACCCGCCGTTCGGGGACCACAGACGTTGCCGGTGGCGTTCCGCTGATGCGGGTGTTCGTCACCGGCGGGACGGGCGCAATCGGCGTCCATGCCGTTCCCGCTCTCGTCGCGGCGGGTCATGCCGTCACCGCGCTGGCCCGCGGCGACGCGAAGGCTGGTGCCCTCCGAAGTCAAGGCGCTGAGCCGGTTTCGGTATCGCTGTTCGACCGTCGCGGGCTGGCCGACGCGTTCGCCGGCCACGACGCGGTGGTGAATCTTGCGTCAGCTCTGCCTTCGACCACCGCGTTCATCCGCAAATCCGCCTGGGCGGAATGTGAGCGGGTGCGCACCGAAGGCTCCGCGACCGTCGTCGACGCCGCCCTGGACGCCGGTGTCACGCGCCTGATTCAAGAATCCGTGGTGATGATCTACCGCGACGGAGGAAGCGACTGGATCGACGAAGACCACCCCGTCGACCACTACCCGATCACCCGCGGCAACCATGCTGCCGAGGCCAGCGCGCTCCGGTTCCCCGGCGCTGCCACCATCCTGCGCTTCGGCGTCTTCTACGGTCCGCACGCGGCCCACAGCGAGCAGATCCTCGATATGGCGAAGTGGCACATCGGATTTTCGCCTGGCCGCAGCGACACCTACATTTCGTCGATCCACGTGGTGGATGCTGCGAATGCGGTTGTGGCGGCACTCTCGACCCCTGGTGGCACCTACAACATCGTCGACGACACTCCCCTCACGAAACGTGAGTATGCCGATGCGTGCGTCGCAGCCGTCGAACGTCGCACCTGGATCCGCGGACCAGGACGGCTGGGGCTCCTGCTCGGTGACCGGCTCACGTCCATAACCAGGTCACTTCGGGTGAGCAACAGACGTTTTCGTGACGCAGCCGGCTGGCAGCCCCGTTATCGCAGCGCCGCCGAGGGTTACCGTGCGATGGCGCAACTACGCTGAAACACATTCCGACGGCGCGGATTCGCACCACGGTGTGACGCCGTGGAAGTGGTAGCGGTGGGTGGCGACCCAGCGGTAGACCCGTTCTTGGAGCGCGCCGATCCCCGGGATGCCGTAGAGCCACAAGGGCAACCGGGTGCCGAGTGCCGCGGACACCGCCGCGTTGGCCGCCTTCGCACCACCCAGCACTTCGCCGGAGGAATCCAGCCACCACACGGATTCCATCAGGTGCTCGGGTGCCACGCCGAGTAGTTCAGCGGTGCCGGGCTTCTGCAGTGGTTCGGTGCGGAGCCGGCCGGTTCGATTCATCCGCAGCAACTGATTGCGCGCGCGGGTACACATCCCACACTTGCCGTCGAAGAACAGCACGCCGTCCATGTCTTCATCATGCGCCGCCGAGTGCCGTCGCAAACCGTGAGTCGCCACACATCTGGGCTAGTCACGCATGACCCGCGGGCGCGATGCCTCGTCGATGATCGCGAGGTGGACCCTGTGGGTCAGGATCTGTAGTCCCGTCGGCATCGGCGGTGCGGTTGAGGTGTAGACCGCGCCGGTAGGTGTGATGAGTTCGGTGGTGTGCCTCCCGTACCGGTCGTATGTGGTGCGGGAGCGCCAGCCCGGTTCTTCTTTGACGTAGTTGCAGTGTTCGCACAGGCCCTGGCCGTTATCCCCGGCGGTGGGTCCATGGTGCGCGTGGGGCGTGATGTGGTCGAGATGCCGGACCGGGGCGTTGCAGTACGGGGTCCGGCAGGTTTGGTCGCGGGTCGCGATGAACCGGGCCAGGCCCTTCGGGAAGGTCCGGGACTTCGATTCCATCGCCACCAGATTGCCCGTGGCCGGTTGTGCGTACAGCCGCCGCAATGACGCTTCGGCTTGCGCGTCGAGCACGGCGCGTTCGATGAGCTGGCGAGCCAAGACCGCAGGGATAGGACCGTGGCCCTCCAGGTGCGCCGGTTCAGAGCCGCCGGCCAGCAGGGTCTCGTCGGAGAGCACCAGGTTGACCGCCACCGACGCCGGCGTGGTGAGAGGGTTGCGACCCGTGACACGTTCGACCACGGTGTCGGCCATGATCTGACTGCAGGTCCGCCCGTCGGCGCGGCCGTCGCGTGCAGCCTCGCCGGCGGCGGCCTTCAACGCCCCGTGCGTCTCGTAGGCCTCGACCACCGGCAGCACCACCGTGAGGTACGCCATCCCGTCGGGAGCGGGTCGGATGGTCGCCCGCCGCCCACTCGGGGCCTGCCGAATCTTGTCCAGTACGGCTTCCCTGTCGAGCCGATAGGCGATGCGCTTTACCCGGGCCGTGATCTTCTTGTCGCCCAGCCCCTCCAGCTCCCCCGGCTCGGCGCACATCTGGGCATCCAACTTCGCTCGATCAGCCGGCGATAGGCAGGCCGCTTCGCGGCAGATCAACCCGGCCCGCCATTCCGAGAGAGCTCCAGATTCGAGCGCGGCCAGGGTATGCGGCATATCAGAGGTCAGCATTCGTGCCGTGGCCAGATACTGCTTGCCCTGATGTGGCGACTGACGCCGGGCCAGCCCGACCTCGGTCCCCAGACCCCGCCGAGAAGCCTTGCCGCCGGCCTGCCGGATCGCGTCCCACGCCGCGGCCACGCGCACCTGCTGCGCGGCGACCAGACCTTTGCGCCGTTCGAGTTCAACGAGCTGATCCCGCAGTGCCGCCTCCCCGGCGTCGGGATCGATCTCCATCAAGCTGTCGAACATATGTTCGATATTACCGGATACACGTGATGCACGCCAGACCCCAGATAAATGAATTTGCCCCGCTGTAACACGGGGAAATCTGCCTGTACCGTGCGGATTCGATGATGTCTGTGTGTTGATGCATCAGGGAATCGGTCTCGACGCGTTCAACGCCATGCCGAAGCAGCGGGCGATGCACGCACTGTACGAATGCTGCTACAGCGTGCCCCTCGCCGGCAGCCTCGCGGACGGACGCGCCTACAACGACCACGACCATCTGTTCCGGCGAGCGGACGACCTGCTGTTCGCGCTCGGCGACTCCTCGGTGGACGCGATCCTGCAGGCCTACCCGCAGCTCGGACGCCGGCCGGGGAGCGCCCGCTCGCAGTTCGAGCAGTGCGCGGTGTGCGACCGTGACCCCGAACTCATGGCCACCCTGACCACGCACGCCGCGACCTACCGGGACCACTTCGGCTTCGATTTCGTGATGTTCGTCGGCGCCATGAGTGCCAACGAAGTGCTGGCCCACATGGCCGACCGCATGCACAACGACCATGAGACCGAACGCAAGGTGGTCCGTAACGAGCTGGCCCGCATCAACCGGACCCGGCTGGAGCGCATGCTCGGACCCGAAGGCGGCTACAACAACTGGTAACGAAGCCGCCACGGCGTGCCTGCCACCGGGAACCGTTCACCGAGCCTTAGTAGTTTGTACCCGTGCATCAGGAGATCCCCCCGCAGTACGTGCTTTCCGCGAAGGCACCGCAGGCCCGGACGCTCATCGACATCCTCTACGCGACAGCGGACCTCTATCCCGATGCGCCGGCCATCGATGACGGCACCGTCCAGCTCACCTATGCCGAGCTGATCGCCGACGTCGAGGAGAGCGTGGCCTGGCTGGCCGCGCGCGGTATCGGCCGCGGTGACCGCATCGGCATCCGCATGCCGTCGGGTAGCTACGCGCTCTATGTGTCGATCTTGGCGACCCTGGCCACCGGCGCCGCCTACGTCCCCGTCGACGCCGACGATCCCGAGGAACGCGCAGCGCTGGTCTTCGGCGAGGCCGGCGTGGTCGGCATCATCACCGAGGCGGGCCTGGTTCGCGGTCCCGGCTCGACGCGGGGTTGGTTGGCCGGCCAGCCGCTGACCCGCGATGACGCCTGGATCATCTTCACCTCCGGCTCCACCGGCACTCCGAAGGGCGTCGCGGTGACGCACCGCAACGCCGCCGCGTTCGTCGACGCCGAAGCCGAAATCTTCCTGAAGGACAACCCATTGGGCCCGGGCGACCGGGTACTGGCCGGACTGTCCGTAGCCTTCGACGCGTCGTGCGAAGAGATGTGGCTGGCCTGGCGCCACGGTGCCTGCCTCGTCCCGGCCCCGCGCTCGCTGGTGCGCAGCGGCATGGACCTGGGCCCGTGGCTGGTCTCCCGCGACATCACCGTCGTCTCGACGGTTCCGACGCTGGCCTCGCTGTGGCCGGCCGAGGCCCTGGAGGCGGTACGCCTCCTGATCTTCGGCGGCGAGGCCTGCCCGCCCGAACTCGCCGAGCGCCTCGCGGTCGAAGGCCGCGAGGTGTGGAACACCTACGGCCCCACCGAAGCCACCGTCGTCGCGTGCCTCGCGCCGCTCGGCGGCGGCCCGGTCAGCATCGGCCTGCCCCTGCCCGGTTGGGACCTGGCCGTCGTCGACAAGGACGGGCTGCAGATCGGCTACGGCGAGATCGGGGAGCTGGTGATCGGCGGTGTGGGCCTGGCCCGCTACCTGGACCCGGAGAAGGACGCCGAGAAGTACGCTCCGATGGAGACCCTCGGCTGGGGCCGCGCGTACCGCAGCGGTGACCTGGTCCGGCTCGAGGCCGACGGCCTCTACTTCCAGGGGCGCGCCGACGACCAGGTCAAGGTCGGCGGCCGGCGCATCGAACTCGGCGAGGTCGACGCCGCACTCGTCAACCTGCCTGGCGTCAGCGGCGGCGCCGCCGCCGTCCGCAAGACGGCAACCGGCACTCCCCTGCTGGTCGGCTACATCGCCAGCGCCGATCCCGCTTTCGACATCGCCAAGGCACGTAAGGAATTGGCGCAGTCCTTGCCGGCCGCGCTCGTGCCCAGGCTCGTCCTGGTCGACGAATTGCCCACGCGCACATCAGGAAAAGTCGACCGCAACGCGCTGCCGTGGCCCATCAACTCGGCAGGCTCGGCCGACGACGACAGCCCCGACCTGGATGGCACCATGGGCTGGCTCGCCGGGCTGTGGCGTGACGTGCTGGCTTCCCCCATCGACGGCCCCGGCGCAGACTTCTTCGCCCTCGGCGGCGGCTCGCTGTCCGCGGCACAACTGGTCTCGCTGCTGCGCGCGAAGTACCCGCAGGTCACCGTCGCCGACCTCTACGACCATCCGCGGCTGGGCTCACTGGCCGGCTACCTGGACGAACTCGACCCGCCACCGGCAGTCGAAATCCGAAGCGTCACACCGGTTACGCTGACGACCCAGCTGATCCAGTCGCTCGCCGCGGTCCCGCTCGCCACCCTGGCCGGGATGCAGTGGGTGGTCTGGCTGGCGCTGCTGAACAACATCGCCGCCAAGCTACATCTGCTGCCCTGGGCCCACACCGTGAACTGGTGGGTGGTTCTGGTCGGGTTCCTGGTGTTCGTCACGCCGATCGGCCGGATGGGTATCGCCGTGTTCTGCGCCCGCGCACTGCTGTCCGGACTGGAACCGGGCACCTACAAGCGCGGCGGCTCCGAACACCTGCGGGTCTGGCTCGCCGAACGCCTCGGCGAGGCCAGCGGCGCCGAAAACCAGGCCGGCGCACCATGGTTGGTCTACTACGCCCGCGCGTTGGGCAATCGGGTCGGCGACGGCGTCGACCTGCACTCCGCCCCGCCGGTCACCGGCATGCTCATCCTCGGGGACCGCTGCTCGGTCGAACCGGAAGTCGACCTCACCGGGCACTGGATCGACGGCGACCTGTTCCACGTCGGACCCATCAGCATCGGCAACGATGCCACCATCGGCGCCCGCACGACGCTGCTGCCGGGCGCGGTGGTCGGCAAGAACGCTGACGTCGCACCGGGTTCCGGCGTGATCGGCAAGGTCAAGGCCGGGCAGTACTGGAAGGGTTCGCCGGCGGTGAAATCCGGCAAGGCCCACCACCCGTGGCCCGACGAGCGGCCGGGCCGCGCGCCGATCTGGGTGGCGATGTACGGGCTGACGTCGGTACTGCTGGGCGGGCTGCCGATCCTGGCCCTCGCCGCGGGGCTGGCGGTGCTGATTCTGCCGGTGCGCCATACCCATTCGCTGCCGGAGGCGATCCTGCCGGTCGCGTTGTGGACGCCCGTCGCCGCGGTGGCCGCCATGGCGGTGTACGCCGCACTGACCGTGATCGGGGTGCGCCTGCTGGCCCTCGGCCTGACCGAGGGCTACCACCCGGTGCGCAGCCGGGTCGGCTGGCAGCTGTGGGCCACCGAGCGGCTGATGGACGCCGCCCGCAACTACCTGTTCCCGATCTACGCGAGCCTGCTGACGCCGTGGTGGCTGCGGATCCTCGGCGCGAAAGTCGGTAAGGACACCGAGATTTCGACGGCGCTGTTGACGCCCAAGTTCACCGAGGTGCTCGACGGCGCCTTCCTGGCCGACGACACCATGGTGGCGTCGTACGAGCTCGGCGGCGGCTGGATTCACGTGGCCAAGGCGACCGTCGGCCGGCGCGCGTTCCTGGGCAACTCCGGCATCACCCAGCCGGGACGCCGCGTCCCCGACGACGGACTGGTCGCCGTGCTGTCGGCCACCCCACACAAGGCCAAGGCCGGGTCCTCGTGGCTGGGCAGCCCGCCGATCCGGTTGCGCCGCCAGCCAACTGAATCGGACACGCTGCGCACCTTCCACCCGTCGCTGCGGCTGAAGATCATGCGATCGACGGTCGAGACCCTGCGGATTGTCCCGGTGATGGTGACGTTCGGTATCGGCGTCGCGGTCTTGGGCGTCCTGCAGGCTCTGGCCGGCGAATTCGGTTGGCTGTGGGCGTCATTGGGCGCTGGGCTGGTCCTGCTGAACGCGGGTGCCATCGCCGGCGCCATCGCCGTGGTCGCGAAATGGTTGATGGTCGGGCGCATTCGGGCCGTCGAGCATCCCCTGTGGTCACCGTTCGTCTGGCGCAACGAGGTTTCCGACACCTTCGTCGAAACCGTCGCCGGCCCGTGGTTCGCCCGCGCCGCCAGCGGCACCCCCGTGATGAACCTGTGGCTGCGGGCCCTCGGTGCGGCGATCGGCCGCGGCGTGTGGTGCGAAACCTATTGGCTGCCGGAGGCCGACCTGGTGACACTCGGCCGGGGCGCGACGGTGAACCGGGGCTGCGTGGTCCAGACCCACCTGTTCCACGACCGCATCATGCAGCTCGACACCGTGGTGCTGGAAGAAGGTGCGACGCTCGGCACCCACTGCGTGGCACTGCCGGCGGCCAGCATCGGCGCGGGCGCGACGGTCGGCCCGGCCTCCCTGGTCATGCGCGGCGACGCGGTGCCGGCCTCGACCCGTTGGCAGGGCAATCCGATCGCCCCGTGGGTCGGTAAGAAGCGCAAGTCCGGCGGCCGACAAAAAGCGCAGGCCGCATGACCCGGACCAACAAGAAGGACCGCAAAGATCTTGCGCCGGTGATCGATCCGTACCTGCCGAACAACGGCAACTTCGGCTTCCGCGTCTCCCGCTACGAGCTGAGCCTCGAGTACAAGGTGGAGAGCAACCGGCTGACGGGCATCGCCCACATCACCGCGGTCACGCTCGCGTCGCTGAGCTGGTTCACCCTGGATCTGTCCGATGACCTGTCGGTGGCCAAGGTCGAGGTCAACGGCCGGCGCCCGGCCAAGTTCCGCACCGTCAACGGCAAGCTGCACATCACGCTGGCCGACCAGCTGCCCGCCGGGGCCGCGATGAAGGTGACGGTGCGCTACGGCGGCAACCCACGTCCGATCAAATCCATCTGGGGCGCAGTCGGTTTCGAAGAGCTGACGGAGGGGGCGCTGGTCGCCGGTCAGCCGAACGGCGCCGCGTCCTGGTTCCCGTGCGACGACCACCCGAGCAGCAAGGCCAGCTATCGCATCGCGATCAGCACCGACAGCCCATACCGGGTTGTCGCCAACGGCGAGCTGGTCAGCCGCAAAACCCGTGCAGCACAGACCCTGTGGGTGTACGAGCTCGCCGAACCGACGTCGACCTACCTGATCACGCTGCAGATCGGCCGCTACGAGTCGGTGCGGCTCACCAAGTCGCCGGTGCCGATGTCCGCCGCCCTGCCGCAGCGGCTGATCCGCAACTTCGAATACGACTTCGGCCGGCAGCCGCAGATGATGCAGCTGTTCACCCGCCTGTTCGGGCCGTATCCGCTGTCGACCGGCTACACCGTGGTCGTCACCGATGACGAGCTGGAAATCCCACTGGAGGCACAAGGGATTTCGATCTTCGGCGCCAACCACTGCGACGGCCGCCGCAGCGCCGAGCGGCTGATCGCGCACGAGATGGCCCACCAGTGGTTCGGTAACTCGGTGACGGTGCGACGCTGGCGCGACATCTGGCTGCACGAGGGATTCGCCTGTTACGCCGAATGGTTGTGGGCCGAGGAGTCCGGTTGGCGCACCGCCGACCAGCTGGCCGCACACAACCTGCAGAAGCTCCGGGGTCTTCCGCAGAATCTGTTGCTGGCCGATCCGGGGCCCGAGGACATGTTCGACGACCGCGTCTACAAGCGCGGCGCACTGACCCTGCATGCCTTGCGGCGCACCATCGGTGACACGAATTTCTTTGCGCTGCTGCGGGACTGGACCACCCGGTACCGGCACTCGACCGCGGTGACCGACGACTTCACCGGCCTGGCCGCGAACTACACCGACCAGTCCCTGCGCGCTCTGTGGACCGCGTGGCTCTACACGACGGAGCTACCGGCACTGTGAAACCCAGCGGTGTGGCACCGGTCGCGGTCGCGACCGTGCTCAGCGCGCTCTGCGGCTACGCGATCCTGTACCTCGCCGCGCGCGACCTCGCGCCCGCCGGGTTCTCGGTGTTCAGCGTCTTCTGGGGTGCGTTCGGCTTGTTCACCGGCGCGGCCAACGGCCTGCTGCAGGAAGCCACCCGCGAGGTCCGCGTCGCCCGCACCGCCGGGCCCCAGCCCGGCCCACACCTCCAGCCCCTCCGGGTGGCCGCGGTGGTGGCCGTGGCCGCGGGACTGCTGATCGCCGGCACCGCCCCACTGTGGGCCGGCCACGTGTTCGTCGAATCCACGCCGCTGAGTGTGACGCTACTGAGCGTCGGGCTGGCCGGCTTCTGCCTGCACGCCACGCTGCTCGGCGTGCTGGCCGGGGCCGACGGCTGGACCCAGTACGGCACGCTGATGGTGACCGACGCGGGGATCCGGGTCGTCGTCGCGGTCGCCGCGTTCGTCCTGGGCTGGGGACTGGACGGCTACCTGTGGGCCACGGTCGCCGGCTCGATGTCGTGGGTGATCCTGCTGCTCGCCTCCCACGTGACCCGGTCCGCGGCCGCCATCCACACGCCGGGAACCCCGCGCACGTTCCTGGCCGGATCTGCGCATTCGATCGCCGCCGCCGGCGCCAGTGCCGTCCTGGTGATGGGCTTCCCGGTGCTGCTGCAGGCCACCTCGCGGGACCTGGGTGCGACCGGTGGCGTCATCATCCTGGCCGTGACCCTGACCCGCGCCCCACTGCTGGTCCCGCTCACCGCGATGCAGGGCAACCTGATCGCGCATTTCGTCGACAACCGCAGGCTGCGGGCCCTGCTCACGCCGACCCTGGTGCTCGCCGGGCTGGGCGCGCTGGCGGTGCTGGCGGCCGGACTGCTCGGGCCATGGCTGCTGCGCACGCTGTTCGGGCCCGAGTACGCCGCGAGTGGCGCGCTGCTGGCCTGGTTGACGGCCGGCGCCGTCGCCATCGCATTCCTGACCCTCACCGGGGCCGCGACGGTCGCCGCCGCGCTGCACCGGGCCTACGCCGTGGGCTGGGTGAGCGCCACAGTGGCCGCGGCCCTGTTGTTGCTGCTGCCGCTGGACCTGCAGACCCGCACCATCGTCGCGTTGATGTGCGGGCCAGTGGTGGGAATCGTCGTCCACCTGGCCGCGCTGGGCGCGATCAGACGCCGTTGAGCGTGTAGTTTCGGCAGCAACATGTCCCTTTATCGCGACGTCTGGATCGTCATCCCCGCCTACAACGAGGCGACCGTCATCGCTGACGTCGTCGCCGATGTACGCACCGTCTTCCCCAACGTCGTCTGCGTCGACGACGGCGGCCGCGACGACACCGGTGACCGCGCCTTGAGTGCAGGCGCCCACGTCGTGCGGCACCCGGTGAACCTCGGTCAGGGCGCGGCCATCCAGACCGGTGTCGAATACGCCCGATCCCGGCCCGGGGCACAGGTTTTCGCCACCTTCGACGCCGACGGCCAGCACCGGGTCAAGGACGTCGTGCGCATGATCGAGCGGCTTCGGGACGAGGACCTCGACATCGTGATCGGCACCCGGTTCGCCGACCAGCCGCCAGACCGCATGCCGATGCTCAAGCGATTGCTGCTACCGATCGTCGCCAAACTCAGCCGGTCCAGCCGCAAGCTGCACCTGACCGACGCGCACAACGGGCTGCGGGTGTTCAACAAGACGGTCGCCGACGGACTGAACCTCACCATGAACGGCATGAGCCACGCCAGCGAGTTCGTCTCCCTGATCGTGGAGAACCACTGGCGGATCGCCGAGCAGCCGGTGCAGATCCTGTACACCGACTATTCGATGTCGAAGGGTCAGCCGCTGGTCAACGGCGTCAACATCGTCGTCGACGGACTGCTGCGCGGGAGGTTGCGCCGATGATCTGGACAAAAGCACTACTGATCGGCGCGGTCGTCCTGCTGCTGGCCTATCTGTTCAGTTCCCGGCGCAACGCACAGTCGCGGGCCTGGGTGAAGGTCGGCTACGTGCTGTTCGTGGTCGGCGCCATCTACGCGATCCTGCGGCCCAACGACACCACGGTGGTGGCGCACTGGCTCGGCATCGGGCGCGGCGCCGACCTACTGCTGTATGCACTGGTCATCGCGTTCTTGTTCACGACGATCAGCGCGTACATGCGGTTCAAGGACCTGGAGCTGCGCTACGCCCAGCTGGCCCGTGCGGTGGCGCTGGAAGGCGCGCGGGTGCCCGAGGACGACACCCGTCAGGTCTGAAGGTTTCCCAGCATCGTGGCCAGCAACTGAATGCGGCCGTCCTCGAGTTCCGGTTGCGGCAGCACGGCGCGGATCAGCGCCGCGCCGTCGAACGTGTTGACCATGACGGCGACGATCAGCATCAGCTGCTCGGGCGGTAACTGATCCGCGCCGGGCATCTCCTGCGCGGTCTCGTAGATGTTGCGGCCGTACTCGACGAGGGCACCCTGCAGCGTCGCCCGCAGTTTCTCGTCGGTGCGAGCCGCCACCATCAGCTCGTACATCACCGCGTTGGTGGCGTTGCCGCTGATGTCCCGCAGCGCGGTCAGGGCCCCCTCCAGAGCCGGCCGGTCCGGGGGGATTTCGGCGATCTGCTTGCTGAACTGCTCCAACTGCCGGCGCATGACCTCCAATGCCGTGGCGGCCATGAAGTCGCCCATCGTGGCGAAATGCTTGAACAGCGCGCCGTCGGAGACCTCGGCCCGACGCGCGATCACCGCCGCCGAGGCGCGGGCATAGCCGACCTCGACGATGGTGGCGATCGCGGCGTCGAGAAGCCGAGCCCGCGTCTCTTCCCGGCGTTGCTGTTGCGTTCTGGCCACGTCAGACCGCTTGCGCCACCGGCAGTTTCGCGCCGCGCGCCGGCAGGTAGTGACCGGACTTCACGGTGTCGCCGTAGCC
>Ga0070667_100001591_pt1 | contig 20332 bp, 26 predicted proteins | sample KBSS33metaG_FD_64659 | JGI IMG/M metagenome (GOLD analysis project Ga0070667, IMG submission 64659) | Switchgrass rhizosphere microbial communities from Kellogg Biological Station, Michigan, USA - KBS S3-3 metaG | ecosystem: Host-associated > Plants > Roots > Rhizosphere > Soil ... | reverse complement strand
TGTGGGAATTGTCAGCAATTGTGTGAAATTCGTGTTTCAAAAACGGAAAAGAATAAGGGCAAAAAATATCATGCGTGTACGACATGCACTAAATTTTGGAATGGGTGGGTCGATGCAACAAAAACAGCTGTTTTCAAAGAAAAAACATGTGAAGCATGCGCAAAGCAATGTGCAGTGCACATCACCCGTTTTTTGGACAAGCAAGAAGAAGTTTATATGAAATGTCCATATTGCAATTTGTTTAATGGATTTGTAGTTACACAAGATCAACAAAAAAAGAAAGTAGCAAAGAAAAAACCTATCAAACAAGACGAAGTAAGTGAATAAAGAAATAAAAATTTACAAAAGTCATGTCGTTGGAATCCTTTTGGGGTATTTTTGATTCCATTCAATGTATGACACTAAAAGAAGAACATCAACGGAAAGTAATATTGCGAGAAATGTTTGATACGTTAAATATTCAAAAGGCGGAATTTTCAGAGTTTACACGCCATCCGCTTGGTTCCATTCAGGGTAATTTTGAAGGCCATTTAACATGCATGAGAAATGCATATGAAAGAGGGTGTCAAAATGTTCTGATATTTGAAGATGATGCCGCATTGTCGCGACCTTTGAAAAAAGACGCCATGGATGAAGTCGCCCGATTTGTAACAACAAACCAAGATTGGGATATTTTATTTCTTGGCTGTAACCCTTGTTTGGTATTTGAAAAAACGCACTCTGTTCCGAATTATAAATTAATTTATAAATTGCATAGCATGTACACACATGCATATGCAGTGTCACGTAGGTATATGAAAAAAATACTCGATTTGAAGTTCGAAGTCTTTGAACAGCCATTTGACGTTTGCATCTCTTTGAGCAAACGCTCTTATGCTGTGTTTCCAACATGGTTCTACCAACAAAATATGAGTGGGACACACATTACTCCTAATATTTATCGACCTAATTGGTGGATGCGGACTGTTGTTGACGTGAAAACATTCTACGCTTCTAAAATTAACATACCACTTGGAGATTTGATTTGGGTGATCTTGTTGTTTTTTTTTATTTTAATCTTTTTGCTCTTAATGCTGCTTTTTAAAACGTATTAAAAAAAATTTATGTGAAACCGAATTTTTTTTTGTGTAGATGTACGTCACGCAGTGGACAAACTATGTACAAGCAACAACTCATTTACCAAGTGTATTATGTGATACTGTTTTGGAATTTATTGGCGTTGATTTAAAATGTGTTTTGATCATGATGCTTGCACAATCGGAAAATATGGAGATTCTATTGCCAGTAACAACATCCCGACTTGGGGTACGCAATATAATTATCAGAGTTGAAATCCCACAACGTAGAATAGATACAATGACTGACAAGGCAAAGCGCGAAACCATTGTAGTAACAAAACAAATTTCTGTCCGAACATCGCGCAAAGCACGCAGTTCGAGCTGCCATTATAAAGCACCACATATAGATGTTTTTTGGAACGATATTGAAACATGTCTCTTGACAAATACAAGCGTTTTCAGACGAATGGGATACAAGACATTTGAATCCGATTTAATTCGCTTTATTTCCGCAAATTGGAAAGACTCATGTAAATCAACAGAATGATAAGAAGCATAAAAAGTGCAGACATGACCCAAACGACATATTCTAATTGAATATTCACATTGAAAGCATACCAGTTTTTGGCATTGATTACTCCCCGGTGAAAAAAAGTTGGGCTATAATTTGTGATTTTTGGTTGATAAAACCATGTTGGGAAAACGGCGAATGCACGTTTTGAAAAGGATGCATACACATCCACAGGTTGTTCTAACAGAGCATAGTTCACCTGCATGAACTTTTCCATATATTTGCGAGATGCGACATATGCATGTGCATGTGTGGAACGTATGCCACGGACATGACTATACCCCACCAATTTTTGAGTTGTTTCGTTGAAAAGCAATGGATTTGAACCCAAATAAAAAATCTCCCAGTCTTGGTGTGTTTTAATAAAACGACTCACTTCGTCCATTGCCTTTTGAGACGGCATATTTAAAATTTCGGCATCATCTTCAAATATCAAAACATTTTGGCACCCCGTGGCATATGCTTTTCGCATACATAGCTGATGTGATTCAAAAGATCCTACAAATCCGCCTTCGGGATGTCTTTCGACGTCAAAAAATTGACACGGGATAGATAACTTGTTACACATAGCCTTAATTTGCACGCGTCTGTGTTTGTCTTCCTTAAGGTTGATTATTAATATCATGTCAAACGTCTTCCAAAAATCCGCATAACTAGGAAGATTTTGCATTTCTTTTATTTGCTTTGCTTTTTTATTCCCTTTGCAGTGCTGTACTATACTGTAAAATAATATCAACAATTGCAATTGGGAAAATTGTTACACAGTTAATAAAGACACCTTGTTGGCGCCTAAGTGCATTGTTGTATTGTTTTTCCATGGATGCTTCCAGCTCAATCAATGAGTTTGGTTTTTCAAGAATTGTATTTGAGAGCGGTAATTCAAGAGCTTGTTTAATCGATGCACGTCGATGTAATTCATCGTCTATTTGCTCTACTGTATATTCTGGTTTACCAAGTTCTCGATTCACAGAATTGTGGAAATGCACAACCCATGCAAATGCGTCTTGTCCTGTTTTTATATTAGACAATGGATTGTTAAGAAGATAAACAGTGGCACGTGCAACGCATGGTGAACAAGGTAATAATACCATTGTGCTTACAATGTTTTTATGTACTGTTTCTTGTAATTCTGGTGTGAGGTAATCTTGTGGCAAACTACGCATGAGAAGAACCAATGCATCCCAAATAGGGCCAAAAAGTCCAACCCACATTTTGTTCTTTTAATGAGTGCACCTTGATGTGCAAAAATAAAAATAAAACTCTGAAAGAAAAAAAAATGTTTCGCCCATATTGTATTCAACGGGATGAAGGATTCGCAAAAGCAAATGCCAGTGCACGAGCGTTCACACCTATCGATCTCAAAACAATTTACAATTTCCCACAACCTGTTGCAGGAGAACGACTAAAAGTTGCAGTGATTAGTTTTGGAGGAGGTCTTTTTGGGAATGTGGATTCAAGCGGAGTGCTAACAGGTGGGGATCTTGTGCCTTATTGGCAATCGCTGGGCTTAACATCCTATCCGATTGTTAAAATTCAGCTAATTGGCAATGCTCGTAATGCTCCTGATAACACGGGCTCAACAGCAGAAAATTCTCTCGATGTGGAGATGGTGGGCGCGATCAATCCCAACACAGAGATTATTCTTCTGATCGCTCCGAACACAGATACTGGATTTACACAGATATTTCAAGCAGCTCGAGCTATTCCAGGCATTTTTGCAATTAGTTGTTCCTGGGGTCTACCTGAATCCGCGATGCCAACGTCCTTTGCAAATAGTTTGAATGCAATTTTTCAGGCGTGTGCAAATGCTGGCATTAATATCTTTTGTGCGGCGGGAGATAATGGTGCAAAAGATGGAACAAGTGTTGCAACAATGGATTTCCCAGGATCATCACCATTTGTGACATGCTGCGGCGGAACTCGGCTGTTGGTAGAATCCAATAATGTATATGATTCCAAAACCCAAGAAACAGTGTGGAACAACAATGCGAACAGTGCTACTGGAGGTGGCAAAAGCAATATTTTTGCAAAACCTGCATACCAACAGACAATCACTTTAAGCAACATGCGCATGGGGCCCGATATAGCACTAGTCGCAGACCCTAATACAGGAGTTATATTTCGAGTGAATAACTCACGAGTGGTGTATGGTGGCACCAGTGTATCCGCCCCATGTGCGGCGGGTCTCTGTTGTTTGCTTCGCTGCAACACGTTTATTAATCCGTTGCTTTACGCGAGTCCAAATACCTGTTTTCATGACATTACGCAAGGCAACAATGGAGGCACGTGGCAGGCAACTGCAGGATTCGATATGTGCTCTGGGCTAGGATCTATCAATGGCACATTGCTCAAAAATGCAATTTATGCAAACGTGCTACAAGTTGCTCCAACAACTCTAACTTTCACAAATGCAACGCCACAACAATTAACATTGCGAACAATTGGATCTCAGCAGCGACCACGCACTGTAACATGGACTTCTTCCAACACTAAAATTGCAACTGTTGACACAAACGGATTAGTTACACCTGTTTCCAATGGTACATGCACGATCAGTTGTTCCGCATCGCCAACTGTTGTCTCAGTCACAGTTTCAGGTGTTGCAGTACTTGGAACTGCTATTAGCATCATACCGACTTTACATGTTGGAGAGAGTTTGACACTCGCACTAGCAAGCCGGACACCCGCAAATACCACAGCGCGAACATTGGTATGGGCATCGAGCCAATCGCGCATTGCGACGGTAGATGCAAATACGGGTGTTGTACGAGGAGTGAACGTTGGTACAGTAACACTTATAGCCACGCTACAAGACGCCAACCATGCACGAGCATCTTTTGTTTTGCAAATCATTGCATAATTCATTTGTAAATAGTTACGTTTTCCGGGACTTCCAAATTATGAATAAACAAACTTTTTACACGACATAGGGGGCATGTTTCTAACTTTGCACCGCATTTCATACAACAGCATTGATGTTTACAAACTTGAAACACGCCAACGGCTGGATCCTCTAAACACACCACACAGACAGAACAATTTTCATTCACTTTGGTTTTCGGTTTTTTCACAAAACGCGGAATTTCAGTTACATCATCATCACTTTCGATATCACATACGAAAAGCGATTTGCGCATTGCAGCTTGATTTATAGGTTTGACTTCACCTTTTTTGGAAATATATACACCTTCTGGATATTCCACACATCTTATCACTTTGTCCTTAAAATGCTCTGGTATTGCTGAATTTGCACGTCGTGGACGAGAACAGCTCGAATAATTGGTTTTATAAAGACTTGGTAAATCTTTTCCAAATTTCGTTTCTTCTTCCATGCCTTTGTTTATCTTTTTTTTTCACCAATGCTTTAAACCAAAAAAAATTTAATCTTGTGAAATCTGGATTTCTTCGAATTTGATTAAAATGTCTTGCGTGCATTCGCCAAAGAATACTTGTCGTTTTTGTACAAAACTTTTGAGTATATCCGATATTTCTTTTTTTAAACTATATTTGGGTTCACCGCCTCGATATTTGGGATCACAATGGCCACATCGATTTTTTGCAAAGTCATAAAATTTGGTTTTAACAAAAGTGATCATCGCTTCTTTGGAAAACATAATGTACAGCTCCGTAATCTCCCAGGCTCCTTGTGATGATTCTTCTACAGTCATTACAAATGCACTTTTTATCGGTTTTTCACTTCCAATCACTTTTGTACAGCCAGTTTTTTCTTCTCGAGAAGCAGAACGTCCCCAGTTGCACAATGCTAAATGACTGACGTCACCATATGTCTTCGCATTGGATACATGGTTCGTGTTTTGACTGAGTTTTTGTATAGTGCCTGAACCATCTGTGAAATCAAATTCCCAAAATGCATACAATTCGTTTTTTGAGATATCACCCGATGGTTCAACAGGTGTCGATTTTGGCATTGCTCTCCAGGTTACTGAATATCCTTCAAGTACGTCCGTTTCTGCAACTTCAATCTTGCCTGTACATGCCATTTTCGCATCCACTTCCATTTTTTTTGCGTAACCTAAGTTGCAACAAAAATTCTTTTTGTTTCTTGTTACTATTTATACACATAAAGAAAGAAAAAAAAACGTGTGCAGAAAATGGAGCATGAGTATTTTGGTGCTCCGACGGACCACCACGCAGCAATGGTTCCTTTAGCAACGGCCGCTGCAGCTCTTGATAAGGACCCATATTGGGAGCAAGGTGCAAAAAATTTATTCCATAAGAAAAAAGACAGCATTCATAATTGGGTTCTGCGTGTTGCTGTATCACACGTACCGTTTACAACTAATTTTATCTCGCTTGATGGTAGTTTTTGTTATCACTTTGGAGGTGCATCCTACGTTGCAGTTATGGTAAAAAGAGATTCGGTTCGTGCCACATTCAACCAAACGTTATTGCACTCTGGCTTGTGGCTCGTTTTGCTTAATGATGGCAACACAGACTCCTTGACTGCAGCAATATCCTATTCACGTGCAACATAAAAAGTTATTTTATTGTTTAACATTTCCATCAAATCCATAAAAAGACAATTGTGTGAAATCTTGATTTAGATTGGTCTGTGGCTCGTATTCAGGAATTTGCTTGCGAAGCGACGCCAATCTTGCCTTGTACGTATGCCTAAAAAAAACTTCACATGAAAAACAAATTATCTGACCCATAAAGCAGTGCTTGAATCGCTGTTTGGCTGCATTTGTAATCAGCAATAGCTTTTGAGATAATGTTTTCGTGTGCAACATGTTGCACGCCATGGAGCCCGTACGCTTGGCAAACCAAATGGATCGCATCATCGCTTAGTTTTCCAGAAGTGACTTGATTTCCGTCAAAGTAATAAAAATGCAATTTTGAAAAATCTTGTGAGAGATCTCGTTGCGGCTTGTAGTTGGGTACTTGCTTTCGAAAAGCCTTGATCTGTGCATTGTATGATTTCCTAAAAGAAAAATAACAACTTACCAAAAAATGCGCATCACCCGTAAAAGAGCGAATAAACTGCATTGGTGCTGCATTGGTAGACTTTTTGGATTTCCTTGATAAATATGTCGTGTGGAATACGTTTGTATCCATTGAGCCCATACGCTTCTTGAAACAAAGAGGCCGCATCTTGTGCAAGTAAACCGACACCTGTTTGAGGAACCATTGTTTGCTTGAAATCTGGTTCGGTTGTTTCTTTCTTCAGTCGCCTGCGTCGTTGTTTTCGAATTTTGGGTGGCAATGGAGCTTGGAGCTCTTTGTGATGCAAGCTGGCTGCTCGAGTCATAAAATACACAACTTTGGAATCCCATGCATTGTGTCGTGACATTTTTTAAGCTTCTCGAGCTATGTGAAGTGTTGCTGTGTTTTCTTGTTTGTTTTAAGGAAATTGTGCATTTTATTTAATTTAAAATTCAAAAAAAAACTGTGCTCAAATTTTTTTTACAACTTCTCTCAAAAAAGATTAATAAATTACATAACAATTTGCTCACAAAAAAAAACTTTTTTCGCAAACATAAAAATATTTAAGTGGAATGTTTTCCTTTGAAGTTGAGGTGGACGATGACATAAGACGAGCGCGCTTGGATGTTAAAAGTCCGCATGTTAATGCATCTTTTTCGCCTGATTGTCATGTGCCAAAGTTCAGGAAAGTTGATGTTATGGCTGTGAAGGGTGAATTCTTTATCTTTCGATGAGTAGCTGTGGATGTGATAAAGGTTCCCTTACAAATACGATTCCCAAAACAGATGATTCGTTGCAACAAGCGCTTAAAGACTGGATAGAGTTTGAAATAGCAGAGGCTTTATTGGAAACCGAAACCGAAAAAATCCACAATGAACTAGAAATCGCTTTAAAAGCAATCTGACAAGTAGTGGAAATCGGAAAACGTACAAGTGCCAAAATAACCGCATTGGAATCCGCGCGCAATGCAGAAATCACAAGTCAAAAAAAGCAAAAACGAAACTAATTTTTTTGTTCACATGTACCAAAATAAATCTGTGTTCTTTACTGATTGTTTAAACCAGAGCGAAAACAACGTCAATAATAAGGATGCAAACAAAACATCACTAATGAGATTATTGCCGATATCGCAAATAATATTGCCAGTATAATAAAAATAACACCAACATATGCAATATGGTCAAAAGTTATGGTTGGAAATATGCACTCGTGAGAGTACTTATTTACAAACATCCTAACAATTTCGCCATTTGGATAAGATCTGGGCGTTTGTAGAGTACATGTTCCAATAGAATGTTCAAAATTTGTAACATAATACGAACAATCACATGTACCCCATTTAAAACACTCACCATCAATGTTGTTTTGAAAACAGCATGTACATGCTCGTTGAAAAAACTCACAATGTAAGCTTGTTGCAAGTATGTCATATTGCAAGGGACAACTCCATTCATTGCAACTCATAATAATACATGGAATACTAATAAGACAGCATATAACCAGACATGTGAGACTTGTTGAAAAACAACAGCATGAAGAACAGCAGTCCGAAGGACACATTTACAAACCTAATTTTGCGTTTTTTCAAATGAAAAGAAAAAATAACTACCGAATCAACTGACATACAACATTCAGAGAAATCTACCCGCGAAATTATATATGTCCATTAACATGCGATGCCAGGATTCCATTTTTGTTTCGTAATAATTTTTTTTGTTTATGTCACTTTTCTCTTAAAAGATAAAAAAGTATTTTTATTTCGAAGAAGAATAAGAAAAAAAAACCTACGACACAGCATAGTACGCGAATGCAATGGAATCATGCCTGTTAAACAATGTCCTCATTATAAGCAAAAAGCCCATTGCCAAATATGCAACCCAACCGGGTTTTGTGCACACAACCGTGCGCGAAATACTTGCGTGGAATGTGGTGGACAAGGAATTTGTGAACATAAGCGCCGGCGCTATCTATGCACAGAATGCGGTGGTACAGGAATTTGTGAACATGGGCGCCGGCGCACTCGCTGTAAAGAATGCGGTGGCAAGGAAATTTGTGAACATGGAGCGAGACGCAGTATTTGCAAAGTATGTTGCGGCAGTGGAATATGCGTGCATAAAAAACAGCGACAATCTTGTCGGGACTGTGGTGGTGCGTCTATATGTGAGCATGGTCGTGGACGATATGCATGCAAAGAGTGTAGTGGCACCGGAATTTGTGAACATAAGAAAATTCGACGTGAATGTAAGGATTGCGGTGGCAGTTCCATTTGTAAACATGGACGACAACGAGCTGGATGTAGAGATTGTGGTGGTGCTTCTATATGTGCACATGGTTTACGGCGCACACGTTGTAAAGACTGTGGAGGGTCTGCATTATGTCAAACTCCATTGTGCGAAGCGGAGTATCGCACTAAATATAAACCGTATTGCCGCCGATGCTTTATCTTTCTAAACCCAGATGCACCACAAGCCCGAAATTTCAAAACAAAAGAACTTGCAGTGCGCGATTTTATTATGGCATCGTTTCCAGGAATTAGTTGGGCACATGACAAAAGAGTGCCTGGCGGTTCATCACTTCGACGACCAGATTTAATGGCAGACTTTGGAACCCATGCACTATTTATAGAAATTGAAGAAAACGGTCATGATTTTGGTTATAACTGCACAACCAAACGAGTGACCGAATTGTGGGAAGATGTTAGACAGCGACCGTCTTACTTTTTACGATTCAATCCAGATTCGTGTATTACTGAAGGCGGAAATAAGCTCGCAAGCTGTTGGAAGAAAAATGCGAAAGGTTTTAGCATAGTAAAGGACGTGGATGCTTGGAAACAGCGATTGGAAATTCTTGCATGTGTAGTTAAACACCACATTCACACCATACCGGAAAAACTCATTCAAATTACTCAATTATTTTTTAGTCCTCCGCTTGATGATGATGAGGACGAATCGAAGACATAACAAACAAAAAAGTATTTTATTGTTGAACAGTTCCGTTGTGTAATGTACATTCGTACAATTTGTTCAAAATATGGTTATGATGCAGTATGTTATTCTCTAAAACATAGCTCCGTTTCTTTCCTTAAACCAAGAGTTGTGGTGATACTCAACCATCATTGGCATGGTGCTTATTTGTAATTAAAAATAACAGTATTTATTTTAACCAGGTGGTATTTTGGTCCACATTGCATTCAATACTAAAAAGGGAAATAAATGCGACACGGCAGTCGAACGTGCAATGATTTTGGTTAATACAGACGGCCCATACTGTTGAATTAATAAATTTTTAGGATTTTGCGGTAAATTAACAAGCATGTCATCCACGTCAATGGACTTTTGTAGTGGATACACATCTTCAAATTGAAATTGTTCTTTTTCATTGTATGTTACTTGATTGGGAGGATACCACCCATCTAGCTTGATTACACGCTTGTCATTTTCGACTTTTTTCCAAAAAAAGATATCAAGAGTAGCATGTTGTCCAAAAAGCTGCAAACGTACACACGCACCTGTTCTGGATGCGAGTCTCGAAGAGGCACCAACTAAAAAAATCACTTGTAAATTATGCTTTTCGGCAACACGTGCGAATTTCTCGGAAAATAGGTATGCGCGATGCGAATCGTCTACCCCGATATCAATGTCATCGTCAAATGGCATAGGTATGGCACCATGCTTCTGAAAACCCATTAACGAGCCCCCCGTCAACCACCAATCAATAGCTGCATCCTTCAAAGCCTGTGCGGAATAGTTCAGCAATTTGCGCAATTGACTAATGTAACTGTCGTGCAACAAATACGTTGGACCAGTACATTCCAGATTTGGAAATGTATATTTTCGCCCATGTACCATGTATTTTTGGTTGGGTTTTAAAAGCGTCCATGAATAATGGCTATTGGAAACAATGATCCATGCAAACAAGAATACCAATAACCCAACTATAATAACCCACAATACAAACAATCCAAATATTCCCATTTTTGGTTTTTTTTAATGTCGTGTTGACCCCTTTTGTTACTTATAAAAGGAAAAACAAAAAACAAAAAAGAAAAAAAAAATGGTTTATCAAACCAGTAATTTCGAGGAAATCAAAAAATATGTGAAAGGTTTGTATGAACGTATTCCCAATGCGCGTGAAGCGGACATAGGTTATTGGCAACGCATTGATACACTGAACAATGAATGCAAGGGCAAGCTCCTTCTAACTCTTCAGTTCCAATCCACAGATAAACAAGTGCCCTTGCCTACGGTAAAAGCAACTGTCGATCCCACAGGAGAAAAGTTTTCCAAAGATCAAGGTACAAAAGATGTTCCAGCAGTCGTATATGACGACAGCGCACTTGATTCGTCCCAAGCAACTGCAGTTCGTGCATTGCGTAGTAATGCACTTATTATTCATAGTACAGCGCCATGTCGAATTGGTGGTGATGGTGGCGGCGAAATTAAGATTCCAGGTCCGACTGCAGGAGAATTTGTTGAACTTCCAAAAGACCCGGCTCACGTTGAGCTATTGTTTGTACTCGAACTCAGTACTGGTGACGCTGCAGAACTGCTTAGGGGTGTTAATCCACACAAGCCCATGATTGCTGAAGTGCCGTCCTACTGGGTTCCCATATTACATGGCGTGGGTTACAAAGATGTTCTTGTCACAAAAAGACCACGAGGCAGTGGTATCAATTTTCAGTACCTTTACCTGGATGCGACAATCCCTGGGAAAGAAGTTGTTGTTTTCCCGTCTGAACCCGATCCTCTTTTCTGGGGACCTGGAAACGTCGAAGAATTCAAAACATTCCCAATCACAAGTTTTGAAGATGCACGAAAAATCCACAATCGTCTTGTTGCGGCGCGCAAACAATGGAAACAGATGCTTATCACAGCTAACGAACAACAAAAAGCTGCATTAATTAGTAGCCCACCTGACAAAGCTGCCAAAGATGCGGCCGATGCCCAGATTCGCGATGTACACAAATCCGTCCAAGAGTTCGAAGCCGCCTTTCGAATCAAGATTGCCGCATATCGAGATTCTGCACGCTTGTCACTTGCGCAGAAAAAGCAACTCAACGAATGGCTCGTAGAGTCTTCAAGGGTAGGACTGAATTACAATTTGTGGCCCGTTGCAACTACTCCAGGAACAGTTGGTGGCACAACTGGCAACTTGACAATACCACAAACACCGGTTCCTGAAACCAAAGCTTCACCAGATGAAGTTGCACGAATTATGCAAGCATTTGAAACCAAAAAAACAGAGTTTGATGACAAGGAGAAAAAGGCCAAAGCAGACCTCAAAGTGGAAATTGACCAAAACTATGCCAATGCGCAAACAAAACACGATGCATTGGTTAAAATCACAAACGAATTGCAAGCTATAGGCCAAGAGGAACGATACAGAGGCCAGGTTCGTCAAGCGCGTGAATGTTTCCACAGCGCAATGGCTGCGACAGTAGAATCACAGACACCAAACCGTACGAGTGCTGAATTGGGGACTGTTCGTGACATTTTGGTGCTAAACAATAGTTGTCTGGACCGTTACTTGAGCACGTTTCGCGTGTATGAAAAGGAAGCCGCAGCACGATTTAAAACTACGGAACAAATGAGCGTACAGCAGAAGTTCGTTGCCATGCAATCCATTGCGCGAAGTGCAGATGACGCAATTCGTGAAACAAAGGTATTTATGGCGCGCCAAGGTTTTTACGACCCGGATAACACCTACAAAACCACGCTTGCCGATATGGAAGCAAAACGACAGGCATTGGGTTTGTTGCTCACAGCTACTGGCAGTGATCTGACTCTGGACGATGTCACAAAGCGTGAAACCGAAGCCAAATTACTGCGTGACGATATTGTGAAAAACATGATTTTTATTACCACTGCTGCACAAGACGACTTACCAAGTGTGTTACTTATGCAACAGTTGAAGGGAAGTCAGGCAGATTTGGCTGCTGCAAAGAGACGTGCGAGTGAATCGGCAGCCCTTGCTGCGGAACATCAACGTCAAGCCGAACTTTCACAGCGTGCACAAGATACATTGTTGCAACGAGCACAATTTGCAGCGAGCCCATATCGAAGTGTGGGCGCGGCCCGTACAAATTTGACACAACGCGAAGAAAATTTAATTGAAAAGACACGTTTGGATCTTCGATTGCTGGTCGATAACGTGAACACTGCTGTCGACACAAACAATGCAAGAAACAATTTAGTGCAGCTACTTGCAGCCATGAAGCGCATTGAGCGCCCTGCTGAAGCGCTCAATGCACGCACACATCGTTTAACAGACATTTTGGAAGAAGTACAGCTTGCCAAAGCACGTGCAGAGGAGATGCTCCACCGAAAAATTGTGGAACCAGACCTTGAAGAAGAGGAAGACGAAGAAGAAGAAGAAGAAGGGGATGAGGAGGAAGAAGAAAAGGAAGATGTTGTTGCGATGCTGCGAGAAGCGGTGGATGCAGAAGATATCGACAACCTCGAGATGTTAATTGAAGAAGTGGAAGAAGAGCAACTGCGTTTAGGAGAAAAATTACCAGGCGCTGCAAAATGGGTTAAAGCTGCTCGTAAATTGCTTAAAAATCAATAAAACATTTTAATGCTTTTAATTAAATTTTTTTCATTAATTTTTTTTTAAATTAACTAATAAACCAAATATTATTTTTTCGATGCCAATTTTTTCTTGTTGCTGGAATATTTTGTTGAATGAAAGCAGCCAGTGGTGAAGCGTATGCAACAATTAATTCAGCAAATGGATCAGGTAAAAAATTTAAAAATCTTGCAATTATTGATGCGATGGCTCCCCAATTAACAACATAAGAAGTAATTTTTGTTGCTTCTTGACGGATATCGTGTACAGACATACCGAAATGTGATTCAACAGAGCCGCTGTCAATGCGAATCAAATCTTGATGTGCAACAAAAGTAAAATCATCCACCTGCTCATATATTGGTTTGAAAGGAACACATCTTGATTCTGGAATATAGACAAATTCGGAATTGTTTAAAAACCTTGCTCCACGCCACAATATATCCATATCAATTGGAAATATATGCATTTGTAATTTCCAATATTGTGTCTTTCTCCACATCAAATCTTCCCATGTTTGTGGTTCGGGTGGAATGACACTACAAGTTTGAAAAAATACCAATAGCCCTTTCGAAGTAGTTTTTTCTGGCTCCGCTTTCCTTTTCATTCTAAAAAAAAAGTCATGAATCACTCTTCTGTTTTTAAGGAAATGTATACTTGTTTTTTTTTGTAATTAATTCCATTTTTTACAATTCAAGAAAAACATCAAAATCTTCTACAAGATTATTTTAAGAAAAAGATAGAGTTAAAGCAAAAAATATATCACTACCAAGTTATGTTTTTTTTCGTATATTTTCCGACAAAAGAAACATATTTATTTGGGTTTAAATTTAAATGAGCATATTGCAGCCATTCGAAAAAATTACACAAGTATACACATATGACAAACTCATATACAATGAATCAGAAGTAATGGGATTAGGGCATATCACAATGGATATGCCTTATTTATTTGGAACAAAGACAATGCCAAAATTTGAACTTGTTGGTAATATTTTTAAGCACGAAACGGTATCAATGGTCCTAGGTGGCCAATGTCCCCCTTTGCGCACCAAGATTGCCCTGTGATCCTTGAGCGCGCGCCAACAATATCGCCCTGTGCTCCCTGGACGCCCGTTTGACCAACACCAATACTACCCTGTGCCCCATTTTAGTCCTTGAGTACACATTTGACCAACATCGCCATGAACGTTAGTTGTTCCTGAACACCCCTTTGATCAACACCAATATCTCCTTGTGCTCCCAGATTTCCCCCCACCTGAAACCCAAATGTTCCAACGTTTCCCTGTGAGTCTTGTAAGCCATTGTCGTCATTATTATTATTACAATCGGAATTGGATTCTGAACTATCAGAATCTTCACAACAAGTTGAGTTTTTTCTCATTTATACACTCCATTTTTTTTCTTTTAATCTTGTACTTTTGTTCATTTATTTATCATTCAATACATGCGTCGAAAACATTCATATCATAAAAATTAATGCTTTTAGGGGATAATGATGCGGGTGGGCGATAGCTACAATTCGGATTCGGAGGAGTCTGAGCCCGAAGAAGCTCGGTTGATACGTATTACCGATTTGCGACAAGAAGAGCGCAAGGAAAAGTATCAACGTGATCGAAAAGCTCGTTTTTCAAACAATGATGCCAAATTAAAGAAGGCACGATGGAAATTAATGCCACATCGTCGATCAATGTACACATACAATACACGTGAAGAGATTGAATACTATCGTCAAAATGTGAATGTTTTTTGTCGTAGTATTCTTGGTGATGAACGCCAGAAACCATTTTATGGACTTATACAGAAGCGCAAGCAACAAGTCAATCGTATGACTTGTGAGGAATTGCGTCTGGAACAGCTAACACTCAAACCACCACCGATATTGTTTACAGAGGGCAAAGAATACGTACTTCACTCACCCAATAGTCTATATCTAGGATTACACTTTGAACAAAAATGGCATGCTCATGTTATTGCACATTGCTATCCTTTAGTGATTACCTGTGAACTGTTTAAACTTGTTTTAATGTATGTTTATTAAAATTAAGATTGTTTCTCGTTCTTTAGTTGCAGCAAAGAAAACAAAAACAAAAATTTGAAAACAATGGCCCAAATGGACCCTAATGTGCAAGCTTCGCCATTTTTGCAATATTCGTATCTAGATTCACTTGATATACAACACCGTAAAAACATTCAACCAAGGAAAAAACAATTACGCGAAGCGATTCAAAGCGAAATGCAAAATAAAAATGAGCGAACGCGCACAGAAGATGGCAAGCATTTTTTTGTGATTACAACAAAAAAAGCAAAACCAGGTTTAACACAAACCTTCTTATCCCACGCCTATGAAAAATTCCAAGAACAAGAACATCCCGACCGTGAACCCGATCCACATGAAGCACAACGATTTGTGGAGTATGTAGAACAATGCCGTGACAAGGCATCGCAAGAAAAGACGAAAATGGATCACAAAAAATCAAGACCTCCAGAAGCATTTTTTTAATTAAGAAAAAAATTTTTCCAAGGAGTTGTCACGCTTAATCATATCCCGCGTACACTCATTAATACTGGATGCCATGACATCAAAATCATGTTGTGAATCTCCTGGTCGTCGTTTGTCTGGATGTACGCGCAACTGCAATTTCCTAAATAAAAACCGCATTGCTTCTTCCGCATCCGCAATTTTCATAGCTTCATTTTGAACAGTTATAGGAAGAACCAAGTTTGCCAAATACCAGAAATAACCAAGACATGCATCATCTCGCCGACTTCCACGAAGTCCTTGCACGAACTCTTTGAAACTACGAACTTCCGAAGATGCTTTCTTTGGAGACGCCTTTTTGGCCGAAGCTTTTTTCGCAGATGCCTTCTTTGCTCCAATGCCTTGGTCTTTCTTGTATTGTTCCCACTCTGGCTTCGCATTCATGCGCGACTGTGAGTCAGTGCGCCCCTTTTGTGGGTTCTCAATCTTCCATGCCCTCAAGAATTCTTCCCATGTGTAAATGTCACTCTGGGTTGCACTCTTTTTTTTGGAGGCACTCTTCTTTTTGGAGGCTGTCTTTTTCTTGGATGCACTCTTCTTTTTGGAGGCTGTCTTTTTCTTGGAGGCTGTCTTTTTCTTTGAAGCTGTTTTCTTCTTGGAGGCAGTCTTCTTTTTGGATGCACTCTTCTTCTTTGAGGCACTCTTCTTTTTGGAGGCGGTCTTTTTCTTGGAGGCGGTCTTTTTTTTAGAGGCTGTCTTTTTTTTAGAGGCTGTTTTTTTCTTTGAGGCAATCTTTTTCTTTTTGGAAGCTGTACTTTTTTTCTTAGGGGCAGTCTTTTTCTTTGAAGTGGTCTTCTTCTTGGTTGCACTCTTTTTCTTTGTCGATGGTTTCGTGGCAAAGAAACTCATGAGATATACGAAAGCAGTGTATTTTTTCACCTTTCCATTTGGTTTGAGTGCTTTGATTGCAGTATCACTTGCTGAGGCAACATCATCTGGAATGACAACGTAGTCAGCCTGTGATTTAACAATCTCAATACCCTTTCCGAGACCTTTTAATATCTTTGCAACATCTGCTTTTGTTACACCATCGCCCCATCTTTGGCGACTTGGACCACCAGAAAGATAAACACGAATAGTCATTTTTTTTTAATTTGTTCTTTATTTTTCTTTCAAGGGTCCATCTAGCGACACGTTGGCCAAACGTAAACGTAAATGATTAGAAACAACAATGCTACCAAAGAAGTCAGATATGAAAACAGCACTAAACTGTAGTGGTAAATTCCAATCGTTCCTAAACTTGATGAACGCGCAAAGAATACGGAACAAAACACATATGCAACGACATTCCCAGCGGCCCACAAATATGTTTCCATCACCATGAAAAGCTCTGCTCGTTCCAAGTTATTTGCATTTATGCAATATCGCTCTATGCCATGTAGCCATAATAAACCAGCAAAAAAAAGTGCTTGCATGAGGACATTGACAATACCCCATGCAATAAGAGTTTTTTGGTAATCTGTTTGTGCAGGTGCCCATGCATCCGCTGCAGTACCAAATACAATCGCGCTTACAAACGCAAGCAAAAAAGTAGTGTGCAAACAAATAAACACTGTTTTTTGTCTTGTGCTCAACTCCCATAGTTTTGGCACAGAAGGACCCATTTATTTATTAGCTACAATTTTCTTTTTGTTTTTTTCTTTTTTTTTTACAAAAAATAAAACTTTTGTATAGATGCGGTTATTGAGTATCGATGCATGGATTACAATATTATCTGGGCTTGGATGTTACGAATGGCAACAACTTATTTATACATCCAAATACTTTGCCAACATTCTACGAACCAGATTTTTGCACCACGTGAAGTTATTTGCAGTTTCGCGGTTGCGCAACATGCTAGCATTTCTCGATTTTGATTATTTTACACGATTGATACGACGCGAAGGTGGAGAAATCGGCGGATCCATTCATGCACAATTATTTACAAATGACTTTAAAGCAAATGACATTGACATATTTATACAGAGTACTCGTTCCACATCTGGATCTGGATACTCTCCGTTGCACAGATATTTATTTTCCGTTTGTAAACGTGCGATACCAATATCCGATTATAAGCATGCAAGTCCAGATTATGTATATCGCGAGAGAGACGCATATAAAATTAAACATGCTTATAAAGTAATGTCGGTTTGGAATTTCGATTTTGTTTGCACTGGCTTTGATAGATGTACTGAGACATGTGAATATGGCGGAGAAGCATGTAAATGTGTTACATTACAAGTTGTTACGATTGAAGACTCAAATCACGGAAATTTTATTCCCATGTACAAACGAATACAAGATGCGATTGGCGATTTTACGATTACGCAATCCACTTACAATGGCCGGTGTTACACTGTGCGGGGTATGCTACATATCCTTGCCAAACGGCTTGTCTGCATGCCGAATTTTGTAATGCGAGTAACTTTATTTACCCAACATCAGGCAGAAAAACATACGATGCGAATTGCAAAATACAACATGCGTGGATTTACTCTTTACACTAAACTTCCTTATAGAACAAATATTGAAATCTTGGAATTTGCCGCAAATGAGCCATTGCTACAATTGACCGATATTCCACAATTTCTTCTAAACCGTTACAATGAATCTACAGCACTTATGTTTTCTTAAGTGCAGAAATCGCACATGATAGAAAATCCATCCGGAATTCGTCCTGCGCGATAATCCACACGAATGTCTATGATTTGCGAGTCGTATGCATCTTTGTTCTTCATGGCATAATCCGCCATACGAACAATAAATTTTTCATGGTCAAAATTCTGCTTCTCATCCCAGTTTGATGGTGCTCCGGCATAATCATACTTTGCAAGTCCAAGTGCCAATGTACGGAATTTTGATGTACGCCGCTTGGTTACTTTCTCCATTCTGGTTTTGACGAATGGCCATCCTTGCATATCGTTCACATGACAGTTTGAACCATCCGCACGAAACAGTGTGGACATGAAAGCTTGACCTGCTTCCGATTGCATGGTGATGGTTTGTGACTTTTTTCCTACAGAAAGGTTAAATTTTAAACAAACCAGACAACAAAAAAAAAAGAAAACAACATTTAACGAAATGCTACACATCGAGGTGCCACCCGTGGCTGAGGAACATACGTATTATCATTTGGATGCTGTGATTTGCAATGAATCATCACACACAACCGTGTTTCTCGCGACATGGACAGGACCAGAAATTGCAGGTTACGTCTTGCCCAACGATAAAGTCGTTGTAAAAAGAACCACTTCAATGCAAGCTACTAATTCAGAAATTGATATGCTCAAAAGACTTGCACACAGAACAAATCCATCACAGGATTTTTTTACAAAATTGATTTTTGTCCACGATGTAATCTCTAACCAACAAGTTGATTTAGTGATGGAATATGGTGGCGAAGATTTGTCACAGGCTTTATTGATGCACAATGAGCAAAAACAAACTTTAACAGAACGTTTAAAATGTGTTTCAAAAACATTGAGTCATATTATGGTATGTCTTGTTAAATTGCACGCATTGCGCTTGGTGCATAATGATTTAAAACCTGAAAATTGTGTAATGGACGCTGACGGCAATGTGAAATTAATTGATTTTGCGATCGCAGGACATGCGTATATGATAAACAGTGAGGACGATAATTTAGTAGGGTATGATGGTGAAAAGGTCGGCTCGGAATATTACATGCATCCGCATTTGTTGTGGAATAGGCCATTATCACTTTATCAAAACGATTTATGGGCACTTGGTCAAACTGCGTTTTTGCTTTACACACGTCAATATATCTATGATTCGGAACAAGCTTCCCAATCGGAAAAGAACAATGTATTGAGATTGTTTCTCATGGATCTTGATTGGTATAAAAAATTTCCCTTGAATGAGGTTTTACAATCGCATGAATCGTTTCCTTTATTTGTTAAATTTGTTTCTAAGATGTGCTGTTTGTCGCAAGCTCCCGAACGTGCGTATATGCTTTTACTTCAAGATCCATTTCTATGTTACCATATATCATAATAAAAACTCGTCCGAGCGTACATCATTTGAATCAGATAATCTATCCAACTCTACAAGTAAATTAAGAAGCACACAATCGTCGGTCTGCTTTTCAGGATCGTCAAATTCTTTTATCTGGATACCGTTTGCTAGATTGCGCGAAAAGCAAGAAAGCGTGTCATCAATCATTACAGTTCGAGATAACCTGCAATTTAATTTACTCAAAGGCTTAATTTTAACAACGTTGTCAGCTCTACAGGAATACATTAAACGCTCTCGATTTTTAATATGCAGCGTATCATTTCGGGTTAAAACGCGAATAGGAATGTGTTTTGGTTTTAACAAATGTGCTAGTACTTTTCGAGCATAGGATTTGTGTGCTGCTGTCCAGATATACACATCATATCTCTCGAAAACAGTATCCAAGAACAAATCGACGTAAGGGCGTTTATAAATTTTTAAGTTTTCAAAATAGCAAAAAGGTACACAACCTCTACAAAGTGCGATATGATGCACGGCATGCACTAATGTTTCATCCAAATCCAGTACAACTGTTAATTTGCCAAATAGACATGTCGCACAAAGAACTTGCGCTTCTTCCAACGACGAAATGGTGCCCGCACAACATAATGTTTCACAGTAACGCATGAAGTTTTTTTTTTTGTTTTTTTTTTT
>Ga0070667_100001587_pt1 | contig 20353 bp, 23 predicted proteins | sample KBSS33metaG_FD_64659 | JGI IMG/M metagenome (GOLD analysis project Ga0070667, IMG submission 64659) | Switchgrass rhizosphere microbial communities from Kellogg Biological Station, Michigan, USA - KBS S3-3 metaG | ecosystem: Host-associated > Plants > Roots > Rhizosphere > Soil ... | reverse complement strand
AGCGTGAAACCGACACCATGGACGGTTTCGCTTGTAGTAGCTGGTACTTCCTGCGCTTTGCCGACCCGCACAACAACGAAAAGGCGTTTGACACCGACAAGGTGAAATACTGGCTGCCGGTAGACGATTACATCGGCGGTGCCGAGCACGCGGTTATGCACCTGCTGTACGCTCGCATGTGGACCAAGGTAATGCAGGACGAAGGCTTAATCGATTTTGGCGAACCCTTCAAAAAACTGCGTAACCAGGGAATGATTTTGGCGCCCGACGGCCAAAAAATGAGCAAGAGCAAGGGCAACACCATCGAACCCGATGGTTTGATTGAGCAAGGGTACGGCGCTGACGCCATCCGCATTATGGAACTGTTCATTGGCCCCTGGAACCAAATGGCTGCCTGGAGCGTGGAAGGTATGGGTGGTTCGTTCCGCTTTTTGCAGCGCGTGTGGGCGCTAGCGCAAGAAATTGCCGCCATTCCTGAAGCGGAAGACACGGCTGATGTCACAGAAGTGCAGCGCATCATCCATCGCACTACTAAAAAAGTCACCGACGACCTAGAAAGCATGGGCTTCAACACGGCAATTGCCGCCATGATGGAAGCGGTCAACGGGCTCTACGCTGCAAAAACCGCGACACCATCAGATAAAGCTGCGCATACCTGGCGTGAAGGCATGCAAACATTTTTGCAGCTATTGGCGCCATTTGCACCGCACATTACCGAGGAACTGTGGGCGGAATTTGGCCATAGTGATTCTATTCATATAAGCGAATGGCCGAAGTACGACGAGAAATATCTGGTAAGCGAAACCATGACCCTTGCCGTACAGGTGAATGGTAAAGTGCGCGCCGAAATTGAGGTGGCCAGTAACGCCGCCCAGGAAGAAATCACCGAAGCTGCCAAAAAGGCCGAAAAAGTAGTGCCCTACCTGGAAGGCAAAGAAATCCGTAAAACCATTTACGTACCAGGCAAGCTCGTTAGCTTCGTAGTGTAGCGGCTCAGCTGTTACAACGCTATTGGCCGTTGTAGGCAAAATAGCGCACGTTTTGTACTTCCATGCGCCACGGGCCTTTGCTGTCGTCTACCGTGCCGCCGCCGGTGCCGCCCATTGCCAGGTTCAACATGACAAACCATTTGTTGCCACCGCCAATTGGCCAGTTGTCGGTGGTGGCGTTTGCTGGCTTGGTGGCGGATTTTACCTCGCGCCCGTCTACCGTCCAGCTTACTTTGGTGGGTGTTATTTCTACGCCATATGTATGAAAGGTTTGTTCGGCGTCCGGCACACTTACTTCGGTTTCGCTGGTTTTGTCGAAGGTGTAGAACGACGCGTCTGAGGTGTTATTGCTGCCATAATGCTCGGTGATGTCGATTTCGCCGTCGTGCATGTAAAATCGTGGTTGATCCCAATCTGCGTCGGTAGGATTAAGGCGACCGGTGTTTGGCTGGTTAGCAGAGAGCAGCCAAAACGCGGGCCAGGTGCCACTCCCGGGCGGCATTTTGATGCGGGCCTCTATTTTGCCGTACTCGAAGGTTAACCCTTTCGGCAGCGTCGCGCCGGTATTGTGATTAAAAGTCATAATCTTGCCAGAGGTATAGGCGAACGAGCGGCTGTCGCCAGGGTAACTGGCTTGCTCTTTACGGGCGGTAATTACCAGTTTACCCCCTTGCACGATGCTGTTGCCCGGGCGGTAGGCCTGAACCTCATCGTTAAAAGAAGGTACGTCGGGGTTAGTGTCGGTTACCCAGTAATTGGAGTCTACTGCGCCGTCAGGTATTTTGGTGAAGTCCTGTTCCCATATGGCGGCAGTGGCGAATCCGCCCGCTTGAATGGTTGTTTCAGGTGTCTGTGCTTGTGCTGACTTTGATTTTGTCGCCGATGTTGATGCTACCGAGGCACGTTGGCGCTTCTGGTACTCCGCATATTGTTGCTTAGTACGGCCGGGGGCGTAAGCAATTTCGTCGTACGCAGCAAGGAGTCCGAGACTGGCGAGCGCCATCAGGATGCACAGCAGAGGCCGCAGGTGAATATACGTGCGTCGCCGACGTTTTAGGGAATAGGTTGGCCTCCGATACAACATAACCATATCATACAGCGTTGGCGGCTTGCCTCACCAGAGGTTTCACGGTATAATACACATCAATATCTTAAAAATAACGTCACCTTTAGGAGTTTTTATTCATGGGTAAACCAAAAAAGCGCACCAGCTCACGCCGTACCGGCCAGCGCCGTAGCCATCTCGTTGTGGAATTGGCACGCAAAGTAAACGCCAAGTCCCCTGTTAAGGCCTACACGACAGTTCGCGAAAGCGGCAAAACCGCAAAAGCTGCCTAGTAGACGCCCGTTTATTCGGGCTATACTTATGGTTAGTAAAGGAAACTGAAGACAATGGCATCGAATCGTCACCTTGGCCGCATTATTGCGCTGCAAACATTATTCGAGCAAGACTTTCGTGCCGCCGCTGGCGACACCGATTTTGACCTCGACGCTGTTTTAGCGCGCAATATCGCCCGTTACCAGGCGACCGTCGACGACAAAGAGTTCATCGAGCGGCTTGTTAAAGGCGTAGACAAACACATTGCTGAGTTAGACGCCGAGCTGCAACCAGTTGCGCCAGAGTGGCCTATCGACCAAATCGCCCGCATGGACCGCGTAGTGCTGCGCATCGGCCTGTACGAACTCAAGTACGAGAAAGACGTGCCCTCCAAAGTGGTGATCAACGAAGCTGTGGAACTGGCTAAGGCTTTTGGCAGCGAGAATTCTTCTAAATTCGTAAATGGTGTGCTTGGCACGTTGCTGCGCCAGCTGAATGGCGAGCCACCTCTTGAGAAACCTCAAAAACCAGTCGAAAAGGCTGAAAAAACCGCCGAAGGAGACGACCCCACTCCCGAAAGGCAGGCTGCATGAAACGGCCCAAGCTTCCTGCTTTCCGGCGCTTCGTGCCCGGTCGCGGGCGGCCCAGCATCCAAGAGGTGGTTCATGAAACCACCGCCGGCGGCGTCATCTTCCGCAAAAGCAAAGACGACCCTAAAAAGATAGAGATTTTGCTCATCCAGGACGCCAAAGACCGCTGGACCATCCCGAAAGGCCACGTTGAAGAGGGTGAAGAACCCAAGCAAACCGCCGAGCGCGAAATCAACGAAGAAACCGGCCTAAAGGAAATGAAGGTGTTTAACTGGTTGGGCAAGGTGAGCTTCCGTTACCGCCGCGGCCAAACGCTGGTGCTGATGACCATGCACATTTACTTAGTACAAGCCCTGGGTGACACCAACGACCTTAACCCGGAAGACTGGCTAAACGACATAAAATGGTTCCCAGCGCCGATAGCAATTGATAAAATCGCTTATGATGACATTGGAAAACTAATACTGGTGGGAATGAAAAAAATACGAGATGCAGGACTATAGCGCATATACCGACTTCGCCCAGAAAGTGCTGGGCATCACTTTTGACAACATTCAACTCCTGGTAACGGCCTTTACGCACCGTTCCTATTTAAACGAGCACAAGAAAACCGTTTCCGAGCACAACGAACGCCTGGAATTTTTAGGCGACGCCGTGCTGGAACTAGTTGTTACCGAATATTTGTACAACAATTTTAGCGAGCCGGAAGGCATTTTAACTAACTGGCGCAGCAGCTTGGTGCGCACCGAAAGTATCGGCGCAGCTGCTGCCAAATTTGGCTACGAACCGTTGCTGCGGCTAAGCCGCGGCGAAAAACACGGCACCGAGCGCGCCCGCGCCCAAATTTTAGCTAACAGCTACGAGGCGGTAATTGGCGCTGTATATTTAGACAAAGGCTACGGTGCGGCTAAGAGCTATATCACCAAGAGTATTTTGGTGACATTTAAAGACATTTTGAAGACCGGCTCATGGCTCGACCCCAAATCTCACCTGCAAGAAGTCGCCCAAAGCAAAGACGGCCACACGCCGGTATATAAGGTGTTGAGCGAAGAAGGCCCCGATCACGAAAAAACATTTACCGTTGGTGTATTTGTGGGCGGCAAATTGAAGGGGACCGGCCAAGGCCCCAGCAAGCAGTCTGGCCAGCAAAAGGCGGCTGAGGCTGCACTGGCGGGTTACGGCGAATCTAAACCTGCGGCCCAGTAATGCCGGGGCCGAGAGATATATACGCTCGCCAAGCCGAGCGATATTATTTTAGTGGTATCGGCGTTGATGCGCGTGACGCAATAGCCGTATTTCGTCAAGATGTACGAGACGCCACGTCTAATTTGGCAATACCAGTTGTAGGGTTGTTTTTGGCTGCAGCCAAGACGGTGGGCAAAGTGCGCATAGCCCCTTTTGGTGAGTTGACGCCACAAGACATTTTGTTCCCCCAACGTGTGTGGGAGCTATATAATATTCATCTTGAAGGTCTGCGATTCGAAATTGTCCGCAGGGATATGTACAATACGCTTAATCGACTAGGTACCGTCTCCCTATCGGAGGTTACCCTAGATACTGGCTTCGGCTATGAACCTACAGACCAACTAATGGGAGCCAGCCCTGATGGCATGGTGTTTCAGGCCGACAACGGGGAGGTGCTCTCAGTTGATTGTGCGGATCTTTCAGGGGTCACAAATGCCCAGTATCATACAAATTTGGCGATCAATCCTGCCGGACGGCATGACTTGCTAGAGCGTATCGCTGCCGCCGGTTATGAGCCCGAACCACCGCAGCAACTCTAGCAATTACTACTAGTTGACATCAGAGGCGCTTATCTGTAAAATAAGTGCAGATTGTTTCAATAATCTATATAGATAAGAAAGAGAGAATTATTCTGCAATGTTAGCTATCCGTATGCAACGCACTGGTCGCAAAGGTCACGCAATGTTCCGCGTGGTTGTGCAAGAGTCGCGTTTGACTCCTACAAGCGGCAAGGTTGTTGCACTGCTCGGCAGCTACGACCCGCACGCTAAAACCGCTGTTTTAGACAAAGAAAAGGCCGAAACTTTTTTGAAGAATGGCGCACAGCCTTCCGACCGCGCCGCCAGCCTGCTGAAGAGCGAAGGTATCAAACTGCCCAGCTGGGTAAGCGTGAACGGCGAAAAAGCCGGTAAATTGCGCAACCCTGAAAAGCTTCGCAAGAACCAGCCTAAGGAAGAACCAGCTGCAGAAGCCGAAGCTCCGGCCGAGGCTGAGCCCGCCGAAGAAGCGCCAGCAGCGGAAGCTGAAACCAACGAATAAACCAGGAGCCCGAAAGGGCTTCTTTTTTATCCGGCATCTTGTTGTAATGTCACAAGTGGCGTTACACAGCGCTTAAAAACAGGCCAGTTAGATTTCAGACATACAAACAACTCGACATTTAGAGAAAATGTTTACAGCAAGTGCCTGTGTACCTGTTATAATAAGTTAACCAGTTAACTAAGAGGAGTTTTCTGTATGAGCAGTATCGACCAACAGTTCGTCGAGTACATCGTAAAATCACTGGTAAGCAAGCCCGAGGCAGTCGTAATCGAGCGCCGCATCGACGAAAAAGGTGTATTGCTGGAATTAACGGTTGACCCAGAAGATCTGGGCCGTGTAATTGGGAAGCGCGGTGCAACTGCGCAATCTTTGCGTACATTATTGCGTGCCCTCGGCACCAAGAACGACGCCCGCTACAACCTGAAGATCGTTGACAATGGCGAACCGGGTAGTGGCAGCAGTACGCCCAGCGATAGCAGCCGCGACGACGCAGGCACCACCAGCCGCCGCGACGATCACAGCGATCTCACTGACGACGATGACGACCTGCAGCCGCAGACAAGTGGTTCCAGTGTTGTAGACAAAACTCGCAAAGAGCTTGAAGAACTAGACGATCTAGACGTATAATAGGCGTAAGTCAAACGACTGACCTTAAAAACAAAAATATATTGAGCTCATGCGAGCCACGTTACTTGCAAAAGTAATTTGGGAGCCCTATATGTGGCAAAAAAGCCAGCTGAAAATGCTGGCTTTTTTGTTTGGCAAACTTTCTGGCGTCTTGTACTCCGCAGACATACTGCGGCACAGGCCAGTAATCTGTTATAATAATGTCAACAATGAGCAAGAAAATTCAAATTATCACTCTGTTTCCGGAGATGTTCACCGGCGTGCTGAATAACAGCATGTTGTGGAAGGCGCAAAGCCAGGGCGCCGCAGAATTTAGTTTTATTAACCTGCGCGACTACGGCTTAGGCCCGCGCAAGCAGGTAGATGACACGCCTTATGGCGGTGGTGACGGCATGCTTTTAAAACCTGAACCGTTGATTGCTGCCATTGAAGAGGCTAAAAAGAACGATCCGGGTGCACTGGTATTGTTGCCAACGCCGCGCGGTCGGATGTACAAACAATCCGACGCTAAAGATCTGGCCGCTAGCGGCCAAGGTTTAATCTTAATCTGTCCACGCTACGAAGGATATGACGAGCGTGTTACCGCCTGGGTAGACCGTCAGTATTGCATCGGCAACTATGTGCTCACCGGCGGTGAGCTGCCGTGCATGATTATGATCGACTCTGTAGTGCGCCTACTGCCTGGCGTGCTCGGCGGCGAAACCAGCGCCGATATTGAATCGTTCCAAGCTGACGACGTGAGCGTAGAATTTCCACAATACACCCGCCCGGAAGATTTCCGTGGTATGAAAGTGCCCGAAGTATTACTGAGCGGCCACCACGGCGAAATCGCCAAGTGGCGCGCAAGCACGGCTACCCCCGCCGAGCAGCAGCCGCCACGTCCCTAATCTAACGGAAGTCATTGGGCGTTAATGCGAGCGTAATGTTCACATGCGTGGCGAGTAAGCCCACATGCTGCAGGTCGGCGTGGTTGCCCGGCTCTTGCAGAGTGAGCAGTGGCGCACCTATTTGGTTGGGACCGCGTGCGAGCCTTCGTACTTGTTCGAGCTCTGTGTTAAATAAGGTTTGTTGGGCTACTGAACCGGTAATGCCATTATTGAACGTTACGTGACAGAAGGGGGTATGCGCATCGCGGGCTAGCTGTGTAACGAGGGCGCTCGGTTCTTCACTGCACAATAATCTACCCTGGGTGGCCACTTCTACCAACCCGTGGACACGCGCTAGCTTATCGAGCATTTTATGTCCTACAGTTTTATGTTCCTCTGCAGGCGAGTCGGGGACTGCCGTGCTAATGCCACGTTGGCCCCTGGAAGGTTGGTTTCTCAAGCGGTGGTACCCATCTCTGACGCGCTCCGGCGCCCTCAGATTGACGCCGTCACGCAGCAGTACATGGGTGAAGGGACGGAACTTGCTCAATTGCATGCTGGCGCTCAGCGCCACGCGGCCAGACTGACCTACTAGTAGCCGCCGCGGCCGGCCTAGCGTCTCCAGGAAAGTGTGCACTTCGGCAGCATATTCATCGCCAAGTTCCTGTAAACGCCCTGGCTTAAGCTTTCGACGCAGGCCGCGGTTAACGTACAATTTGCCAGTGCCGGGCGTTTGGGCGCCAATTACTAGTGCGCCAGTTAGTAGTGATAGGTCTTCCTGTATTTTCCGGTTGTTATGGTAATCGCCGCCCCAGGTGTACGGAAAGAAGATTGCGAGGTCAGGCTCGAGGTTGCTGCGCTCAATCGGATATACTTTTTTAAGTGCCACGCCAACAATATACCATAAGAACGCTTTGGGACGCTGCGAACATCGACCCGGCGGTGTATAGTGGAATGGTAACGGAGGCTTTATGAAATCATTTTTGACCACATTTGTGAAACCAGTATATGCGCACTGCGACCTGCCATGCGGCGTGTACGACCCGGCTCAAGCGCTCATTGAGGCTAAAAGCGTGAAGGCGATCCAGGATAAGTACGAAGGCCTGGACGAGCATAATAAAATGCGCGCCATCATTATTAAAGAGGAGCGCGCCGAACTAGTTAAACACCATTTAATGGTGTTGTGGGCTGATTATTTTAAACCAGAACATCTCGAAAAATACCCAGATTTGCACGACAAATTCTGGAAGGCGATTAAGCAAGCCAGCGAGTGTAAGCACCACCTTGAAGCCGAAGAGGGGCAAAAGCTCATCGACCAAATCGAGGAAATTTCGAAGATTTTTTGGGAAACCAAAAAGGCGTAGTTTGTGCTATTGATCAGGCGGGTAGTGGGTGATAGTATGCTGCCAGCGCTTCCGGCTGAACGCCTCATTATTGCTGTGCGCCTGCACTACAAACCAGGCGACGTTGTAGTGGTGCGCCACGATGGGCGTGAAAAAATAAAGCGCGTGCACAGCATGCAGGACGGGCAAGTGTTTTTACTGGGCGACAATCCGCCCGAAAGCACTGATAGCCGTCATTTTGGCTGGCTACCAAAGGAGGTTATTGTTGGGAAAGTGGTATGGCCCCGGATTGCCAAGCAATCAGGAATTTAGCATGCTGGCGCTGCGTTCTGGTAACGGTTGCCCTCGGGGCGTAAAATGAACGTAAACTAACCAAAGGAAACATGCCATGGCTTCAGCGACGGGTAAAAGCGAGCGTTATAAACCGCAAAATGTGAACAGCCAGCACGAGGCAGCGTTATCGTTTCAGGATAAATTGGCGTTGTTTATCACCTCAGCCGTCGGTACCATGTACGCGGTGTACTTTTTTATAGTGGCGTTAGCGGGGTGGATGCTGTGGCAGGGTGCTATTTCGCACCATCCATTCGATCCGTACCCGTTCGCGTTCCTGCTTTTTATCGGTAACATTGTGCAGCTATTGCTTATGCCACTGATTATGGTCGGCCAGAATATTCAAGGTCGCCATGCTGAGTTACGTTCCGATGAAGAATATAAAACAACACTCAGTAGCTATCACGACCTAGAGGAAATTATGCGTCATTTGGATCGGCAGGACGAGCTCTTAGAGCGTCAAGCAAAGCTGATCGATCGGTTGCTACAGGCCAAGCGTTAAGCGGGCCGTCTCCCTTCTGTGGCTGAGGGGTAATTGTCGCCCGCACTCCTGTTGATACACCTTTCATTGCCCTTGTCAGAGCTGCGGCTGCCGTCTTAGCAGTTTCATGGCGTTCCCTCGCCAGAGCACTTACGTGCGCCACAATTCCTGGATTGTAATGGGGCAGCACAATGCGGCTGCGTTCGTGCCTTGCCCACAGCACATGTACTGTACTTCTAGTGCGCGGATCAGCAATGGATGGGCGCAGGCTTTTATCGATATGTATCGGCCTAAGTTTTGCTCTTACGGCTAGCCAATCAAGAGCTCTTAAGTCGGCGTCAACTAGCTCTTGCGGCTGTGCTGTTTCTTCGGCGAGCTGCTCACGGTTGAGCCAACCTTTTCCAATAGTTTGCGGAAATGTATGTGGCCTGCCGTAATTGTAATTGATGAGCCCGGCGCTTACGCCCAGTACGTAATGGCCATAGTTGGCAAAGTCGTATACTTCGCCACCGTGCATTGAGATGAACTCAGTAGCGGTTTGTTCAGTAGGGCGCTTTCTTGCGGGAAGATAACTTAAAACGCTGGTAAGGGGTGTCATACCTAATGATGGTTGCTGTTCTGACATGTTGGATTGGTATATTCCTGTTTGGCTGCCGGTCCTATAAATATAGTGTATAAAGTAACATTATGTAATATGTGAAAGTGTTATCGGGTAATTTTTTTGAGTACGACGGTAACAACGAACAGTGCCAAGGCGGTAAGCACAATGGAGCCACCGGCTGATAAATCCAAATAGAACGACATAATAAGTCCGGCAATAACCGAAATCAACCCAAACACCACCGCGTAGCAAATTGTCTGGCGAAAACTGTGCGCCACCTGTGTGGCGGCGGCAACAGGAATAACGGTGAGCGCCCCGATCAGCAGCCCGCCCACAATCCGCAAACTTAATACCACGGTTACAGCCGCCAAAATAATAAGTAACTGGTTAAGTATTTGTACACGCAAGCCGCTGGCCTGGGCTTGCTCTTCGTCAAACGACGCGTATGCTAGCTGCCGGTACAAAAATGCCACCAGCACCACAATGCCAAGCCCTAATATGCCGATGATGTATAAGTCTTGCTGAGTGACGGTAGTAATGCTCCCGAACAAGAACGCCATGAGGTCTACATTTGCACGGTGACTTGCGCTAATGAGCGTTACGGCTATGGCCAGGCCGCCGCTTAAAAACATGGCTAATGCCATTTCCGCGGTAACATATTTGCCGCCACGTAATTTTTCGATGGCCAAGGCTGCCAAAATAGCCACTGCCAAGGCACCCAGTAAGGGGTTAATCCCCACTATTACTCCTGCGGCAAGTCCTGCGAGCGAAACATGGGCCAGCGAATCGGCAATCAGCGCATAGCGCTTGGCTACCAAAAACGTGCCAATAAGCGGGGCGACTACGCCAATCGCCACTCCGGCAAGTAGCGCGCGAACCATAAAACTGTAATGCAGAATGTGTAACATATTGGTTAATGTCCGTGTAAAATAAATTTACGTGTTTTGCCGTATAACTTATTAATGTAGTCTTTTTCTATAAACTCTTTCGGCAGCCCGTGATATACCAACTCTTCGTTTATGCAGGCTAGCTTGCTTACCTCGTTCACTACCACATCAATGTCGTGCGATACCAAAATTATAGTGAGGTTATGTTGTTTGTTGAGCGAGGCTAGCAGCTGGTAAAAATCGTCTTGCGCTTTTACATCGACACCGGCGGTTGGCTCATCCAGAATGATTACTTCAGGGTTAGCGGCGAGGGCTTTTGCAATGTAAACCTTCTGTTGCTGGCCGCCCGAAAGTTCGCTTATGCGGCGGTTAGCGATGTTCTCTATGCCAAGTTGTTTGAAGCTGGCAAGGGCTTGTCGTGTATCTCCGCCCGGGGCGCCAAAACGTACTACTTCCAGCGCGGTGATGGGGAGGCGAAAATCGTTGCCCCCAATGCGCTGCGGCACATACCCAATTTTGTGCCGGTCGTGGAATTTTTGAGCAGGCACGCCAAATAGTTTTATCTCGCCTTGCTGCGGTTCCAGCAAGCCGAGCAATAGCTTCATAAGGGTAGTCTTACCGCCACCGTTCGGTCCAATGACGCCTACATATTCCCCGGGCAACACAGACATGCTGAGGTTTTTTAAGGTAGGCTCGGCGCCATATGCAAACGAGACGTTTTCCAGCTGGATGATTGGTGTTTCAGTGTTCATAGTTCTGGTATCACTCTGTGCACCCTAGCGCGGTTTGTAACGCTTTTAGGTTGTCTTGCTGCACGGAGATGTAGTTTTTACCGGCTTTTATTTCATCGTTGGTGAGGCCTTCTAGCGGATTGAAGGCAATGGTTTGAGCGCCCGTTTCGCTGGCAATAGTTTGCGACAATTTAGGGCTGACCTGTGTTTCAAAGAAAATGTATTTTACGTTATTTTGCTTTACAAAGTCGGCAATCTGCGCTAATTTTTGGGGCGACGGTTCGTCATCGGGCGACAGGCCTGCAATGCCTACCGCGTTCAAATCATAGTGTTTGGCAAGGTAGCCAAGCGCCTGGTGCGACGTCACAATGTTTTTAGTTTGGCAATTTGCCAGGCCTTTTTTGAAGGCGTCATCTAAGGCCTGTAGCTTCTTAGTGTAAGCAATGGCGCGGCTAACGTAGTATTCGCCATTTATTGGGTCGACGCCAACCAGGCCGAGACGTACGTTGTATACCTCCTTCATGGCTAACTCAGGGTCCATCCAAATATGCGGGTCGGTCGGCGAACGGGGGTCACTAGGGTCGCTTTTTTGCAGAGGCACACCGTACGAAGCATCTACGCGAAACACATCACTTTTGTCCAAGTCCTTGGTAATTTTATTTACCCAAGGTTCTAGGCCAGCGCCGTTATATACGAACAGCTTGGCGTCATAAATTTGGGCGAGTTGCCTGGGAGTAGGATCGAAGTCGTGCGGCTCCATGCCGGGTTTGGTGAGCGTTGTAACGGCTACTTTGTCGCCGCCAACTTCTTGGATGAAGTTGGCAAGAGGATAGAAGCTGGCAACTACCTGCACTTTAGGCGCGGAATTTTTGCGGTGAGTTGCAAAGGTAAGCCCGGAAAAGCCGATAATGGCAACAATAATGGCGCCAACCAGCCATTTGCGATTTTTGTCCATGACCGTAACTATAGCGCCCGTAATGCAATTTTTGCAAGTTTGTCGCAAAAATTTGCGTATTTGCCATAGTTTAATCCGTTATTTACCACTATAAGCGGTGAGAAACTCCCGCGCGCTCTGGTATTCTTGGAGCTGTTGGCGCGCAATGGCTGCGATATCGTCGTTTAGCTGCGATATCTGGCTGTTTGGACGCACTAGGCCGCTCTTACGCAAGTGGTGTGAAGAGTGGGCGGTTTGGTCGAGTATGATCTGGCTTATCTCCTCTGCGGTGGCGCTGGCAAGCGCCTGTCGCATCTGGTTTATTACGGCTTCAAGCCGGTGTGTTCCTGGTCGTACATGGAGGCTCGAAAGCAGGTGCGCTACTACTGCACTGCACTGGCCTGAGCGTATATCCATTTCCCAGTCTTGCATGTCATCGCCAAGTTGCCGGGCAATGAGATAGTGTTTGAGTGCTCGCAGCAGCAGGCGAGCATCCGAACTGTTGGGCGGAATATTTTGACTAGCGAGTATGGCGAGGGCGGGCAATGCATGGCCTAGTGAGCGTTCGGCCAATTGTTCCAGATTGCCGAAGTTGGGGACTGACGCAATGTGCACGCTGTGCCCGCTCACCACAAATTTACAGTTGCGCGCTTCCCACGCATTCGCGCTGTCTATGCGGTTAAATGTTTCGCGTACAAATGCGTGATAGCTGGGCGATTTGGGCACCGCCTGCACGAACTCCTCCAAAGACAAACGCATAAAAGCGTTGGCTAGGGGCAGGGCGCGAATGTCGCCACCGCCATCCAGCACGTCATCATATATAGTGTAGGCGGCCCAGCCGTGCATGTTTGCCAGCCCGAGTGCTTGTAAGAGTTCACTAGCCGCAGCGGCAGCGCTCTTTTTTTGTGAGACAGCAAAGAAGTATGGCAGCAATACAACTTCGCGGTTAGTACTGCTGCGGTTCATGCGGGCAAGGGTGGCTTCCGCGCTGGCATGTAAGCCGGGTGGCAGTGTGCGGTTTACTTTTTCTGCCCTGCTCATAACGGCTCTATAGATGCTTGCGGCCTGACTGTCTGTAGCTTTGGCAGTAGTAGCGGTGGAAACTTCCAAAGCTGGCGCCGCACTCAGCTCGAGCGCTTCCAGTATCAGCGCGGTGGTAAGCGCTGCCGAGCCGCTATATGTTTGTTTTACCTCTAGCCAGAACGGCTCGGCAGGCCAAGATCCGTCCGTTTGCTGTGTTTCTAATAGGTATGAAATGGCGGGGTGCGAGTCAAATGCAACGCCTTGCTCGTGCAAAATGCACATTGCCAACGCCGTATGCATGGGAGAATCCCAGTGCCCATCCTCGGTTTGGAGCGATTGTATATAGCGCACGAGCGCACCACTTTTTGGTCCGTGGTACGCCCGCCCGATGTAATACAAAATGGGCCAAAACGAGGGGTAGTAGGGCGACGTAAATTTTTTTGAGGTTATGGCACGCTCCATCTGGGTATCCAAATTGGGTAAAGACTGCGCAGTGAGCCGCAAGAAATACGCCACATTGGCATTTACGGCGATATCGGTGTCGAGCCAAATTTTTTCGGCGGTAGGTGGCACAATCCAGGTGCGGTATGGGCCGCCTACCTCTGTTTCCGTTGCTAGCAGAATACGCACAGCCTTACCCATAACCTGGGGGCTGATCAGCTTGTGGTCGTGCTGCCATAGGGCGCTCAAAACACAAAATGTGTCATCGAGATCGTCGGGATAAGGCATTTCGCCGCGTTCGGCAGCGTCAGTCGGCCAGTAATTAAAACTCCATTCAGAACCTCGCTGAGCAATAAGCCATTCCGCAAGGCGAGCGCGTATTTCTTCGCTGCCATTTACCTTGGCGAGGGCATGTAAAATAAGCGCAGGCAAGAAAGTGGTGTAGTAGGGTGCTCGTTCTTTAAACGGCCGCGTGGTAGCACTAAAGAAAGTGGCAAAAGCGCCGTTAGCTGCTTGGTTGTCCGCTAAAAACGAAAGCGCGCGTGCTTGCACAACGCCCAATTGCCGATGATCGCGCATGCTTAATTACTCCCGGGGAATGGTTATACGGAACGAAGTATTTTTCTTTTCGGTGTCTAAAATAAGCTTGCCGCCGAAGTTTTCTTCTATAAATTGTTTGGCTATATACAGCCCCATACCCATACCGGTTTTTTTAGTGCTAAAGAAGGGTTCGAATAATTTTTCGTGGGTTTGGGGTGAAATGCCGCGGCCCCAATCATCTACGGTAATAACAACGGCTTCGCCGAGTGTTTCGGCAGCAACAATTACATCGCGTTTGCTGCCAGTTTCGGTTTGCGGATTGTAAGCGTCTATGGCGTTGGATATGAGGTTAGCCATAAGCTGGCGGAAGCGCACCGACTCGCCATTTATGCGCAGTAATTTTTTATCGGCAGGCATTTCCCATTGCAACCGCACGCCGGCGTCTTGGGCGCGGTGTTTCATAATGTCGACTATCTCTTGAATTTCGCTGGCGACGTTAAAAGCGCGCGGTTGGCTGCGCCCGTGCAATTGGTCGCGTACGCGTCCCAGCATGTCGTCTATATAATGAATGCTGCGCTTGGCGCGCTGCAGCATACGGGAGCGGTTTTGCTCCCCCAGGCCTTCAATATCCAGACTGAGGGTAGTGAGGTGATTGGCTAAATCGTGCAACAGCGCGGTACTCAGCTGGCCAAGCTCGGCAAAACGGTACATTTGCTGTACTTTTTCTAGCTGGGCATCTTGTAATTCGCGGGTGCGGCGTTCTACGGTAATCTCAAGCATTTGGGCCTGCCGACGCACGGCGGCTTCGGCACGGCGGGCGCGTTTGAGCGAGCGTTCCATCTGCGATGTATACAGCCACGAAACTGTCGCCAGGATTCCAAAAATCATGATACAACCACTTACCGTGCCCAGGCTAAGTGGTTGTTGTGTCCAGGTGGAATAATCCGGATGTACAGCGCCATGTTCTTGCAACGTGCGCACCACAATAATGATAAGCACCACACAACCCATAGCATACGGGATGGTTTTAGCACCTAAAATAATGCCCGAAAGGATCAATACCAGTCCGAACAATAACAGGCTGGTGGGCATGGTGACTCCCCAGCGGATCGCTTCGCCGGTAGCGATAGCGGTATAGAGGCTAATTAAAATAGAAGCGGCCGTAGTGAAGCGGCCGGAACGAGAAAACTTATATGCCAAAAAAGCGGCCAATAAACCAGTACCCGCTACAATTGTGCGTGCCAAAACAAATGTGTTGCCAACGCTCAAACTAACAAGCAACAAGATAAACGCTAACGCGAAGAGGGCAACCGTGCCGGCAAGTAAGACATTCAATACCAGCTCACGGTTGCGTATATCTTCGCTGCGCTGCCGCGGCTCTATAAAGCGTTTATAAAAGCGGCTCATTCCTGAACTATATTAAACCATGCGCTGAAGACTTTTTCACTATCTCCGAGCAACTTTTGCCCGACACTAGCCTCGCTGCGCGCGTTTGCATCGGTTAGGATGCTGGTAATTGCGTCGCTCATACTGTCTGTCTCCTTCCCTCCCTTGTTATATTCGCAGTGTCTATCATGTAGCCAATGCCATATGCCGTTTGAATGAGCGGCGTTGCAAATGGGCGGTCGATTTTATCACGAAGGTGTTTAATGTGGACGTCCACGGTGTTGTTCCAGGCGTCTTTGCTACCATCCCAGGCGTGGTCCAAAATCATGGCACGGGTTACGGGGCGGCCTTGATTGCGAACCAGGTATTCCAAAATGTCGAACTCTTTGCGGCGTAGCGTAATTGGTTTCCCGGCACGCGCTACCGAGCGTTTGCCTGGGTCGATCACTAAATCTTGAATAGTGAGCACGCTGGAAATATACGTGTTGGTGGGGCGGCGCAGCAGTGCACCCAGACGGGCGCGCAGTTCTGCCACGTTGAAAGGCTTGGTGAGGTAATCGTCGGCGCCATCGTTGAGAAGCGCTACTCGACTTTCAACATCGTCGATGCCGGTAAGTATAAGAATGGGGGTGCTTATAGAGTTGGCGCGAATGGCGCGGCATACGTCGTGACCGCTTTTGTCGGGCAGGCCCAGATCCAGCACGATAAGATCGTAGCTACCGTTTAGCGCCTGTTGCAGGCCTTCCTCGCCGGTGTGGCAAACGTCTATAATGAACGTTTTTCCAAGTTGTTTTTTTAAACTGTCAGCGAGTGGTTTATTGTCTTCAATTAGCAGTAACTTCATAGCAAAACATCCCCTAGCATATCTATCGTAACCTGCCGATGTTAACTTGTCATTAAATTTTAATGCAAAAATGAGTAATCGCTCTACAAAAATTATTCTGTTTGCGGAAAGAGATTTTTTATCGCGCAGTTAGTATTTTTTTAATAATTAAGCATAATAATAAGACAAGGTGGACCGTAATGGTTGCTTATGTAGTTATCTGGGCCTCGGGACCGAAAACTCCTCTTCTTTCCAATTTTGTCGGCCATTGAAGCAGCCACTACACCAAGGGCCACATGCTCTGGTCTGGCGTTCGCTCAGACTATCTGCGGGTGGGCATAGTCTGAGCGGTGCCAGACGGGGTTGCCAAAAAATACTTGCATGTGCAAGTATCACTCTTAATTCATCTGTTATATACCGAAGAGAAAAGAATTAATTCAGCTTGCGCCGTGCTTTTTCAGCGGCAAGCTTTGTGTAGGCGAATTTTGTGGCGACCGCCACGAAGCCAAGATACAGCAATCCCATAGTGCACGTTTCCAGCATGTGCGCGGGGCTGGCAATAAGTAAGTAGGTGCCGCTGGCCACAGTAAGGGCAATAAGTGTGTAGTGCGCGCCAAAGCTCGCTTTGGTGGGCGAGACGAGCAACATGGTGGCATAGCCCATACTCACCAGTGCAATTATGACGTGCAGCATAACCATACGTTTATTATACCTCTTTTACGGCAGCAGTGCACCTACGGCCAAAAGTGCGTCTATCCCCAGTGTTACAATAAGGGAGAAGAAAAACATGCCTCTGGCCCACTTTAAGTCGTCTTTGGTTTTAAAACCTTGCAGCGCTTTTTTAAACCACACTGCGCCTAAGACGAATACGCCTACAAGATAGATGTCGCCCGTGTAACCTTTAAGTGACATACATGCAGCGGCCAGTGTGAAGAGCGCTACCCAAATTGCTATCTGAACTTTGGTGCTGTGCATGCCTTTTTTGACCGGCCATACTGGCAGCCCGGCATGCTTGTAATCTTGGTAGCGATACATAGCAATAGCGTAAAAGTGCGGCATTTGCCAGGTTACTAAAATCATAAATAAAATCCAGGCGGCAGCATCAAAATGACCCGTAACTGCGGTGTAGCCAGCAACCGGCGGGATTGCTCCCGAAACGCTGCCCACCAACGTGCCGTGTATGGAAGCGCGCTTAAAAATGCTATACATCACCACGTAAAAGAAGAAGCCGATTGCCCCAACCAATACCGTAGGCCAGTTTGTCCACAGCGCTAAAAATGCGAAGCCGACCGCTAATAAAATGGTGCCGAATGTGAGCCCGGCCGCTACGGGAATAGTGTGCGTGGCAAACGCCCGCTTTTTGGTGCGCGCCATTTTAGTGTCGATGTCGCGGTCTATGTAATTGTTGTATACGCAGCCTGCGCCAATAACACACGCTGACCCGGCTAAAACCGCTACTAAACGCCAAAAATAAAAATGACCCGTAAGGCCGCTTGCGAGAAAAAAACCGGCGAGCAAATTGAGCGAATTACCGTAAATAATGCCCGGCTTGGCTAACCTGTAATAGGTGAGGAGTGTTTGCATCTTATTCCAACTATATCATTTTAACAATCGATCAAGATTGTTTTTCGATGTTTTTGAGCACTTGGGCCAGGTCGATGCCTTTGGCTAGCGCAGGCTGCCATAAGTCGCCGGTCTTTTTGAGCCGTTTGAGAGCGTTTTGGATGGTGAAATCGGTTGGTTTTAGGCCGGGCGTTACTTCATCCCAATGCAGCGGCATGGAAACAGTCGCGTCGGGCGTGGGCCGCACCGAATAGGGTGCGGCCAGCGTTTGACCTTCGCGGTTTTGCAAGAAATCCAGATAAATTTTGTGATGGCGCTTTTCGGGCATGCGCTCCACGCTGGTTATTGCTGGCTGGCGTTTGTTGACTTCCAAGACGATAAGGTGAGCCAGGTTCTTGCCTTGCTCGTAGGTGTATTTAGTGTGCATGGGGATATAAATGTGGATGCCGGTTTTGCCGGATGTTTTTGGGTAGGTAGGAATATCCCATTCGTCGCACACTTCTTTCACGGTGCGCGCTACTTCAATTACCTTTTCGAAGCCGATGCCTTCGGGGTCTAAATCTATCACAATCCAGTCTGGGTTTTCCAGATGGCCAACGCGTGAATTCCAGGGGTTAATTTCCACACAGCCCAGTTGCACCATATATATGAGTGTGTTCAAGTTATTGCCGACAATCCAGCGCAGATTTTCGTTGTTGGATTCAGAAAAGATGTCAGCGTGCGGCACCCAGTCGGGCAGGTGTTCGTTATTTTTTTGGTAAAAGCTTTCGCCCTTGATGCCGTGGGGCATGCGATTCATGGAGCAGGGGCGGTCTTTTAGGTATGGCAAGATGTATTCGGCTACGGATTCGTAGTAGTTGCGGAGGTCGCCTTTGGTGTATTTGTGTTTTGGGAAGAAGATTTTATCTTCGTGGGTAAATTCGAAAGGGAGGCCGGTGGAATTAATAGGAAGGGGCCCTGTCACTACTTTTGAATCCTCATGCTCGTGAACTGCGCGTGTGGATTCAAAAGTAGCGCCACCCCGATTTTTCTCTGCCGTCAGCTTCCCGCGCGTGAACGCTCCCGAACGAACAGTTAGCAGCTCCTCACGGTGGACGCTTGCGGGTTTTTTGTCGGCGCGCAGGCCCTCAAACTGCGGATGGCGCATGTAGCCGTCGCTGGTCCATTCACTGAAACTCATTTCGCACACGATTTCCGGGCGTACCCAGTGCACCGGTGCGTTGGGCTTTGGCTCGTGCAGAAAAGGCGACGTTTTGCGTTCTAGCTTTGCCAAACGGTCGCGCAGTTCGCGGCGTTGTTCGTCGGGGATGCCGCCGCCGGAGTGGCCGGTGTAAACAAACTCGCCGTTTTCATATACGCCAACCAACAGTGACCCTAAATATTTCCGGCCGCCGCGCGGTTCGGTGTATCCGCCAATCACCACTTCTTGGCGTTGGTGTGTTTTAATTTTTAGCCAATCTTGGCCACGGTCGCCCTCGCGGTATGGGCTTTCAGCGCGTTTGGCAATCATACCTTCCAGGCCGCGTGCCCGCATTTCTGTAAATAATTTTTCGCCGTCGGTCTCTATGTGATCGCTGTAGCGTAGCACCGGGTTATCTGGCGGAAGCACGTGTTTTAGCAGCGCTTTACGCTGAATTAAGGGCATGGTGCGTACATCGTGCCCGTCGCACCACAATATGTCGAAAATATAGTATTGCAGCACGCCGTGCTGGTCGCGCTGCCAGTTTTGGAGCCATTCAAAATGAGCGGTGCCGTGTTCGTCGGTTACCACGATTTCACCGTCTAGAATTACATCGTGGTCTATATCTTGGAGTGCTTCAACAACCGGCGGATATTTTTCCATAAAGCTGGTGCCAGCGCGTGAATATAAGTCAATTTTGGAACCGTGCTTGCTGCCGATGGCGCGGTAACCGTCCCACTTAATCTCAAATAACCAGCCTTCGCGCACAAACGGCTCTTCTACCAACGTGCTCAGCATGGGGCGCACCTGCCACACATGAGCCTTTTTGGGGTAGGTATCTAAAGCGGGCGCTTTGCCGCCCAAATCGTCCACGCGCTTGTGACTTTTCACAGATTCATCTTGTTGCGTTACGTCTTGCGTGGTGGCGAACTCGTCGCCCTTTTTTACCAGCAGCCAGTTTTTCTCGCCGCGGCCGTGCATTTGGATGAGAGCGAATTCGCCCTGCAATTTTTTGCCGTGCAGAATGAACGTGATATGGCCGTCTTTTAGTTCTTGCTCGAGTGTTTTTTCGCCCTCTAGGGGGTCGCCCTTGCGCGCTTCATACCAGCCTTCGTCCCAAATAATGACGTTGCCAGCTCCGTAGTTGCCTTCAGGAATAACGCCTTCGAATGTGCGATATTCAAAAGGGTGATCTTCGGTTTGGACAGCCAGGTGATGTTCGTGCGGGTCGAGGCTGGGGCCCTTGGGGATGGCCCAGCTTTTTAAAACGCCATCTATTTCCAGGCGAAAATCGTAGTGCAGTTGCGAGGCGTGGTGTTCTTGCACAACGAACGCCAGCTTGTGCTCGGAACTTTTGTGCCCCACAACGCCTTTGGGCTCCGGCGTTTTGCCAAAGTGGCGTTTCTTGAAATACTCG
>Ga0070667_100001578_pt1 | contig 20415 bp, 23 predicted proteins | sample KBSS33metaG_FD_64659 | JGI IMG/M metagenome (GOLD analysis project Ga0070667, IMG submission 64659) | Switchgrass rhizosphere microbial communities from Kellogg Biological Station, Michigan, USA - KBS S3-3 metaG | ecosystem: Host-associated > Plants > Roots > Rhizosphere > Soil ... | reverse complement strand
CCTTCGCCCTCAGCGTAGCCAGCAACTCCTCCGGAGGTACATGGGCGTCCAGGATGTCCCCGAACGCTGCCGCCGCCTCCTCGGGCTCTAGGTCACTCGCGGTTGGGAAGGCGGCCGATGCGATATCGATTGCCTGCTCGTGACTGATCCCAGGCTGCAATTTGCAGAGGCGCGCGGAGAGACGTTCGAACCATTCATCGCGCGGGCAAGTCGGCTGCACGTCCATGGCCACGTTTGCTTGTCATGATTCCAGCATTCATGGGCTCTACGGTGCGCGCAATGTCGACCGCCCACAGTCGGACAGAAGCCCGCGGGGCGGCAACCCCTTCTCGCATGCCTGTAGGCGAACAGGCGGCGAGCGGCTTTGTTATCCTGACACGAATTGCAGCTATGACCCCTCCGCTTTGCCCATAACCTACAAGATATCCAGTTCAGAGGGTATCGTTACCGTCGCTTGGATCGGCAATATCTCGATTGTCGAAGTCAGAGAACATCTGAGCAGACTATTGCAAGACGAGAAGGCCCTAGCGCTCAGGAAATCCGTCGCAGACTTGCGAGCCTCAACGCTCCTGTTTTCCGACGAAGAACTTGGCCTAGCCCTACGAGAGGTCGTTGATCCGGTGCTGAAAGGCAGGGATTGGATCTCGGCAATTGTTGTGCGCACGCCCGCGCAGTTCAAAAAGAGCTCCCGGTATCAAGGATTGGCGGCGGCGTACAGCCAGGACGTCATCTTCAGCAGCATCGACGAGGCGAAGCGCTGGTTGTTGAAGCAAAAACTGCGGACTGCATGACGCCGCGCGGAACCTGGCCCCGCACCCGGCCGCGCTACGATGGATCTGGGTTTCGCGTCCATCGTACGTCCCGACTCACATCGACTTTCGCAGGCACTTGTCGAGGACTAGCAATTTGCACCATCGGTCGCTTCGGCCCGCGCGGCCGATCGCCGACAAGCCCGCGATGTGTCCGGCGAGATGGCGATCGGCCTTGTCACCTGAAGCACCGAGTGCGTCGGCAATCTCCCGCCATGCCTCTGCAGCCGCGATCCGACCCACTGACCTACGACGTGGCGGCGATCCGCCGTTTGTTGGACCTACGCGCAGTCGCCCATCCCCGCGAGCCTTGATGCGCCACAGCGGCTCGACGATTTTCCGAGATCCGTGCGTCGCGCGCCGCGTCGCTTCCGCCTCCACGCCCAAACCTCGAAGCCTCTCCGCGAACGTCTCGCGCCACCGGCGCAGATCCGCCTTGCGTGGATTCAATCGCCTTCCCAAGCGCGATTCGGCACGCACGCTCAGGTGCACATGCGGATTCGCCTGGTGGTCGTGCAGCACCATCACATACTTGTGGTCGGCAAACTCAGATTGCGCAAACTCGCGCGCTGCTCGCTGCACAGACAGCGGGTCGACGCCCCTGGGCATCGACAGCGAAGTGAGACCCTTGACGCGCGATCAGATCGGGACTGATGGAATTCGCTGGGCGGCAGCGAAGCGCAAGCGCGGTACGGTACAGATCGAGGGACTCATCGAATGGAGTCCCGAACTGAGAGCGACGATCGACGAGGCGCTGGCGATCAAGCGCAACAAGCTCGCAGGAAGCTGGTACGTCTTCGGCAATCTTCAGGGGCAAAAGTACACGAAGGGCGGCTGGAAATCTGGCCTGTCTGACCTGATGGCTGCATGTGTTGTTGAAGCGGCCAAACGGCAGATTCCGTTCGAGCCGTTCAACCTGCAGGACTGCCGACCGAAAGGCGTCTGTGACAAGCTCGAGCACGGCGACAGCGACGTCATGGACGCAACCATGCACACCTCGGAACGCATGATCAAGCAGGTCTATGACCGGCGACGCACGCGCGTCGCAAAGCCAGTGAAATGAGCATCGGCAGCGCTTCGATTGGTCGCCGCGAGCAGCATTTCTCGTGTCCGAAAACGGCGAGTTCGGCAGACCTATCCCAAACCTTTGGAATAGGTCATAAGAAAGGGCACTGTGCTTGCGCACAGTGCCCGTTATAACCTGTTGATTTTATTGTACTAATTTGGCGGAGTGGACGGGGCTCGAACCCGCGACCCCCGGCGTGACAGGCCGGTATTCTAACCAACTGAACTACCACTCCATGTGGCTTCCGCCGCGCCCTTCAGCGCTGCGCAAGTGCCACCAAACTTGGCGTCCCCTAGGGTTGCAGAACAATCCCCTGTGGTGCGCTGGTGCTCAGAAACCATCGCCCTGGCGAAGCGGCGGGCGGCCTAGCACCGAAGCCCCCCACTATACACCAAGTCGCCGGGTGGCCCGATCGGGCCTCACCGGGCGTCGCGATAGCACGGCGGCCCCAAAGAACACCCATTGGCGCCGGTCGCGCGATACGAGAGCGGTCGGTCGCCGACCTTTGAGCTGATCTCAGATCACTAGGGCGTCGAGGTGTTCAACTCAGAGGTGAGCCTTCAACGGAGTGGAAGTCTCGCAGGCGACCGTCGGGGAAGGGCTCTTTCCCGCCTCCAGCAGCTTCCGTGCAGCCATATGATCCATGGGCGCATTGACGCTTTCGACGCAAACGAGCCGATCGCCCGAGTAGTGCAGGATAGAGAAACTTGCGTTGGTGAGCCCGGCCCGGCGATGACGAGTTCCATCGACAGGCGCCAAGCCGGCCATCTGCAGGCGTAACCCGCCCTGTTCCGACCAGAACCACGGCAACGCGCGATAGGGTTCGTCGCGACCCTGCAACGTGGCGACAGCTGTGCGCGCTTGGTCGTTGGCGTTCTGCACCGATTCGAGCCGCAGGTGTCGGCCGCTGGTGGGCTCGTCGAAACTGGCGCAATCACCGATCGCCAGGATGCGCGGGTCAGAGGTGCGCATCGATGCGTCGACCACGATCCCGTTGTCGCAGACCAGCCCGGCCTCGCTCGCAAGCGTGTGCTCGGGAACGGCGCCGATCCCCAGGACCATCAACTCGACCGGTTCGCGCTTCCCGTCGACGGTCAGCGCCGCGAGCCGATCGCCCTCGATCTCGAAGCCGCCGGCCGCGACACCCAACCGCACGCCGATGCCGCTTGCCCGATGCGTCTGCAGAACGTGCTCGGCCAGTTCGGGCGATACCGACCGCATCAACAGGCGCGGCGCAGCCTCGAGCACTGTCACGGCCTTGCCGCCAGCGCGCGCGGTGGCCGCGATCTCCAGGCCGATGAAGCCGCCGCCCAGCACGGTCAGGTGCTGCGTTGTCTCGAGCAGTGTGCGCAGGCGCTGTGCGTCGGCCGCGGTGCGCAGCACGGCGACGTTGACCAGGCCCTCGGGCAGGTGCGGGAGCCGGCGCGCGCGCGTGCCGGTGGCGAGCACCAGCGTTGCCCATGGCAGCTCGGTGCCGGAGCGCAAGCGCACGCTGCAGCGCTCGCGGTCGATGGCCATCGCCGGGTCTGCACGGTGCAGCGTGATGCCCGCGTCGACGTACCAGGACGCCGCACGGTGCGCCTGCAACGCCTCGTCGGGACTTTTCAGATAGGCCTTCGACAAGGGCGGCCGCTGGTAGGGCAACTCCGCCTCTTCGCACACCAGGTGAACGCGCGCGCCCTGACCGGCCGCCACGAGTCCGGCGCAGAGTTGTGCGGCAGCGTGACCGCCACCGATGACGACGATGGCGTCGTGCGCTATCTGCACCTCACTCATCGTCGCCTCCGCCGGGTCGAGCCCGCTGCCTGGCCGCAGCTTTCGGGAAGCGCGCTGCCACGTAGCGCGTGGTCGCGGCGTCCACCTCGGGCAGGTTCTCATGCAGTCTTGCCAACAGCGCGATCAGGGTCTCGCGCTCCTGCGGATTCAGCACCGAAAGCAGCGCGCGTTCTCGCTCTAGCGCGATGCCCAGGATCTGGTCGTGCAGTTTTCGACCCTGCTTCGTCAACGTGGCGATGCGGACTCGGCCATCGCCTGCATCGAGGCCGAGCGTGATCAGGCCCTTGGTCTGCATGCTCTTGAAACACCGACTCACCGAACCTTTGTCCATGCCGACCACTTTCGAGACCTGTTGCGCGGAGATCGAGCCTTCGATCGCCAGCAACACCAGGCAGCGCCAGGTCTCGATGCCGACATCGGCCACGGCCAGGTAGTGCTGCGAGGCGCCGCGCGAGAGCTTGTTGGCGATCCAGGTCAGGTACGCAGGGACGTAGTGCTCGAGATCGACGACCAGGGGCTTCGTCGCTGCGGATTTCGCTTCGGGGGTACGGCTGGTGGGCATGGCGGTCGCGCGTTGAGGCGGCGCCACTCTACCCGAGGCCTCGGTGCGCTCCATGGGCCTACTGCTGCCTCTCCGGGATGCGCACGACCAGGCCCTGCATCGCCGGGGTGAGCTTGATCTGGCACGACAGGCGGCTCGTCGGTTGGCGTTCCGTCGCGGTGCACTCGAGCATCTCCAGTTCGTTGGCGAGCGGCGCGGGGAGCTTGTCGGCCCAGTCCTCGTCGACGATCACGTGGCAGGTGGCGCACATCGCCGAGCCGCCGCACTCGGCGACGATGCCGGCCACGCCCGCGCCGGTGGCGGCCTGCATGACGCTGACGCCTTCGGGCGCTTCCAGGCCCTGCTGGGTGCCGTCGAAATGGATGAAGGTGATGTCGGGCACGTGCGCCTCCTCTCCTGCAAAGGATGAATCAGACCGGGATCAGGCGCAACGGCAGCGTGTCGAGCGCGCGCAGCGTGTTGTTCAGGCGCCGGGTGTGCGGGCCGGCGACGTCGATGCGCTTCACGCGCTTTGCCAGCGCGGTCAGGATCACCTCGCCCTCCAGGCGCGCGACGGCCTGACCGACGCAGCCGTGGATGCCCGAACCCAGCGCCATGTGGCCGCTCGGGCGGCGCTGGATGTCGTAGCGGTTCGGCTCGGCCCACTTGCGCGGGTCGCGGTTCGCCGAGGCGAGCATGCACAGCACCTTGGTGTTGTCGCGCACCGGAAATCCTGCTATTTCGCAGTCGCCCGCCGCGGTGCGGAAGAAGGTCTGCACGGTGGATTCCCAGCGCAGCGCCTCTTCGAAGGCGGGGCGCGCGAGCCCGTGGTCGGCGTGCAGCATGGCGTATTGGTCCGGGTGATGCGCCAGACTGTAGAGCGCATTGCCGATGCCATTGATCGTCGTGTCGACGCCCGCCGACAGGAACGAGCGCACCAGCAGCGGCGCATGCTGCGGATCGATCTCGCCGGCGTCGGCGGCCTGGTAGATCTGGTCGCCGAAGCCGCCCGGCCGCAGCTGGTCGCGCTGGCAGTGCGCCATGATCCATTGGGTGACCTCGCCGACGCGTGCCGTGCTCTTCGCGAGCAGCTCGTTGCGCGGGCCCATCGAGTTGAAGATCATGTCGCCGTAGACCAGCAGGTTCTCGCGGCCGTCGTCGCCCAGGCCCACGGCGTCGGGAAACACCTTGAGCGGGTACGGCTGGGCCAGGTCCTGGATGCCGTCGATCTGGCCGAGCGCCACCGACTTCGCGAGGCAGCGATCGACGAGCGCTTCGGCTTCGGCCGTGAAAGTGGCGCGAATCTGCATCACCACCTTCGGGCTCAGGATGCGCGACAGCACCGCGCGGTTCTGCGTGTGCAGCGGCGGATCGACCTCGAGGATCAGGCTCTTCGGCCGGAACGGCGTCTCGAGGTTGAAGTTGGTCAGCCCGACGCCGGCGCCGGAGATGAAGCGGGCGTGGTCGTTGAACACCGCATGCGTCTCGGCATGGCGCGCGCAGGCGAGCAGGCTGCCATACGTTGTCAGCCGCACGACCGGGCCGGCTTCGCGCATGCGCTCGTGCATCGGGTAGGGATCGAGCAGGTTCTCTTCCGAGTACGGATCGATGTCGAGCTCGGGGATGTTCAGGGTGTCGTTCACGGGTTCTCCTTCAATGCACGGCCATACCGACGAGACGCTCCAGCGTCGCGGCATCGCTGCGCAGTTCATCGGCCGACGCGGCATGCACCACCGCGCCGCGTTCCAGCACCAGCGCGCGGCTCGCGTAGCCGAGCGCTTCCTGCACCTGCTGCTCGACGATCACGACGGTGATGCCCGAGCTCCGGCTCAAGGCCGCGAAGGCGCTCAGCAGTTCCTGGCGGATCAGCGGCGCCAATCCTTCCAGCGGTTCGTCGAGCAGCAGCAGGCGCGGCTGGCCGAGCAGCGTGCGCGCCACCGACAGCATCTGCTGCTCGCCGCCCGACAGTTGCGCACCGCCGTTGTAGCGCCGTTCGGCCAAGCGCGGGAACAGCGCATAGGCCTCGTCGAGCGCGCGCCGCGGGCGCTGCTTCAGGCCGGCCAGCAGGTTCTCCTCGACGCTGAGCGACGGGAAGATGTCGCGCGTCTGCGGCACCAGCCCGAGCCCGCGCTGGGCGCGCTGGTGTGGCGCGAGCCGGCCGATGTCTTCGCCGTCGAAGACAATGCGGCCCGCGGTGAGCTGCGCCAGGCCCATCACGGCCCGCAGCGCAGTGGTCTTGCCGACGCCGTTGCGGCCGATGATCGCGAGCCGCTCCTGAGGCGCCACGCTGAACGTGAGTCCATTGAGCACGGTCATCGGCCCGTAGCCGGCAGCCACCTCATGCAGTTCGAGCAGCGGCGCGGACATTCACGCTCCCAGGTAGGCGGCGCGGACCATCGGGTCGCGGCGGATCTGATCGGGCGTGCCATCGGCCAGCACCGCGCCTTCGGCGAGCACGACGATGCGGCGGGCGAAGCGGAACACGAGGTCCATGTCGTGTTCGATGATCAGGACCGCAAGATCAGCGGGCAATGCGGCGAGCGCGGCGAGCAGGCGCGCACCCTCGCCTTGCGGCACGCCGGCCATCGGCTCGTCGAGCAGCAGCACGCGCGGGCGCAGCGCGATTGCCAGCGCCATCTCCACGAGGCGCTGCTCGCCGTAAGCCAGGCGCTCGGTGGCAAGGCCCGCGTGCGCGGCGAGGCCGAAGTCACCGAGCAGCGCGCGCGCCTCGGCGGCCAGCAGCGGGTAGGCATCGATCGAGCGCCAGGCGCGGCCGGTCAGGCCTTCACGTTCGAACAGCGCGAGTTCGACCTGTCGCTGCACCGGCAAGTGAGGTGCCAGCGTCGTGATCTGGAAGGTGCGCGCCAGGCCCGCACGCACGCGCTGCGCCTGCGTGCGCCGCGTCACATCCTCGCCCGCCAGCATCACCTGCCCGGCGCTCGGCGCGAGCACGCCGCTGACGAGGTTGACGAAGGTCGTCTTGCCCGCGCCGTTGGGGCCGATCAGCGCGAGGCGATCGCCGGCATTCAACTGCAGCGACACGCCGCGCGTGACGTGCAGGCCGCCGAAGCGCTTGTCGAGCGCGCGCGTCTCCAGCACGGCGGTCATGTCGTGGCCCCCATGCGAGCACGCAGCCAGTTCCAGGCTTTCTGCGGCGGCAGCAGCACCACCACCATCAAGGCCGCGCCGACGATGAACAGCCAGTGGTACGGGTTGATCGACGCCGCCGTGTGGTGCAGCAGCGTGAACACCAGCGCGCCGATCAGCGCGCCCGTCAGGCGCCCGGCGCCGCCGAGGATCAGCATCACCAGCAGCTCGGCCGAGAGCGCGAACGAGAGGCTGTCCATGCCGACGATGGCATTGGTCTGCGCCGAGAGCGCGCCCGCCGCGCCGGCCAGCGCGCCGGCCACCGTGTACATCGCCAGCAGGCGTGCGAAGACCGGTGTGCCGAGCGCAGCCATGCGCGCGCGGTTCTCGTGGATGCCGCGCACCGCCAGGCCGAACGGTGAGTCGACGACGCGCCGCGCGAGGTACAAACCCGCCGCCAGCACGGCGATCGCGTAGAGCGCCGCGGTGCGGCCTTCCATGTCGAAGGCGAAGCGGCCGAGCAGCGGGGCCATCGTGAACCCGGTCAGGCCGTCGTCGCCGCCGGTCCAGTCGCGTCCCTTCTGGGCCAAGCTCAGAACGATCTGCGCCACGGCCACCGTCAGCATCAGGAACGTGAAGCCGCTGTAGCGCAGCAGGAACGCGCCCGAGGCCAGCGCCAGCAATGCGCCAGCTCCCACGCCCACTGCCAGCCCCAGCAGCGGATCAGGATGCATCCGCAGCGCGAAGGTGCCCGCCGCGTAGGCGCCGGCACCGAACAGCGCGGCGTGGCCCAGCGTCGCCAGGCCGGCGATGCCGACCACCAGGTCCAGCGAGAGCACCAGCAGCGCGGTGACGGCCAGGCGCGTCACCAGCCCGAGTTGATCCGGCAAGACCCACCACGCGACGAGGCCGACCGCGAGCACGATCAGGGGCGCGCGCCATGCCGGCGCGCAGCGAGCGGCCGCCGATCCTGTGACCGCGTTCATCGCTTCAACAACCCGTGTGGGCGCAAGGCGAGCATCGCCGCCATCGCCACGAAGAAGAACAGGCTGCCCCATTCCGACGCAAGGTACTTGCTCGCCGTCTCGATCGTGCCAAGCGAGAGCGCTGCCACCAGCGAGCCCATGATGCTGCCCATGCCGCCGACCGCGACGACGACGAGCACCAGCACCAGGTACTTCAGCGCGTAGTACGGCTCCAGAGGCATCAGTTCCGCACCGAGCACGCCGCCGAGGCCGGCGAGCGCCGCGCCGACCGCGAAGCTCGCGCACTGCACCGTGCGGATAGGGATGCCGAGCGTGGACGCCGTGTCGGCATGATCGACCGCCGCGCGCAGCCAGATGCCGAAGCGCGTGCGCGCCATCGTCCATGCCGCGCCGGCCGCCACCAGCAGCCCCGCAGCGATCACCAGCAGACGCTGCGCTGGCAGCGTGCGAAAGCCCAGGTCGACCGATTGCGCGAGCAGCGGCGGCAGCGTGATGAGCTGCACCTGCGGGCCGGCCAGCGCGTTGGTTAGTGCGATCAGGAAAAACGCGAGGCCGATCGTGAACAGCACCTGCTCCAGCTCGCTGCGCTTGTAGAGGTGGCGCAGCACCAGCGCCTCGAGCAGCGCGCCGATCAGCGCCGTGCCGAGCACGGCGACCGGCAGCGCGAGCCAGAAGTTCCAATGCGCCTCACGCGTCAGCAGCGCCGCGGCGTAGCCGCCGATCATCGCGAAGGCGCCGTGACTCAGGTTCACGAAGCGCATCAGCCCGAGCGTGACCGAGAGGCCGACTGCGATGACGAACAGCACCATGCCGTAGGCGATGCCGTCGATGCCGATGTTGAGCAGCGTCTGCATGGCAGCGCCCGTGTCGCGCGCCAGTTCCTACTTGTCCAGCCCGTAGTCGATCTGCGGGCCGAAGTTCTGCACTTCCTTGTTGACGAGCGCGCCGCCTACCTTCTCGACCTTGCGCAGGTAGACGTTCTGCACGATGTGGCGCGTCTTGGCATCGATACGCACCGGGCCGCGCGGGCTCTCCCACTGCAGCGCACGGGCGGCGACGAGCGCCTTCAGGCCATCCCGTTGGCCGCCGGTGGCCTCGATCATCTTGTGGATCACGAACATGCCGTCCCACGCACCGACCGAGGCGTAGTTCGCGACGGCGTTCGGGTCGCGCTTCTTCAATGCCTCAATGAACTTCTTGTTGGCCGGTGATTCGTGCGCGGCCGAGTAGTGGAACGCGGTCGTCAGGCCGATCGCGGCATCACCGAACTTCTGCAGGTCGAACTCGTCGGTCTCAGCCGTGCCCAGGAACTGGATGCCGGACTTCGCCAGCCCGTTCTCGTTGTAGGCCTTTACGAAGCCGAGGTTGGGCGGGCCGCCGGGCAGGAAGGTGTAGACCGCCTGCGCGCCGCTGGCCTTGATGCGTTGCACGAAGGGCGAGAAATCGGTGGTCGAGATCGGCATGCGGATGCTCTCCACCACGGTACCGCCTTGCTTCGTGAACTCGCTCTTGAACGCGGTCTCGGCATCGATGCCGGGGCCGTAATCGGTGACCGCGGTGACGACCTTCTTGAGGTTGCTCTTCGCCGCCCACTGCGCCATCGGTACCGTGACCTGCCACAGCGTGTAACTGGTGCGGATGAAAAACTCCGACTTGTCGGTGATCGCCGAAGTTGCCGCGTTGAAGATTACCGTGGGCGTCTGCGATTGCTGGATCAACGGCGCGACCGCGAACGCATTCGGCGTGAAGACGAAGCCACCGAGGTAGTCGACCTTGTCCTTAACGATCAGCTCCTGCACGATCGTCTTCGTCTGGCCGGGATTCGGACCGCCGGTGTCGCGGTAGATGAACTCGATCTCCTTGCCGGCGAGCTTGCCGCCTTGCGAGGCCACGTAGGCTTCGGCGCCATTCTTGAACAGCGTGCCGTACTGCGCGAAGGGGCCCGAAAACGGGCCGACGATGCCGACCTTGATGGTCTGCGCCTCTGTGCTTGCGCTGAAGGAAGCCGCAAGAAGAAGGGCGGACGCAGCAGCGGACCACTGACGGGCGAAACGGTGCATGGATGTCTCCTGTTTGCGCTGCAAGGCATGGCTGCAGCGTCAAGACAAAAGATAAACCCTGTCAGTTGGTATGTCAACTAGTTGAACTACCAACCATATGCCGCGATCAAGGTGCCCCGCTTGCCTTCGACGAACTGGTCGTCGCGCTGCAGTCGGGAACCATCGATCTGCCGGCCATCGTCAGCAGGTCGGATCTGATCGCCACGGTCCCGCTCGCCGCAGGAGCACAGTTCGCCGAACTCGGCACCATCGAACTCGTGCGCCTGCCCTTCAAGCCTCCAAACTTCGCAGTTCAACAGCATTGGCACCGGCTCTACCACCATGAACGCGCAACTCATGACTGGGCACGCAAAGTGGCGAATCTCTTCAAAGACACAACCGACGAGTGGATCGAGATTGAGTCCCGGCTCTATAGGAAAGAATCGCGACACCCCTCAGCAGGGAAGCGTGTCCGCTCGAATTAGTCTCAGGCTCGATCTGATTCGTGGCCGGGATATATCGCGGCGCTGTGAGAACCCCAAATGCATCGGCCGAGGTCGCCTTGAGAGACCGCTTTCCATCCTCAAGTCCAAAGACCGCAATTGGCCGAAATGGTGAGTACGCCACAGCGCCCGGAAGTTGACTGCCAACATTGCAAATCGAGCGGCCGAGGTCAGCTTACGGCGAAGCCAGACAGGGCCCGGACCCGGCCACAACCTGCCGTTCGTGAGCGACCGCAGTACGAGAGTCGAAGCCTAGTTCGGCGCAATCCGCGTACAACGCGCCGCCTCGGCCGTCGTGTGAGTTGCCGGACGCGTGACTTGGCGCGGCGGGTCTGCAATGAGGACGTCAGGTGCGTTGGGCGCGAGTTCGACGTGCGCCAGCAACTCACGCATCGGCGTCAAGTCGCCTGTGTCGTACTTCCGCTGAGGCTCTCGCAGGCACGGCGTAGGCGCTGTTCTGCCGAATCGGCCACGGGCTTGACCTCAGGTTTTCCGACCAGGCTCACCATGATCTGCGGATCGAGGAATCCGACCACGACCCGGTCCGTAGCTTCCTGGCGGACGATCACGTTGCAGGGCAGCAGCAGGCCGATATCGGGAACGGCCTGAAGGGCCTCGTGCGCCAGGGGCGGGTTGCACGCACCGAGGATCCGATACGGCGGCATGTCGACGCCAAGCTTCTCTTTTCATCGCGTGCTGCACGTCGATGTCGCTCAGCACGCCGAAGCCCTCGGCTTTCAGGGCGGCAATGGTCTTGGCGAGTGCCTGGTCGAATGTGATGCGGGTGAGCGTGGTGGTAAATCCGCACATGTGGAACCTCCTTGGTGTGATGGGCAGTGCTCAGGCGTGGGCCGCTTCAGCGTGCGATGCCTTGACGACCACCTTGGTGCCCAGCATCTCGTCCAGATTCGACGCGGCGTCGGTGCTGACAAGCAGCACCTGATTGCCCGAGTCCGCGAGCGTCAGCGCGGCGGCGGTCGACAACGAAGTCCTGCCGACGCCGCCCTTGCCCGTGAAGAAAAGATGCCGGGTCGGATGGTTCAGAAAGCCGACGAGGCCTGCCTTCAACCAGGCTTGTACTTCCTCGTGTGAGGGAATGCCGCCGCGTGCACGACCTTGCCGTCAATCCTGACGGCCGGAGTGGCCCTGACCCCCGAGCGCTTGATCTCGTCGGGGCTCCCAACCTTGACGATCTGAACCTCGACACCCGAAGCTTGTGCCGCCCGCTCGATGATGCCGATCGTGCTGCGGCATTTGCTGCAACCGGATCCCAGAACTTCGATCATCATCTTTCCTTACAGCATGACCGAGATCATTGAAACTCTTCACGGCTTCGAGCGTCCTCGACCTCAACCGTTCCGTATGCTCGGCAGGCGAGGCCCGGTGAGATACTCGGAGAACCTACGCGCTGCCGAAGAAGCCGGTACCAGTCGCGCGAAGCCCGTCACCGACTCTCGCGACGAAAAATGCGTCGAGGCCGAGGCGTCGGGCTTGTTCGCGACCGGCCTCTTCCCCGAGGACCATCAGTGCCGTCGCATAAGCATCGGCGTCGGCGCAGATTGGCGAGATGACCGTGACCGAAGCGAGAGCATCCCTCAGCGGTTTGCCGGTGCGCGGGTCCATCGTGTGCGAGACCCGTTCGCTGCCGACCTTGATCCAATGCCGGTAGTCGCCCGAGGTGGCGATGGCCGCGTCACCCAGTTCGACCACACCCATGGCCGCGCGGCGCTCGGCCTCGGGGGCCTCGAGGGCGATCGACCACGACGATCCATCCGGCTTGCCGCCCCGCGAGCGCATCTCGCCGTCAATGCCGACGAGCCAGGAATCGATGCCGTGCCGGTCCAGCACGCGAGCGAGTTCATCGACGCCAAAGCCCTTAGCGATTCCACAGAGATCCAGCGAGACGGGCCCGTGCTTGCGTGCCCGGCGCTCCAGCACGTCGATCTCCAGCAGTTCGACCACCGGAGGACGGGGGCGTCGCAGCCATTCAGGCATGTCCGGTGGCCGCTGCGAGCCACTCGGTCCAAATCCCCATGCGTCCACCAGGTCGCCGACGCCGATGTTGAATGCGTTGCCGGTCTCGCGTCCGATTTCGATCGCGCGAACGAGCAGAGTCGCCAGGTTTGCCGATGTGAAGACCCAGTCGCCCGGCGCTGCGCGGTTCAAGCGGGTCAGGTCCGAATCGGCTTTCCAATTCGACATCTGATTGTCGACCGCGGTGACGGCACTCGCCAGCTCTGCAACGATCAAGCGCAGATTCGCTCCCGCCGGCGCGTGGAAGCGCGCGGTGTAGCGTGTGCCCATCGTGTCGCCGCTGGTACTGCACACGTTCAGCCGCAAGCCGGGCAACCACTCAATAGACGTCTTCGACATAGCGCCCTTGCGTCTTCAACTGCGCAACCGAGAAGTCGGTGCCTCGGAGGACGCGCTCCCAGGCATCCGCCACACCTTCTGCCATCTTGCGGCCGCCGCACACCATGATGTGCGCGCCATGCCCGATCAACTCGCGCAGCCGCTGCGCGTCGGCGACCAGCCGATCTTGCACATAGCTCCGATCGACGGATCGGGAGAACGCCGTCGTCAAGGAGCGCAGCCGATGGTCGCCAACGAGGCCGTCGAGTTCTTCACCGTAGAGGAATCCGTCCTCGCGGCTGCGCGCGCCGAAATACAGGTGCATCGCACGCTGTGGCGCGTTGTGCCGGATGAAGCCGATCAGCGGGCCGATGCCGGTGCCTGCGCCGATCAGGATGACCGGCGCGGCGCCCGTGGGGGGACGGAAGCTTTCGTGCGGCCGCACGAAAGCCTCGATCGTCGCTCCCGGCTGAAGATCGGTGAGATAGCTCGAGCAGATGCCGCCAAGAAGGCGGCGCACGCAGATCTCGACCACTCCGTCGGAGGCTGCGCTCACGAGTGAGTAGTAGCGCGGCGAGGCACCACCCGGGGGGACGACTCCCAGCAGGTCACCGGTCTCGAACGTGGGCAACTGCGATAAGCCGAGCCTGGATCGCCACCCTTGCGGCGCGGCCGCTGGGACGAAGCGGAGGACGGTGGTCAGGGACTGAGGATCTGCACCGTAGTCGGTGCGCGAGGCGAGCTTCAACGCAGTGGTGTGCGGCAGCAGCGGTGTGTAGTGGATGTCGAGCACCACGCCGAGCGCCTCACCGAGCCACTCGCACCACTGGAGGAATTCAGGTTCGGATTGGCGGTCCACCGTGCCGGGCTCGCGCAGCGCCTCCCACCCCTTGGCGGCGAGCGCGGTGTGTGCCTGTTGCGCATAGCCGCAGAACTGCGGGAATTGCCGATCACCGAAGCCGAGCACGGCGAACGCCACGCCAGTCGATGCCGGCACTCGGGTAAGTTTCGTCAGGAATTGGCGTGCGCTCTCGGGCGCCTCGCCGTCGCCATAGGTCGCTGTCAGGACGAGCAGGCGACGCGCATTGCGATAGCGGGCCGCGATGTCGTTCATTGGCGCCGTGTGCACCCGTAGTCCGGCGCGTGTCAGCGCCGCATGCAGCGCCACGGCGAATCCCCAGGTTGTGTTGGTCTCGCTGCCGACCAGCAGCACGGTATCGGCGTCCTGGGCCGGGGCGTTGTTGGCCAGGCGCGGCAGGCCCTGGCGGCGGCGCAGCCAGAGCAGGAAGCCGGTCACGGCGAGCAGTGGCACCGACAACGACGACGCGCCGAGCAGCAACCCGAGCCACCAGAGCCCATCACCGGTGTGCAGCATGCGCACCGTGGCGTGCAGACGCTGCCAGCCGTCGAGCGCACGGTAGGCGAGCCAGGTGCCGGTTGCAGGATCGATCGCGCCGGCGCCATCGGTGGTCTCCAGTTCGATGACATCGTTGGGGTCGCCCGGGCTTGCGAGCTTCAGTTGCTGCAGCCGTGACACGTCGACTGCTTGCAGCGCCGGCATCCGGGCAAGCGCCATCGTCGTCGCGGCGCTCGGGCGCACGTCGAAGAATGGATCAGTCCCGCCTCCCTCGGGCATCAGGCCGAAGGTCGCCAGCGACATCACCAGCCCGGTGGCGGCTGACAGCACGAGGCCAGCGAGCGCAACGCGCGAGGTCTCGTTGTGCAGCCGTTGCAGCGTGTTGCCGCGCACCGTGTCGAACAGATGCTTCCATCCGCCCATCCGCCGGGCGAGCAGCGCGAGGCCGCAGAGCACGATGAACAGCATGCAGGCCGCGGCAACGCCGGTGGCCACGCGGCCGGCGTCGTCGAGCAGGAGCTTGCGATGCAGGTTCTTCACCCAGCGCTGGACGGCTGAGGGCCGATACGCCGCAACTGCCTCGCCGCTGGCGGGGTCGATGATGGATGCCTGCTGTTCCTGGCCGACCAGGTGGTACGCGACGATCGTGCCCGAAGGCTGGCGCACCAGCGTCTCGACACCGGGCACGCGGGCGCTGACACGGCCGGCGAGCGTCGCGACGTCGATTCCCGCTGCGTCCTTTGCCGCCACCTGCTCCGGCGTTGGGAACACCGACAGCACCGAGCCGGTCAGCGCGACGACCACGAGCAGCAGCGCAGCGATCAGGCCAGGGGTCGAATGGAGCTTGCGCAGCATCGGTTCCTTGTTCCCTCAGAACGTGTAGCGGAACGACTTGACGTAGCCGCGCCCTGCCGCCGGTTTCCCAGCCCCTGCGGCCGTGAGCGGAACCACCACTTCCGACGGGTTCTCCTTCATCTTCTCGACGGCGGTGTCAATGTGGATCTCGTAGCCGGCGTCCAGCAGCGTGTCCGCCAGCTCGACGGTCACCCGCAAGGTCTTGCCAGCCCCAACGCTTGCGCCGCTGATGCCATCGACCTTTGCCGTGCCGCCGGTCGCGCGGTACCAGTCGGGCAGGTGGCGCCAGTACTTGACCTTTGGCGCTGCAACCCACAGGGTTTTCTGGTAGCGGCCGGTGCGGTCGCTGAGGTAGATGGCGACGTAGGCGCCGTCGCCACCGTAGTCCGTCATTTGCGTCTCGAGTGTCACCTGACGCGCCGACGCGATCGATGGAACCGCGAGCGCACCGGCGACCGCGGCAAGGGGCCATGCATGCTTCATTCGTGTACTCCTGAGGGCGTTGGCAAAGATGGGAAGAGGGGGTATCAGCCAAGAGTGAGCGTCGAGGCCGGCGTGAGCAGCCCGGTGGGGGCACTGCCAGGTATCGGGGGCGGGGGTGCGCCGCGCTGAGGCGGATCATCGCGGCCCTCGTGCTCGCGCTTGACGCTGATGACCTTTAGCGAGGCCGGGTCGATCTTGGCTTTGAGGCGGCGGCCCTCGGCGTCACGACCCTTGATTTCGTAGCAGCCGTCGTCGATCTTGAGTCTTTCGACGCGCCAGCCGTTGCGCTCGGCCAGGGCGCGAACCGCGCTGCCCGATTGCCACGCCTCCGGCGGGGCGTCGCAGTCCCTGCCTGCCCACACGGGCTGGCCGGCGACGACAAGCATTGCGAGCGCAATGCTGCGGGGCACACACGGACAGTGCATAGATCTCAACCTCAACTTGATCAGAGTAAGGATGCGCGTTAAACATTAAGGAAGCCTTGCGGTAACGCAAACACTCAAACGAACCGCGTGCGGTGCGAACGACGCCGGAACCCGCGGTGGCTGAACAGACCGCCGGTCCGCTTGCGCAAGCGTTGGGGCATTTGGATGCTTGTGGTCCTGTGGCCGCTTTTGGGCGGCGACTTCGCGGCTTTCAAGGTCCGCTCAGGGTCGGATCCAGGTTCTCCCGAACGTCAGCTCTACAACCGACCAACTTGAACGGCAGCTTTACGGTTGATCGATCGAAGCCGCGTAGGGCAGCCCACAACCCGCAGGCGGCGCTCGACCGACGCGGTCCGAACGACCGAAGCGGTTCGGATCGGTCACATGATTGCCTGGCGAAGCGAGCGCGCCTCACGCCTTAGGTCGTCCGTATTCCATCGACGTGTTGCCGAATCACCGTGGCGATCTCCGCCGCATGGCTGCTGGGCAGAAAGTGACTCCCGCCCTCGATCGTGACGAGATGCGCTGCTGGGATCGAATCGTGTAGAAACTCGGCGATCATTCGCATGGCCGGGTGGCCGCTTCCTCCGCGCACCACAGTCGTCGGAATGGCGATCGACCGCAGCGTCTCCTTGCTGGGTTCGAAGGGCGTTCCGGAGGACCAGTCGCGTATGTTCACGGCGGTGGTCGCGACGACGTAACTGCGAACCTTCGGCGGCATGGCGTCGAAGGTGCCCAGTCCGCCATAGAAGTCGATGACGTGGCGCGCCGCCTCGACATCGCCCCGCGCGAAGTCGGCAAAGTACGGACGCGTCATCGACTCGAACTGCGCGTAGTGCTCCAGGTCGCCTGCCGCACGCAAGAGGCCCAGGGGGTTCGCCTCTACGAGCAGCAAGCTCTGGGCTCGGCGCTGGCCGGTCAGGGCATGCACGAGGGCGGAAAGTCCACCATACGAGTGCCCCACTATGTGAGGGGACGTGCCGATCCGTTCGATGATCCGGTCGATGAGAGCGACCTGCTGCGCCATGGTGGCATTGCCGTCCGGCCGGGTGTCGGGCGTCGTTCCGTAGCCCAGCAGGCTGGTCGTGACGGTGCGGTAGCTGTCACCAAGATGCCCCAGAACCGCCTTCCACCCCGTGCTCGTGCCGAAACTACCGGGCAGAAACAGGATGGCTGGGCCAGAACCCGTCTCGGCGTAGTCGAACGCGATCGTTTGCTCGTTCACGACAACCTCCAGTCATAGAGAACATCGCGCTGCACCGCTTGGCCGCAAGAGTGCCATGGCACGTCGCGCGACCTGGATGCAGAACTCCCTCCAGTCGATGCATCAAAAGGTCGCCATCAATGTACATCGCGGCTTGGATGGTCGGTCGAGTCAACGAATGCCCGCGACCGGCTCGTCCGCGAGCGCGTCGGTTGCGCCATGAGACGACCGCTCCTGCCCGAGTCATGGTGGTCATGAACGGCCGCTTCGTGGACGCAAAGCGCGTCGAGTAGCGGCTTGGCCGTCGGGCAGCTTCGGGAAACATCGAACGGCAGCTGAGGGTCGGCAGTGACCCGTCGCACTCGACGGAAGCTGACGCTCGCCAACTCACACGCATGAACCGACACCCGGTCGCCGTCTGTTCGTCACTGTCCGGCAGGTCTTGAGGTACACCGGTCTCGGAAGTGCGACCAGCGAAAGTCAGGTAACAGTGCACGCTGACATTCGCCCGCCAAGTCTGGCCGACCGCAACCAGGCTTTACGCGCGGGACGTCGAGCGTGCTGCTCCCGGGCGCGGCCGCGCCGACAATGCGATTCGCGCATGCACCGCGCGGCATCAGAAGGGGCCGACACATGACCTTCCCTCCCGCCAATTTCGATCCGTCCATCGATCCCTCGGCCGATCAGGTGCGCGCATTGCGCGATGCCGGGCGGGGCGGGCCGGTGGTGATGCTCAACCTTTTGAAGTTCCGCGAGCGAGCAAATTACCCTTCAGGATCGCCCCACGCACCATGCTCGGAGGCCTACCTCAGGTACCAGACAGCATTCGTAGAAACGGTTGGTGAGATAAGCCATGCCGAGGTGGTGTGGGAAGGAAGGGTCGACACGGCCTTCATCGGCGATGCCGACCAGGACTGGCACAAGTGCCTGCCGGTCCGATACCCGAGCCGCCAGCACTTCCTCTCGATGATGGCCAACGCCGCCTATCGCGACGCGCTGGTCCATCGTTACGCGGGCCTCGAGCGCACCGTCCTCTTGCAGATGCAGGGCTGACGACTCAACCGATCCACCGCGTCTTGATCGTCCGACCGTTTTCGGCAACCATCCCGTGTAAGGTGTCGCTCCGGATTGAAGGAGTGCAATATGGTTCGATGCACCGGAGGTTGCCTGTGCGGAGACGTTCGCCTCGAAGCGACCGGTCAGCCGCACCGGGTGGGCGTGTGCCACTGCCTGGACTGCCGCAAGCATCACGGCGCCTTGTTTCATGCCTCGGCGATCTTCCCCGAAGCGTCGGTGATGATCACGGGCGAGACGCGCGACTATCGCGGTCGCCACTTCTGTCCCCGCTGCGGTTCCTCGGTCTTCGGTCGAAGCGGAGACGAGATCGAAGTGAACTTGGGCTCCTTGGACACCACCGACCAATTCGTGCCAACCTACGAGCTTTGGACGGTTCGCCGCGAAGCCTGGCTACCGCCATTTCCGCTGAAGAAGCGGTACGAGCGTAATCGAGACTCCTCCGATCAGTCCGAGTCCTGAGGGTTAGAGATTTGCCGATGTCCAGGGTCATCTCTTGCGGTGTGGTGATGCTGAACACGCAGCGCGAGCTGTTCGTTTGCCACGCCACCGGGTCGCCGCGCTGGGACTTGCCCAAGGGCATTCAGGACGCAGGCGAGTCCGCGCTGCAGACCGCAGTGCGAGAAACCTGGGAAGAGACATCCCTGATGCTCGAGCCACCCACACTCACCGACCTCGGATCATTCGACTATCTGCCTGCGAAGCGGCTGCACCTGTTCGCGTTGCGCGTGGCGAGTGACGCCTTCGATCCTCAGCGGTGTCGCTGCCACTCGACGTTTCCTCATCATGCGACCGGCCTTCCCAAGCTGGAGGTCGACGGCTACGCATGGAAGCCTTTGGATCGTCTTCACGAGTGGTGCGGCAAGAACATGACTCGCGTGCTGACCGCAATCGACTGGTCAAGCATCGAGCGCTTGCCGGCGATCCGGACGGTCCCGCTCGCCGTGTCGGCCACGGCTGCTAGACCTTCATGAAAGTGTTGGACCACGGACCCTTCTTTCACGGCACGAAGGCGAACCTGCGGGTTGGCGAACTGCTCACCGCCGGCTTCATTTCCAACTACAGGGATGGCCTCGTCATGAACCACATCTACTTCACGGCTGTCGCCAAGGGCGCCGGGCTGGCCGCGGACATCGCCAAGGGTGACGGCAATCCACGCGTCTACATCGTTGAACCAATGGGCGTCTTCGAGAACGACCCCAACGTCACGGACAAGAAGTTCCCGGGCAATCCGACGCGCTCATACCGAAGCCGACTGCCCTTGAGAGTGATCGGCGAGATCGAAACGTGGGAGCGCTTCGATCCGGAGTTCGTGAGCCAGCTGAGACGCCGCGTAGCCGAAGGCATGGGCGAGATCATCAATTAGGTCCGCGGAAGATGAACCGCGACTTTTCGGCGGGACGGCTGCCGACCGAAACCCGTCTCTCGTTCGCCAAAGGTGAGCTCTGGCCCCGTCATCGGCTCTCACGTCATCACCGCACGCCGAGGCGGCACAACGCCGGTATCGGTTGATACGCACCGCGCGGCTCGAGCCGCGCCATGTGGCTGCCTCGATGAGTCAAAAGGTCACCGCTTCGAAGCGCGACCAACAGCGCAGTGCGCGCAATGAGAAGCTCTCTCCCTTCCATCATCGGATGCATCCATGATCTACGAACTCCGTGTGTAGACCTGTACACCGCCATGCCTGGACGTTTGGCCGACGTGCTGGCTCGCTTTCGCGACCACACCGTCGACATTTGGAACCGCTCGGGCGTCCGTCAACTTGGGTACTGGACCACGGCGATTGGTCCCGACAGCAGTGCCCTGACCTACATGATCGTTTGGGACAGCATGGCCGACAGAGAAGCGAAATGGGGGA
>Ga0070667_100001577_pt1 | contig 20416 bp, 18 predicted proteins | sample KBSS33metaG_FD_64659 | JGI IMG/M metagenome (GOLD analysis project Ga0070667, IMG submission 64659) | Switchgrass rhizosphere microbial communities from Kellogg Biological Station, Michigan, USA - KBS S3-3 metaG | ecosystem: Host-associated > Plants > Roots > Rhizosphere > Soil ... | reverse complement strand
CGCGTGGGATCTCCGCCATGCAACCGAAGAAGAAATCCGCGAAGACCTTGGTAGCGAGCCAGGTTTCATAAGCCCGGTCGGTTTCCCGAAAAAGGGCGCGAAGAGCGGCTACGAAGTAGTTTTAGTTGGCGACCTCAGCCTTCGTACTGTACGTAACATGTACGGCGGCAACAATAAGCTTAACAAAGACCTGCTGAACATTAATATCGACCGCGATTACAAACTTGACATTGAGGCCGACATCGCCTTAGCTCAACCAGGATATATTAGCCCAGATGGCGGCGTGCTGGTGGAAAAGCGGGGCATTGAAGTTGGCAACATTTTCCAGCTTGGGTACCACTACAGCAACCTCATGCACGACGCTGAGTACACCAACGACAAAGGCACGCGCGAAAAGTATTACATGGGCTGTTATGGTATTGGTATTGGCCGTACGCTGGCCGCTGTCGTAGAAGCCCATAACGACGCCCGCGGCATTATGTGGCCGGAAAGCATCGCACCGTATACGGTATATCTTGCGCGCCTCGGCGAAGAAGAAAATGTGATGGAAACGGCCCAACAGCTATATGAGGACTTGACACGTGCTGGCGTCGCGGTATTATATGACGACCGTACCGATACTCGAGCAGGCGAAAAATTTGCTGACGCCGATTTGCTTGGGCTGCCGTACAGGGTCGTCGTAAGCGCCAAATCACTTGCAAATAACCAAATTGAGGTGAAAAAGCGCGCCAAATCCGACATCCAGTTAACAGACCGGGAATCCGTGATAAAAATGGTCGCGGGATCATAAAATAACTTGCTATAATGAAGCGTCGTTCATAGCCACCCAGAGTATGAAGGAGTGAACAAATCCATGAATAAATTATTCCACCTAACCAAAAAAGGCGTCGATGAGCTCAAAAACGAGCTTGCCGATTTAAACGCCCAGCGCAGCGATATCGCTGACCGCATTAAAACCGCGCGCGAATTTGGCGACTTAGGCGAAAACATGGAATACACTGCAGCAATGCAGGACAAAGAACGTAACGAGAACCGCATCAGCGAGATTGAACACATCTTAAAGAACGTGCAGGTAATTGTTGCGCCCAAGGGCGACCACAAAGTTGTTTTAGGATCCACCGTTAAGTTGAAAAACGACGGTCGCACCAAGGAATTCCAGGTTGTTGGCACTGTCGAGGCAGACCCGTTGAATGGCAAGATTTCTGATGAATCGCCCATTGGCAAGGCACTGCTGGGCAAGAGCGTTGGCGACACCGTTGAAATTAAGACGCCAGCCGAAACTGCTACTTACAAGATTGACCAGATTTCGTAGTCTTGGGCGGTAGCGCTCGCTGCACACAGTTTTCTAGTTTTTGATCCAGGAGGCTTAACGCCTCCTTTTTCAAAAGCCTAGAAAACTGCCGCCACCTCCTACTTCAGGAAACGGGTGGCGGCAGAATTTCAGGCTCGCAAGTAAGAATGCGTAAAGCATTCTGGATTGCGAACTGTAATTCTGTGTGCAGCGAACGCTACCGCCGTAAGAGGGCTGGATTTTTTAAGCTCTAACAGATATACTGGCAGGTAATTATGCAGTGGTTAAACCAAATCGTTGAAGAGCTTATTGCGCGCTATCCAGATGGTGAAATTCTTATTGAGTCCGGCAGTGCGCCTTCGGGCAGCTACCACCTAGGCCACTTGCGCGAACTGGTAACCGCCGATGCGGTTTTATTAGAGGCGCGCCGCCAAGGCCGCCAAGGCCGCCATATCCAGTTTGTAGATGACCTGGACGGCCTTCGTAAAATTCCCGTGAATGTGCCTGCTGAGTGGGAGAAGTATTTAGGCTATCCAATTTGTGACATTCCCGCACCAGATGGTTCCGACCGCTCGTACGCCGATTACTTCCTGCAAGGCTTAATTGATGCCTGCACCAACCTGCGTGTAGACGTTGAATACATCCGTGGCTACAAGAAATGGCGTGAAGGCTTTTTCGTACCGGCCATTGAGCGCGGCCTGGAAAAACTGCCAGAAGTACGTAAAACCCTTGAAGAAGTATCTGGCCGTACCTTAGAAGAGGGTTGGTCGCCCATCCAAATTATGGAGCAGGGACGTTTCAAAAAGCGCAAGTACCTGGGTATCGACACTACCACCAAAACTATTAGTTACGAAGACGCCGACGGCAACCCGCAAACTATTGCCTACGACAAGGGTGAAGTGAAGTTAGACTGGCGTTTGGATTTCCCAGCGCACTGGTGGCTACAGAATGTGGCCTGCGAGCCATCTGGGCGCGACCACAGCACAAAGGGTGGCTCAGTAGATACCGGCAACCAAATTTGCCGCGAAATCTACCAACACGAACCGCCGCTGCATGTCCCGTACGACTTTATTAACATGGCTGGCGACAACAAAAAAATGAGCGCCAGTAAGGGCACTGGTTTGGATGCTGTTGAAGGTTCCAAAATTATGCCGCCCGAAGTTGTGCGCTACTTTATTCTGCGTGCCGCCCCCAGCAAGCGCCTGTACTTCGACCCGGTAAATGGCGTTGTTCAGCTTATGGATGAATTTGCTGCCTTTGCTGCCAAAACCGACAAGACCGAAGCGGAGCAACAGTTGTGGTACGTGTGTACCCGTGGCAACGATGCTGTCCGTACCGTCAGCCGCGTGCCGTTTTCGCACCTAGTTGCCAGCTACCAGGCCAGCTTGAAAGATGCCGACAGAACTCTGGAAGTTATCAAGCGCACTGAGCACAAAGAAACCGCCGAGGCAGAGGCCGAAATTATCCGTGGCGAGCTGAAGTTCATTGACGAATGGCTGCGTCTGCGCGCGCCGGAAGATGTGAAGTTCTCTCTGGCGGATACCGTTAACGCCGCCGATTTCACCGAATCTGAAAGGCAATTCCTAAAAGCTCTGGCTGCCAAGGCCGCAGCAGCTCCTAGGGACGCCGACGGCGCTTACTTCCACGAAGCCATTTACTCCTTGAAAGACGAACTCGGCATGGCGCCAAAAGAGCTGTTCAGCACGCTATACCGCGCGCTCATCGCCAAAGAAAGCGGCCCGCGCGCCGGTTGGTTCCTGAGCATGCTGCCACGCGACTGGCTTGTTGCCCGCCTAAACCTGGAGAAATAAGGTGCAGCGGATCCCGGTCGATTCCACCGACGTTGTATCTGTCGGCTACGACGCCAAAACGCGCGTACTGGAAATTGAATTTGGCGGCGGCCGTATCTACCAATACACCGACGTTCCCCCTGATGTGCACGAGCGTTTCATGCGCGCCGACTCCTTCGGTACATTTTTTAACACCTTCATAAGTGGACACTACCGGTACGATCGCATCAACGAAGAGAAACAAGCTGTATCCGAAGCAGTGGCGTTCATAACGGGCAATGCCCGCAAATACCGCGATTTTGGGCTGGCGTGTAAAGAATTTAACATCAAAACCGAGCAGCTGAAATTGCCGGTAGACGAAATTCAAGGCCACGACGCCGAAACTATCGCCGTGCATAAAGCTAAGGAAGCGTATAGACTTGCTGGGCGGCCCGTAGTAGTAAACGACGTGTACTGGAACATTTTAGCTCTGCGCGGCTTTCCAGGCGCCTACATGAGCTACATGGTAGGCTGGTTGAAAACCGAAGATTGGCTGGCGTTGATGCAAGGCAAGCAAGACCGCACCATCGGTTGTACGGATACATTGGTGTATTACGACGGCAAGCGTTCTAAAGTGTTCGCGCGCGATATCTGGGGCAAGATTATAGATGAAGCTCGCGGGGAAGGACTGCCGATCGACCAGATCATTATCATAGACGGCCAAACCCGCACCATCGCCGAAATCGAGAATGTCGAAAGTGTGAGCAGCATAGATATCCATGACAGCGTGTGGTACGAATTCGCTAAGTGGTACAACATGCAGCGCCGCTTACGTAAGGTGTAGCCCTAGAGGTAGTGGCTTATGCCCGGTATACTTATTAGGTATGGCTTTTATTGATATTGCTTGGCACAAATGGCTGCGGCGCCCGTATCGGCTCACCGTGGAAACGGCGGGCGAGGGCGAAATTTCAATTTTGCTCTTGCATGGCGTGGCAGCTAGTAGTAAAACATGGGCACCACTTATCCGGCAGTTGCCTAAGAGTCGCTACCGGATAGTGGCACCCGACTTGCTGGGTTTCGGCGATTCACCGAAACCACAGTGGCCGGAATATAGCGTAGGCGACCACGCCCGGGCGGTCGTTGCCGCGCTCAAAAAGCAGGGTATTCAAAAGCCGGTGGTAATTATCGGGCATTCTATGGGGTGCCTAATTGCCGCGCATTTGGCGGCAAATTACCCACGTTTGGTTACACGTCTTATTTTGTACGAACCGCCGCTGCTGGGCGAAATTCCTGATTTCCCTGGCCACACCAAGCGTAGCGGCCGCTACAAAACGTTTTTCGAGTATATCGCGTCACACCCGCAGCTCGCCCATGTAGAAGCGCGGCTGTTGTGGCGTATTGCTCGCCGTTTGTGGGGTACATATATCAGCGCAGAGGAGTGGATTCCATTCCAGCGTTCGCTGCGTAACACAATTCTTACTCAGCAAGCCTACGACGAGCTACGCGACACGCTGCTGCGCACAGATATTGTCTATGGCAGGCTCGACCTGGTAGTAATTCGCCGTGGCATCGAAAAAATGTTTGCACACAATAAGAACGTCGCACTGCATTTAGTGACAGATTTTCATGGGCTGTCGCAGCGTTCGGCGCGCTATCTTATACGACTGTTGGAGGCAAAGCCTTCTTCAGGTATCGAAGATATCCAGCCAACAGCCAAGTTAGCCCGCTAAACTACTACACACTGCTCAGCTGGCAGATAGTACAGATAAGCGAAAGGAGTGCCAATGAAGAGTGCGAAGAAAGCGTTGTTAGTAACCGGGGCAACCACGATTGTGGGGCTGGCGTCTTTTGCGGGTGTGGCCAATGCGGCGACGAGCAGCAGCTCAACCGGCAATGACTCGCTGGTTAATAAAATTGCAACCAAGTTCAACCTTAACAAGAGCGATGTGCAGGCGGTGTTCGACCAAGATAGAAGCGAACATGAAGCAGAGCGCCAGCAAAAGCTCGAAGATAGGTTGAGCCAAGCGGTGAGTGATGGCAAGATTACGTCCGACCAAAAGGACCAGATCTTGTCTAAGTTGAAAGAGCTGCAAACGTATCGCGATTCCATCAAGGACAAATCAGCTTCGGAGAGACGTTCTCTGATGAAGGATAAGATGGATGAGCTCCAACAATGGGCTAAGGATAGCAACTTGAGCAATTACGTGCCCTTTGGCCGTGGCATGGGTATGGGAGGTCCGGGCGCCCCAGGTGGCAACATGGCTCCGCCGGATGACGGTGGGTCTAGCTCGAGCAGTTCAAGCTCAAACACCAACTAACCCTTTGCTACTCCATAAAAAAGAACCCCGTATAGGGGTTCTTTTGGTAGTTAACCCCGGGGTTTACCTGTAGGGGTTATAAGCCTTTTGGGCTTAGCGCTGCTTGCGCTTGAGGCGCAGCAGGTTACCGAAGTAACCGAGTCCACCGGCAATGCCAGCAGGCATCAGCAGGTCGCTGGGGCCAGTGCTTGGCAGGGTGGTTGCGGCAGATTCTACCTTAGGCTGTTCAGGAGTCTTAGGTGTTTCAGGCGTGGTAGGAGGAGTAACCGGAGGAGTGGGGGTCTTAGGAACGCTTACCTTTACGTCGGCTATGTCACAACCTTGTTGGGGGTTGTCGTTAGCGGTGCTGTTACCGGTAAAGCAAGCCTTGTTCTCGATCAGGTCGCCGTCCTTAGTAGAGGTAACCTTAACGGTGTATTCCTTGGTAACTTTCTGGCCCGGCTTAATGGTGCCGAGGTCGGCAGTAATTTTGCTGCTGGAACCGTCGGCCATAACAACGCCAGCTGGCAGAGTGTCGGTCATAACCGTCTTTGCCATGTCGTTGTAGCCATTGTTGTCGGCAGCACCATCGTTTTCCACCACGATGGTGTACTTCAGGGTGTCGCCAGTCTTAGCGCTTACGGCGTTTTGAGCATCGTTGGCGTCGGCCATCTGGCCATTTTGCGTTACATTTTGGACGTACTTGTGAATAACGCCCTTAGGGTGCCAGGCAAAAGCAGTGCTGGTCATTAGACCAGTCAGGGCAACACCGGTAATGGTGGCGCTGGCAGCAATCTTAAAAGTAGTATTCATACTTTTTACTCCTTATTACCTCGCCCCAAGAAGTCTCTCTCCTGAGAACGATTACTGTATTATACTATCATAAGCGTAATAAGTCAAGTATTTTAAAGTGTTTAAAGCTTAAGCACCTCTGATAAAAATTTGCTATAATAAACGTATGAAAGCTATTTGGAACGACAAAGTCATTGCCGAGGCCCCTAAAGAAGACCTCGTTTATATCGAACAAAACTGGTATTTTCCGCCATCCAGCGTCAAGCAGGAGTTTTTGCGTAAAAGCGACACCCCGTATACATGCCCGTGGAAAGGTGTTTGCCAGTATTTTGACGTGGCCGAAGGCGATAAAATAAGCAAAGATAACGCCTGGAGCTATCCAGAGCCAAAACCGTCGGCCATCGACATCGTCAAGAAAGACTTTTCCAATTACGTCGCTTTTTGGCGCGACGTAACCGTAACAGAGTAAAACGTCGCTACATCACTATAAATAGGGGTTAAGAGGGTATGGACACGCAAAAGGCACTATTCGCCGCTGGCTGCTTCTGGGGAGTGCAGTTTTACTTCGACCAAGTGCCAGGCGTGGTTAAAACCACTGTTGGCTACACCGGTGGTCACACCGAAAATCCCACCTACGACGACGTTATAACGGAGACGACTGGCCACGCCGAAACCACTTTAGTAGAGTTTGACCCTAAAAAAGTCAGCTACCGTACACTGGTAAAACAATTTTTCCGCATGCACGACCCCACCCAGCTGAACCGTCAGGGGCCCGATGTGGGCAGCAGCTACCGCTCAGCAATCTTCTATTTTGATCAAGAGCAGCGCAAAGAAGCCATCCAGGAGCGAAATAAAAAGCAAGAAGAACTCGACAAGCCCGTCGTTACCCAAATAGAGCACGCCGGACCATTCTACGTGGCGGAGCCGTATCACCAGAAGTTTAGCGAACGCACTGGAATCGGCATGTGTCACATCCCTTATGCGGCCATCCCTAAAGATTCCTAAAGAGTAATTGTGGCTATTACAGGTGAGGAAGTGATATAGTGAGGGACATATGGCTAAGAAGAAAACAACCCCCAAAGCAACCGCTACGACAACTAAGAGTGAAGTGGCAAAAGAAGTAAAAATAAAAGAGGAAGTCCAGGGCCTAGCAACCGACGACATGCAAGGCTTACGCAAGATGAACCTTTGGCTAGCGGTGGCGTTCGCTGTGCAAGCCGTAGCAGTGGTACTGTTTGGCGGCGGCAAAACCGTGCCCATAACCTCACAGTATCTATCGGTAGATTCTCTGGCGAGTGAGGGCAACGGCCACCAGGTATTGGCGTTGGCTACGCGGCACTTGTTCGATATCCGTTTAACGGCGTTAGCGGCTATTTTCCTGGGCTTGTTCGCTTTGGCTTGCCTGGTAACTGCCACTGTGGCACGCCCGTTGTATGAGGCGCAACTGCAGCGCGGCAGCAACATGGTGCGCTGGATTGGTTTTTCACTGGGTGCTAGCTTCGTCGTGGTTGCACTGGCGGCCTTGGGCGGCGTGTCCGATATTGCCACCCTTATGCTCATGATCGTATTAACAGTGGTCGGCTTCAGCCTAGAACCACTGGCGGAGAAGTTTAAGCGCGCTCGTGCTGGGAGGGTTGTGCCACATGCGCTTTGTACCGCATCTCTCGCAAGCGCTGCCGCACCGTGGGTTATGTTAGCTGTTGGCGTGCTGGGAGCGTTGTTGTGGAACGGTCACGTGCCAGTCGCTACCTACATTTTGTATGGCACTACGCTGGTATTATTCGCATGCTGGGCACTGGCTTCGCATTTTCGCGTGCGCGATCAAGGCAAGTGGGCTAACGTCCTCTACGCCGAGAAAATGTACATGTTCCTAACACTTGCCACCGGTACTGTTGTGGCGTGGCAGCTGTTCGCGGGGGCGCTCTAGGGCGGGAAAACAAAAGGGCGCATGAGTATCCTGATATTCGATTTTGACGGGACAATTGCCGACAGCTTCTTCCTCGCCAAAGACGTATACCGTAAACTAGCCAAAGGTCGCCGCCCAACAGATGAAGCGGAGATCGAAACACTGCGCAGCCTCACCGCTCGCCAAGTTATTAAGCGCACGGGTGCCACGTGGTGGCAGCTGCCATACATTGCGTACTACACCCGTAAGCAAATGAAGGCGCGTTTGGGCGAGGTGCAGTCATTTAAAGGCATGGCAGAAGTATTGGCCCAGCTCCACAAGCAGGGCAATAAGATGTACATTGCCAGCAGCAATTCCACCCGGAACGTGCAAGTATTTCTGCGAAACAATAATTTGACCGACTATTTCGATGCCGTACATGGTGGCATTGGGTTGTTCGACAAAGCGGCGGCACTGCGCAAAGTGGCCGCCCAACACGGCTTTGCACCCGAAGACGCCATTTACATTGGTGATGAAGCCCGCGATGTAGAGGCTACCCGCAAACTCGCTATGCGTTGCATATCTGTTACGTGGGGGTACAACAGCTTAAAAGGCCTCGAGCGTGCTAAACCTAAAGAGGTGGTGAACACACCAAAAGAACTGTTAAAAGCCCTACAAACACCCGCCATATCCGTTAAATAAGCTATAATAAAGGGATGAATTACTGGAGGGAACGCTCCGTGCCATATCGGCCGGGGCAAACAACGCCGTTTAAAGTGAGCCGCTCGAAAGTCGAGTTGTTCAAGCAGTGTCCGCGCTGTTTTTGGCTGGACGTGCGCCTGAAAATTAAAAGGCCGGAAGGTCCCCCTTTCAACATTAACAAAGCGATCGACGAATTGTTTAAGCGAGAATTCGACGCTTACCGTGTGAAGGGCGAGCCACATCCGCTCATGCTTGAATACAATATCGACGCTGTGCCGTTGGCGCACGAGCAACTCGACACCTGGCGCGAAACATTCGTAGGTGTGCAGGCCCTCCATAAACCCACCAATTTGTTGGTGTTTGGTGGTGTGGACGACCTGTGGGTGGCGCCAGACGGTACTGTTTTGGTGGTAGATTACAAGGCCACCGCTAAAGATAAAGAGGTGAGCATTAGCGCTGGATGGCAAATCAGTTACAAACGTCAGGTTGAGGTATATCAGTGGTTGTTGCGCCGGAACGGTTTAAAAGTATCGGACACCGCTTATTTTGTGTACACTAACGGCCGTATCGACCTCGACGGTTTCAATAACAGGGTAGAATTTCGCACCAAAGTTATCCCATATACCGGAAGCGATGCCTGGGTAGAGCCGGTGCTCTTGGAGATGAAACAGTGCATGGACCAGCCCGAAATGCCGCCCATGGGTGAAAGCATCATGGGCGGACCGTGCGAATTTTGCGATTACGCCCGCCAACGCACCCAGCTAACCTTAACAGAGGTGCAAAAGCGAATAAAGCAGGCGAAAGCGGGTAGGTAACACCCGCCAGATTACAAGGCTAGCGCTCGTTTCAGTTCGTCGGTAAACCGTTTTTCAATGCCTAATGCCAGGGCATACGGGTAGAATGTGCGCATATCGTGAGCAGCCGCAATCTGTTTGCCGTCGCGATAAAAGCGGTCTTTATATACTTTCTCGATGAACATTTTTAAACCGGCAACATAGCGCCAGTTTTTTAGGCCGTGCTCGTCGTTAAGGCTGCGTTGCCAAAAACCGCTGGCAATAATGCCAAGAACTAGGCCTATGCTCAAAAGCTGTAAGACAATCTCGCTAAAGTTCATAGGATAACGGGGGTAACCCACGTGGAAGATTACATAGGGTTGGCTGAGTATGCTCGCTGTAAGCGCAATCTGTACAAAGAGTGCTACCCACGCCAACGCGGCAGTTACAGCGCGTGTTACCTGGTTTCGGCGAGGGCTGGCCGATAATAGGCCTTCGCGTACGAGCTGGGCGTGCACACTCTGCGACAGTTGGTGCCCGGCCTCTAGTAATTGCGCCGCCGCGCTCGCCCCAACAGTGCTGAATTCGCCGTTGTTTTTAATGAGCCTAGACACAAACGTTTGCTCCTCGGGGCTGGCTTCGGCCATGTTGAGCGGGCGCACCATTAAATCGGCGTCTTTCTTAGTGATAGATATACAGCCGCGCAACTCCAAATCTTTTAATGTTGCGGCAACTTCGTTCAGGGTGAAGTCGTTATTTGCTAGCCAACCGGCTTCGGCGGGCGAGAGCACTTCTGGTGGAGCATATTCAGGAACCACGATTTGCCGCCGTAATGTATGAAACAGCGCCAAGCGCGCCGCCAGCGAGCGTAGCAATACTGCCGCCACCAGGTAGTAGGGCAAGAAGAGCAATATATCAATGAGAATTACGTCGCGTATGGTGGCATCGAACCCACCACCGCCCAAATAAGATGTAAATAACTCCACCGCCGAGGTCGCCATAATCAGCAATATCCATAAAGCTAGCGCACACAGCAGTGCGCTGCGTACCCGGCCCGAAAAAACAATGCCAAGACGTTCCATTGCCTCTTATTATGACATGACACGAACTGTTATAATACAGATAAAGGAAGAACGATGATCGACATTCAATTTATCCGCGACAACCCAGAACTCGTAGCCGAAAAGGCCACACAAAAAGGCTACCCTGTAGACATTCCGCACTTGCTAGAGCTAGATAAGCAGCGCCGCGAACTCCTGAGCCAAACCGAACAAGCCCGCGCACGGCGCAACGAACTCGCCGCAGCCGCAAAAGGCCAGCGTCCAACAGAAGTGCAGATAGAGGAAGGCAAGCGTTTAAAACAAGAAGTAGCCGAGCTTGAGCAGCAACTAGCACCGTTAGACGTAAAATATCAGGACCTATTACGCGCCGTTCCAAACATGCCCTTAGGCTATGTGCCCATCGGTGCTACCGAAGATGAAAACGTGGTAGTCAAAACTGTTGGCGAACCCCTTGATTACGATTTCACGCCACGCCACGATTACCAGCTCGGCGAACTCCACGATTTAATAGACAAAGAGCGCGCGAGCAAAATCGCTGGTTCACGATTTGCCTATTTGAAAGGTGATTTAGTGCGCCTGCAGTTCGCGCTCATCCAATTTGTTATGCAAACCCTGGGCGATGAGCAGGTCATTCGCAAGCTTGTACAAGAAAATGATCTGCAAATTAGTACGAAGCCGTTCACGCCTGTGTTGCCTCCGGCTATGCTGCGCACCGAGCCGTATCGCGCCAGTGCCCGCCTCAATGCCGAAGAAGTCACCTACAAGATTGAGCAAGACGACCTCTGGCTGCAAGCCAGCGCCGAGCACACCTTGTGCACCATGTACTGGAATGAAATTTTGCCCGAAGATATGTTCCCAATCCGTTACCTGGGCTACGCTACCAGTTTTAGACGCGAAGCAGGTACCTACGGCAAAGACGAAGAAGGTATCTTCCGCATGCACCAGTTCGACAAACTGGAGATGGAAACGTTCGCCACCCCTGAAACTGGCTTGCAAGAGCACCAGCTGCAGGCAGCGCTCCAGGAGTACATGATGCAAAAGCTAGGTCTGCCATACCAGGTGCTGCAAAAATGCACCGCCGACATCGGCAAACCAAACGCCGCAGGTATCGACATTAATACTTGGTTCCCAGGCCAGGGTAAATACCGCGAAACGCACACTGCCGATTACATGACCGACTATCAATCGCGCGACCTCAAAATTCGCGTCCGCCGGGCAAAAACCGGCATCGCGGAATTAGTGCACACCGCCGACGCCACTGCATTCGCCATGAGTCGCATTTTAAAGGCCATCCTAGAAAATTTCCAAACCGCTGATGGCCATATTATTATCCCAGAAGTACTCCGGCCGTTTATGGGCGGCCAAGCCGAAATCTAATTTCATAAAGGAGGGCTACATGATTAAAAAATTGGAAATCTCCGGCGTTCACATGGAGGTGGGCGACGATTTGCGCAAGTATGTCATGAAGAAAATTGGCAAGCTCGACAAATACATGCCTAAGCACGCCCGTGAAAGCGTCCACGTTGAAGTGAAGTTGAAAGAACGAAACACCAAGGGTAAGAACGAGCGTACCTGTGAGGTCATCCTGCACCTGCCAAAAGATGTATTAACAGTGGTGGATACCACTATCAACATTTATGCGGCGATTGATATCGTAGAAGAGAAGTTAAAGGCCCGTCTGCGTAAATACAAAGAAATGCACGACATGCCACGTTTGCGCCAGCGGCTGATAGGCCGGTTTAGCCATCGGAGCGCGGCTGCGGCAGAGCAGCTATAAACTGCCGTGCTCTTGTACCGCTACCAAAACCGGACGTCCGCGGCCATGGCAACAAGTTTGGGGTTATGAACCCAATCAAGGGCGACTATTCCCTGGGTATGTTCATCCGCATCTGAGTGGCGGCAGGAATTTAGGCTGAGCGCGGTCACGTCCAGCACCGCGCTCATTTCATTTGCGTGTAGCGCCGGATTCTTTAAATTTTTCGGCAACCGCATGTGGGTAGTGCGGCTGTCGGCCGCCTCCTCGGCTTTCATCGCCGCTTGTATTTCTGCTTCGCTTACTTCTCCTGATTGCATAGCCGTTATATAGGGAAGATACCGGCGCTGGCCCTGCACCAGCGTGCTGCAGTCGAATTTAGCCGGGTTATTGCCGCGGACGGAGTAGGCAGCTGTCCACTCAACTTTCCGGAAGCCGCGCCCCGCCGGATCGATAGGCGGTGCATCCCGCTGGAAAAATATGTTGGCCACCAAAGGATATTTTCTGAGCAGCCGACCATCTTTAGTAGACCGTAAGTCCTCTCTAAAAAATGCTCCCATAACAACAGTATCCGACAGGTCGACGTCTGAGGGGAATCGTTCTAAGATAAGATCAGGGAGACCGTCGGCCGGTATAGAGGCGTATTTATAAAATGCTTTGCCATCATCTGTTGTTTTCCCGAACTCAACGCACAAGCCGCCAATGGCATTGTATAGTTCGGCCAGCAGGGGCGGATAAGGTGGATGTTCTGCAGGACTTACCATAGGCCATAATTAAACTATTAATTAAGGCCTGTTGCAAATCTCTGGTTCATATAAAGAAATTACTCGCGGTCTCTAGGAGTTTGCGGTACAATATGTTCTAACGCCGTTTTTGGAATAAGAGGGAGACTGATACGAATGAATATCTTGTTTAAGAAGTTGCTTGGCGACCCCCAGGCGCGCACTATCCGCCGCCTACGCCGCCGCGTAAAAGAAGTGAACGCCTTGGCCGACAAATACAAGGCTATGAGCGACGAAAAACTCCAGGAGCAAACCGTTGTTTTGCGCAAGCGCCTGAAGAAAGAAACGCTCGATAAAATTCTGCCCGACGCTTTCGCCGTTATGCGCGAAGCCGCCGACCGCACCCTTGGCATGCGCCACTTCGACGTGCAGCTCATCGGTGGCATGGTGTTGCACGAAGGCAATGTTTCAGAAATGAAAACCGGTGAAGGCAAAACCTTGGTGGCGACGCTGCCGGTGTACCTAAACGCGCTCACCCAAAAAGGGGCGCACGTAGTTACCGTAAACGAATACTTGGCGCAGCGCGACGCTGGATGGATGGCGCAGGTATACCATTTCCTAGGTATGAGCATTGGTGTTATCGTCGCCGATCATTCCTACATTTACGATCCAACCTACCTAAATGAAGAACACGAAGACGAGCGTTTCCGCCACTTGCGCCCGGCAACCCGCCAAGAGGCCTACAACGCCGATATAACCTACGGCACTAACAACGAATTCGGGTTCGACTACCTGCGCGACAACATGGTACGCGAAGAAGAGCAGCTGCGTCAGCGCGACCTGCACTTTGCCATCGTCGACGAAGCCGACTCCATTTTAATCGACGAAGCCCGTACACCGCTCATCATCAGCGCGCCCAGCGTTACCAGCGGCAACGCCTACGCCCAGTTCAGTAAAGTAGCGCGTCAGCTCGAAAACGAGAAACACTACGAAGTAGACGAAAAGCGCAAAACCGTCATCCTCACCGACGACGGCGTTGAGAAGGTAGAGAAAATCCTCGGCATTTCCAACCTGTACGCCACCGAAAACATCCGCACTATCTACCACCTCGAGCAAGCGCTGCGCGCCCAAGCGCTCTTCAAGCGCGACAAGGACTACGTGGCCACCAAAGACGGCGAAATCGTAATTGTTGACGAATTTACCGGCCGTTTACTGAAAGGCCGCCGCTACAACGAAGGCTTACATCAGGCCATCGAAGCCAAAGAAGGCGTAGAAGTGCAGCAGGAAAGCATGACGCTGGCTACCATTTCGTTCCAGAACTACTTCCGCCTGTACGAAAAACTCTCCGGTATGACCGGTACTGCCATGACCGAAAGCGAGGAGTTCCACCAGATCTACAAACTAGACGTCGTGGAAATTCCCAGCAACCGTAAATTGGTACGCCAAGACCGTCCAGACCGCATCTACAAGAACGAGCGCGGCAAGTTCAAGGCGATCGTAAACGAAGTGAAAATGTTGCACGCCAAGGGCCAGCCCGTGTTGATCGGTACCGCTTCCATCGAGAAGAACGAATTGCTCGGCAACATGCTGTCGAAAGCAGGTATCCCGCACGAAGTCCTCAACGCCAAGAACAACGAAAAAGAAGCCGCCATTGTGGCGCGCGCTGGTCAAAAAGGAGCGGTAACACTGGCCACTAACATTGCCGGTCGCGGTACCGACATCATCCTCGGCGAAGGTGTGAAGGAGTTGGGCGGTTTGTACGTGCTTGGTTCTGAGCGTCATGAATCACGCCGTATCGACAACCAGCTGCGTGGCCGCGCTGGCCGCCAGGGCGACCCAGGTGTCACCCAGTTCTTTGTTAGCACCGAAGACGACCTCATGCGTATCTTCGGTGGCGAACGCATCGCAGTCATGATGGAGCGCATGAAGGTAGACGAAGAAACGCCTATCGAAAACCGCATCATTAGCCGCTCTTTGGAAGGCGCCCAGAAGAAGGTGGAAGGTTTCCACTTCGACCAGCGCAAGAACGTCGTGCAGTACGACGACGTCATGAACCGTCACCGCAAAGCCGTATACGCTATGCGTAAAGAAGTTCTGCGCAGCTCCGACATCAGCAAGCGCATAAAAATTTTCATCGACGAACAGGCAAGCATGCTGGCCGCTTCGCCCGAACTCCTTACTGATCAATTTGAAGGCCTGGTGCGCGACGTATTTCCGTTCGACGACAAAGCCTTAGACCGCTTGTTCGACACGTCGTCCGACAAATTTGGCAGCGCGCTCGCCAAATCCGGCCACGAACTGTACGAGGGCCGCGAAGCCGCATTCACCGCTGAAATGCTGCGCCGCGTAGAGCGTGACATTTACCTCCAGGTGCTCGACAACCTCTGGATGCAACACCTCGAAAACATGGACCACCTCCGCGAAGGCATCCACTGGATGAGCGTTGGCCAGCGCGACCCGTTGGTTGAATACCGCCGCCAAGCCCAGATTTTATTCGACGCGATGCAAGCCGAACTTCGCCACGACGTACTACAATTTGTGTTCAACGCACAACCTGTTGATCCGGCATTATTGCAGCGCGCAACAGAGACAGAACTAACTCGCGCCGCTCGTGGTTCCATTAGCAATGCTAACAAAATCCTCGACGCCGACGACGAATTCGAAGAAGCCGACTTCCGCGCGGGCAAAGAAAAAACCACCGCACCAGCCGTCAAGAAACCAGATAACCGCAAGAAAGCCCGCAAAGCCGAACGCAAACGCAAAACCCAAGCTCGCAAACGTAAATAACACAAAAACAACCAAATGAAACATGTAGTCACCGAAATCAAATTAAAAAACGGCGCCCGCGGATTGCTCATTCACATCCCCGACGCCTCTGTAATGAGCTTCGAGTTCAACTTCCGCGCTGGCGAATATCTGGTCGCCCCAGAGAAGTGGGAAACGCCGCACCTCATGGAGCACATGCTCCTCGGTGCCAATGAACGCTATCCAAAAAGTCGTATTTTCCAGGCCGAAATAGAGAAAAATGGCGCTTACAGCAACGCCAGCACCAGCGCCTACGACATCAGCTACGAAGCCGAATGCGCCGATTTTGAATGGGAGCGCATCCTCGAACTTATGCTGCTGGCCATCACCAAGCCGCTGTTCCTGGCTGACGAATTCGAAGCCGAAGCGGGCAATGTCCGCGAAGAACTCACCGCCCGCCACAACAACCATTTCCGCCACCTCAGCCTCGCCCTGCGTGAGAAATACGGCTTCACTGCCAAAACCGACGACGAGCGCATCAAACTCATGGACAACGTCACCGTAACGGATGTGCGTGAACATTATGAGCACACCCACACCACCAAAAATCTGCGCTTTATTATCGCTGGCAACCTTACGCCCAAGCGTCAAGAAGAGGTAGAGAAGGTGCTTACCGCTATTGAACTACCCATGGGCGCCACCCGCCTGGAGTTGCCCGTGGAAACACCCAAAGCCCAATCCGCTCCCGTGTACATCCACGATAAAAGCGTCAAAAATCTGTATTTTTTCATAGATACATTCATGCTTCGCCGCCTCACCGACGACGAATCAGACGCCCTCAATCTCGTAAATACCATGCTCACCGAAACGCTGTACAGCAAAATTCTAGGCACCGCGCGCGAACGCGGCTTGGTATACGGCATGAGCAGCGGCTACGGCCAAACGCTCAGCAGCGGCAACTGGTGGTTTGGGACTCAAGTGTCTCAAAAGAACGCCAGCGCATTGTTTGAAATCATCATAGACGAACTTAACAACGTGTTTCGCGGTGAAATCGCCGCCGAAGATATCGAAGCCGCCAAAGCGTACGCCCTCGGCCGTTTCCAACGCTCAGCCCAAACCGTTGCCGGTGTCGCCGGTGGCTACAGCGGTCGTTACTTCTTCGACGAAACCATAGACGATTACTACGCTGTGCCGCGCCGCATCAAAGCCATCACCAAGGCGCGTATCGTAGAAACCTCCCAGGCCATGTTCAAAGACAACATCTGGGGTCTCGGTGTGCTCAGCAACTGCGAAAAACCATTCGCTACTGAGCTCTACAAAAAAATCACGTCGCTGTGGGCCGAAGAGAAGAGCTGATATAAGTTTGTACGCCAAAAGAAAGACGCTCGTGTAGGGCGTCTTTTCTTAGTTTTAGTCGTTTTAGATTTCAGGCGGTGCCGTAGGGTCCGGGAATGCTGGGCGAGGACGAGCGGGTTGTTGTGGAGCATTCACCGGTGTCGGTGGAATGTTTTCCGGTGGCGGAGTTACGGTCGGGTTCGGGTTTCGCCAGGTCGTTCGAGGTTCTGGATATGCCTCTTCCTCATCGTCAAATTCGTGAGCGTCGTTGTGACCACCGTAAGGATGGTTTTCTTCTAATGGTGGGAATGCGTTGTAAGGCGCGCGAGCACGGCGGCTGCGACGACGTTGCCTTGTTACTACAGCAGTGCCTACGGCCCCGGCTGCAGCCAGGGTTGCTGCGCCCAGCCATGGAAGGTAGCTAGTACCACCATCTTGCTCGTTGTTGTTGATTACTGGAGCCACAGCTTCAGCAGACGAAGAGGCGCCACTAGAGGGCATCTCGTAAGTCGGACTCGTTGTAGCAGCAGCGCTACCGCCACGTGCGCCACCTAAGTGGTGGTCGGTTGAAGTGGTGGTTGCGTGGCTAGTTGGGTGGGAAGTGTGGTGCGTAGTTGCGTGGGTAGTAGGGTGGGTTGTCGCGTGAGTGGTAGGATGCGTAGTCGCGCCAGAGCTGGCGTGAGCCGAAGCGCCTGAAGACGCGTGGGTAGAAGGCGTACTGCTAGTGTGCGGAGCGGGGCTGGTAGTAGTTGCTTTCGGTGTAGGGTGAGCAGTGTTCGTGTCAGTCCGGTCTGTCGGGTCTTTTATATGGTTAGTGTTCGGAACAACACCTTGGCTTGCTGTTTGGCTCTTAATTTCGGCCAGGTGCTGGCCTGCAGGAGAGTTGGCGTCCGGCAAAATTGCGTGGCCGTCGTGGTTGTGGGCGGTAATCTTAGTAATGGTGGCAATAGCGTCACCGTTGCTTGGGTTCTTTATTACGTGGTCGCTGCCTAATTCTGTAGCCTGATGCCACGTCATGTGGCCGTTGAGATTTAGAACGTGCTGTACGTAAGCGCGCTTGTCGTCTTCGCTCAACTTAGTAGTGTCATAGCCGAGTTCTTTCAAGCCAGCGAGGGCGGTGTGACCAGCGGTGCCGGGGCGCCACGTGCCATCGGTAGGTGCTGAGCCGGTGCTGTGGAATTCGCCAATCTTGCCGCTGCCAGTAGAAGCCTTCAACCAATCAGTTTGTTCGGTTGTTAAGTTTACGTGGTCAGGCAAGTGAGCTGCGTCTACAGTTGTACCGTCAGGCAAGGTGAACATGCCGGCGGTAGCAGGGTTGGTTTCAGTGCCAGTGGTTGCGCCTGGGGTAGCACCTGCGCCAGCGGTTTCAGAAGTGTGCGGAGTGGCACTTGCACTTGCGCTAGCAGAAGTAGAAGGCCGTGCACTGCCAGTGTGGTGCGTGGTAGTACTCGGGTGTGCGCTGCCGCTCGTGTGGCCGGGATGGCCAGGATGGGCGCTTGCAGAGGTATGTGCCGAAGCGCTGGGGTGCGGGGAATGGCTTTCAAATGGGCTAGTAGGAGCAGCGCTTGGGTGGAGGGTTGTTTCGGTAGGAGCAACAGCGTGAGGGGACGATTCCGCAGTTACATCACCGGTTTGGGTGCTTGCAACTTCCTGCGTGGCTGGGGCAGAAGCGTGGTTTGCGCCACCGCCCGTAAAGTGGCTTGGGTCGAAGCTTGGGTCGAAGCTGTGAAAGGCGCCAACCGCAGCGTGTTCACCAGCGCCACCCATACGGGCGAGCAGTACGGCTCCACCGGCAGTAAGGGCTGCGCCTAATACTGTAGCGCCAACAGCGTTCACACGGTTGCGGAACGTCTTATCATTGCGGTATCTATCCCATTTCGCCCTTACCCAGCTGTCACGGTTAGCGCGGTTTCCTACGCTTTTTGCGTGGCCGGAGGCAACAACGCCCATTACGGCGTCTTTAGCTTTGCCTAATCCGCCTAAAATGCGACCGCGGCCCTCGGACGCAGGTGTCTCAGGGGTGTCGGTAAGAGGACCAGCTGCTGGTGCGACATCAACAACCGCAACGCTTACATCATCAACGGTCCCTTGGGGGGCTATTTCGGGCATATCTGCTATAGCGTCGGCTACATCTTTTGCATCATCGATCCTTCTGGTTTTCATGACCATGTCTTCAGCGTTAAGAGGTCGGCGGTCTGCCCTAGTGAGGCCACCTTCGTTATGCATAATGAAACGGTCATGAGGTTCTACGTCCACAACCTGAACCGAATCGTAGTCGCGGGTTAACGCCTGGGCGTCGCCTAGTGGGAGGTTGCTGCGAGTAGTGCTAGGGTCGATAAGTACCTCTGGTTTTTCACCGACACGATCCCTGATAATGCGAACCTGGGCAGTGCTGTATGTAACGGCTTTAGTGTTACCATCGGCGCCTGTAAATATGCGAACAGCACCAACGTGAGCGCTTTGCTGATCGTCGAATGGGTCTAGTGCGGCGGATGCTTCAGTGGCGGCTGCAAGAGTAGCACGGATTACTTCACTATCGGTTTTGCCGTTTAGGTTGGCTTGATCCAACCCTTTCTTTAGTTCTCCGGCAGCGACAGTAGAGTAGTGAGCGCCTTTCTGCTCGCCGGTGTGGACGCCCATGTAGACACCCTGATCGTCGGTGATGACGATGTTGCGGGCCTCAGAAGATTCTGCGCGAGTTTGATTAAGCTGGTCATCGGTTAGACCAGGGCGGTCGGCAGCTGCTATGTTCGCAACGCCAACGTCAATGTGGAGTTGGGGGGCGGCTTCTGGTGTTACAACGGCCTCAGTAACGATAGGCCCGGCGGGCTGGCCGCCTTCAGTGGGGTTCCTAGGAATATACATGTAGGTATACTATCATATTATTGCTTTACAGTCAACATAGCGTAAGCGTATCGCCAGTTAAATTTACAGCAAGTTACTATGACTGACTGGTAGGACGGTCTAGTGGCCTATTGGGTAATCTTTGTTGTGGCGGCGACCACGACGTAGGATGTTTCCACCGCGTGTGTGCCCGGAGTCGTACGGTAGTGGATCTGCACGACGAGCACCGCGGGGGCTGCTGCCAGCGCCCCGGTGGTAAGGATGCTCAAACACAGGAGCACCAGTTATAAGTTCGTCAGCGGCGCCGTTTATGGTGTTTATATCACGTAGCTGGCCGGTGCGCTTGGTATCGAGGACTTCATGAAACGCCTGCACGCCAGCGGCAGTGCTTTGTTGGGCAAAATTGTGTATGTCTCTACGGTTGTGGTCCCAGTGGCGGTTGGCGCG
>Ga0070667_100001560_pt1 | contig 20545 bp, 19 predicted proteins | sample KBSS33metaG_FD_64659 | JGI IMG/M metagenome (GOLD analysis project Ga0070667, IMG submission 64659) | Switchgrass rhizosphere microbial communities from Kellogg Biological Station, Michigan, USA - KBS S3-3 metaG | ecosystem: Host-associated > Plants > Roots > Rhizosphere > Soil ... | reverse complement strand
ACGGGAATCGAACCCGCACAATCAGCTTGGAAGGCTGAGGTTCTACCATTGAACTACTCCCGCGCCGGAAACGACCTGCTTGGGTAAACACCGACGGCTCGCGCTGCCGGGTATACAAATTCTGGTGGAGGGAGGTGGATTACTCCGGGCATCCTGCCCTTCGCCCCTCCGGGGCCAGCCCTTTGGGCTGTTCAAATTCGCTCCTGCGAATTTGTCGAACCTGCATTCCGATCGGTGGTTCGAATCCACCTCCTGACGCGGCTCGTGTTCCTGAAACTTGGTGGAGGGAGGTGGATTCGAACCACCGAAGGCGTAAGCCAGCAGATTTACAGTCTGCCCCCGTTGGCCGCTTGGGTATCCCTCCGGAATTTCGTCTGGTTACAGCGAAGTCGATGCTCGCCACCCGGAGGTGGATGACGCCGGGCGTCCAGCCCCGAAGCCTTTTCGGGCCGCGCCGCTTTCGCGTCGCGTTGACCGCTCGATATCCCTCCGACACGGAGCCGCGTATTGTCTGGTTGCGCGGAGCCTACTGTCAAGGATCGGCGAAGCCCGAAATCGATGTCCGCGAGGCCTCGGAAGACCTGTTCAGCCCGGCGGCGGCGGCACCGCTTTGAACTCGGCGACCTGCTGCTCCATCGCCTTGGAAAGGCTCATCATCCGCTGCGCATAGTCGGCCAGCCGGCGGTCTTCGACGTTGTCCGGCTGCCAGGGAGGAACCGGCGTCGGTTTCCCATCCGGGGAATCCAGCGCGACGAACACGATGACGCAGCTCGTCGCTAGGCGCTCGCGCGGGTCTTTGAGGTCTCGCGCCAGCACGTCAACCGCGAAATGCATGCTCGACGACCCGGTGTGGATCAGCTTGGAGCGCACGGTGACGAGATCGCCGATCAGGATCGGCTCGACGAACTGGATGCCGCCGACGGCGACCGTCACGCAGTAGCGCCCGCTCCAGCCGACCGCGCAGGCGTAAGCGGCCTGATCAATCCACTTCATAACCATGCCGCCGTGCACTTTGCCGCCGAAATTGACGTCGGTGGGCTCGGCAAGAAAGCGGAAACTGACCTCGCGCTGCTGGCCGGGCATCGGCGGCGTCCTGCACTTCGGGGGGCCGATTATGCCCGGCGCGAGCGGCATGTGTGACCTCCATCGCGCCTCCGACCGGAACACGCCAGTACGCTCGACCGACGCGACTCGCGCGAGCACAGGGGCATCGCATGCGTGCGGCACTCGGTTGGCTGATGGGAATGGCGGTGGCCCTCACGGCCGCGGCGGACGAGGTCACGGTCCAGAACGATTCGCTGAACAACGGCTCGGACGGCGTGATCGTCACGGGTTTCGCGGCCAGCGAAGGCGCAGCGGCGTGGCTGACCTCGCCGTGCGACGGCGCCGTCGTCGCCGCGCAGATCTTCTGGCTCTCGCAGAGCGGCGGCACCGGCACGACGCTCGGCAATACGATCATCGTCTACCGGAGCGGCGATTTCCCCGATCCGGGCGCGCCCGCAGCCGAGATCGACGGACCGGTGCTGACCGACGGCGTCATCAACGAGTACCGCTACCTCGACGAGAACAACACGGTCCCTCTGATCGTGCCCGTCATCGAGGACGAAACCTTCGTCGTCGCGTTCACATTCCTCGATCCGCCACCCAACCTCATCGGACCCAGCCTCGTGCGCGACACCAACGGCATCACGCCGGGTGCCAATGCGCTCTACGGCGATATCGGCCTTGGCCTCCAGTGGTATGACGCCGCCGATCTCAACATCACCGGCGACTGGGTGATCCGAGCCGTCGTCGACTGCCAGGCGGTATCCACGGACGCGGATGTCAGCGTGGCCCTATCGGCCGACCCCGCCCAATACACGCCGGGCGCGGCGCTGACGTACACGCTCACAGTCGCCAACGCAGGCCCGGCCGCGGCGGCGAATACGACGGTCGTCGATGCGTTTCCCGCCGCATACACCGGCGTCTCATGGACTTGCGCCGCGAGCGGCGGTGCGAGCTGCGCGGCGAGCGGCAGCGGAACGATCGCGGGCAACGTGAGCCTTCCGTCCGGCGGAGAGGTGGTCTACACCGTCACCGGCACCGTCGCACCGGGCACGACCGGTGTCCTGACCAACTCGGCGACCGCCGTAGTCGGCGCACCTGCGACCGATCCCGACGCGACCAACAACACCGCCTCGATCGATACCGACGAGGCGAGCGATGACGACCTGATCTTCTCCGACGGGTTCGATCCGCCCTAAAGCGAAACTTCAGCCGTCAAACCCGTTGCGGAAAATCTCGTCCGGCGGCGCGGATGGCGAGGTACCGACGGTCGCGCTGTTGTTGCTGCTCGACGGATCGACGACCGGCGAGCCGACCAGCGCATGCGCGGTATTCGTCAGGACGCCCGTCGTACCCTGCGCAACCGTGCCGGACACCGAATAGACGACCTGCCCGCCCGCTGGGATATCGACGGTCTGGCTGATCGGACCGCTGCCGCTCGGCGCACAGCTCGCGCCACCGCTGGCGACGCAAGTCCACGATGCGCCCGTGAATGCGGACGGGAACGTGTCGGTTACGGCGGTGCTCGTCGCGGTGTCGGGCCCGGCGTTCGCGACCGTGATCGTGTAGGTCAGCGCTTCGCCCGGCGTGTACGTCGACGGATCTCCCGCGAGGCCGACGCTGACATCCGCGTGGCTCACCGGCGTGCCGTCGCCGTCGTTCTTCATCAGCACGATTTCGTCGGAGACTTCGTCGGCGAGCGCCATGTCGAGGGTCCCGTTGTTGTCGAAGTCGTACAGCGAGGCGCACGACGCGTTCGACGGCGCAGGAATTTCGCCGACGCGCGTGAACGTGCCGTCGCCGTCGTTGTGCATCACGTACCAGGCGCCGGCGCCGTAGCTCGACACGACCCAATCAAGATAACCGTCGCCGTCGAGATCGCCGAGCGAGGAGCCGACCGCGGTGCCGCCGAATCCATACAGCGATGCAGCCTGCAGTGTGCCGTCGCCGTTGCCGAGCAGGATCGAGCCGTTGTTGCTCTGCCCGTTCGCTTGCGCGACGTCGAGCTTGCCGTCGTTGTTGACGTCGCCGAGCGCGAGCTTCCACGAATAGCCGCCGGCGTCGATGCTCTCGGTTTGCGTGAACGTGCCGTCGCCGTTGCCGGTCAGCACGAGGATCTTGTTGTTGAGCGACGTGCCGACGACGAGATCGAGGATGCCGTCGCCGTTCATGTCGCCGGCGCCGAGCGAATATTTGTTGTCGCCGTCGTGATTGGCGAAGTCGATGCCGTCGCCGAATACGCCTTGGCCGTTGTTCACGAGCAGCGTCAGTGCTTGGCCATACTCCGACGCGACGACGATATCGAGATCGCCGTCGCCATCGACGTCGAGCGCGACGATGCCGTGCGGCCGCGAGCCGACACCGACGTTCTGCACCGACGAGAAACGCCCATCGCCGCTGCCGAGCGCGATGCTGACCGTGTTGCTGGTCGAGTTCGCCGTGGCGACATCCATCTTGCCGTCGTTGTTGAAATCCGCGACGACGCTCGGGCTCGCTTCGACGCCGATCGACGTCGTCGGCGTCAGCACCGGACCGAGATGACCGGTACCGTCGGCCGAGTTCAAGAGCACGCGCAAGTCCGCGCTGATCTCGTTGACCGCGACGTAATCGACCCAGCCATCGTGATTGAGATCGGTGATCGCGCCGCCGTAGAGCCGCGCGGTGTCGTTGTCGAGCCGCACCGATACCGGCGGTCCGTTCTGCGTGAACGTGATCGCGGCCGGGCTCGTCGCGACGACGAACTGGAACGCATAGCCGGCCGAGCGCAACGTCGTCGAATCGGTGCCGCCGATCGAATGCGCGAGCTGGATCGACACCCACTCGCCCGGGAAGAACGTGCCGGACGGCGTGAACGTCAGCGTCTTGTCGCTATCGGAAAACGTCGTCGTGCCGGCAGCCGGACCGCTCTGCGTGCCCCATACGCGAAAGCTCGACGATGTGATCGACGAGGTCGCGAGCGGCGTATTGAAATGGATCACGATGCTCGCGTTGCGCGCGACGTTGTTGCTGTTGCCGGCGGGCGTGGTCGAATCGACCGAGATGGCCTGCGCGAGCATCGGTGCGCAGAACAACAAAACGGCGATCAAAAGCGTGTGCGTGCGAAAGCAAGAAATCGGCATATCCCCTCTCATGCGCTTCCGTTCGCAGTATCGGGATCGTGCATTCGTCCCGCCTGCCCGACACGGTCATCGTGAAAAACATCTGCGGCAGGGGGCCGCCAAAGTACCGTCGAGCGGCGCGAAGGCTAGCACGCGCGTCGCGACAGCCGCCAACGCGGCGTAGGGGGCGAAGAAAATTGACAAACGGCCCCAGCGGTGGCAGGCGCGCGCGGCTCTAGATCTTGAGATATCCGGTCAGCCGATCGAATTGAGCCTGCCAAAAGGCCTTCGCCTCTTTCACCGCCTCGGCATCGGCGAGCTTCATCGTATCGACGACGATCTGGCACTTGTCCGGCGCCGTCGCGTTGAAGCGGATATCGAGCAGCGCGCCATTCGGCCAGCGCGCGCGGATGTTCTTGCCGGCGTTGAGCTTGGTGAAATCGAGCCCCGGCGCATCGAGCCAGCTCCGGCGCAAGGTTTCGTCGGCCCAGGCTGCAAACGCGGCGAACAGCGGCACCGGCAGCGTCTTCGACAACGTCGCATGGAAATCGCCGGCGCAAGTCTCGTGCTTCTCGCGCATCCCGCGTGCGCGTTCGTAGCCGACGCTGACCATCTGGCCCCACCAACCGGCCGCGTCGGGCAGCGATTGCATCGCGAGCTCCCAGATGCGCTGATGATCGAGCCCGCTATTCGCAGCGCCGGATGCATCGAGAAGCTGCAGCCACTCGTTCCAGTCTTTGCCGGTTGCGTTGCGTATGGCTTCGTCGCCGCACGGGAAAAGGCCGGCATCGAGCGACGGCATCGCGGATGTGCGCTCGCGGACGGGACGATTTGCGCGCTTGCGCGGTGACGACGGCGGCGTCGCCTTCTTTTTCGCGCGGACAGGCGCTGCTTTCGCTGCGCGACGCCCAGGCGATTTCGCCTTCGATGGCGAGACGGCGGTCGCGCGCTTGCGTGGCGTCGGCTTTTTCGCCGCCGCATTCTTCGCGGCCACTCGCTTCGCCGCACGCTTTTTCGGCGCGGCCTTCTTCGCACGCGCTCGCGATGTCTTGGTGGCCATGACTTAAGCCTCCGGTGCTGGATCTCGCTGACACGAGTCTTGCGCCGGACGCGGGTGAGGTCAACTCAAGCTGTCAAACGTTGAACCGGAAATGCAGCACATCGCCTTCCTTGACGATGTACTCCTTGCCTTCAAGCCGCAGCCGTCCCGCATCGCGGGCACCAGACTCGCCCTTGAACTTGATGTAGTCGTCATACGCGATCGTCTCGGCGCGGATGAAGCCGCGCTCGAAATCGGTATGGATCACGCCCGCGGCCTGCGGCGCGGTCGAGCCGCGCTTGACGGTCCACGCGCGGACTTCCTTCTCGCCCGCGGTGAAGTACGTCTGCAAGCCGAGCAATTTGTAGCCCGCGCGGATCACGCGATTCAAACCGGGCTCGTCGAGGCCCATGTCGGCGAGGAACGCATCGCGATCGGCGTCGTCGAGCTGCGCGAGCTCTTCCTCGATCGCAGCGCACACCGGCACCACTTCAGCGCCTTCGGTCGCAGCGCGCGCACGCACTTTGTCCAGATGCGGATTGTTTTCGAACCCGTCTTCCTTGACGTTCGCGATGTACATCAGCGGCTTTAGCGTCAGGAGGAACAGATCGCGCAGATGCGCCTTCTCATCGTCATCGAGCCCGGCCGCACGCGCCGGCTTGCCTTCGTTGAGCACGGCCTGGACTTTCTGCAGCACAGGCCGCTTGGCGAGCGCGTCTTTGTCGTTGGCCTTCGCCGCGCGTTCGACGCGATTGAGCGCCTTGTCGACCGATTCGAGATCGGCGAGCGCAAGCTCCGTGTCGATCGTCTCGATATCGGAAATCGGATCGATCTTGCCGGCGACGTGCACGATGTCCGGATGCTCGAAGCAGCGCACGACGTGCGCGATCGCGTCCACCTCGCGGATGTGCGCGAGAAACTTGTTGCCGAGCCCCTCGCCTTTCGATGCGCCGGCGACGAGCCCGGCGATATCGACGAACTCGATCGAAGTCGGAATGATCTTCAGCGGCTTGGCGATGCCGGCGAGCGCCTGCAGGCGCGGATCGGGAACCGGCACGACGCCGATGTTCGGATCGATCGTGCAGAACGGAAAATTCGCCGCAGCGATACCGGCCTTGGTCAGCGCGTTGAAGAGCGTCGATTTGCCAACGTTAGGCAGACCGACGATGCCGCATTTGATGCCCATAAGAATCCGTCAATGGTGAATCGCAAATCGCAAATGGAAGCTCGGCACTGCGACTTCAATTTACGATCGCGATTTACGATTTATCGTCTGCCGGCGTATGCAACTTATGCATCGCCTTCTCGAACTCGCCGTTCACCGCAAGCGGCAACACATCGAACGCCGCCGAAATCGCGCCGAGGATCGCGTCCTCGTCCGCAATCGACGGCCGCCCAAGCACCCACGGCGTCACGCGGTCCTTGTTGCCGGGGCCCGGATGCCCGATGCCCAGACGCAAGCGATGGAAATTACCGTGGCCGATGTGCGCGAAGATGTCGCGCAGACCGTTCTGTCCGCCGTGGCCGCCGTCGAACTTGAGGCGCGCCGCGCCGGGCGGAAGATCGAGATCGTCGTGCGCGACGAGCATTTCCTCGGGTTCGATCTTCCAGTAGCGCAATGCCGCGGCGACCGAGCTTCCGCTCGAATTCATGTACGTCGTCGGCTTCAAGAGCCACAACGAACGGCCTTCGTAATGGATCTTCGTCGTTTCGCCGCGCAGTTTCGATTCGACGCCGAACCGCCTGCCTTCGCGCATCGCCAGCGCGTCGACGAACCAGAACCCGGCGTTGTGCCGGTTTCTCATGTGCTCGGCACCCGGATTGCCGAGGCCGACGATCAGGCGCAAGCCAGCCATCGATGGGATCGCCGGCTCCGCCCGCGATGAAGCGGACGGAGCGGAGCGACACCTTCGCGATTACTTCTTCTCTTCTTTCTTCGCTGCGACCGCACCGGCGGCCGGCGCTGCGGCGGCGGTAGCACCCGTCGCGCCCGCGGCGGCTTCGCCTTCGGCGGCGACCGGCGCTTCCTCGATCTCTTCCTTGATTTCCTTCGCCACGACGACCGCGTGATCGTGTTCCTTGCCAAGACGCAGCTCCGGAATCTCGACGCCGGTCGGAAGCTTGAGGTCGGACAAGTGCACGATATCGCCGAGGCTGATCTCGCTGAGATCGACCTCGATGTACTCCGGCAGATCCTTCGGCAGGCACGAGATCTCGACGTCGTTCATCTCGTGCGTGATGACCACGCCCGAGGTCTTGCCGGCCGGCGACTTCTCCTGATTCAAGAAGTGCAGCGGCACGCGCAAGCGAATCGCCTCGTTCTCGTTGACGCGCTGGAAATCCATATGCAGGACGAGCTGCTTGAACGGATGGCGCTGCATGTCGCGCAAAAGAACGCGCTGCACGTCGCCGCCGAGGCTCAAGTCCAGGATCGACGAATAGAACCATTCGTTCTGGCTCGCGAGCCAGACGTCCTTGTGCTCGATCTGGATCGAGACCGGCTTCAATTCGCCGCCATAGACGATCGCCGGAACGAAACCCGCGCGACGCAGGCGGCGGCTCGCACCCTTGCCCTCGTCGTTGCGCTTTTCGACTTTGATGTTGTGTGTGGTTGCCATTTGAGTACTGCCTTCTTGCTGTTGAGCCGTTTGCAACGGCTGGGGCTCTCCCGCGACCAGGAGAGGGGTTTGGAGCCGTCAGTAGGAGCGTGAGGTCGGCCGCTTCGCGGCCTCGTCAGAAGTGAGAAAAGCCTTTGCTCTTCTAACTCTTGCTCTCAACTGACTTTCTAACGCTTGCTCTTACTAACTGATCCTCAATCAACGTACAGCGAACTGACAGACTCGCCATACGCGATGCGTCGAATCGTTTCCGCCAGAAGCTCGGCCACCGACAACTGGCGGATCTTTCCGCAATTCTTCGCGGCCTGCGACAACGGAATCGTGTCGGTCACCACCAATTCGTCCAGCGCCGATCCGGTCAGGTTCTGGATCGCCGGGCCCGAGAGCACCGGATGCGTGCAGTACGCGACGACTTTCTTCGCGCCGTTCTTCTTCAGCGCCGCCGCGGCCGCGCAGAGCGTGCCCGCGGTGTCCACGATGTCGTCGACCAGCACGCACACCTTCTCGCGCACCTCGCCGATGATGTTCATCACCGTCGCTTCGTTCGCGCGCGGGCGGCGCTTGTCGATGATCGCGAGATCCGCATCGTCGAGCCGTTTCGCCACCGCTCGCGCGCGCACCACGCCGCCGACGTCCGGCGAGACGACGATCAGATCGTCTTCGCCGTAATACCGCCAGATGTCCGCAAGCAGCACCGGCGATGCATACACGTTATCCAGCGGGATATCGAAAAATCCCTGAATCTGGTCGGCGTGGAGGTCGACCGTCAGCACGCGATCCGTGCCGACCGAGCCGATCATCTTCGCCGCGACCTTCGCCGTGATCGGCACTCGCGCCGAGCGCGGCCGCCGATCCTGGCGCGCATAACCCAAATACGGGATCACCGCCGTCACGCTTGCCGCCGACGCGCGCTTCAACGCATCCACCAGCGCGAGCAATTCCATGAAGTGGTCGGCCGTCGGCGCACACGTCGGCTGCACGACGAACACTTCCTGGCGGCGCACGTTCTCTTCGATCTCGACCTGCACCTCGCCGTCCGAGAAGCGGCCGACCATCGCCTTGCCCAGCGGCATGTTGAGCTCGGCGCAGATCGCCTGCGTCAGCTCGCGATTCGCATTGCCGGTGAAGACAAGCATGCCCGCGGTGTTCACGTTGGTGTTCACACGTCACCCGTCACGCCAGGATCAATCCATGAGCACCGCGAATTGGCTGGGGCGGCAGGACTCGAACCTGCGAATGCGGGAATCAAAATCCCGTGCCTTACCAACTTGGCGACGCCCCACCGAAACTTTTGTCAGACCACTTCGTTCCGTCGAGCCGCGAGCCGTTGACGCAGCGGTGACGACGTTACACCGCGAACGACATAGCCCCGCATTCCGGACGGACGCTCGGCCAGCAACGCCTCGCCGAGGTCGCGGCTCGCAACCGGCGCAAAAATGCAGCCGCCCGAACCGCTCAATCTCGCTTCGCCGCGCGCGCCCAGCCAATCGAGCGCCGCCGCAACCGCCGAAAAACGCTCACGCACGACAGGCTCGAACACATTGCCCGCAGCAGCGCCCGAAACAAAGAGCGGAATTGTCAGCTGCGGCGAGTTACGTGTCAATTCCGGCACTTGGAAGAGATCGCGGGTCGGCACGTGCACCCCGGGGTCGACGACGACATACCAGCGGTCCGGAATCGCGATCGGCGTCAGCCGCTCGCCGATGCCCTCGGCCCAGGCGCTCCGGCCGCGCACGAAGACCGGCACATCGGCGCCGAGCATGAGCCCGATCGCGGCCAGCGCGTCCTCGCTGAGGCCCGTGCCCCAAAGCTCGTTCAGCGCGACCAGCACGGTCGCCGCATCGGAGCTGCCGCCCCCAAGACCGCCGCCGAGCGGAATTCGCTTATCGATAGCGATGTCGGCGCCGTGCGGCGTGCCGGTCGCGGCCTTGAGCGCTCGCGCGGCGCGAACGCCAAGATCGTCGTCCGCCTCGATGCCCGGCAGCGGATCGAGGCGATGCACAGCGCCGTCGGCGCGAACGCGGAGCTTCACCTCGTCGCCCCAATCGAGCAGATGGAACGCCGTCTGTAACAGGTGATAGCCGTCCGCGCGCCGGTCGACGATGTGGAGGAAGAGATTCAGCTTCGCCGGCGCCGGCCACGAGCTCCAGCCGCCGTCTTCGCTTGGGACCGTCGTCACTCCGCCGCCGCCTCCGCGGGCGTCGCGACGAGCAGCAGCGACAGCGGCCTGCCACTCTTGGCGTCAACCGGCTCCTCGCATCGCTCGACGACGAAGCCGCCGTCGCGAAGCGCACGCACCCACGACGACGCCGTGCGGAAATACCACGGCATCGGCTCGGCGAACGCACCGCCGAAATCGGCGAAGGTTTCGGTGCGCCAGCCGTCGACATACGGCTGATCGCCGCAAGCCGTCCACGGATGCACGGTTTGAATGATCAGCGCGCCTTGCGCCTGCAAGAGCTTGCGGATCCCGTAGAGCACCGGCAAGAGATCGTCGTCGAGCAGCGAGAAATTGCAGACGGCAACATCGAAAGGCGCACCGAGAAATTCCGCGCGCGCATCGAGCGCATCGTAGCTCGCGATCTCGAACCGTCCGCCCCCGAGCGCGCGCGCCGCCGCCACGAGCGCTGCGCTCGCATCGATGCCGACGACACTCACGCCATGCGCGCCGAGCGCGCGTGCAAACCAGCCTTCGCCGCAGCCGATGTCGATCACATGACCCGGCCGCTCGCGCAACACGGTATCGACGATCGCCGCATCGGTGCCCGCGCGGCGGCTCGCGATGCGCTCTTCGCGCACCGCCTCGGTCCACGCGGATGCATTGCTATCCCAGCTTCGCCGCATGCGCGCCGCCGGATCGTCGTGCGTCATCGTCAGCGCCACTGGCTCACGGAAAGCCGCACGCGATAGTCGCCGCGGCTCGCGAAAATACGGCGAGGCAGCGGCGGCTGGCTCGCGCTGTCGTAATCGGGATATTCGATCTTCCAGCCGTCCTGCTCGATCACGGCGGGCAACCCGTCGCTGCGGAATTCGATGTGCGCCTCGCCGTGCGCGCGCGCCGCGCGCACCCAGTCGGTGAGCTCGGCGACGGGCACATGCCAGCCAAGCTCGCGCTCGAGGAGCTTCGCCGCGTCCGCGCCTTCGACCGGCTGCTCGCGCAGACCCGAAAGCGTCGCGTGGCCGGGATCGCCGCTCAGCACCCATGTTTTTCCGGTGACCGGCGCGTGCACGCTGAAATGAAACGCGTCGCCGTCCTGCCGCCACTGCAGCGATCCGCTGCCACCATCGCGGCCGTCGGACACGCCGAGCCGCCCTTCGAGCTGCCAAGTGCGCTGCGTCGCGAGCGCACGCTCGCGCGCATCCTGGCGTGCAAGAAGATCGGCATCGGGTTTGATGCGCGGTGCAGCGCAGCCGGCAAGAACGAATACGGCGAGCAAACCTGTCCGCGCAACGGCACGCATCGCCGCCGCGCTCACGTCGTCAGCCGCCGGATCGTTTCGTTGAGCGCCTTGTTCTTGGCGTCCTTCTTGCGCCCCTGCTCCCAGATCCGCCGCGCTTCGTCGCGATCGCCCTTGACCCAAAGCACTTCGCCCAGATGCGCGGCGATCTCGGGATCGCCCTGCTTCTCGAACGCGCGGCGCAATTCCTTCAGCGACGCTTCGAGATCGCCCATGCGATAGCGAATCCAACCAAGGCTGTCGATGATCGCGGGCTCGTCCGGCTTGATCTTGATCGCGCGCTCGATCAGCTCCAGCGCTTCGCTGCGGCGATCGGTGCGATCAGCCAGCGTATAGCCGAGCGCATTCAGCGCTTCGGCGTCGTCCGGTTTGAGCTCGATCACGCGACGGAAATCGCGCTCGGCAGCGCCGAGATCGTTCTGCTCGGCGAGGAGCAGCGCGCGCGCATAGAGCAAGCGCGGATCGTCGGGCAGAGTCTTGAGTGCGCGCTCGTAGACGGACAGCGCATCTTTCGTACGTTCCTTGCGCGAGAGGAGATCGGCTTCGAGCAGATACACGTTGCCGAGCTGATCGAAATCCTCACCGGTCTGCGCCTGCAGCTGGCGCAGGAAATCGAGTGCCTGATCGGTGCGCCCGAGCTGATCGAGCACGACGGCCTGACGCGTCTGCGCATCGAACCAATGCTCGTCGTCCTCGGCGATCTGCCGATACCACGACAATGCATCGTCGCGCTTGTCGACCAGCTCGGCGACCTGGCCAAGCAGATAGAGCCGACTGCCGCTGCGCACGCTCTTGTCCGTTTCGATTTCGCGATAGAGCGCCGTCAGCACGGCCTTGTTGTCTGCGCGCGCTGCGTAGGCCGCGCGTGCGCCGTACGTGGTGTCGTCCTGAGGCCCTTCGGCCAGCGCTCGCGCTGCGCCGGTGTTGTCGCCGCTGTCGGCGAGCAGCGCCGCGTAGCCGCCGCGCAGGCGCACGCTCTTCGGATCGTGCTTCAGCGCCTCGGCATACAACGAGCGGGCACCGGGCTTGTCGCCGCGATCGAGCGCGAGACGCGCGCTCCACGCGTAGCTTTCACTGGTATGAAATCGTGTGACCGCGCCGTCGACGATGCGCTGCGCGGTGGCCTTGTCGCCGAGCTTGAACGCAAGCTGGCTCACCGCGACCCAGCTCGATTCCTTGTTCGCCAGCCGCTCCGGCGTCGCGACGCGCTCGAGCAGCTTTGCCGCCGCCGGCTTGTCGTCGGCGCCAAGCAGAGCCTGAGCGATCAGGCGCCAGGCCTGATCATCGCCGCGCGTCGCGAGCGCATCGAGCGCCGCGAACGCATCGTCCGCGCGGCCTTCGCCGAGCGCGATCCACGCGCGCGCCTGCAGCACGCCCTCATCGTTCGGCGCGAGCGCCTGCCAGCGCGTCAGCGAGGACTTCGCGAGCGACCATTCCTTCACGGTGAGCGAAAGGCGCGTCGCCTCCTCGGCGACGGCCGGATCGTTCGACATCTGCGCCGCCGCGGCGAAACCTTCCGCGCCGGCCTTGAGATCGCCGTGCTGAAGCGCGAACTGCGCAGTCATGAGCTTGAGCAGAAGATCGTCTTCGGGCGCTGCCGGCGCGATGCCCGCCAGCGGGCGACCAGCCTCCGCCGTCGGCACCCGCGGCGCAGTGACGCAGGCGCCGAGCGCCAGGGTCATAAAGATCAGCATCAAAAGGGCGATCGCGCCCGCCCCACGACGGAAGAGGGCCGTCACCCGATTCGAAATAGCCGCGCCGACGTGCATGCAAAGCCTTGTCTTGCTTGATATTGCGGGTTCGCGCCCGCAAAATTCGCGGCTACGGCGGCAACGGTTGCGCACATCCCTTACGGAGGAAAGCGCCCTGTCCGTTCGCACGTGCGCCGCGCCGGATAGCTTAGCCGATTGCCCTGATGATCGTCCTTGATCCAGTAGAGCCGCGTGAACATTCGCCCGGGCCTCCGGCCCGCGCGCCGATGATGAAGATCACATGGCGCTGATTGCCGTTGGCCTCAACCACCTGACCGCGCCGCTCGCATACCGCGAGAGGGTCGCGTTCGCGCCCGAGGACACTGGCTCTGCGCTCGCCGAGCTGACCGCGCAGCCGGGCGTGCGCGAAGCAGCAATTTTGTCGACCTGCAACCGCACCGAGCTCTACTGCACCGTCGAGAGCGGTAGCGAAGCGATTCCGGCGGCATGGCTCCAACATCACCATCAGCTGACCGGCGAGCGGCTCGGCGAGTTCCTTTACCGGCATGCTGACGCCGATGCGGTGCGCCATCTTTTCCGCGTCGCGACCGGTCTTGAATCGATGGTGCTTGGCGAGCCGCAGATCTTGGGCCAGGTGAAGGACGCCTACGCGCTCGCGCGCGAGGCGCAGACCTTGCGAGCGCCGCTCGATCGCCTCTTCCAGAACACGTTCGCGGTCGCCAAGCGCGTGCGCTCGGATACGCGGATCGGAGCGAATCCCGTCTCGGTCGCGTTCACCGCGGTGCGCCTCGCAGAGCGCGTGTTCGCCGATCTCGGCCAGGCCTGCGTGCTTCTGATCGGCGCCGGCGAGACGATCGAGCTCGCCGCGCGCCATCTCACCGAAGCGCGCGTGCGCCGGCTTATCGTCGCCAACCGCACGCTCGAAAACGCGCAAGCGCTAGCAGGCCGCTTCAGTGGCTACGCGATCTCGCTCGCCGATTTGCCCAAGCATCTCGCCGAAGCCGACATCGTGATCGCCTCGACCGCGAGCCGCGAACCCGTCCTCGACCGCGCGACCGTCGCCGAAGCGATCGCGGCGCGACGCCGCAGGCCCATGTTCCTCGTCGACATCGCCGTGCCGCGCGATATCGAACCCGCGGTCGCGTCGATCGAAGATGTGTTCCTGTACACGATCGATGATCTGCGCCAGGTGATCGACGAGAACCTGCGCGGTCGTCGCGAAGCTGCGCGCGATGCCGAAGCGATGATCGAGCTTTCGGTTGAGCACTTCATGGGCTGGTGGCGCGCGCTCGATCTGCACAATCCGGTCAGCGAACTACGCAAGCATGCCGAAGCCAATCGCGACGAAGTACTCGCAAAGGCGCAAGTGCTGCTCGCACGCGGCAAACCCGTCGACGAAGTGTTGGCGTTTCTCGCCAACACGCTGACAAACAAGCTCCTGCATGCGCCGAGTGCGAATCTTCGTGCCGCGGCGCTTCGAGGCGATGCCGATTTGCTGCGCGCAGCGGAGCGGTTGTTCGAAAACGAGCCGACGCTGCCCGAGCCTTAGCGACGTTCACCTCGTCGTCCCGGCGAAGGCCGGGACCCAGCCCTTCCAACCGTGCGAAAAAGCTCGATTCCGGCCTTCGCCGGAATGACGAGATAAGAATCCCCATCATGCAACCCACGATCCGCCGCAAACTCGACCAGCTCGCCGAGCGCCACCAGGAGCTCGAACATCTCCTCGCGAGCGTCGAAGTGCTTTCCGATCCGAAGCGATTGCGCGATCTCGGTCGCGAACATGCGCAGCTCGGGCCTTTGACGTCGGCGCTGCGCGCTTACGATGAGAACGCGAGCGCGCTCGAATCGGCGCGCGCGATGCTCGAAGATCCCGAGCTCAAGGCGCTGGCGGCCGACGAAATCGCCGCGCTCGAAACCGAGCGCGATGAGCTCGACAGCGAATTGAACGTGCTGCTGATCCCCAAGGATGTGCGCGACGAGGCGAATCTTTTCCTCGAGCTTCGCGCCGGCACGGGCGGCGATGAAGCCGCGATCTTCGCCGGTGATCTCTTCCGCATGTACGCGCGCTATGCCGAGCGGCGCGGCTGGCGCGTCGAGATTCTGTCCGCAAGCGAAGGCGAGCACGGCGGCTACAAGGAGATCATCGCTAGAGTCGAAGGCCGCGGCGCGTATTCGCGGCTCAAGTTCGAATCCGGCACGCACCGCGTGCAGCGCGTGCCCGAGACCGAAGCGCAAGGGCGCATTCATACATCCGCTGCGACGGTCGCGATCCTGCCCGAGGTCGATGAGATCGAGGACGTCGACATCAATCCGGCCGATCTCAAAGTCGACACGTTCCGCTCGTCCGGTGCCGGCGGCCAGCACGTCAACAAGACCGACTCGGCGATCCGCATCACGCACCTGCCGACCGGTATCGTCGTCGAATGCCAGAACGAGCGCTCGCAGCACGCGAACCGCGACAAGGCGCTGAAGCGCCTCAAAGCCGAGCTCCTCGAACGCGAACGCGAGAAGCAGAATCGCGCCGAAGCCGAATCACGCAAGCTGCAAGTCGGCTCCGGCGACCGCAGCCAGCGCATCCGCACCTACAACTTCCCGCAAGGCCGCGTCACCGATCACCGCATCAACCTGACGCTGTATCGCCTGCCCGAAATCATCGACGGCGATATCGACGAGTTGATCGATGCGCTGACGCGCGAGGATCAGGCGGATCAGCTGCAGCGGTTGACGGCGAGCGCGTGACCCTTAGAGCTCGCGGCCGATCACGTTGGTGACGAGGCGAGCGGCCGGCGTTTCCGATTCGCCGATCGGCAGGCGACTCGGAAGTCCTCCGGGCGGTGTCCAAACGCAATCCGGGGCCGGCAACTTGCGGCCTTTGGATTTCTTGACCGAGTAGCAGATCGGCACGACGACGGCGCCCGCGATGGCGCGACCTCCGACGATTTCGGGGTCGAACGTCCATTGCGTGACGGCTTCGAGCGCCGACTCGACCAGCAGAGAATCGACCTTGGGCGAATCCTTGACCTGCGATGCGGAAACGTAATGTCCGTCCGCGTCGTAGTCGATGCGCAGCAGCACGAGTCCCTGCTCCAGCCAGACGACCGCCTTCTTCGGATACTTCGGCGGCACCGCCTTGTCGAGCCGAGGACCGACCCGGACTTCGTCGATGCGCAGATGGAATTCGTTCGGTGCCTTCTTATCGATCGTGAGGCCGATCGTCGCGTACGTTTCCGTCGGCGCATCGTGACCGTCGATCTTCCCCGGCATGAACTGCCACCGCGCAATCTCGCGCGCGAGCGGCTCGCGCACCGGACCGAACAGCTCGCCGCGCGGCTCGGCCTTCACGACATGGCCCGATGCGTCGATCGAAATGTTCCAGCTCGTCGTGCCTCGAACCGTGTAGAGCGATGCGTTCGTTCCGGGAGGAGGCGGCGTGTCCTCGGCATTCGCGATCGCCGCGGCGATCGCGAATGCGGCAAGCATCGCGCACGAGCGGCGAGCGAACGTCACAGCGTGCGTCCGACGACGTCGGTCGCGAGTCGCGCGGCGGGTTCCATGCTCGTAAGGCCGCCCCAGGCATTGGGGCTCGCGTTCGGCGGCCGCCACTCGCACGCGACTTTCGGCGGCGTCACCGCGGATTTCGACACCGTGAAGCAAAGCGGAAGGACGGCAGTTCCCGCGATCGCGTGACCGCCGACGGTCTCAGGTTTGAACGTCCAGTGCTTCACCGATTCGATCGCCGACTTGCTCAGCATCGGCGCGACGTCCGGCGCGCCTTCCTGCGGCGCCGCCGACAGCACTTTGCCGTTCGCGTCGTAGGCGACCCTGACGACGACGATGCCCTGAAGGCCCTTGCGGATCGCCTCGCCCGGAAGGCGCGGAGCCGTCATCTTGTCCGCGCGTCCGCCGGTCTTCGCATCGTCGATGCGGATGCGGTACTTGTCGAATCCGTCGCCGGCGAGCGTCAGCGCCAACGTCAGTGTCGTATCGGTCGGCGCGCCTTGACCGTCGATCTTGCCCGGCACGAATTGCCAACGCTGGATCTCGCGGGCGAGCGGATCGCGAACCGCGGTGATCACGTCGTCGATCGACTCGGCCTTCACGACATGGCCCGACGCGTCGAGCGAAACGGCCCACGTGCTGGACAACTGCAGCGAATCAGCGGCGGCTTTCTTCGGCGCATCCTCGGCTTGAACACTCGCGGCGACGAGCGCAAGGGCGATCGATATCGAGCGGATGTGCATCACGGTCCCTCCCACGGTGAAGCCACTTCGACCGATCATAGCGATGCGCGAAACGGGATGAAACGCCTTCGGGGTGGCGCGCGCGCGGTGCGTCGGTTAGCGTGCCGCCTCATCATGCGAATACGCGCGGTCGAACGGCTTGGAATCGGCGCTGCAAAACATTGCAAATCTTCTCGCGGCAGGGCGTTCATCCGAGGCCGCGGCGGCGGCGGCCGCGCTGCTGAAACTCGATCCTGCGAACGCCGAAGCGATGCGGCTCGGCGCGATCGCGGCGCTTCAGCTCGGACGCATCGACGACGCCCGCGCCGCGCTCCGCGCCGCACGCGCGATCGCGCCGCTCTCGATCGAAGTGCTTTGCAACCTCGGCAGCGTCGAGCTCGCCGCCGGCAACGCGAACGCGGCGCTTGCCGCGCTCGACGAGGCGTTTTCGATTGCGCCGACGCATCCAGCCGTGCTCGTCGGTCTTGGCAACGCGCATCGCGCGATCGGCGATCTCGTCGGTGCGCGCGACGCCTACGTTGCGGCGACGCGCGCGGTGCCCGGTCACGCGGGCGCCTGGCTCAATCTCGCAGCCGTCGAGCTCGCGCTCGGCGCGAACGCCGAAGCCGAACGCGACGCGCGTCGTGCGCTCGCGCTCGCGCCGGGACATCCGGAAGGTTTGCTGCTGCTTGGCCACGTGTTCGCCGCGCAGCGTCGATTCGCCGACGCGGAAGTCGCATACGCGAACGGCGGACGCTCGGCGCCGAACGACGCGCGCTTTCCGTATCAATGCGGGCTGATGGCCGAAGAGCAGAAACATTACGCGATCGCCGCCGCCGCGCATGCGCGCGCGCTGGCGCTCGATCCGTCGCTGCATCATGCGCTCGGCCAGCTCGTATTCCTGAAGCGACAGCTCTGCGACTGGCGCGATCTCGACACGCTCTCGGAACGACTGCGCGCTCGCGTCGCCGAAGGCGCCACGGGCATCGCGCCGTTCGCCTTTCTCTCGGAACCTGCGAGCGCGGCCGAGCAGCTTCTCTGCGCGCAAACCGCCGCGGCGGACATCGAGCGCAAAGCAGCGCCGTTGCGCGCGCAGCTCGGCTGGAAGCACTCCGCAGTCGCCCATGGCGATCCGCCTCGTGTCGGCTTCGTCTCCAACGGATTCGGCAATCATCCGACCGGACTCCTAATCGTTGCGATGATCGAAGCGCTGCACGATGAGCCGATCCGCGTCGAGATGTTCGCGACGAGCCGCGACGACGGCAGTGCGATCCGCCGGCGCCTGCGCGATGCCGCGGCCGCCTGGCACGACGTCGCCGATCTTCCGCCGATCGTGCTCGCCGAGCGCATCCGCGCAGCACAGATCGAGCTTCTGATCGACTTGCGCGGTTATGGCGGCGGCAGCGTCGCCGATGCGCTGGCGTTGCGTCCGGCGCCGCTGCAGGTGAATTGGCTCGCGTATCCGGCAACGTCCGGCGCACCGTGGATCGATTATGTGATCGCCGATCGCATCGTTCTTCCGGATACGCTACGTGCCGGTTTTTCCGAACGCGTCGCGTATCTTCCGCGCTGCTTCCAGCCGTCCGATCCGAGCCGCGCCGTCGGCGAGCCTCCGCCGCGCGTCGCATGCGGATTGCCGCCGTCGGGGCCGGTGTTCGTGTCGTTCAACAACAGCTACAAGCTGAATTCCGCGAGCATGCAGCGCATGTTCGCAGTGCTTCGCGCAGTGCCGGACGCGACACTCTGGTTGCTGTCGGGACCCGAAGGCGCGGACGATCGACTGCGCAGCGCGGCTCGCTCATCGAGCGTCGATCCCGCACGCATCGTATTCATGCCGAAGCTGCCGCACGCCGAATACCTCGCGCGCTATCGTCACGCGGATCTCTTTCTCGACACGCATCCTTACAACGCGCACACGACCGCGTCCGACGCGATCTGGGCCGGCTGTCCCGTACTGACTGTGCCCGGCGAGACGTTCGCCTCGCGCGTCGCCGCAAGCCTCAATGCACAGGTCGGCCTGTCGGAGCTCAACGCGCGCGATGACAATGCGTTCATTGATCTTGCGATCCGCATCGGCCAAGACGCGGGCGCGCGCGCTACGCTCCGCGCCAGTCTTGCCTCTCGACGAGCCTCCAGCGGCCTCTTCGACATGCGCGGCTTCTCGCGCGACTTCGCCGCGCTGCTCACGACGATGATCGAACGCCGCCGCCGCGGCCTCGCGCCCGACGACATCGGCTGACGAACGCCCTTTTCCGCCATCGAACCGCGCGCTACGCTGGCGCCCATGACCGCACTCAACGCTTTCGTCCCGCTCTCGATTTGCGTGCTCACCGTATCGGACACGCGCACCGCCTCCGACGACACGTCCGGCGACTACCTCGCGCTCTCGCTCGGCCAGGCCGGCCACCGCCTGCAGGAAAAGCGCATCGTCAAGGACAACCGCTACGTGATCCGCGCCGTTGTCGCAGGGTGGATCGCCGACGAATCCATCGACGGCATCCTCGTCACCGGCGGCACCGGCTTCACCGGACGCGACTCGACGCCCGAGGCGATCGCACCGCTGCTCGACAAGGAAATGCCGGGCTTCGGCGAGATGTTCCGCGTGTTGAGCTACGAGGAGATCGGCACCTCTACGCTGCAATCGCGTGCATTCGCGGGGCTTGCGAACAATACGTTCGTGTTCTGCCTGCCTGGGTCGACCTCGGCGTGTCGAACGGCCTGGGAGAAATTGATCCGCGGTCAGCTTGACGCGACGACGAAGCCGTGCAATCTGGCTGGGCTGATACCGCGGTTGCGGGAAATCTGAAACGGAAGGGCCGGGACGATGAAGAGCATCAAACGAAAAGAATACGAAAAATCGCTCGAAGCCCTCTACATCGAGCTCGTCGACCTGCAGCGCTGGATCATCGCCGCCGGCAAGCGCGTCGTCGTGATCTTCGAGGGCCGCGATGCAGCGGGCAAAGGCGGCGTCATCAAGGCGATCACCGAGCCGCTCAATACGCGCTACACGCACATCGTCGCGCTGCCCAAGCCCAGCGAACGCGAGGCAACCGAGTGGTATTTCCAGCGCTATATCGAGCATTTGCCGGCGGCGGGCGAGCTCGTGCTGTTCGATCGCAGCTGGTACAACCGCGCGGGTGTCGAGCAGGTGATGGGCTTTTGCAGCGAGACGCAGTACCGCAAGTTCCTCGTCGATTGCCCACAATTTGAGAAATTGATTACCGCAGATGGGATCATTTTGCTCAAGTACTGGCTGGCGGTCGATCAGGAGCAGCAGGAAAAACGTTTCGAGGAGCGCGCGAGCGATCCCTTGAAGCGCTGGAAGATCTCGCCGGTCGATCTCAAGGCGCGCGAGC
>Ga0070667_100001556_pt1 | contig 20567 bp, 19 predicted proteins | sample KBSS33metaG_FD_64659 | JGI IMG/M metagenome (GOLD analysis project Ga0070667, IMG submission 64659) | Switchgrass rhizosphere microbial communities from Kellogg Biological Station, Michigan, USA - KBS S3-3 metaG | ecosystem: Host-associated > Plants > Roots > Rhizosphere > Soil ... | reverse complement strand
AACATGAGCGACCCGAACACGCCGACACGGTCCGGGTCGGGGCGCGCGAGCAGGCCGCGGTCGAGACGCTCGGCGGCGCGGATGGCGAGCTGCTCGGCGCCGGCGAGGTCGCCCTGCCGCACGAGCACCCACGCGAGGTAGCGCAGTGCGGCCGCCTCGTCGAGCTCGGGCCGGCTCGTCCACCGGGCTGCCTCGAGTGCGCGGTGCGCCGAGTGCGCGGCGAGGTCGGTGAGTCCGATCCGGCCGGCGAGTCCGGCGGCGAGGCGGTAGGCGGTGGCCAGAAGCCCGGCGGCTTCGGCGCGGTGGTCGTCGTGCAGAACGCCTACCGCACGCCGGGTGTCGACCATCAGCGTCGGCAGCCCGGCGAGCAGCGCCGTGTGCTCGCCGGCGAGGTAGTCCGTCCACGCGATCGACGCGGCGTCGTGGAGGTCGGCGAGCGGGAGCACGTCGACTGTGTCGGCGATGTCGCCGAGGTCGAGGGCGTGGACGGCGCGACGCAACTGCTCGGCGCCGACGCTCTCCTGCTGCGGCGTGTACATGCCCAGCAGCGCGGCCGCGTCGACGCCGAGCGCTCGGGACAGCGCAGCGAGAGTTGCTCGGCGGGCCGTGTTGTGGGTGCCGCGCTCGAGCCTGCTGATCGTGTCGACGGACACGCCCGACGCTTCGGCCAAGGTGTCCTGCGTCATGGCGCGGGCGGTGCGGATACGGGCGAGGTTCTCCCCGAGGGCAGCAGCCATGCGAGAACGGTACCCGCGGAGTAGGCGTATTACGCCTAGTTGCCCGACGGGGCGCCGGGGAACGCCGTGCCCACGCCGTTCATCCACAGTGGCCGAACAACCACTCTACGTACGTGAGTGAGCTCGCCGCAGTGATGGCGCAACAGCCCAACCTCGTCGCCCGCCTACTCGCCGAACACAGCGCCGACGGCGCCGGGCGCTGCAGGCTCTGCTCCGCTGGCCCGCAAGCCGGACGTCAGCTCTGGCCGTGCCGTACCTTCACGGCCGCCGACGCAGCTCGGCTCCTCATCGAAGCCGGGCGATGACCCGCCACACCGTGCAGGTCGACACCGACGAACTCGCCCGCTTGCGGCGGATCGTGCGGGACGTCGAGCAAGCCGCGGCGGCCCCGATGCCCGCTTCTGGCAGCGGTGCGGCGGTAGCGGCAGCGGCAGCCGTGTGCACGTTCGCGAGGTCGATTCTCGACACGGCCCGCGAGGAGTCGAGGCAGATGCAGCCCGGGACGTCGGGGACTCCTGACGGCCCAGCGGCGTGAGTACGCGGCGGCGGTGGCTGGTCAGGCCACGACCCGATGACGCCCTCACTCGCACGTCCGGCGATGCGCGCGACAGCCTCCACGTCGAGGTCACCCTCGCGGGAACGGTTGTGATCGCCATCCCTACCGGTGGTGTGGTGTTCTCGCCCGCCGATGTCAGTCGACTGCGCAAGGTTCTCGGTGACGCCCAAGCCGCAGCGCTGACCTTGCGAGGCCGCTGGTAGTGCCCTGAGGGCAGGGCACCAGCTGCCCCGGCGGGGCAATTGCCCCGAGGCCCTGCCCCGTCATCATCCCCGGAATGACCTGCGGAAACATGGTCGCGGGGCACCTGATGGTCGGTCAGCGCAAGGCCAGCCGGACCGCGCGAGCGGCCTCGACCTCGGAACCCGGCTGCGCCTGCACCGTGATCGGGCGGGCAGTCGCCGCGAGGGCGGAGATCTCGCCGCGCAGCGCCCTCAGCTCGGCCTTCAGCGGGCCGAGGTTCGGTGGCTGCACGATCGTGTTTCCTCCGCTTCCGCGGGGCCCGACCGCGTTCGCGACCCGCGACGCCACCGTCGCCACAGCGGCCGCGCGCGGGTCGACCTGCCCGACCGGAGTCGACCCGGTGGTCATGTCCACCAGCGACAGGCCACGCCGGCGGGCCCACTCGGCGCCGATCTTCATCGACCGGGGTGCGTTGTTGTCCGGCAGGTAGAACTCGTCACCGACGGCCCGGTCGCCGATCACGCGCCACGAGTTCGCCGGCACCCGCTGCGCGATCCCGCCCCGCATCGGCGTCAGCCGGACCCCGCCGCCGGCGTAGCCCTGCGCCTGCACGACCCCGCCGTGGGCCATCGGGTGCACGATGCCGCCGATCGCGCCGCCGTGCGCGGCCCGCACGTCCGCGGCCGTGTAGTTCACCCCGACGTTGATCGTCGCGTACCGCGTCCGGGCGGCGTTGTCGATCGCAGCGTTCGCAGCCGCGGCGTTCGCGTCGACCTTGATCGTGCCCGTGCGGCCGTCCGCGTACCTCACGGACGCGTCGACCTTCCCGTTCACCGGGACCTGGTTGCCGTCGATCGTGATCGTGCCCTTTGACCCGTCGGCGAACGTGACGGCGGCGGTCGTCTTCCCGTTCGCATTCGTCGGGTTGCCGTCGATCGTGATCGTGCCGGTCGACCCGTTGGCGAAGGTCACTGCGGCCGTGGTCGAGGCCTGTGCCGGTGCGGCGTTCCCGTCGATCGTGATCGCGCCCGTCGTGCTGTCGACCTTCACCTTCAGGCCGGACAGGTTCGCCTCACCGGGGCCGGGGTTGCCCAGGATCTGCATCGTCCCGGTGGTGGCGTCGATCTTGTACTTGGTCTCGCCGACGGTGACGAACGCCGGCGTCCCGTCCGCGAAGAGCTGAACCGTGCCCTTCTGCTGGTTCGCGAACGTGACGGCCTTCGTCACCTCGTCGTGCAGGCCGCGGCTCTCACCGTTGACCACGACCGTGCCGACGAACTTCTGCGAGACGAAGTCGGTGACCTCCTGCTTGACCTCCGGGAGTTTCCCGCGGTCGGCTGCCACGACCACGGTGACGGTGCGTCCGTCGGGCAGCGCCAGGATCTCCGTGCGCAGTCCTGACGATGCGGCCGTCGCCGAGATCGAGTTCAGCTGGTATTGCTGCAGGCCCGACGCGAGCTTCACGAACGCGTCGCGGCCGGCCTGGGTGCTGACGTCGGCCGCGCGGAGGATCTCGGTGCTGAACGCCTTCGTGCCAGCTTCCGCGCCGCCCCAGCTCTGGGCCAGCTTGTCCGCGGCCTGGGCCTGGCTCATGACGGCCGACACGACGTCGAGGACGGCGGACTGGTACTCGACGCTGCTCGCGCCGTTCTCCTTCAGCGCTTCCGCGGCCTTCTTGTGCGCCTCCGCGGTCCTCAACACCGACTGCTCGTAGTCGACCATGCTGCCGACCTGGTTGCTCAGCGCATCGGTCAGCTCCTTCTCGCGCTGCGCCTGCGTCTTCGCGGCGTCCGCGGCGCCGGTGTGGGCGGCGTCGAGCTTGGCCTGCGCCGCGGCCAGAGCGGTCGCCGCCGCGGCCGCCTGCGGGCTCGTCGACCCGAACTCCAGAACGGCTTGGTTTAGCTCAGCCTGCGCAGTCGTGACGTCGACCTGCAGCTGCTGCATCAGCGGCAGCCCGTCGCGGTACTTCTTGAAGCTCTCCGCGGCCTTGTCCGCTGAGGCCGCGCCGACGTCTATCCCGGTCGTGAGCTGCGTGAACCCATTCACGAACCCGGCCCACCCGGTGGTGGCGTCGGTCTGCGCCTGCTTCATGGCCTGACCGATGGTCAGCGCCCCGGACGCGACCTTCTGCGTTAGGCCGTCGAAGTCGACGGACGCGGCATCGGCCGCGGCACCGATCCCGATCAGGGCGACGCCGACGATCGGCAGGGCGGTGCCCATCTTCCCGAGCACGGTCGACAGGCCGGACGCGGCGCGGGATCCCGCCCCGGCGGCGGCGCCCATCGCGCCCGCGTTGTACGAGGCGAACGCGAGGCTCTGCGCCGCCCGGGTCGCCGCGGCCGACATGGCCGCGAACATCGGCGCGGCCATGCCCAGCCCCTTGAACGCGACCACGGAGGCGAGGACCAGACCGGGCAGCGGGCCGAGAGCGCCGAGGACCCCGGACACCCCGCCGACCAGCGCCGACAGCGGACCGAGAGCCACCGACGCCCCGTTGGCCAGACCGTTCAGGGCGTCGCCGGCGATCTGGCCGATGGTCGCGCCGAGCGGGGCCAGGGTCTGCGCGATGTCGGACACGACCCGGGCGAAGTTCTGCACCGCGCCCGTGTTCGCGAAGCTCTGGATCATGTCGAGCACGCCGCGGGCGAGGGACTCGACCCCCGGTAGAAGCTCGTTCACCGCGGCCCGGGCCTCGCGGAAGATCGCGACCATGGCCGTCTGGCCCTGCTTGCTGTTCAGCAGGATGTCGACCCGCTCGGTGACGTCGACCAGCGTCGTCAGGAAGTCAGCGCCCGACTCCTTCGCCGCCTTGAAAACCGCGGCCAGCGAGGACCCGACGTTGCCGGCGACGGCGCCGAGCTGCTCGAGGGTCCGAATGCCCTCGTCGATCCAGACCTTCAGCTGCCCGGTGTCGCGGGCGTTCGAGATGAAGTCGCGGAACCGGGCGGTGACGTTCGTCCAGCCGGCGGCCAGCCCCGGGAGCTCCGCCGACCCGACGACCGCGACGTCGCGGAACGCCTGCGCCAGATTCACGACGGACGGCCGGGCCGCCTCGACGGCCTGCCCGGTGTTGCGGAAGATCGTGTCGACGTCGCGGACCGTGTCCGCCGAGGTGGCGAAGGTGGTTACGTCCTTCGCGATGCCGTTGAACCCGGTCGCGATCCCGCCGAGCCCCGACCGCAGCGACGGCAGGTACGCCGAGCCGAGCTGCTTCACCGAGGTACCGAGCCCGGTGAACAGGCGCTCCTGCACGTCGAGGCGCAGGCTCGTCCATGCCGGCGCGAGCGCGCGGATCTCCTGCACCGTGCTGCGCGCCGCCGGTGACAGCGCCGCCATCGCCTCTTCGACCTTCTTCAGCTGCGCCGGGGTCCCGGTCGGGCCGAGAGCGTCACCGACGTGGGCGAGCCCAACCGCGAGCGCCCCTGCGGCGGCACCACCAGCGACCAGCGCGGCAGCAGCGACAGGCGCGACACCGGCGACGCTGGCCAGAGACCCGGCCAGGGTCGCGACGGCCGCGGCCGTGTTGATCGCCCCAGCGCCGGCGAGGCTGCCCGCGCCGGCGATCCCGGCCAGCGCAGCCGAGTACTTCGCCAGCGTGCCGAGCGCCGACTTGTCGACGTTCGTGTTCACGTTCGCCGTGGTGTTGTTCGGCAGCGCCCGCAGCGCCCGCGCCAGCGCGAGCAGCTCCAGGATGCTGCCGCCCACCGACGACACGTTGATCACGACGTTCACGGGCGAGACGTCCTGCAGCTGCTTCAGCGCCCGCGCCGCGGCCCGCAGTTGCTTCGCGTCCGGGAGGTTCCCGGTGAACTGCACGCTCGTCGTCGCACCGGCGCCGTCGAGCTCGCGCAGCGCCTTCGCCACCGCGCGCAGCTGCCGTGTCTCTGCCGGCCCCGGAATGCCGGTGATCTCGACCCGAGCGGCCGCGGTCCGCCCGTCAACCCCGGACAGCGCGGTCTCGAGCTGGGTGATCCTGGTCATCGACGCCGCGTTCGGCCCCGTGACCTTGACCTCGGCCTTCGCGGTCTTCCCGTCGAGCCCGTCGAGCGCTGCCGACGTCGCGGCGACGTCCCCGTCGCCGGTGTTGCTGAGCTTGACCTCGACCTTGACCTTGCGCCCGTCGAGCTTGTCCAGCTGCCGGTTGAACTCCTCGGCGGCCGCGGCGTTGGCCAGGAACGCCGCAGACGCGTTGTCGTTCGCATCGACGTCGAACTGCAGCTGCGCCACGGCACACCCCTCGCGTCAGCGCGAGGGATGGCGGGGCCAGCCCAGGCCCTCGCAGCGAGGGCCGGCCCCTACCCGCGGGAGCTACCCGCGGGCGATTACGGACCGCGGAAGCGACACCGGCTCGCACCGAACGCCGCCACCCGCAGTCGGGAGGTGGTCGACGTAGGCGTCGAGGTCCGAACGGCGCACCCGCACCGACCGACCGATCCGCACCACCGGCAACTCACCGGCAGCGATCAGCCGCTCAACCGACCGCACCTTCATCGACAACGCCCACGCCGCCGCCTGCTTCGTCAGCAGGCGCGGCTCGACCACACCCGCATCCTCAGGCACCGCGTTGCCACCACCACCTGATGGCGAGTCCAGGCGGGGCAGGGCGGGCCGCACGAGCACGCCGAGCACCTCGACCACCGCCACAAGCTCGGCCGGAACAGCTCGACCCGACGACCGCAACAGGCGCACATAACGGGCCAACGCCACCGCGACATGCAGCAGCACCGACCGGTCAGGCCCGACACCGGACCGGCGGCTCACCGCCGATCACCTGCCCAACCCGACACCTGGCCGGCCACACCATGAGCACGCCACCAGGCAAGCCAACGTGGGTTCGCAACGCTTGCGAATGATCCACAATCAGATGTGTAATCGCAGGTCAACGCCACGTCGGGCGCTTCGATCTCGGTCGAGGCCCGATAATCATCGGACCGGGGTGGGCCCTGACCCCGCCGTCGGGCTGTCTCTCCCCCCGCGACCGGGCCGGCGGGACCGAGCCATTTCGTAATGCGGACTGGCTACTTCCCGCAATCGATCCTGGACCGCATTTTTGCACCGGATTCAGGCCCATTTTCATGTAAAACGACCCCGAAACAGCGGCGAAAAGCGACGTCAGAACCGATCGGCAGAAGCACACCCAGGAAGCGACCAAGATCGCGCTCGGCGCGGCACACCGCCCGAGAAAAAGGCCGGCCCTGAGGGCGGGGTCAGGGCCCCCCGGGTCCCGATGATTGTGGGGGATCCGCGTCGTCGGGGTCGTCATGTCGGCCTGGCCGAGCGGTCTGTCATCGCTGTGAGCTGCGCGAATGCGTCGCTGAGGTCGTGGTCGGGGGCGCGCGTCGGGGTCGGGCTGAGTGGGTGTGGGCACGGGGAGCTCCAGCGGGGTGGGGCCCCGGCCGCCGAGGGGGGCGGCGGCCGGGGCTGTCTGGTCACCTACAGGCCTTCGACGTCCCTGCCGATCCAGCGGCTTCCGGGTCGCCTGCGGGTGGTGGCACGGGGCGCGGTGGCGGTGGCCGTCGCGCGACGGGTCGGTTGCTGGCTGGCGCTGGCCTGCCGGATGTCGTTCGCGGTGATGCGCCCGCCGGGCCCGGTTCCGGTCACGCTGGCCAGGTTGAGCCCGGCATCGCGGGCCAGGCGGCGCACGAGGGGCGTGGCGTGGCGGGTGCTGACGGGTTCGGCCGGCGGGGTGGGCTTGGCCTGCTCGGTCTGCGTGGGCTGGCTGGCGCGGCGACGGGCACGGGCGACGACGATCTTGCGGACGTCGCTGGCGGTGACGCGGCCGTCGGGGCCGGTGCCGGTGACGTCGAGGCCAGCGGCACGGGCGAGCTGCTGCACGAGCGGCGTGGCGCCGCGCGGTTCGGTCTGGGTGGTCATGGTCATCCCCTCAGGTTGCGGCCGGCGATGGCGGCCTCGTTGGTCCGCGCTGCGGTGATCTCGTCCGCCCGTCGCTTGAGCGAGCCCGCGATGCGCGGGTAGTCGGTCCTCGTGCGTGCTGGGCTGTGCGCGGGCCGCTCGGACGGAACGGGCAGCGCTGCAGGTCCATCTGCGCATGCGTCGAGCCAGTCCCCGCGACCGGAGCGCGGCGCCTCGCCGGGAGCGAAGCCGTACCCGGTGATGAGCAGCACCTTGTGCACGAGCCGCTCGAGGTCGTCGAGCACGGCGACGGGTGCGTCGATTGCACGCCAGTGGGGGACGATCGTGTCGTTCGCGAGCGCCTCCTCGGCGGTGGTGTGGCGGCGCATCCCGGCGGCGGCGGCCTTGGCGACGAGCGCCGCGGCCGGATCCCACTGCTTGCGCAGGCCAGCCACGACGGCGTCCGCGCGGGCGCCGAGCTCGTCGACGGCCCGGACGAGCAGGTGGATCGCCGCGTCGTGTCCGACCATGCCGCCCGCGCCGGCGTTGGCGGTGGCGGTGGCGGCGGCGTAGTCGCGGATGGCGGTGACCACGCTGGCCGGGCTCATCTCGTCGATGCGCAGGCTGGCCAGCATCAGCGCGATCCCGCTGGGCTGTGCCTGGAGGGTGGCGATGATGTCGAGCAGGTGGCGCACCTCGGGTGGTGTGGCCACGCCGTGCTCCGCGAGGTCGGCGAGGACGTCGGTGAGGACTTCGAGGCCGGTGAGCACGGTGTGCGCGGGCGACTGCATGCCGAGGTAGTCGGGGTCGTCACCGCGTACTGCTGCGACGACCTCGTGGAGGCTGACGGTGCGGCCGACGGGGATCTCGACCTGGTCAGTGGTGGCATTGGGCATGTGCGGGTGCTCCTAGCGTTGATGGGGAACAGGTGTTCGGTGGGCCGGCCGGCCCCCGGGCGGTTCGGTGACCCGGACCCGGGGGCCAGCCGTGCGGCGCTGGATCGGTCTTCGGGGCGGAAAGGAGAGCCCCTCACGGTCCATCGGTCCGGCGTGCGCGCGTCCGCTCACCTTGGGACGCGCCCGGTGGCGTTGACGCCGCTGTTCAACGGGAGGCCGAGTGTCAGCCGGCGATGGCCGGCGGGCCGCCGCGGAGCGTCTCGGCGCCGGTGATCTGCGGGAACCAGGCGTCGGCGGCGAGCGGGCCCGGATCGTGCGGGGCGAGGCCGCCCGTGTTCGGTGTGATGTTGGGCGACGCGACGCCGGGGAAGAGCCGGTGGTGGTCCTCGGTGTCCTGCACGTCCTGGATCTGTTGCGCGGTCGGGCTGTTGCTCACGGGTGTTCGTCCTCCTGGTCGATGCGTGGTCTTCGGCGGTCTGGGGTTCAGCCGGCCATCGGTGGCTGCAGCCGCTCGTGGCGCTCTTGCTCGGTGGGCCGGCGGGGTGCACGGTCGAGGTAGCCCGGCTCGACGACACCGGCGACAGCGCGGACGCGCAGCTGCGTCTGCTCGCGCAACTGCCGCTCGAGGTCGGCGCGGAGGTGGTTCGCTTCGTCGACGGGCCGCTGCAGTACCCGCAGCGCTGCGGCGGCACGGGTGACCGGCTCGCTCGTCTCGTGCAACGTGCGCTCGGCTTCAGCGAGCTGCCTTCCCAGGTCCTCGACCCGGCGCCGCGCGGCGGTCTGTGCCGCCAGCGCGGCGGCGTGCTCGTCACGGGCGAGTGTGGCCCGTGCCTCGGCGACCGCTGCCTCGGTCTCGAGTAGCTCGATCCGGGCGCGGCCGAGGTCAGCCGGTGCCTCGAGCTCGGCGGCGCGCTGGGCGGCGATGACGGCGTCGACGTCGCCGGCGTCGATCGCTGCCTGGAGACCGGCGGCGGCGACCTGCTGCCGCGATGCTGCGGCCGTGACCGCGGCCCGCGCGGTGGCGAGCTTCGCCTCGTCGTCGGCCGTGCTGCTCGCGGTGGCGAGGATGAGCGCTGCGAGCTGGTCGACGTCGTTGCCGGTGAGCATCTTCGCGGTCGACGGGCTGCCTGCCTCGCGGGTGCAGAGATCCGTCCAGCGCTGCGACAGGGCGACGGTCGCAGTGGCGACGGGTTGCGCGTCGAGGCCGGCGGCGGTGAACGCCTTCTGCAGGACGGCGCTGGCGTCGTCGAGCTCGAGGACGGGGAGGTGCGCGCTGGTCGCGGCATGCAGGGCTGCGACGAGGGCGCGCGCGGCGTGGGCCGGCTCGGCCGGGCTGGTCTCGGTGGTGGGCATGGGGTCTCCTTCGGATGTCGGGGTTGCGGGGTCGAGCTGGTCGAGTGCGAGGGAGCCGTCGAGCGCGCGTAGCTGCAGCACCCACAGCGCGGCGGTGCCGCACCCTCGGTCGTGTTGGGCGGCGATGGTCCAGCCGTTCGCGTCGCCGCGGACGGACAGGACGGGCATGCAGTCCGGGCATGACCAGCCGCTGTGTCCGACGAGCGCGTCGGCGATCGACTCAGGGGTGATCACGATGCCGGGTCCTCGCCGGTGAGGACGGCGTCGATCACGCGCGGAAGCTGCCCGGCGAGTCCATCGGTGTCGCAGGCAAAGGCACCGACCGCGACGGCGAGATGCGCCAGCGCCCCGAGGTGCATCCGGCCGGCTGGATCCTCTGCGCCGCGGCTGAGCAGGTGGCGGAACACGTCGACGTCGCCGGCGTGGGCCGCGTGCAGCATCGCGGTCGCCCACCGGAACGGCTCGTTGTTGTCGGGCACGCTGGCGGCGAGCTCCGCGTCGATCCAGTCAGACGGGTTGATCATGGGTGGGTCCCTTTCGAGGTCAGCGGGGCGCGGCGCGGTTTGGGGCGGCCGAGGAGTTCGCCGCCCCAGACACCGACGAGCCCGCTCGGTGGGTTGTCGCGGATGGCACGGCATGGCTCCAGCGCGGCGCAGGCGCTGCACACCGCGCGGGCGGCAGCGAGGCGCTCGTCGCGCTCGTCCGATGACTCGCCGACGACCTCGAGGTCGAAGAGTGGGGAGCGGCCGGCGCAGGCAGGCCGGAGGCCGCGGAGGTCGGGGCCGGCGAGGAGTTCGGCGAGCCGATCGGCGATGGCGCGGTCACGCGCGAGCGCTTCGCGGGCAAATCGGTGGTCGGGCAACCGGTGGTCCTCCTCGAAGCGAGCCAGGCGCTGTGGCGGTAGACGCCGTCGTCGTCGGTACAGACGTAGAACGGCGGGTAGGTGTGGCTGTGGTGGCCGAGGTAGCGGCGATCGCCGTCGGTGGTGGGAACGTGGCGGCCGGTCTCGTCGCGCCACACCGACCAGCGGCCGCGGAACTGCTGCGCCGGCTGTCCGTCGAGGGGGCCACCGACGTAGCGCGGTACTACCTCGGATGGCTCGTCCGTCCGGGACGGGCTCGGTGGTGCTCCGGCGCTCTGGTGGTGTGCCCGTCCCCCATAGGGGGGGACGGGGGACGGGCACTTGACCCGTCCGTCCGGGACGGGCTGGGACGGGCTGGGACGGGCGGACGGACTGGTCATGATTGGTCGCCGTCGAAGGGCTTCAGCAAGGTGTGGAGACGTGAGTTGTTCGGGCCGCCGGACTCCTCGACGAAGCCCTCGTCGACGAGCGCGGCGAGCGCCGCCTTGATCTCGACAGCGCGGCCGCGGACCCGCTCAGTCACGTCGGTCTTCGTCAGCGGCTTGCCGGCCTTCGCGAGCGCACCCGACACCTTCGTCATGAGGACGGTGGGTCGGAACGGTGCGTCGTCGGCCTTCCGCTCAGGCGCGTGCAGCTGCGCGTCGAGGACCGGGTGCCCGTCGACTAGCACGCTCTCGAGCGTGAGGTCGGCGAACCAGTGCAGCCCCTCCTTGCCGGGCCGTGCGTGCTGCCGCAGCTGCGCTGGCCGGTCCTTCGCGATGTACACCGTCGATCGGCCGGTGACGCCCACGCCGAACGGCTGGCGGTTCTCCAGCACGTACGCGGCACCGTTGAGGCCGGCGAGCTTGTGCTGACCGCCGATCGAGTAGCGGCCGCGGCCCTCGCTGGACTTGGTGACGTGGTCGAGACTGGCGACGGCCGGGCCGCGGTCGGCGAGCCAGCGGGGGAGCATCGCGCCGAACCGTGCGATGTCGCTGTTGTCGATCAGCTCCAGGCCGTGCAGCGTCATCGCCTCGGTGACGCCGTCGAGGATGGCGAGGCTCGGATCGAGACGCTCGACGAGGTCTGCGAGGACGGCGCGGTTCCGGCCGAGATGTACGGCCTCGTCCGGCCGGACGTACGCGAACCGCGCGCGGATCACGTCGGGAGATGCGCCGAGCGCGAGCAGCCGTCCGACGACGCCGCCCTCGTCGTCCTCGAAGTCGAGGTACAGCACCGACTCGCCGCGGTCGAGCTCGCCTCGCGCGGCGAGCAGTGCGAACCAGGACTTCCCGGCCTCGGATTCGGCGGACACGCTGTGCACACGGCCGGGGTAGAACAGGCCGACGCCGTCGTCGCGGCGGCCGACGGTCGGCTGTGGCGGGCAGAATGTGCCGTCGAGCACCTGCTCGAGGTCGACCGCGGACCATGAGCTGCGCTTCTCGGTGACCGCGCGCCGGGTCCCGAGCTGCTCAACCGCTGTTGCAACGACGTCGTCTGCATCGACGGGGCTCGCGACTCGAACGCGCTGAAGAGCGGCGGTGAGGTCGCGGATCGCTTGCCGCTGGCGGGCGCAACCGGCGACGATCTCCGCGTAATACGTCGCGTTCGCTGCGCTCGGAACGGCGGCGAGCAGGGTGTGCAGGTAGGGCAGACCGCCGATGCGGGCGAGGCTTCCGCGCCGCTGCAGCTCGGCGCCGACCATGACCGGGTCGGCCGGCTCGCCGGCGTGGTGCAGCTCGATGACAGCCCGGAACACGTCAGCGTGCTTGGGCACGTAGAAGTCGTCGGCGACCAGGAGGCGCTCGACGTCGGCGATCGCCGGCTCGGCAAGCAGCATCGCGCCGAGGACGCACTGCTCGGCGTACTGGTCCTGCGGCGGCTGGTCCTGGTGCACGCCGGCCAGGTTGTCCGTCGGCAAGGTGTCAACCGGAGGAGTCGCGAGTCGACGGGCAGGCGCGGTCACGCGCGGCACCTGGCCCGGCACCGGCGCGGACGCGACGACATCCAGCAGCAACACAGACCGGCCCGGTCGAGCGCATCGAGCGCACACTGCTCACTGCGCAGCCAGCGCCAGTCGTCGAGTACGACAACATCGCCGGACGCTGGGCTAGCCTGCTCTTGTCCGCCTGCCTGGACGTTCCTGGAAGCCGGCCCGTTGCCCGCGGGCCGGCTTCTGTGGTTCGGGGCCATCGAATGTTCCTGCCGCGAGGGTTGGGGAGACGAGGCGTTCGCTGGTCGACTCGGGATCCGCGATCACGCGGTCCGCGCGTTGACGCGCTCGCGCTGCTGGGCAACCAGCCACTCCGCGACGGCCTTGCGCGAGTACCGGACAGTCCCGCCGCTGATCTTCACGAAGGGCGGTCCGACCCTGCGAGAACGCCAGTTGGCGAGGGTCTTCTCCGTCACCTCCCACTCGGTCGCCAGCACGTTCGGCTTGATCAGGTCGATCTCCATGTCGAGTCCTTTGGATCGCCTCGAAGTAGATTCAATCGCCTATCAGGCGACGGGATCATCCTGACATGAGATCGCCAGGGAATCAATCGGGTCGCACAGGTGTCGATTCGGTCGACTTGCTGCTACCTTCGCCGACATGCCTGACGACACCGCCTCACGTAGCGCGGAGCCGATCACTGCCCTGGTCGCGGAGCGAGTCAGGACACTGCGAGGTGCGGCCGGCTGGACCCAGGCCGAACTTGCCGAGCGTGTCGCTCGCTATGGCCTGCCCTGGAACCGCGCGACGGTCGTGCACCTTGAGAAGCGCGCTGCCAGCGGGAAGGGTGGCGGCCGCGAGTCGCTCAGCGTGCAAGAGCTGCTTGCTCTCGCATTGGTGTTCGACGTTCCCCCTGTGCTGCTGATCGCGGATCCGCGACAGCCGGGCAGCGTGCCGATCGCGAGCGACGCGGACGGCGAGGTCGACCCTTGGGTGGCGCTCCTGTGGATCATCGGCGGCGCTGACCGTTCGATCGCGAAGTCGGATCTCGCCAACTACGGGCGTGAGAGCTGGCTCATCGCCGCGGGCTGGGAGGTGTCCGAAGCCCTCGGCACTCTCAAGACGAGAGTCCGGGGCGGCCGCGACGAGGCCGAAAATCAGCAACGGAACGACGACCGCCATCGGGCAGCGCTCGAGCAGATGAACACTGCCTTGATCCGTATCAAGGGTGCCGGCGCCCCGCCCCCGCCGCTTCCCGATCTCGTCTATCGGCGCGCCGCTGAACTTGACGTTCAGCTCGACGTACAGGCCGAGGACTGACCCATGGGCTACATCCGTGACAGGTGGAAGGACCCCGCCCGAAAGGGCAAGGGCAAGCGCTGGCAGGTGAAGTACCAGGTCGACGGCCGCGAAAAGGATGGAGGCAGCTTCGACGTCAAGGACGTCGCGAAGCGCAAGCTCGTCGAGCTGGAATCAGCCGTGCAGCGCGGTCAGTGGGTCGACCCCACCGACCAGACCACGGTGACCGAGCTCGTGCGCGCACACGCCGCGACGAGGATGCACAAGCCGCGGACCGCGGCCCGGATCGACAGCATGATCCGCAACCACCTCGAGCCGACGCCGCTCGGCAGCCGGCGTGCCGGCGCGGTGCGGCCGAGCGAGGCGCAGGCCTGGATCACCGACCGAGCGAAGCACCTCGCCCCGCTGACGCTGCGGATCCTGGTGACGATGGTCCGAGGCGCCTACACCGCGGCCGTGCACGACCGCATCGTGGCGTCCAGCCCGTTCGCGCGGGTGACCCTGCCCCGTGTCGAGCGGGACCGGATCGTGCCGCTGACCGTCGACCAGATCGCTGCGCTCGTCGACGCGATCGCCGACCGCTACAAGGCGATGGTGATCACGCAGGCCGGGCTCGGCCTGCGGATCGGCGAGCTGCTCGCGCTGCGCGTACAGGACGTCGACTTCCTGCGTCGCACGGTCCGCGTCGAGGACCAGATCGACCGGATCACGCGCGAGCGGGTCGCGCCGAAGACGCCGCGCTCGAGGCGGACCCTGCCGCTACCCGATGTCGTGTCGCGCGAGCTCGCCCGGCACATTGCGGCGTTCCCGCCGGCCGCCGACGGCCTGCTGTTCCACACGCGCGAGGGCCGCCCGCTGATGCACGACTGGTACGGCAACAAGGTCTTCGTCGCGGCTGCGACGGCGGCGAAGCTGCCAGCCGGCACCACGCCGCACGACTGCCGGCACCACTTCGCATCGCTGCTGCTGGCGTCTGGGCAGTCGGTCATCGCCGTCGCCGAGCTGCTCGGCCACGAGAACGCCAGCCTCGTCCTGTCGACGTACGGGCACCTGATGCCCGGCGGTGACGACCTCGCCCGCAAGGCGATCGATGCCGCGTGGCAGGCCGTCCCGGCCGTGTCTGCGGAGGCTCTCACGGCCCAGGGACGGCCCGAATGATCTACGTAGCTGCTCCGATGCTGGTCATCGGCCTGTTGATCGAGACCGTTAGGCGTTGCCGTCGAACAACCGACAGGCGCGGACGGCCCGGTTGGCTGACCTGCCGAAGGCTTGCCGACAGGGCTTCTGACCTGCACGGGGGCGCCTCCCTGGCGTTCCCCGACGTTCCCGACGGGTCCCCGGCGGGACCTCGCTGCCACTGCCCAGTGACTGCCCCGCACTGCCCACACACTGCCCGAGCACCGCCCGACAGGAAGGACCTGCCTATCCCCATCAGACGCCCCCGGGCGGTGCTCGCAACACCGGCCCCGGGGACTTGATCGCCCCAGGAGGCGACCCATGCACGATCCTCGCACCACCTCACGCCCTACCCCGATCACCCCGACCGAGCTCGCCGACCGATACACCCTGCGCGAGCTCGTCGACCAGGCCGAGACTCTCGCCGTCATGGTCGTCTCGACCGCCGACCGGGCAGACCGCGACCGAACCGGCACCGCGGACCTCGCACTGCTGCTGCTCGCCAGTCACGGCGCGATCGCCGAGCTCGCTCTCATCACGCGCCCGACGTACGTCCGCGTCGCCGCGGCCTACGGCGCCACCGTCGACGACATCGCCGCAGCGGCGGATCTGACGCCGCTACAGGTGGCCGATCAGCTCCGCCAGGCTGGTGTTTCCGCAGGTCATCTCGGCGGAGAACTTGGCGGAGAGGCGTGGCGGAATTCCGCCAGTGGCGATGCAGCCCCGCCCGCCGCTCCGCCGGCCACTGCCGGGCCGAGCGTGACACTGGTTCCGCGCGATGCGGAACGCCGGCCCGGACGCCGTGTGTGGCTCGTCGAGGTCGACGGTGCGCCGATCGGGATCGTCGGCGACGAGCGGCCCTGGCGCGGGGACCGGTGGGGTAGTGCGCTGCGCTGGTGGGCGGCGCTGCGCGACGGCGACGACCGAACCGCGCCGGCGGCGTGGAACACCGGTGACGTCATGCATCGCACTCGGCAGGCCGCGGTCGACGCGCTGACCGCGGAGCACATCCGCCGCGGCGCCGGCGAGCGAGGCAAGCCGATGAACGGCGCGATCACGCATCCGTCGTGGTGCGACCCGGCCAGGTGCCGAGCAGCGGCCGACGGCGCGCACGAGCGCCAGGTGTTCGCGCTGCAGCTGCGGCAGCCGGGCAACGTGGTCGACGCGGACAGGTTCCGGCCCGGCTACCCGCCAGCGGCCTGCTCGTCCGAGCGTGCGTCCGTGACTCTGCTGCAGTTCCCCGCGCCCGGCCCGGCGGGAGCCTCGCCGGTGCTGGACCCGGCGGAGGTGGTGCTCGACGTGCCCGACGGTGTCAGCGCGCTGACCGCCGTCGAGGCGGCACGGCTCGGTGCCGCCCTGATCCGCGCGTCCCGCCAGCTCACCCGGGATGGTGCCCGGTGAGCCGCGCGATCTCGCACCCAACGTGGTGCGACCTCGAGCTGTGCCAGACGTGGACCTACCCGGCTGACCCGACCGAGGTCTCGCACCACGTGATTCTGCTCGATGAGGCACGGCCCCGCGCGCTCCACGGCCAGCGCGTCGACGTCGTGCAGATCGACACGCTGACCGAGGACGGCGCCGGCGTGGCACGGACGAGCGGGCCGGGCGTGTTCGTCGACGCCGGCGAGAACCTCACCCCGGCGCAGGCGCGCCGGGTGGCGGCCGCACTGGCGCAGGCCGCCACGGTGGTGGGTGAGGTGGAGGCGATGGTGGTACGCACCACCCCGCCGGTGCTGTCCCGCGCTGACCGCGACGCGCTGTGGGTGGTGGCCGAGACGCCCGCCGAGGTCGCTCACCTCCCCCTTCCGTCGCTGCTGGCGCGGTGGGGTGGAGGCACCCCGGTCGGGCCGGGCGACGGGGGTGGAGGGGGTGGTGGTGGCCGCCCGCTTGACGTGGCCCGTCACCATCTCGACCGTCTCACCGCAGGTCAGGCACTGGTCGATCACGTGACGGCGGGGAGGTGGAGGGTGGCGCTCGACGCCCTCCGCGCCGGCGCCGAGCTCCGCACCGTCGCCCGCGCCATGGGCATGGACACCACCGAGGTGGTGTTCGGGATGCGGTGGTGGGCCGACGGCCACCTCCCCACCACCACCCCGGACACCACCCCTGGCGAGGACGACCGCGCCGACGTAGCGACGCTGCTCGGTGGGGCGGGGGAGCCGGCGTGACCACCACCCTGCCCGTCCTCGACGCGCTCAGCGCCGCCACCCTGTCTCGCCACCTCCGGGACACCCCGATGACGCCGGCCGCGCGGTCGGTGCGCCGTGGCCGGGTCCGCACGTTCGGCGAGTTCATCGCGCCGAAGCGGCTGCTCGACGCCACCCTCGACGACCTCGACGAGTGGATCGAGCAGCTGCGGCTCGAGGGTCTGGCCGGCGACTCGCTCACCACCTACAGGGCGCAGGTCCTCGCGTTCTACCGGTGGGCCGACCGCAACGGACTCCTCACCGCAGCCAGCTCGAGCCTCGTCGCGAGCGTGCGTGTCCGGCGCTCGGCGAAGTTCGTGATCGACCCGGCCGGGCAGAGCGTGCTCGACGAGCACCTGCGCGAGCTGCGGCGGCGCGGCGTCCGGCCGGCGAGCCTCGTCGCCCGTGACGGGGCCGTCCGCCGGTTCGCCGCCACCATCGCCCCGACACCGCTGCTGGACGCCGACCGTCACGACGTCGAGCGCTACCTCGACGGCCTCGTCGACCGCGGGCTCGGTGGGTGGACACGCACCAGCTACACGGCGAACCTGCGGGCCTTCTACCAGTGGGCGCACCTACGCGGCCACGTCGCCGACGACCCGGCAGCCGAGGTGGTGCTGCCGCGCCGGCCGCAGGGTGTGCCGCGCCCCATCGGCGAGGACGACCTGCGGGCCGCTGTGACGGCCGCTGGCGGGGCGCTGCTGGTGTGGCTGCTGCTTGCCGCGCTGTGCGGCCTGCGTGCCGGTGAGATCGCCCTGCTGCGGCGCGAGAACGTCCTCGACGACATCGAGCCGCCGCGGTTGCACGTCGCCGACGGCAAGGGCGGCCGGCAACGCACGGTCCCGCTCCCGGGCGTCGTGCTCGCCGCGCTCGTCCCGTACCTGCAGGTGAAGGGGCGGCTGTGGCTGGCCGACGATCCGAAGCCGGCGAACACGGTGTCGGTGCTCGTCGGGGAGCACCTGCACCGGCTCGGCCAGCCCTACACCGCGCACAACCTGCGGCACCGGTTCGCCACGCGTGCCTACCAGCTTTCGCGCGACCTGAGGATGGTGCAGGACCTGCTCGGCCACGCCTCACCGGCGACGACCGCGGTGTATGCGCAGTTCGACCACGACCGCTCTACGGAGGTGGCCGGGACGATGAGCGCCGAGGCTGCGGCGTGGCTGGTGGACGCGTGAGGGGCCCGCGGCGGCGCTGGCAGGTGATTCCGCGGCCGGTGACCCACCGGGGGATCGACGACGTGCAGGGCGCGCAGCCGGCACTGCACATCTTGGTGACCGACAGCGGAGCGGTGACGATCGCAGCGCCTGCCCCGGGTGTCACGTTCAGCGCAGCGGATGTCAGCAGACTTCGGCGGGTACTGCTCGACGCTCAGGCAGCCGCGCTCAACGTCCGTGGACGCTGGTGATCGGCCAGGGAAGCCACCCGCGGTTCCGCTTCCCTGGAGGGGGATGTCCCTGACGGGAGGGAAGCAGTCGCTTCCCTGGGATGACCTGCGGCGATGCCACGTCAGGGAAGATCACCCGACGCCGCGAGTTACGCCCGTGAGGGGCGAGTTACGAACGTAACTCGCCCCTCACGCGCGCTTCCCTGCCACCTGACCAGCGACGAGTTAGGTAGTTAGCAGGGTTAGGTCGGGGCCGTTCGATCTTCACCAGCGCTCTGTACCAGCGGGCCTCCGGGCGGGGCCGTCGTACTCTGCGCGCACGGCCCGGCGACACGCTCGGCCGAGGGGCTCGTCCCCGCGCCCGGCTCCGGCCACGCGTGCACACGCCGCGTCGCCGGAGCCGGAGTGAGTCCTCCACTATCTGCGAGGGACCGGCCGCGAGAACGTCGACAGACCGATGTCGTCGACATCGAGAGCGAACTCGTCGCGGTACTCGCGACCGGCCATGTTCTCGTACACCACTGCGACCGTGACGCGCGCCGGCGTCGGCTCCTTGTTCACGTACCGCCCGTCCGGGCCAGCCTCGCCCAGCACGTAGACGTTCCGTTTCTCAGCACCCGGCGCCAGCGTGTGGACCATCGCGAACCTGCGCACCAGCGACGACGTCAGCGTCGCCGCGGCCTGGTCAGCCGGAGTCGGATCGGGGATCGCCGGCGTGAACGTGGCACGCAGGTTCCGGGCCGGCGTCGAGCCGTAGTTGGTCAGCACCAGGTCCTGGATTCCCTGCAGGTAGGTGCCCTCGCTGTTGCTGTGCCGCTGCAGCTCGGCGACGACGATCGGGCGAGCCTGCTCCTCCGCGCGTTCCTCGGCGTCGACCAGCGACTGCGCGGTGTTCGCCGTCGACTTCGCGGTCGCCGCGAGACTGATGAGCGAGACCAGTACCGCCAGACAAGCCGCGAACGCCGTGATCTCCTGAGGTTGCACGGGCACGGACCGTATCGACACCCCCGCAGCGCACATCAGCGGGCGTCACGCACGCCGGGCAACTACTGCCGTGGTGCGACCATGCTCAGCTGCTTCGGCAGCGTGGGCAGCTCGTTCGGTTCGAGGATCTCGACGTCCGAGTGCATCGCGACGTCGAGCTCGACGCGCTCGCCTGTCCCGAACCCGATCAAGAGTCGCGTTCGAGGAACCTCGAGGTCCTCGTGCCGGTAGTGCACGACCTCGAGCAGCGTGCCGACCACGATGTCGTGGCCGTTGCAGATCGAGATGCGGCGCAGGGTGTGCTCGGCGGTCAGTCCGCCGGCCTGTGTGGTTGTTGCCATGGGCCGTGAGGCAACCACCGGGCACGCCGCGGCGGTCATCGCCACGCCGACAGCGGCCGCGCGAAGCGCCGTGCGGACGACGCGCCGGGCCGGGCGGCGACGGATCGCGGCCGTTCGGAGCAGCGGGGCAGCAGGTGCCCCGACGGGGCGATCGCCCCGGTCCCGGGGCCAGCAGACGTGCCCCGGGGTGACCTGCGCGGACATCGTCTCGGGGCAGGGGATGTGCGGGTCGCCCCTCGCCAGCGAGGGGGTCGCTGGGCCAGCTACACCGCAGGCGCGTAGTGCTGCGCGATCGCCGCGAGCCGCGGTGACCGCCGACCGCGGTGCTCGATCAGCTGCGCCGCGACCGTGCGGCCGAGCGGCTGCACCTTCGACCACTCCGGTGCGATCGCCGCGGCCGCCTCGAGGTGCTCGGCGACGTCGGCCCACTGCGTGAGGTCCGCGCAGGCCGCGCCGAGGTGGATCCGGTGCCCGGCTTCCCAGAACGGCGGGACCACCCCGGCGGCGTCGGGCACTTGCTCGGCCAGCCGCAGCGCGGTCTCCGGGTCGCCGAGCCGGACCGTCTGGTCGACGGCCTGCATCGCCGCGACGCGCGGCCCGAACACCCCGGCCTCGTCGATCCGGTCCTGCCCGGACCGGACCGCGGCGGCGCGGGCGACGAGGAGGTGCTCGTCGGCACGTGCACCGTGCCCGGCGCGAGCGGCCGCGGTGGCTGCGTTGAACATCAGCGATCCGAACACGCCCACCCTGTCGGGGTCCGGCCGCGACAGCAGCCCGCGGTCGAGCCGCTCCGCCGCGCGGACCGCGAGGTGCTCGGCGCCGGCGAGGTCGCCCTGCCGCAC
>Ga0070667_100001552_pt1 | contig 20593 bp, 15 predicted proteins | sample KBSS33metaG_FD_64659 | JGI IMG/M metagenome (GOLD analysis project Ga0070667, IMG submission 64659) | Switchgrass rhizosphere microbial communities from Kellogg Biological Station, Michigan, USA - KBS S3-3 metaG | ecosystem: Host-associated > Plants > Roots > Rhizosphere > Soil ... | reverse complement strand
GGCGAGACGCTGCCGAGCGAGACCGAGATCGCCGGCGCGATGGGCGTGTCGATCGGCACGCTGCGCCGCGCGGTCGACGAGCTCACGGCCGAGCACATCCTGGTGCGGCGCCAGGGCCGCGGCACCTTCGTCGCGACGCACGGCACCGACCGCTTCCTGTTCCAGTTCTTCCACGTCGAGCGTTCCGACGGCCTGCGCGAGGCGCCGCTGGTCGACCTGGTCTCGTTCGAGCGGCTGCGGGCCGACGAGGAGCCCGCCGAGGCGCTGCAGCTGCGCCCCGGTGACCCGGTGATCCAGATCGAGAACCGGCTGCGGCTGCAGGGCAGCGCGGTGATCTACGACCGCCTGACGCTGCCCTCGCTGCTGTTCAAGGGCCTGACCGAGAAGCGCTTTCGCGAACGGCCGGGCACGATCTACCAGCTCTACCAATCGGACTTCGGCATCAGCGTGCTGCGCGCCCAGGAGCGTGCCCGCGCCAGCGCCGCCGACCGCCATGCGGTGCGCGTGCTGGGCCTGCCCCTCGGTCAGCCGGTCATGCAGGTGCGCCGCACCGCGCTGACCTTCGGCGACCGGCCGGTCGAACATCGGATCTCCATCATCAACACGGCGCATCACGACTACGTGAATCTGCTGTCTCGACCGGCGGAGAAATGATGCCCCCGAGCTCACTTCGTTCACTGCCCCCCGAGGGGGCGCAGGCCTCCTCGGGCCACGCAGGGGCCCCTGCGTGGCCCTTGGCGACCCGGCGAGAGGCCTGACATGACTGACAAGACCGATCTTTCCAAGGCCGCGCGGGCGGCCGAGCAGGCGGCCTACGCCGCCGGCACGCACCTGCAGGCCTCGCGCTCGCGCCTGTCGGAAACCCTGATCACGCGGCAGGCGCCGGGCGAGGTCGTGGCCGCGATCGAGGCGGAAACCCGCGCGCTGATCCACGAAGTCGTGCACAAGCACTTCCCGGGTCACGGCTTCGTCGGCGCGGACGACGCGGGCGCCGGCGCCCAGCGCCCGGACGACGCGTGGCCGTGCTGGGTCATCCACCCGATCGACGGGATCGCGAACTACCTGCGCGGCTACCCGCAGTACGCCGTCGCGATCGCGCTGGTCGAAAGCGGCGAGCCGCAGCTGGGGGTGGTCTACGACCCCTGCCGCAACGAGTTCTTCGGCGCGATCCGCGGCCGCGGCGCGGTGCTGAACGGCGAGCCGATGCATTGCGAGCGCAAGCGCCACAGCGCCGGCGAGTCGCTCGCGGCCACCGTGTTCCCGAAGCCGTCCAGCCCGCGCATGCCGGTTTACATGGCCGAGCTCGGCCGGGTGCTGCGATCCTTCAGCGGTGTGCGGCGCTCCGGCTCGATGGCGCTGGAGCTGGCCTACCTCGCGGCCGGTCGTATCGACGCGTTCTGGGAGCACGACATGGGCGCCTGGGACGCCGCCGCCGGCAGCGTGCTGCTGCGCGAGAGCGGCGCGCTGATCAGCGCGCGCGACGGCCTGCCGCTGCTCAGGAGCGACTCGCTTTTGGCCTGCACGCCGCAGCTGTACGAGCCGTTCCTGAGCCTGCTGGCCGAGCCGTGAGCGCCGCTTCCTCGGGCCTCGTTTGCCTTAAGCTGCGGACATGAAGAAGCCCGACCTGACCGCACGCAATTTCCCGACCGCGCGGCAGGATGCCGCGAAGGACGCCGCCAAGCCGCTCGCCCGCTACGAGGGCCCGGAGAGTTCCTATCGTCTGGCGTTCACCGACACGTCGTTCATTCTGCGCGAAGAGATGCGCCCGGTGCGCATGCAGCTCGAACTGCTGAAGCCGGAGATCGTCCAGAACGAGCAGGGCATCGAATCGACCGTGGTGATCTTCGGCAGCGCGCGCATCGTGCCGCCCGATGTCGCGCAGCGAATGGTCGACGACGCGGGTTCGGCCGGCGACGAGACGGCGCTGAAGATCGCGCGGCAGCATCTCGCGATGTCGGGCTACTACGCCGAGGCGCGCCGCTTCGCCGCGCTCGTCACCGAGAAGTCGAAGGCGTTGGAGACGCCGCTGTACGTCGTGACCGGGGGTGGCCCGGGCATCATGGAGGCGGGCAACCGCGGCGCGTTCGACATGGGCGGCAAGAGCATCGGCCTGAACATCGTGCTGCAGCACGAGCAGACGCCCAACCCGTACATCACGCCCGAGCTGTGCTTCCAGTTCCACTACTTCGGCCTGCGCAAGATGCACTTCCTGATGCGCTCGGTCGCGCTGGTGTGCTTCCCCGGCGGCTTCGGCACGCTCGACGAACTGTTCGAGGCGCTCACGCTGATCCAGACCGGCAAGTCGCGGCGGCGCCCGGTGCTGCTGTTCGGCCGCGAGTTCTGGACCAAGCTGCTGAACTTCGACCTGCTCGTCGAGACCGGCATGATCAGCGCGCTCGACCTGCAGCTGTTCCGCTTCGTCGAGACCGCCGACGAAGCCTGGGGCCTGCTCGAGGCCGAGTACGGCTTCGAGCTGCGCGAGAACGGCAAGGACCTGCCCCCGGTCGACCTTTGAAGGACGCGCCCCGATGGACAAGTTTGCATGAACACGCGCATCAGCCTGATCGGCGCGCCCACCGACATTGGCGCCGGCAGCCGCGGCGCCAGCATGGGCCCGGAGGCGCTGCGCGTGGCCAACATCGGCGCGGTGCTCGAGGGCCACGGCCTGGAGGTGCTCGATCGCGGCAACCTCGGCGGCCCGGCCAACCCGTGGCTGCCGCCGGTCGACGGCTACCGCCACCTGAACGAGGTGGTCGCGTGGAACCAGAGCGTGCACGACGCGGTGCATGCCGAGTTGACGGGAGGGCGTCTGCCGATCCTGCTCGGCGGCGACCATTGCCTGGGCATGGGCTCGATCAGCGCGGTCGCACGCCACTGCCGCGAGGCCGGCAAGAAGCTGCGCGTGCTCTGGCTCGACGCCCATGCCGACTTCAACACCAACACCCTCACGCCCAGCGGCAACATCCACGGCATGCCGGTCGCGTGCCTGTGCGGCTACGGCCCGCAGGCGCTGATCGAGATCGGCGGCACGGTGCCGGCGATCAGCCCGAAGGTCATCAAGCAGATCGGCATCCGCAGCGTCGACCCGGGCGAGAAGCGACTCGTGCACGCCGCCGGCCTCGAGGTCTTCGACATGCGCTACATCGACGAGATGGGCATGCGCCACACGATGGAGCTGGCGCTGGCCACGCTCGACGCCAACACCCACCTGCACGTCAGCTTCGACGTCGACTTCCTCGACGCCTCGATCGCACCCGGCGTGGGCACCACCGTGCAGGGCGGCCCGACCTACCGCGAGGCGCAGCTGTGCATGGAGATGATCGCCGACACCGGCCGGCTCGCGTCGCTCGACGTGATGGAGCTGAACCCGGCGCTGGACGTTCGCAACGGCACCGCGATCGTCGCGGTCGACCTGATCGAAAGCTTGTTCGGCAAGAGCACGCTGATGCGCTCGTAGCCTGGGCGCGCGGCGGCGACCCCCCGGGTTTTGGGATCGACAAGGCGCGCCGGGCGAGGCATATTCGCGCTCCGGTTCCCTGGGGAGTCCCGAGATGCCATCGCCACGGCCGCATCGACAGACACACGTCGCGCGAGGTCTGCGTTCGTTGAGTGCGGCACTCGCGCTGGCGGTCGGCGCCGGCGCGGCGCTGTCGGCCCCCGAACCGAGCCGCGTCACCGAGTTGCGTGAACAGGCGCTGGCCTATGAAGCCGGCAGCGGCGTGGCCAAGGACGCCGCACTGGCCGTGGCCCGCTACTGCGAGGCGGCCCGGCTGGGCGACGCGGTCTCGCAGTTCAACCTGGGCTGGCTCTACGCGAACGGCCGCGGCGTGCCGCGCGACGACGCGCAGGCGGCGTTCTTCCTGCGCCTGGCCGCCGACCAGGGCATCGAACAGGCCGCCAACGTGTTGCGGATGATGGGCGAGCCGGACCCGGTGGCCGCGCAGCCCGAGTGCATGCGTGACCCGACGGTCGCGGCGCCACCGGCCCCCGCAGCAGAGGCGGCGCCGCCGGTTCCGGTGGTCGCGCCGAAGCCGATCGTCGCACTCGTCGGCAAGATCGCGCCGAAGTTCCGCGTACCGCAGCCGCTCGTGCTGGCCATCATGAAGGCCGAGTCGAACTTCGACAGCGAGGCGCTGTCGCCGAAGAACGCGCAAGGCCTGATGCAACTGATTCCCGAGACGGCGCTGCGCTTTCAGGTCAGGAACGCGTTCGATCCGGTGCAGAACATCCGCGGCGGCGTGGCCTACCTACGCTGGCTGCTCGCCTACTTCGAGGGCGACGTGTCGCTCGTGGCCGCGGCCTACAACGCCGGCGAAGGCACCGTGGAACGCTACCGCGGCGTGCCGCCGTACCTGGAGACACGCGCCTACGTGCAGCGTATCGTCGCGGCCGTCGGCGCGGCGGCGCAGCCCTTCGACATGCAGGTCGTCGCCCCGTCGCCGTATCTGGCCGAGATTCGCGAACGGCAGCGTGCGCGGGTTGTCAGCCCCTAGCCTGCGACCCGATCGGCGGCGCGTTCCATATCCTTCAGCAGCCGGTCCAGCCGGTCCTTCAGCTTCTCGGTCGTGAGTTTCTCGCGGAAGCGCTCGACCATCAGCGGCAGCGCGAACGGGCTCGGCACGCTCAGCTCGACGAAGGCGACGCGCTGCGCACGCATGCGCGCCAGGCTGGCGCCCAGGCGCGCGATGTCGAGCTCCTGGCTCAGCACTTCAGTCTGGGCCTGCGTCACCAGCAGGTTGCCGGCGTCGTACTTCGCGAACACTTCGTAGAACAGCGAGCTCGACGCCTGCAGCTGGCGCGTGCTCTTCGGCTGCCCCGGGTAGCCGGTGAAGATCAGCCCGGCGACGCGCGCGATCTCGCGGAAGCGCCGGCGCGCGAGCTCGCTGCTGTTCAGGCTTGCGAGCACGTCGTGCAGCAGGTCGATGTCGCTGAACAGCGTCTGGTCCAGCAGCGGCGCAGCATCGATCGGCACCGCGCTGAGCAGCTCCAGCCCGTAGTCGTTGATCGAGATGCTGAAGGTGTTCGGCGCGTCCTTCGCCAGGCGCCACGCGAGCAGGCTCGCCAGGCCGATGTGGGCGTTGCGGCCTGCGAACGGGTAGATGAACAGGTGCTGGCCTTCGCGCGACGTGAAGCGCTCGATCAGCAGCGTCTTCGGCGTCGGCAGGGTCGACAGGCGCAGCTGCGTTTCCAGCATCGGCCGCGCCGCCTCGAGCTCGGGTTCGAAGAAATCGCCCTGGGCGACGCCAGCGAGCACCTCCAGCACCGCATCGGCCAGCTCGTTCGACAGCGGCATTTTCGCGCCAGCCCAGCTGGTCACCACGCCGCGCGGCTTGGCGGCACGCCGCACGTAGGCCGTCATGTCGTGGGTGCGGATGTATTCCAGCGTGCGCCCGGCGAAGACGAAGCAATCGCCGGCGCGCAGCCGCGCGATGAAGCCTTCCTCGACCACGCCGATGCGCCCGCCACTCAGGTACTTCACCTGCATCACCGAGTCCGACACGATCGTGCCGACCTGCAGCCGATGGCGCCGCGCGATGCCGCGGTCGGGCACGCGGTAGACGCCGTCGACCAGCTTCACGCGGTGGTATTCGGGGTAGGCCGCCAGGCTCGCGCCGCCCTGCACGACGAAGGCCAGCACCCAGTCGAACTCGGCCTTCGTCAGCCGCCGGTAGGCGTGCGCGCGGCGCACCTCGGCCAGCATCGGCGCCGCCTTGAAGCCGCCGCCGAGTGCGACCGTCACGAGGTGCTGCACCAGCACGTCCAGCGGCTTCGCCGGAGTCGCGCGCTTCTCGATCCGGCCGGCCTGTGCCGCGCGCCGCGCCGCCACCGCCTCGACCAGCTCGAGCGTGTTCGTCGGCACCAGCGTGATGCGGCTCGCGCGGCCCGGCGCGTGGCCGCTGCGACCGGCGCGCTGCAACAGCCGCGCGACGCCCTTGGCGGAACCGATCTGCAGCACGCGCTCGACCGGCAGGAAGTCGACGCCGAGGTCCAGCGACGAGGTCGCGACCACCGCCTTCAAGCGTCCCTCCTTCAGCCCGAGCTCGACCCATTCGCGCACCTCGCGGTCGAGCGAGCCGTGGTGCAACGCGACCAAGCCGGCCCATTCGGGCTTCTCTGCCAGCAGCAGCTGGTACCAGATCTCGGCCTGCGAGCGCACGTTGACGAACACCAGCGTCGTGCTCGAGCGTTCGATCTCGGCCACCACCGGCAACTGCATCTGCTTGCCCAGGTGCCCGCCCCACGAGAAGCGCCCCGGCTGATCCGGCAGCAAGGTGTCGATCACGATCGCCTTGTCGATGCGCCCCTGCACCAGCGTGCCCTCGGTCTTGCCAAGCAGCACCTGCATCGCCTCGGCCAGGTTGCCCAGCGTCGCGCTCAGGCCCCAGACCGCGAGCGCCGGGTTCCAGCGCTTCAGCCGCGCCAGCGCGAGCTGCACCTGCACGCCGCGCTTGTTGCCCATCAGCTCGTGCCACTCGTCGACGATCACCGTGTGGATCCCGGCGAGTTCGTCGCGGGCCTGCTCGCGCGTCAGCATCAAGCTCAGCGACTCGGGTGTCGTCACCAGCACGGTCGGGAAGCGCCGGTCCTGGCGCGCGCGCTCGGCCGCGGGCGTGTCGCCTGTGCGCATGCCGACGCTCCAGGTGAAGCCCAGGTCGGCGAGCGGCGCGAGCAGCGCGCGCGTCGTGTCGGCCGCGAGCGCGCGCATCGGCGTCAGCCACAGCACGCCCAATGGCGGGGCGTGCGTGGCATTGATCGGCACCCCGAGCGCGGACGCGCGCGCCAGCGCGCCGAACCACACCGCGTAGGTCTTGCCGGAACCCGTGCTCGCATGCAGCAGCCCGCTTCGCCCCTGTGCGAGCGCATCCCAGACCTCGCGCTGGAACCCGAACGGCGTCCAGCCACGCTGCGCGAACCAGGTCTCGCCCGCGCCGAGCGCGTTGCCTTCCGAATTCACGACGCGGTCTTCGCGCGCGGCGCCAGCGCCAGCGCGACGCGCTCGATGCGGCCTTCGTGCAGGCTGCCGACGCTGAAGCGCGCGCCATGCCAGTCGATGCCGTCGCCCTCGACGTGATCGCGTGCGAGCTTGTCGGCGAGCCAGTCGCGCAGCGTGGTCGCGGCGCCGGTTTCGGGCAGGGGCAGCTGGAAGAACTCGAACACGTCGGCCAGCGGCAGGTCGGCATCCAGCGTCAGGCGCCCCTGCACCGCGCGGCGCGCGGGCGGCGGCGTCTCGGGCGGCAGCACGACGCCCAGCCGCTTCGCGGCCCACCCCAGCGTCGTGCCCTGCAGCAGCAGCGAGGTGAGCACGACCGCGAACGCCGCATTGAAGAAGCGATAGCTGTCGGGCACCTTCTCGATCAGCGGAAACAGCGCCAGCACGATCGGCACCGCACCGCGCAGGCCGACCCAGCCGATGAACAGGCGCTCGCGCGCACCGAAGCCCATCGGCCACAGACACAGCCAGACCGCCAGCGGCCGCGCGACGAAGATCAGCACCGCGGCCACGGCCAGCGTCGGCGCGAGCGTCAGCAGCATGTCATGCGGCGAGACCAGCACACCCAGCAGCAGGAACATCGTGGCCTGCGCGGCCCAGGCGAAGCCGTCGAGTGCGGACGACGCGGCGTGAGCGGCCGGCTCGGCGCGCGCGCGCAGCCGCAGCCCGAACAGGTAGATCGCGAGAAAGCCCGAGCCCTCGACCAGGCCCGCCGCCGCGAACACCGCCATGCCCGCCGACACGACGATCAGCGCCAGCACGCCGCCGTGCTCGACGTTCAGCGGCAGCCGCGCGAGCAGCCACGCGACGAGCGTGCCAGCGAGCAGCCCAAAGGCGGCGCCGAAGCCGGCCTGGCGCGCGAACAGCCAGACCACGTCGGCGACGCCGCCGTCGGTCTTCAGCGTCGCGATCAGCGCGAGCACGAGGAACACCGCCATCGGGTCGTTCAGGCCCGATTCGAGCTCCAGCGTCGCGGAGACGCGCTCGCTCAGGCGCACGCCGGTCTGGCGCAGCAGCGAGAACACCGCGGCCGCGTCGGTCGAGCCGACGATCGCACCGAGCAGCAGGCCGTGGCGCCAGTCGAGGTGCATCGCGCTCATCGCCACCGCGCCGACCATCGCCGCGGTCAGCGCGACGCCGAGCGTGGCGAGCAGCAGGGCCGGCCTGAAGCCGGCGCGGAAAGTCTGCATGCGCGTGCTGATGCCGCCCTCGAGCAGGATCATCGCGAGCGCGGCATTGCCGACCCAGGCCGAGAGCTGCGCGTTGTCGAAGCGCACGCCGATCGGCCCGTCGACGCCCACCAGCATGCCCGCGACCAGGAACACGAGCAGGAACGGCAGGCCCAGGCGCGAGGACAGCACGCCGGCCAGCAGGCTGACGAACACCAGCAGCCCGCCGGCCAGCAGCAGCAGGTTGAATGCTTGCATGGCGACCGACCTTAGCAGAGCGGCTTCAGGCGGGCAGTTCGGCGCCCGCGCTGACGATCCAGCCTTCGAGCGGGTCGATCGCGGCGGGCAGGCCGTGGTTCGGCCGCAGGCTCGCCCATGCGGCCTGCATCAGGCACAGCACCGCGTCGAGGCGGTCGCCGCTGGCATCGCTGATCAGCGCCTCGCGCTGCGCGTGCGTCAGCTTCAGGCGCAAAGCCAGCCGCGTGCGGCCCTGGTCGAGCCCGTCGACGAGGTCGATGCGCGCGATCAGCCGTTCGCTGGTCTGCCTGGCTTTCGTGTCGCTCTTGTACGAGCGCGCGCCGAGCACCTCGCGCGCCAGCAACCCGGGGTAGCCCTCGAGCGCGACGCGCGTCGCGTCGCCGTCGTGCAGCCCCGGCAGGTGCACGCCGGCGGCCAGCAGCAGCGGCACGCCAGCGTGGAGCATGAACGCGACCGGCGGGTTGACCCATTTCATCGACGGCGACGAACCCGCCGGCCCGTCGGCGGCGCGGTGCGCGAACTTGGCGCCGGCGGGCCGCGCGGCGCAGAACGCCGCGAAGGTGGTGCGGATCTCGGCACGCGACAGCGTCGCATAGTGGCGCATCAGCGCTTCCCACTGCAGCGGCCAGCGCAGCGCCGTGACGAGCTCACGCGGCAGGCCGAACGGCAGGTCGAACACGCCGAGCCACGGGCCGGGGGTTTGCAACCAGCGCGCGAAGCCGTCGAAGTCGGCATGCGATTCGATGCGGTCCAGCCGCACCGCGCCATGGATCAGATGACCCAGCGCCACCGTGATCGGCTTGCGCCGGTCCGGCCGGCTCGTGAAATCCACACCCGCGAGGGCGGGGAAAGTTCGAGGCGCGCCGGTCATCGGTGCAGGTAGAGTCCAAGCATGTTCATTCCCGCACTCTAACGAGCACCCGCCCATGGTCGCACCGGACAACAGCAAGGACACCACCACCCCACCCGCACCGGCGCCGGCCGAACCGAAGGAGCGCCTCGTCGTCACCGAGCACCGGCTTGCCGTCGGCAAGAAGACGCTCGAGTACACCGCGACCTGCGGCACCGTCGTGCTGCGCGACTACACCCCCACCTACGACCCCAAGGACACGAGCCCGAAGAAGCCCGACAAGGCCACCGCGAGCTTCTTCTTCGTCGCCTACACATTAAAGACGAAGAATCCGGAGCAGCGCCCCGTCACCTTCAGCTTCAACGGCGGCCCGGGCTCGAGCAGCGTGTGGCTGCACCTGGGCGTGCTCGGGCCGCAGCGCGTGGCCTGCGACGAATTCGGCCATGCGCCGCCGCCGCCCTACGCGCTGGTCGACAACGAGCACACGCTGCTCACCGACAGCGATCTGGTCTTCATCGACCCGGTGGGCACCGGCCATTCGCGCATGGCCGAGGGCGAGAAGCCGAACGAATTCCACGAGTACCAGCGCGACCTCGATTCGGTCGGCGAATTCATCCGCATGTACCTGACGCGCTTCGGCCGCTGGGGCAGCCCGAAGTTCCTGATCGGCGAGAGCTACGGCACGACGCGCGCCGCCGGGCTGTCGCTGCACCTGCAGGGCAAGCACGACATCTTCCTGAACGGCGTGATGCTGGTGTCGATGGCGGTCGACCTGCAGACCCTGAGCTTCGACGAGGGCAACGAGCTGCCCTATGCCCTCTTCCTGCCGACCTACGCGGCCACCGCCTGGTACCACCGCGCGCTCGTGCCCGAGTTGCAGAAGCGGCCGCTGGCCGAGGTCGTCGCGGCGGCCGAGGCCTTCGCGCTGGGCGACTACAACGCCGCGCTGCTGCAGGGCTCGCGGCTCGCGCCGGCGCAGCGCGAACAGGTCGCCGAGCAGCTCGCGCGCTTCACCGGCCTCACGCCCGAGTACGTGAAACGCGCCGACCTCCGACCCGAAGCGTTCCGCTACTTCAAGGAGCTGCTGCGCACACGCGGCCAGACGGTCGGGCGCCTGGACTCGCGCTTCATCGGCCAGGACCGCGACGACGCCGGCGAACACCCCGAGACCGACCCGTTCATGAACGCCGTGCTCGGCGCCTACGCCGTCGGCATCAACCGGGTGCTGCGCGACACGCTGAAGTACGACGCCGACGCGCCCTATGTGCTGCACGCGCCGATCTGGGACAAGTGGACCTGGAAGGGCTTCGAGAACCGATACGTCAACATCGGGTCCAGCCTGCGCAAGGCGATGCAGGCGAACCCGCACATGCGCGTCTACGTCGCCAGCGGTTACTACGACCTGGGCACGCCGCACGCGGCCGGCGACTACACGCTGAGCCACCTCGGGCTGCGCGAGGCGGCGCAGGCCAAGGTCAGCGTCAGCTACTTCGAGGCCGGCCACATGATGTACATCCACGCGCCGTCGCTGGCGCGCATGGCGAAGGAGCTGCGGGTGTTCGTGAGGGGCGGTTGAGCGCCTCGCGCGCCGATCGGTACGTGGCACCCGACGACAACGGACACCGATGAATCCGAACTCCCCGCTCGCGCGCGCCAGCGCGGAGCTTCTTGGCAGGCTTCCCCGTTACCTCTCGAACGCGTGGAACGCCGTCGATTCGCGCAGGGCCTACTTCGGCGACGGATCGTCGGGAGAGAACGGGATCCGATCCAACGCCAATGTCGTGTTCGCGGCAGCGGTCTATCTTCGCGATCAGGACGCCCCGGATTCCGACGAGAACGCGCGGCTGCGCGACAAGGTCGTGGCCGTCATGAACTACCTCTGCGATTCGCATCGCACCGGCACGTCCACCTGCGCCGACGGCGGCACCTGGGGGCTGGAGTGGCAGTCTGCCTGGTGGGCCGCGAAGATGGGCCTGGCCGCCCTGGAAATGCGAAGCTCGCTGGACCAGGAGCTGCGCGCAAGCGTCGCCCGGGTCGTGACCGCAGAAGCAGATCGTCAACTGCAGCGCCACGCGCCCACCGGCCTGTTCCTCGACACGAAGGCGGAGGAAACCGCGTGGGACTGCGAAGTGCTCGCGGTCGCGCTGGCGCTGGCGCCCGGCCATGCGCACGCAACGCAATGGGTCGACAAGCTGATCGAGTTCTCGTTCAACGTGTTCTCCGCACCCCAGGACAGGCAGTCGACGCAGATCGTCGGCGATCAGCGCGTCGCCGACGCGGTGTACACCTGCAACGTGCACGGCGACTTCTCGCTCGAAAACCACGGCAGCTATCACTTCTGCTATGTGGCGAGCCCGCTGCTGTCGAAGGCCTACTGCTTCCATGCCCTGAGGCTGGCCGGCATCGAGGTTCCGCAGGCGCTGCAGCATCACGTCGACGACATGTGGCGCCTGGTCAGGAACACCTTCCTCACCAACCGCTTCGCCTACATCGGCGGCCAGGACTGGGCCAGGTACACCTACGGCGAATATTTCATCGTGCCCGCGCTGTCGTACCTCGATGACTGCATCGTCGATCCCGAGATTCGACGCATCCAGCTTCAGCGGGTTTCGTTTCTCGCCGCCGAGGCGGCCGGCAACGAGGATGGCAGCTTCTACGGCCGTCGTTTCACCGGGGGGCAGTTCGGTGGCCAGCTCGGCAAATACGAGACCGACACCTTCGCCTGCATCGCGCTGACCCGCGCATGGGAGCGATTGAGCGAGGCCGCGCCGCGGCACGGCCAACGCACGCCGATGCCCGCCATCGAGGCGGAATTCGCGCATGTCAGTCCGGAAGGGCAGTTCTGTTTCTGGCGCACGCGCGACACCTTCTTCTCCTTCTGCTGGTCGTACCTGGGCAGGGACATCCCGTCGCTGACGTTCGGGCCCACCGATCGGGACGACTTCTTCGAATGGAACGCCGGCAACGGCATCGGCCGCGTCAGGACGCTGACCGAGGGCAGCGTGGTGGGCGTGCGCACGATGCGCCGCGTGGGTGATCGCATCGAGATCAGTGGCGCGACCGTGACCCGCAGTCGCAGTGAGAAGCCGCTCTATGAGACTCGTTTGAATCTCGTGTTCGATCGGTCGGCGCGAACCGTTTGCGTGTCGCACGTCGTCACGAGCTCGCGACGGTTGTGGTTTGTCTGGATCACCGGACTGACGTTGCGCGTTCCGAACGATGTCTTCAACGGTCTGCGGCGCGAGGTGCGCGCCGCGGGCAAGCAGTCCACGCTGGTGTCCGGACGCGCCGTCGCCCGAGGATCGGGCGAGGCGGCGCCTCGTGTCTGGTGGGCGCGCTTCCCACCGTTGGCGCGCGTCCTGCGGAAGCTCGGCCTTCTCGACGAGGTGATCCGCTTCGGATCGTCGACCGTCGAGGTGGACGGCGCGCTGTCCATCGAATCCGATCGCTCGGACGTGGTCCTGCATCGCTTCGATCGCGCGGCGAGTACGTGGCGCAGTCTGTGGGTCGACGAATACCAGGCGCCGGCGACGTTTCTGCGCATGTCGGCACGCAAGGGCGAGACGCTTCTCTCGAATCGGGTCACGCTGCGGCTGCTGTAGTCGATTCGCCGACTCATCGCGGGTGTGGCACGGAGCCGCCTCAGCGCGCACCGAGCAGCGCCTCCAGCGTCTGCAGCGTGTCGGCCTCGGCGAGCGGCTTGTCGTCGCGGATGCGCAGCATGCGCGGGAAGCGCACCGCGATGCCGCTCTTGTGGCGCGGGCTGCGGTTGATGCCCTCGAAGCCGAGCTCGAACACCAGCGTCGGCCGCACGCTGCGCACCGGGCCGAACTTCTCGAGCGTGGTCGCGCGGATCACGCGATCGATGCGACGAAACTCCTCGTCGGTCAGGCCCGAGTACGCCTTCGCGAACGCGACGAGCTGCAGCGCGTCGGGCTGCGGCACCGCGCGCGGCGCGATCGCCTCGATCGCGTCGTGCGCCTCGGCCGCGTCGCGCGGCGTGCGGTTCCAGACCGCGAAGGTGTAGTCGGTGTAGACGCTGGCGCGGCGGCCGTGGCCGGCCTGCGCGTAGATCAGCACCGCGTCGACGCGCAGCGGCTCGATCTTCCACTTCCACCAGGTGCCCTCGGCCTTGGTCCGGCCGGTGCCGTAGCGCGCCTCCCGGTGCTTCAGCATGAAGCCTTCGACGCCGCGCTCGCGCGAGGATTCGCGCAGTTGCGCGAGTTCGGCCCAGCCCGCGCGCTGCTCGAGCGGCGACAGCTGCAGGCCGGGCGCGTGCGCCAGCGCCGCTTCGAGCAGTTGCCGGCGCTCGACTTGCGGCTGCGCGCGCCGGTCGACGCCGGCCCACTCGAGCAGGTCGTAGGCGATGAAGCCGACCGGCGCGTCGCCGAGGACCTTCTTCGTCAGGGTCTTGCGGCTGATGCGCTGCTGCAGCAGGTTGAAGCTGCCGAGTCCACCGTCCTTCCAGACCACAACCTCGCCGTCGAGCACGCTGCCGTCGGGCAGCGCCTGCGCGAGCGCGACGATTTCGGGGAAGCGCTCGGTCACGAGCTCCTCGCCGCGCGACCAGACCCACACCCGACCGGCGCGCTTGACGACCTGCGCCCGGATGCCGTCGTACTTCCATTCGACCAGCCAGTCGGTGGGCGGTCCGAGCTTCGCGTCGAACTCGGCCAGCGGCAGGTCGAGCTGGTGTGACAGGAAGAACGGGTAGGGCTGGCCGGAGTCGCCCGGCGAGTGCTCGCCTGCCGCTGCGAGCAGCTGCGCGTAGCGCGCGGCGCTTGGCATCTGCTTCGCGTCGGTGTAACCCATCATGCGCTGCGCGACGAGCTTGGGGTCGATCCCCGCGACCTCGGCCAGCGCGCGCTGCACCAACAGCTTGCTGACGCCGACGCGAAAGCCGCCGCCGATCAGCTTGGTCAGCAGGAAGCGGCCGCCGGCGTCGAGCTCGTCCCAGTACTGCGCGACGCGCTCGGCCTGCGCGAGCGGCTCGGTGCCGCGCAGCGGCAGCAGGCGCTGCTCGACCCATTCGGCCAGGCCCACGTCGCTGGGCACGGCGGCCGGCGGCAGCACGTGGGCGATGGTCTCCGCGAGATCGCCGACGGCCTGGTACGCCTCGTCGAACAGCCACGGCGCGATGCCGGCACGTTCGCAGGCCAGCGCGCGCAGCAGCGCGGTGGGCACGACCTGGCGCGGCTTGCCGCCGGCCAGGAAGTAGACCGCCCACGCCGCGTCGGTGGCCGGCGCCGACGCGAAGTAGCGCTTCAGTGCCTCGACCTTCGCACCGGTCGCGGTGCTCGCGTCGAGTTCGTCGAAAAGCCGCGCGAAAGCCTTCATCGATTCGCCTCGGGCGCGGCCGCCGCTTCGCTCGCTTCCGTGCGCGCCTCCTGCTCGTCGCCGTACTCGGTGCTGAACGCGCTCGCCTGCAGGCCCTGTTCGGCGAGCCAGCGCACCATCACGCTCTCGTAGCCGTGCGTGACGATCACGCGCGACGCGCCGCTGGCGCGGATGGCGCGCTGCAGGCCGGGCCAGTCGGCGTGGTCGCTGAGCACGAAGCCCCGGTCGACCGAGCGGCGCCGGCGCGCACCGCGCAACTGCATCCAGCCGCTCGCGAACGCGTCGCTGTAGTCGCCCAGGCGCCTGGTCCAGGCCGAGCCCTGCACCGACGGCGGTGCGATGACGAGCGCCCGTTTCAGGTCGGCCTTGTCGGCGAGCTCGGTGAGCAGGCGGGTCGGCGGCAACGCGACGCCGGCGGCGCGGTAAGCCGCGTTCAGCGTCTCGACCGCGCCGTGCACGGCGATCGGTCCGATGCCCGCGTCGACGCCGGCGAGGATGCGCTGCGCCTTGCCGAAGCTGTAGCCGAGCAACAGGCTCGCACGGCCGGCAGCGGCGTTCGCCGCCCACCAGGCGTCGATGCTCGCGAACAGTTCGCGCTGCGGCGCCCAGCGGTAGACCGGCAGCCCGAAGGTGCTCTCGGTGATGAAGCAGTCGCAGCGCACCGGCTCGAACGGCGCGCAGGTCGCGTTGGCCTCGATCGGGTCGTCGGCCGCGCCAGCGACGAAGTAGTCGCCCGACGCGACCCAGACCTGCCCGCGGTGCTCGAGCCGGACCTGCGCCGAACCGAGCACGTGGCCCGCCGGGTGCAGCGAGACGCGCACGCCGAAGTGGTCGATCGCGGCGCCGTACGCGAGCGTCTGCAGGTCGACCGCGCCCAGGCGTGCACTCAGCACACCCTCGCCGGGAGCGGCAGCCAGGTAGTGCGCGTGCCCGACGCGCGCGTGATCGGCATGGGCGTGCGTGATCACCGCACGCTCGACCGGCCGCCACGGGTCGATGTAGAAGTCCCCCGGCGGGCAGTACAGGCCTTCGGGGCGCAGCACGACGAGGTCGTCGACCAGACTCATGCGGCATCGTAGCGGCGTGCACAGAGGCGTGCGGCGCGCTTCGCCTACGATCGTGCCTGGCGCCCATTCACGCGTCCCGCCCGATGTCCCTCGCCACCGCACCGACTGCCGCCCCGCCCTCGCCTTTCGACGACCCGATGTCGACGGCGCAGATCCTGTTCGGCTTTCGCGGCCGCGTGCCGCGCAAGGTGTTCTGGCTCTACGGCGTGCTCGGGCCGCTGCTCGTGTCGGCGATGGCGGAGATGCTGCTGGGCATCGTCGGTGTCAGCGAGCGCCGCGCCGAACTGCTGACGACCGCGCTGCTGGTGTGGCCCTGCGCCGCGGTCGGCGTGAAGCGCTGGCACGATCGCAACAAGTCGGGCTGGTGGGTGCTGGTCTGGCTGATCCCGCTGATCGGCTGGCTCTGGACGCTGATCGGCAACGGCGTGCTGCGCGGCAGCGTCGGCCCGAACCGCTTCGGTGACGACCTGACCGGCAAGCTCTGACGCGGCGGGGGTGGCTGCGTACCCGCAGCCGGGGGCTCCACCTAGTAACGCTTGCCGGTCACGAGCAGCGCCACGCGCATCATCGCGTAGGCGACCCAGTTCAGCGCGCGCGACACGATCCCCCAGCGCGCGGCCGCGTCCGGCGCGACGCGCCGGCCCTTCGCGATCGCGTCGACCAGGTGCGCACGCAGTTCGCCCGCGAACGCATCGTTGCGCACGAAGATGTTGGCCTCGCGCGCCAGCAGCAGGCTCAGCGGGTCCAGGTTCGACGAGCCGACGATCGCGAGCGCGCCGCCGGCGGCGTCCATCACGGCAACCTTGGCGTGCAGGAAGCTCTCGTCGTATTCGATGATCTCGATGCCCGCGTCGAGCATCACCGCGTAGACCGCGCGGCTCGCGTGGTACTGCATGAAGTACTCGTACTTGCCCTGCAGCAGCAGTGTGACGCGCACGCCGCGCCGCGCCGCGCGCAGCAGCGCCCGCTGCAGCTGCACGCCCGGGACGAAGTAGGCGTTGGCGATCAGGATCTCGTTGCGCGCCAGCGCGATCGCGAGGCGGTAGTTGCCCTCGATGCTGCGCCGGAAGCGCACGTTGTCGCGCAGCACCAGCGCCGCGAGCGCGCCTTCATCCTCGTCGGGCGCGCCGAAGTCCTCGACCTCGCCTTCCATGCGCTCGTCGCCCATGTCGGTGCCGGCCTGCGCCGCCGCCAGCACCGCCTGCAACGCCGCGCCGAAATCCAGCTGCTGCGCCTCGCGCGCGACCTGCAGGCGCGCCCACAGCCGGGCCATCGTCTCGTGCATGTCGGCCACCAGCGGACCGGTGACGCGCACCGCGAAGTCGAAGCGGGGTTGCTCGAGCGTGCCGTAGTTCGGATCGAAGTAGTCGTCGAGCAGGTTGATGCCGCCACAAAAACCGATGCTGCCGTCGACCACGCACAGCTTGCGGTGCAGGCGGCGCCAGCGCTTGGGCAGCAGCACGCGCCAGCCCTGCGCGGGGTTGAAGACACGCCAGTGCGCGCCGGCTGCCCGCCAGCGCCGCTGCCACTCGGCCGGCACATCGCCGGTGCCCACACCGTCGACGATCACGCGCACGCACACGCCGCGCTGCGCGGCGGCCTCGAGCGCCTGGGCGACCGTCAGCGCCGAGCGCGCGAACTCGAACATGTAGGTCTCGAGCAGCACCTCGGCGCGCGCGTTGGCGATCGCCTCGACGAGTGCCGGAAACAGGGCTTCGCTGCCCTTGAGCAGCGTCAGGTTGTGGTCGGGCCGCAGCGCGCGCGTGCGGGTCGGCGCGTTCATTCCAGCGTCAGTTCGGCGATCAGCGGCAGGTGGTCGGACATGCGCGCCCAGGCGGCGCCGCGCGGTACCGAGGTCGACAAGCAGCGCAGCCCGCGCAGGTAGATGCGGTCCATCGACAGCACCGGCAGCCGCGACGGGAAGGTGTTGAAGCGCGCCGGCGGGTCGCCCGGCACGCCGGCGCGCTGCAGGCCGAACGCGCGCATCGGCGCGTCGAGCTTGGCGCCCCAGTCGTTGAAGTCGCCGGCGACGATCAGCAGCTCGCCCTTCGGCACCTCGGCCTCGATGAACTTCGCGAGCCGCTCGACCTGGCGCACGCGGCTCGCGTGCATCAACCCGAAGTGGGCGACGATCGCATGCACCAGCACGCCGTTCCAGTGCACCGGCACGTGCAGCAGGCCGCGCTGCTCGAAGCGGTGGTCGGAGACGTCGTGGTGGCCGATGTCGCCCAGCGGCCAGCGCGACAGCAGCGCGTTGCCGTGCTCGCCGTGGGTCGTCGTCGCGTTGGTGCGGTACGCGACCTCGAAGCCCTCGGGCGCCAGGTAGTCGGCCTGCGGCATGCGCGGCCACCCGATCAGCGTGTCCGGGAACTTCTTCGCCTCGGCGCGGTTCAGGAAGCGCACCTCCTGCAGGAACACCAGGTCCGTGTCGAGTGCCTCGATGCCCAGCGCGAGGTTGTGGATCTCCAGTCGCTTTCTCGGGCCGACGCCGCGCACGCCCTTGTGGATGTTGTAGGTCGCCACCCGAAGCACGTGGCTGGGGTGCTGGGTGCTGTGCACGTGGGTGGCGGTCGCAGTGCGCATCGGCTCAGTCGACAAAGCGAGGCAGCTGCAGGATCGCCTCGGCGTTGGACGGCGAGAAGCAGCGGTCGGCAGCCTCGCGCCACGGCAGCCAAACCTGGGCGGTGTGCTCGCGCGGGCTCAGCGTGACGCGCACACCGCGCGGCACGCGCAGGCCGAAGACGAATTCGGTGTTGTGCGTCACGCCGGGAGCATAGCGATGTCGCCAGACCGGGTAGATCTCGTAGACATTGCGCAGTTGCCAGTCGCGCAGGCCGGCCAGCGGCACCTCGGGCGAGCCGATCAGGACACCGGTCTCCTCGAAGACCTCGCGCTGCGCGGTCACCGCGGGCGGCTCGTCCGGCGTGTCCTTCGAGCCGGTGACGCTCTGCCAGTAGCCGGGGTGATCGGCACGCTCGATCAGCAGCACGTCGAGTTCGAGCGTGTGGATCACGACCAGCACCGACTCGGGAATCTTGGGCGGCTTTGTCACGGAAGCGGCAGTCGTTGGCGCAAGAAAAAAGGGCGCGAAAACCGCGCCCTCCGATTCTGCATCAGCACCTGAGCAGGCTCTTCATCCGCCCGTGCCCTGCACGTTGCGCAAGCGGATGTGCAACTCGCGCAGCTGCTTCTCGTCGACCGCGCTGGGTGCGTTCGTCAGCAGGTCCTGCGCGCGCTGCGTCTTCGGGAACGCGATCACGTCGCGCAGCGATTCGGCGCCGGTCATCAACATCACGAAGCGGTCCAGGCCGATCGCGATGCCGCCGTGCGGCGGCGCGCCGTACTGCAGCGCGTCGAGCAGGAAGCCGAACTTCAGCTGGGCCTCCTCGGCGTCGATCTTCAGCGCGCGGAACACCTTGCTCTGCACCTCTTCACGGTGGATACGCACGGAGCCGCCGCCGAGTTCGATGCCGTTGAGCACCACGTCGTAGGCCTTCGAGACGGCCGCGCCAGGGTCGGTCTCGAGCAGGTCTTCGTGGCCGTCCTTCGGCGAGGTGAACGGGTGGTGCACGGCCGACCAGCGCTGTGCGCCGTCGTCGTACTCGAACATCGGGAAGTCCACCACCCACAACGGCTCCCACACGCCCTGCACGAGGCCGCGCGCCTTGCCGAACTCGCTGTGGCCGACCTTCACCCGCAGCGCGCCGATCGCGTCGTTGACGACCTTGGCCTTGTCGGCGCCGAAGAACAGAAGGTCGCCGCTCTTCGCGCCGCTGCGCTCGAGGATCGCGGCCAGCGCCGCGTCGTGCAGGTTCTTCACGACCGGCGACTGCAGACCTTCGCGGCCCTTGGCGACGTCGTTGACCTTGATCCAGGCCAGGCCCTTGGCGCCGTAGATCTTGACGAACTCGGTGTAGGCGTCGATCTCGCCGCGGCTCATCTCGCCGCCGCCGGGGATGCGCAGCGCCACCACGCGGCCGCCCTTGGTCGTTGCCGGGGTCGCGAAGACCTTGAAGTCGACGCTCGCCATCACGTCGGTCAGTTCGGTGAACTCGAGCTTGACGCGCAGGTCGGGCTTGTCGGAGCCGTAGCGGTGCATCGCGTCGGCGTACTTCATCACCGGGAACGCCGGCAGCTCGACGCCGATCGCGTGTGCGAAGGTGCTGCGGATCATGCCCTCGAACATCGTGCGGATCTCTTCCTCGGTCAGGAACGAGGTCTCGATGTCGATCTGCGTGAACTCGGGCTGGCGGTCGGCACGCAGGTCTTCGTCGCGGAAGCACTTGGTGATCTGGTAGTAGCGGTCGAAGCCCGCGACCATCAGCAGCTGCTTGAAGAGCTGCGGCGACTGCGGCAGCGCGAAGAACATGCCGTCGTGCACACGCGATGGCACGAGGTAGTCGCGCGCGCCTTCGGGCGTGCTCTTCGTGAGCATCGGCGTCTCGATGTCGATGAAGCCGTTCGCGTCGAGGAACTTGCGCACCTCCATCGCGACGCGGTAGCGCAGCATCATGTTGCGCTGCATCGCCGGGCGGCGCAGGTCGAGCACGCGGTGCGTCAGGCGTGTCGTTTCCGACAGGTTGTCGTCGTCGAGCTGGAACGGCGGCGTGATGCTGGGGTTCAGCACCTCGATCTCGAGGCACAGCACCTCGATCTTGCCGCTGGTGATGTTGGCGTTGACCGTGCCGTCGGGGCGCGCGCGCACCTTGCCGACGATCTTCAGGCAGAACTCGTTGCGCACCTCTTCAGCGACCTTGAACATCTCGGCCCGGTCCGGGTCGCAGACGACCTGGACGATGCCTTCGCGGTCGCGCAGGTCGATAAAGATGACGCCGCCGTGGTCGCGGCGGCGATGCGCCCAGCCCATCAGCGTCACGGTCTGGCCCATCAGCGCTTCGCTGACGAGGCCGCAGTATGTTGT
>Ga0070667_100001551_pt1 | contig 20596 bp, 18 predicted proteins | sample KBSS33metaG_FD_64659 | JGI IMG/M metagenome (GOLD analysis project Ga0070667, IMG submission 64659) | Switchgrass rhizosphere microbial communities from Kellogg Biological Station, Michigan, USA - KBS S3-3 metaG | ecosystem: Host-associated > Plants > Roots > Rhizosphere > Soil ... | reverse complement strand
CCACCACCCATTGGGTGATCCACCGGGTTCATAGCCACACCACGCACCCTCGGTCTGATACCTCTCCAAACATTGCGACCCGCTTTACCCATACTCTGCAGGCTGTGATCGCTATTGCTCACCACACCCACCGTAGCATAACAATTAATCAATACCTTTCTCAATTCACCACTCGGCATTTTCAACACACCGTATTTTTCTTCCTTGTTGCTTAACTGAGCAGAAGAACCGGCGCTTCTGGCTATTTTACCGCCCTGGGTTGGCTGCATTTCTATATTATGCACCATTGTACCCAATGGCATATTTTTTAACTGGAGCGCATTGCCTATTTCAGGAGCTACATCGTCACCGCTGATAACGGTACCGCCTACCTGCAGGCCCTGGGGAGCCAATATATAACGCTTTTCTCCGTCAACATAGTTGAGCAGCGCAATAAACGCCGTACGGTATGGATCGTACTCAATGCTTACTACAGTAGCAGGTATATTCTTTTTATTTCTCTTAAAATCAATAATGCGGTACATTTTCTTGTGTCCACCACCCATATAACGCATTGCTCTTCTACCCTGAACGTTTCTACCGGCAGTAGATTTCACTTTTTCCAGCAGGCTCTTTTCAGGCGTGTCGGACGTAATCTCAGCATAAGCATTACCAACTCTCCAGCGGGTGCCGGCGGTCATTGGTTTGTATTTCTTCAGTGCCATGTTTATTGTTTTGTGCGGAATTTTCAGCTCCGCGGCTATAGTTAATTAGTGATTCATTTCTATACAGCTGCGTACAAATCAATCGACTCACCTTCAGCTACTGTTACAAATGCTTTTTTGAAAGCAGGTTTCTGACCACTGATATATCCTGCCTTGGTAAACCTTGTTTTACTTTTACCGGGAATTACAGCTGTATTTACATCTACCACAGTAACGCCGTAAAAAGATTCAATGGCTTTTTTTACCTCTAACTTATTGGCCCTTCTGTTTACTTTGAAAGCATAGCGGCGGAGTTTCTCCTGCTGGGCATTTGCCTTCTCGGTTAAAATGGGTTTTATTAAAACTTCAGAGAGTCTCATCTCTTTTTAATTTAGTCTGTTAGTAATTATGCAACTTCTTCCACCGCTTCTTCTGAAAAAACCTTCGCCGCGCTTTCTGTAAGCACCAGCACATTGGCATTTACAATATCATAGGTGTTGATATCGGACAATAAACTTCCACCTACCGAAATGATATTGCGAAGACTCAAATACAGGTTATCATCAAACTCAGGAGAAATAAACAGTGTTTTTTTACCATCCAGTTTCAGGCTCTTCAGGATGCCGGCAAATTCTTTGGTACTGGGTTTGTCGAACTTGATTTCTTCAACAACCATAATTGCATTTTCTTTTGCTTTGTAAGAAAGTGCAGAAATTTTTGCCAGGTCTTTTACTTTGCGGTTCAGTTTAAAATCCCAACTATGTGGTTTAGGTCCGAAGATGGTACCACCGCCTTTATACAGAGGGTTCCGCAGGTTACCTTTACGCGCGCCGCCGGTGCCTTTCTGTTTGTGTAATTTTTTAGAAGACCCCTTTACTTCCATACGGGTCTTTACCTTGTGCGTACCCTGCCGTTGTGCAGCCAGGTATTGTTTTACGGCCAGGTAAATGACATGATTGTTTGGTTCGGTACCAAATATCTCTTCGGGCAATTCTACTGAACGCCCTGTTTTTTTACCTTTTATATCTAATACATCTACTTGCATCGTACTTCAGTTAAATAGTTGTTGTTACTTCATAATATAAACAATAGAACCAATATGGCCCGGTACTGAACCACTGATAAGGATATAGTTTTTATCAGCAAATATTTTTACCACTTTCAGGCCTTTCAGTTTTACGCGGTCGGTACCCATACGGCCGGCCATGCGCATACCCTTCATTACACGGGCAGCATCGGATGAGTTACCCAATGAACCCGGAGCACGCTGACGGTCGTGCTGACCATGCGATTGCTCACCCACACCATGGAAACCATGGCGCTTAACCACACCCTGGAAACCTTTACCTTTTGTAGTGCCCACAACACTTACTTTTTCACCTTCGGTAAAAACTTCTACGGTGATGGTTTCACCTACATTCTTTTCTATTGTGTAATCACGAAATTCTCTTGTAATTTTCTTGGCTGGAGTGTTTGCCTTTGCGAAGTGATTCTTTTCGGCTGCGGTAGTATGCTTTTCTTTCTTATCGCCGAATCCAAGCTGAATTGCACTGTAACCGTCGGTTTCTTTTGTCTTAACCTGTGTTACTACGTTGGGACCTGCTTCAATAATGGTACACGCTGTTTGTTTACCATCGGAGCCGAAGACGCTTGTCATCCCGATTTTCTTTCCAATAATACCTATCATCGTTATACAGTTTGCGCCGTATGGTTCAAGAGACAATCCGATGATGGTGCGTAACCCATTGGACTTCAATCCCCGTTTACCTACCGACCTTTTCTTTTAGTCGCCGAAACTTTTGCGAAGGTGACCCTTGCGGTCACAAACAAAGTTTCGTCATCTGATTCAGATGCCCACCTGCGCTCAGCTACGGTGGGTGAAAGAAGTACCGGCAGTAAACAAACCCTGAACGGCTTGTTTATATGTGACACCCTAAATCCCTAAGGGATTTTCGGATATTTAATTCTTCAGAGCTCTTTTCTCCCGCCTGGGGCGAGATTGAGAGATGAATTAATACCTTTATAATAAGAACTTTCTAAAAAACTACTCTTCTTTTATAGCCAAGCTTACCTTAAGGACCGGGTTATGCCTTAATCTCAACTTCTACCCCCGAAGGCAAATCCAGCTTGCTCAAAGCATCTACCGTTCTTGAACTGGACGTGTAGATGTCCAGCAAACGCTTGTGCGTACTTAACTGGAACTGCTCACGCGCCTTTTTATTTACGTGTGGCGAACGCAATACAGTAAAAATTTTCTTGTGCGTAGGTAATGGAATGGGGCCCGTAACCACGGCGCCGGTACTGCGCACAGTTTTTACGATTTTTTCGGCAGATTTATCTACCAGGTTGTGATCGTAAGACTGTAATTTAATTCTGATTCGTTGAGACATACGTAAAAGCCAGTTTTTAATTGGGGATGCAAAGGTAACGGTCTGCAACTAACGGGCAAAGAATTTTATATCTTTTTTTAAAGGTAGAAACAAGTTTTTTGAACCGGGCGACAGAATTACGCATCAACAGCTGTTGCGTCGCACACTTGTACATGATACCATCCGGGATCTTTTCCGTTAAAGTACGCCCCTTTTTCCTGAGCTGATTCTTCTAAAGCCTTTATAGACAATCCATAACACCAGCAGCAGGAGTATGGCGGCAATAACTACCGGTATCAGAAAACTCAAAATAGACGCCGTTATGGCTACCGCATTTTCTCCGCTGGCTACTACCGGGTTACCCACTCCCAGGGTTGCTTTTGTAGTAAATAGACGCAATAACCCGGTGCCCACATGAATAGTGCCGGCCGTTGCGCCTCCGCCAATCAGTGCCGCTACCCATCTCAGCAGTGGCTCACTTTGCTCGGTTGGCAAGATAGCAAAGGCCAGTATTGTTCCTGCTGCAATGGCGAGGGGCGCAGCCGCTGCGTCAAGTAAATTGTCGAGAAATGGAAAATAATAAGCACCTATTTCTACCACAGCTGCCGTGGCAAAGCAAATAATAGCGGGCAGGCTGGCGAGCCATTGCATATCAGTAGAAACATTGAACCAATGATTATAGGCAGCCACCGCCGTCACCAGCATGGGTACAAAGATCCGGAACCCGCAACATGCGCTCAGGGCAATGCCGAGGGCAACGGCTGAAACGATATGGTAATCAACATGCATCTTTTACCAGGCGTCGATGCCACCATAAATTGGCTGCGTTGCGCCAATTACTAAGTTATTTCTTTTAAGTTATTTATCTGAAGATTATCTGAGGGCAATTCCCGTTTTATCGCTAAATCCCTCCCATCGGTCCTATTATTTCAGGGGAAATTTCTCCGGATGCATTTTATTCTCGTGCAGGGTAACAGCATATACCTGCCAGAATGCGAGGAGCTGTATTAAAAGGCTGTCTGCCTGTGGCCGGCAGGCGTTATAGATATTGTCAGCCAGTAAAGGATCTTTTTTATAATCATAGTAACCTGCTATTTTTCCTGTAATACTATTGTACTGCAATACAAATTCGCTATCTATTGCCTGCAGGATGGCGCGGTTACGGTTAAAGGCAGGTCTTCTACCACTGCTGTCGAACAATGACCTGCCGTAGGAAAAAAACTTAGTTTGTATGCCTGCTATATGCAAGAGGGTTTCCGGTATATCAATTTGCTGCCCCGTTAACCCGGAATGTCCCGAATAAGAACCATCCGGCGAATAGATGAACATAGGTATGCTGTATATATCCACCGCTGACTGGCCGTTGGCATCGGTGGCCCTGGAGAAATGATCTCCCACAAAAACAAAAACAGTATTGGAAAACCACGGCTGATGCCCGGCCATGGAAAAAAAATTGCGCATTACATTGTCATAATACCTCAGCGCCCGGCCATTTGACTGCTTAAAAACAGGCAGCGTGTCTAATATGCTTTCCGGTATCAGATTATAAGGTGCATGCGTGCTCACATTGTAAATAACACTGAAAAAAGGTGTTTTCAGTTTATTCAGCTCATTTGCCACTGCCGGAAAAAAAGCATGATCATACACACCATAGTAGCCATCATAATCTTTATTCTTTGTTATATAGTTGCGGTATCCGAAATCATTGTCAAGCTGGTAATTTTTTGATGCTTTTAAGAATGAATAGGAGAAGTCTTTTACGCCGTAAAAAAAATTAGTGTTATATCCATGTTCTTTTAATATGCCGGTGACCCACTGCGTTTTATTATAGCCGTACCCGGTCATAAAAAAATCGGGCGCAAACCCTTCCGGCAGCCCTCCTATAATAGCGTCAAAACCTGCGGGTGATTCAAGCGCATTTGAAAAAAAATTATCATACACAAGAGATCTTCTCATCAGCGAATCCAGAAAAGGCAGCATGAACTTTCTATCGTCATTTTCTAGGAAATCATGGCGAGAGGCGCTTTCCATAATAAAAAGAACGATATTTTTTTTACCGGATCCTTTCCCATAAACCGAATGTATTACCGGGTGCAGCGTAAAAGCCCGGCTATTATCCATAAAGACCCATTTGCTTATATCCAGTCGGCTATACCGTTCTGAAGCCAGCAGTTCTCCGGGCGTGTTGGCAGAAAAAGGTACATACTCGCTTTTCATTACAAAATAGCCGGATGAAGGAGTAAAAAAATGCCTGCTGCTGGTATCAAAAATCAGCAGGGAAAAAAATAAAAAATAGGCAATGTATCCGGCCCACCGGTATTTCCGGGCGAGCCCTGGCCAACTATATTTTTCCAGCCATTGGCGAGCTATCCGGAAGGCTCCGGCGCATACCAATATAAGTGCGATCAATAACCACCAGAATTTTTTGGCATACGGCAACAGCAACCCTTTGTTTTCATTAAAAAAAGATAAATCGTTTGTCGTGAGGCGATGGTGGTTGCCGTTAAAAAAAATGGCATCGGTGAAAGAAATGGCCGCCAGGCACAGTATTATTAAAACATACGACCAGATCACCAAGGTTCTGCACCAGACCGTTGGCCACTTTGCATAAACAATTCGCATAATAAAAAAAAGCGGGACCAAGGCCATGCAAACAATCAAATCAGACCGGAGGCCATACAGCAATATCCAGTACCATTGCTGCCGGTCATTGCCGGCCGGCAAATCAGCACGATTGATGAGAAAGAAAAAGAACCTGGCTATAAAAAGTGTTAGCAGGGCATAGAAGGCCGGGCGCAACAGCAAAAAAAAACGGTGCCAGGAAAATTGTAATTTCATCCGGGAAGAAACTGTTTTACCATGCTATCTTTAAAATATAAAAATCTTTTTTCCAGGAGGTGGTAGCTGATCACCGAACAACCAACTGTTACAATCAGTGAAATTAATATTATAAAGTAGGCGGGCAGAAAAAAGCCCGTCATCAGTTTTATCAAAATTACCTTTACGGGTACATGAAAAATATACATGGCATAAGAATATTTTCCGGCAGTGGTCAGTAGTTTCATGCCCAGTATTTTTACAGCAATACGGCCGCCAAACCAGGCTCCTGAAAAAATACCGGCCCAGAACAGGGCGTTCAGGGTATAGCCCCACTCATTCACCGGCGCCGATCCCAACAGCCATAATTGCCGGAAGTACAGCATTGCGCCAAGCGCCAGCAGTAAAGAAAGCATCGATATTATCCATCCCTTTTTTAGCAGGGCCGTAAACCAGTTATTTTTTATACAGATCGCGATTGTTGCACCGCAGGCAAATGCATCAAGCCTCGATGGCAGCAGCACGTACCGGTACAAAGGTATACTGTAGCCCAGCCGGCTGCCATATTCCCTGAATAAAAATGCACCTGCAACAAACCCGGCCAGTATGAGTAGTTGTGCTTCTTTACGCTGCCGGTAAAGAAACAACACAATAAAAGGCCATATTAAATAGAACTGCATTTCGCAGGCCAGTGACCATAAAGGAATAAAAGTAATATTGGCTGGCCACCCATGTGCTGCGTCATAAAAATTGACCGAAAAAGTCCAATAATAGCACTGTGTTTTTAGCAGTGCAGCGAAGGAAGGAGAAACGGTTGCCGGCAAAATAAAGGGTATCAGGATAAAAGAAACAAACAGTACAAAAAAATAGAGCGGTCCTATTCTCAGTAACCGTTTGAGGTAAAAGGAAGAAAAATAATTTCGATGCCCGGCTGATTCCAGCAGTTTTCCTGTTATTAAAAATCCCGATAAAACAAAAAACAAATCCACGCCTATCCACCCCGGTGAAAAATCTGTGTAATGATACCCTATCACCAGTAAAATAGCCAATCCACGGAATCCGTCTACAATTTTAATCCTCTTACTGAATAATGAGGCCGGAACTTCTTTCATGGGAGTCAGTATGACATAATTTAATATATTAAACTATATGGCTGAAAGAATGCCTGGCTGGTGGCTTTCATCATCAGAAACCTGCTTTTTTATTAGTGCCGGCAGATCTGCTGAGAGGTCCCGGCGGACAATACTGTTTCAGGTAATTGGTATACATGGTCGATAAATGAGTAAACGTTCCGGCGCCTTCCGAGATACTGTGTGTTCGGTTGGGATAAGACATCAATTGGAACTGGCGATTGTATTTAACCAGTTCATTGATCAGCATCTCTGCATTGGAATAATGCACATTGTCATCGCCTGTGCCATGGATATACAGCAGGTTTCCCTGTAAGTTCTTTGCGTAGGTAATGGGTGAGCCTTTTACGAAATCTTCCCGGTTTTCCTGTGGAAGCCCCATATATCTTTCCTGGTAAATATTATCATAGGTGAGCTGGTTGCCTACTGCAGCCACTGCCACACCGGTTTTATAAATCTGCGGATACTGGAACATCAGGTTCAAAGTGGCGGATCCACCACCGCTCCATCCCCATACACCCACCCGGGTACTGTCTATATAAGGCCATTTGAGTATTTCTTTCGCCGCCATGGCCTGGTCGCTGATGTTGATCAACCCGATTTTGCGGTATACACATTTACGCCATTGCCGGCCTTTGGGTACAGGCGTGCCCCGGTTATCGATAGAAATATAAAAATAACCGTCTTTGGCCATATCGCCATTGTACATTCGGTTATTGGCAATACCGTATTCGTCCTTTACATTCTGGCCCCAGGGTTCAGTATATACATAAAATACCACCGGGTATTTTTTAGTAGAATCAAAATTGAGCGGTTTTTTCATCCAGGCATCCATCTCAACCCCTTCTGCTGTTTTTATTTTGAAAAAACTTACGCCCGGAGCGGATTTATCAGCTTTGGCAATACCATCGTTTACTATGTTGCCGCCATTAATACCTTTATGATCGGCAAGTGTTATCCATTCAGATAACTCGGGTGTATAGTAGTTTGAAAAAGTATGAAAGGCATATTTGGCATTGGGCGAAATTTCATACCCATGTGTTCCCTGCTGACCGGCAGGAGAAACCGCTTCCAGCTTGCCCTTTCCATCCAGTTTGGTCCGGTATAAATAAGCCTGTGTTGCATTAGTGGGCGATGCCATAAAATAAACGTAACCGCCTTTTTCGTCCAGCCGCACAATATCCATAACATCGTAGTTACCGACTGTTATCAATGTTTCTTTTTTGCCATCCCTGCTGACGCGGTATAAATGCCTCCAGCCGTCTTTTTCAGCGGCCCATAAAAACTCTTTTCCATTATTCAACCAGTCCCAACCACCATTTGCATAATCCTGGTCCCACAAAGGCAATATATCTATCCATGCCGAATCTGTTTCAGTGTAAATAGGATTAGACATACCCGTTGCTGTATTGCACAGCATTATTTTACTTTCATTTTGCTTGCGGTTCAGGTGCTGAATAATTAATTCGGTATTGTTAGCTGCCCATTCCATTCGGGGAACATAAGACTGCAATACCGGATCCGAGGGAATATCCATCCATTTTGTCTGGGCGGTAGCGATATCCGCTACCCCAATTTTATAGGGAGACGGCGCTTCGCCTGCCACAGGGTATTCCACGGGAACCACCCTGGGGTAAATGGAATCTGTTGTGTTGAGCATTTCATAATCCTTTGTATTTTTTGCGTCGATCTGCCAATAGGCAATTTGTTTGCTGTCGGGGCTCCACCGGAAACCATCGCGGCAAAAAAATTCTTCTTCATAGGCCCAGTCGAATGTACCGTTGATCAGCTGCCGGGTTCCATCGGTTGTCAGCTGTTTTATATTTCCAGTGCTAATATCTTCCACATACAAATTGTATTTACTCACATACGCAACCTTGCTGCCATCGGGAGAAAATTTGGCAAACATCAGGGAAGAAGCCGGCAAAGATTTGCCCAGTTGGCGGAGGCTTCCATCAGTAATTTTGTATAGCCAGTAATCGCCGCGTGTGTCCAACCGCCAAACTTTTTTTGTATTCGTATAAATGAGTACCTGTTGTTCATCACCCGAAAAAATGAAATTCCGGACATTTATATTCCTGGATTGTCCTGGTGGAATAAGTTTATCTTTTGATAAAGGGTTGATTTATTGTTGCCGGGCAGCGTATATTTTACGATATCGCCTCCCTCTGCGCGGTAATAACTGCTGCCGTCGATGGCCCACTTGATGTCCTGGGCCTGAACAGCCGGTAATAAGAAAATACTATACAACACTGTTGTTAGACAGATTCTATATCTCATAGAAAACTTATTTAAGCGTGTAAAATAACTGATTTTATGTTTTTGACAACAAAGAAGAACAAGTATTGGATAAGCGGGCAGGCTTATGGGCAGGATAGCGATACTGCACTTATATGCAAAAAGCCCCGCATTGGGGGCTTTACTATAATCTTCAGTCAGCATTAAAATCTTCTTCTCCACTGGCCGGGTACCCAAATCCAGCCCCGGTGGCTGCGCCGCCACCTGCCTGGCACCCATACCATTCCGGGCCTTGGCACCACCCAGTAACCCGGTGTATAAACGTAACCGTTACCACGGTACACCCAACCGCCTTCAATCCAGACATGCTGCCGCGAAGGGGCAATCGCTCTTCTTTCAACCGGTGCAATAGGGCGTATTCTTACCTCTATCTGTGCAGAAGCAACAAAAGAGAGGGTTAGCAACAATGCAAAAAACATTGTTATTTTACCAGCGATGTTTTTCATACTATTCATTTTTGGATTTGAAATACAAAATAGCCGCAGGTTTAAGATGCCCTCAAAAAAAGTCTGATCATAAATAATATCAACCAAGTTAGCATTTATTCAATTAACAATTTTTGCAGTGCCGGTATAATGTTTAATTTAATATCAATAATACAAAAGCGCCCCGCGATATGCAGGGCGCTTTTTATTTACTATCAAACGATTTATTATGCATTCACCTTCCCCTTCACTTTAGCAATTACCTCTTCGGCAATGCCATTGGGTGCGGGTGTGTAGTGAGAGAATTCCATGGTAGAAGAGGCGCGACCGGATGACATGGAACGCAATTGCGTTACATAGCCAAACATTTCGCTCAACGGCACTTTGGCTTTAATAACCTGTGCGTTGTTGCGGCTGTCCATACCTTCCAGCATACCACGGCGGCGGTTAAGATCGCCTGTTACATCACCCATGTATTGATCCGGCGTTACCACTTCCACTTTCATGATGGGTTCCAGCAATACGGGCTTCGCCTTCCTGGCCGCCTCACGGAAGCCTGCCTTGGCGCAAAGTTCAAAGCTCATGGAATCAGAATCCACCTGGTGGAAACTGCCATCAAAAATGCGCACTTTCATATTGTCTACAGGGTAGTTGGCCAACACGCCCGTTCCCATAGATTGCTCAAAACCTTTCTGAATAGCAGGTACAAATTCACGGGGAATAGAACCTCCAAAGATATCATTGATAAATTGGTAGTGTTTGCCCGGGTTTTCGGCCAGCCATTCTTTATCGGCAGGACCAAATTCAAAAACGATATCAGCAAACTTACCCCGGCCACCGGTTTGTTTCTTCAATGTTTCACGGTGCTCAATGGTAGCCTGGAAAGCTTCTTTGTAAGCCACCTGTGGCGCACCCTGGTTTACTTCAACTTTAAATTCTCTGCGCATACGGTCAACGATAATTTCCAGGTGCAGCTCACCCATACCACGCAAAATGGTCTGGCCGGTTTCTTCGTCTGTGTTCACGCGGAGCGTAGGATCTTCTTCCACCAGTTTGGCAATCGCCATACCCATCCTGTCAACGTCGGCCTGTGCCTTGGGTTCTACTGCAATGGCAATTACCGGCTCGGGAATAAACATATTTTCGAGGGCGATGGGGTGATTTTCATCACACAAAGTGTCCCCTGTTTTGATTTCTTTAAACCCAACTGCCGCGCCAATATCACCTGCTTCAATAAAATCGATCGGGTTCTGTTTGTTGGCGAACATCTTCATGATACGGCTAATACGTTCTTTTTTACCACTTCTTACGTTCAGCACGTAGGAACCTGCATCCAGGTGACCGGAATAGCAGCGGAAGAACGCCAGGCGACCCACAAACGGGTCTGTCATTATTTTAAAGGCCAATGCTGCAAACGGTGCTTTTGGATCTGCTTTACGGGTTTCGGGTTCACCGCTATCAGGGTTGGTACCCACAGTATCGGGAATGTCAATCGGTGAAGGCAGGTAACGGCAAACCGCGTCGAGGGCAGTTTGTACACCTTTGTTCTTAAAGGAAGAACCACACATCATGGGCACAATGCTCAGATCAACCGTTGCCTTGCGGATGGCTTCATGCATTTCGTCTTCGGTAATGCTGTTGGGATCATCAAAGAATTTTTCCATCAAATGATCATCGTATTCGGCTACCGCTTCTACCAGTTGTGCTCTCCATTCTTTCGCTTCTTCCAACATATCGGCAGGTACTTCAATTTCATCGAAAGTCATGCCTTCGGTTTCCATGTGCCAGATGATGCCCTTCATTTTGATCAAATCCACCACACCTTTAAAATCATCTTCTGCACCGATTGGTAATTGCAGGGGAACGGCTTTGGAGCCCAGCATTTCTTTCACCTGCTTTACCACCATCAGGAAGTCGGCACCTGCACGGTCCATTTTATTAACGAAGCCGATACGGGGAACACCATAGCGATTGGCCTGGCGCCAAACGGTTTCTGACTGCGGTTCAACGCCGTCAACGGCAGAGAACAGGGCAATCAAGCCATCCAGTACCCGCATGGAACGCTCTACCTCTACGGTAAAGTCAACGTGACCGGGGGTATCGATGATGTTAAATGAGTATTTCTTTGTATCTGCGTACTCTTTCCCTTTATTGGTAGGAAAGTTCCATTGGCAGCTAACAGCAGCCGAAGTAATGGTAATACCGCGCTCCTTTTCCTGCTCCATCCAGTCGGTGGTAGCAGCACCATCATGCACCTCACCAATCCGGTGAATCATACCTGTGTAACGGAGGATACGTTCAGTAGTTGTAGTTTTACCGGCATCGATGTGCGCCGCAATACCAAAGTTTCTTTGAAATTTTAAATCTGCCATTATTGTATATTAAAACGTTTAACTTTTATAAACAGCATCGTACCGTTGCCTTCAGCAGCCCGGCGGTTACCGCTACAACGGGCATTTCAGAGCAGGGTTGTCAAGGCTGCTTTTGGGGCGCAAAGGTAACCATTTTGGGGGAATAAAAAAGCAGTCTTTAAAAATGAGAACCGGCAGCCGGGCCGGTTACTAAAGCTGCTCCTTACCCGATTTTTGATTCAGCATGCGCAATTCTAAAAAATGTTTTTGCAATCTGCCGGTACCATATTATAATTTTTATTAAATACATGACTAAATTTTGTTGCTAATTCAATCAGCTTTACTAAATTTAGAATGTCATTTCTAACCTAAAAAATTCAAAAGCAATATGGCCAGCAAGAAAAAAGCTAAAAAGCCTGCACCAAAAAAGAAAGCAGCTCCCAAAAAAGTAGCTAAAAAAGCGGCGCCGAAGAAAAAATCTCCTTTTAAAAAGGCCGCTAAAAAGAAAGCAGCCCCAAAGAAGAAATCACCATTAAAGAAAGCAGCTAAGAAAGCGGCGCCGAAAAAGAAAGCAGCGCCGAAGAAAAAAGTAGCTGTAAAAAAGGCCGCTAAAAAAGCAGCCCCGAAAAAGAAAGCCGCGCCAAAGAAAAAAGCAGCGCCGGCAGCGGCGCCCTCATCGCCTGCTCCTGAAATGCCTGCCATGGATATGCCTGCAACGGAACCCGCCACTGGTAGTGACACAATGGAATAATAAACATTATATATTGCAACATGCAAGAAATATAAGCCACCTGTCAAACGGGTGGCTTTATTATTATCCCTCCTGCTTATTTTTGCCGCATGTTATCTATTAGTCAGCGCGGCCAGCAGATGCCGCCATCGCCCATACGCAAGCTGGTTCCGTATGCGGAAACCGCTAAAAAAAAAGGCATCCATGTTTACCATCTTAATATAGGCCAGCCTGATATTGAAACGCCGCCGCAGATTTTAGATGCTGTAAAAGAAGCCGATTTTAAAGTGCTGGAATACAGCCATAGCGCGGGTAACGAAAGCTATCGCAAAAAACTCGTGGAATATTATCAGCGTGTGGGCATTACCGTTAATCACCAGCAGATCATCGTTACAACGGGCGGCAGTGAAGCCATTATTTTTGGCATGATGGCCTGCCTGGATGCAGGCGATGAGGTGATTATTCCCGAGCCCTTTTATGCCAATTACAATGGTTTTGCCGTAGAAGCAGGCGTAACGGTAGTACCCATTACATCTTCTATCGAAACCGGTTTTGCATTGCCTCCAATAACAGATTTTGAAAAAGTGGTTACTTCCCGCACCAAAGCGATTGTGCTCTGCAACCCGAACAATCCTACCGGCTACCTGTACAGCAGGGCAGAAATGGAAACATTAAAAGAAATTGTGCAACAACACAACCTGTACCTGTTCGCCGATGAAGCTTACCGCGAATTTTGCTACAGTGGCGAACATACCAGCGCGATGCATTTAACAGGTATTGACGATAATGTGATTTTAATGGATACCATCAGCAAGCGTTACAGTGCCTGCGGCGGACGTATCGGCGCCTTTGTTACCAGGAACCAACAGGTGCTGGATGCGGCAATGAAATTTGCACAGGCAAGATTAAGTCCTCCCTCCTTTGCACAAATATTGGGAGAAGCAGCGGTTGATCTGCCTTCTGATTATTTTGATACCACCAAGGCTGAGTATAAAAAAAGAAGGGATACCATCGTAAAAAGGTTAAATGCCATGCCCGGTGTATTCTGCCCTAACCCCGGCGGCGCATTTTATGCAATCGCCAAGCTACCGATCGACGATGCGGATATTTTTTGCCAATGGCTGCTGGAATCTTTTTCTTATAAAGGGAATACGGTAATGCTGGCGCCCGCGACCGGTTTTTACAGTACCCCGGGCCTCGGCAGGCAGGAAGTGCGCCTTGCATATGTATTGAATACAGATGCCATTAACGGGGCGATGGATTGTCTTGAAAAAGCACTGGAGATCTATCCAGGTAAAACAGCATGATACTACCCGGGATCAGCGCTTAAAGATTTAAAAATGAACCGATTTTTGTTGTTATTGCTGCTAATGATCTGTTTGCGCGCGGATGCACAGAACTACGCGGATATTGCAGATGACAAGCAGGCCGATCTGCTGCTCAACAAGATACACCTGCACACTGCTACCGAAGAAGACCGTATTGCATTGCAAAAAATAGCCATCGCAGTGCAGGACAATGGCCAAAGGCAGGATGAGCAACAGCATGATTACCGGAAATCTCTGCAAAACATTGATAAAGCCATTACATTATTCGAGGCACTCGGAGATACGCTGAATATGGCTTTTAACAGGAAATACAAAGGACATTTGCTGGTAAGGCTGAATAAAACATCAGCAGCAAAAACAGAAATAAGGGCAGCCATTAGTTTATACCGCAGCAAAAATACGGGTGCGGGGATTGCATCATCGCAATTTGATCTCGCAAGGATTTTCGAATTTGAAAACAAGCCGGATTCAGCTATCTATTATGCAAGTGCTGCACGCACTTACTGGCAACAGCAGGAAAATAACCTGCAAACAATTGTCATTAATAACCTGATGCTGTATCAACTCCTGCAATTAAACCAAACAGAAAAAGCAGAAGCTGTTTACCACGAATCGGAACTATTGCTCAAAAAACAAGCTCCACACTGGCAGCCATTGCTTGATTATTATTTTACTGCCATGCTTTTGTTCAGGCAAATTAATGATATCAGCAGTGCCAGCCATTACCGTGAATTATACCTTGGCAAAATTGAAGCTTTGAGAAAGGAAGGGATTAATGCGAGGTCTTATTACGAAACTTTTGCGCAATAAGATACAGCCCGGCATAGGGACGGACCAAGACAAAACCTTACTACGGCTTTGAAATGATATTTTTACTGGCATCAAAAACATGTTATGGATGAAACTATCCTGGAAGGGAAAATAAGTTTTGTGCACCGGGACAAACACTATGTGACCATCGAATACCTAAAAAATGGTAAAAAGAAATCTGTCAACGGGAAAGTGGACGAAGCCAGGCAGTTAAAATTAAAAGAAGAAAAACTGGTTAGGAAAATACATTCCTTTCACGAGGGTGATGAAGTCTATTTTTCGCTGGAACGTTCTGCACGTGGAGACAAGATGGTAGCTGAAAACATCCGTTACCGGTTCAACAATACAATGGGCAATCTTGTTAACCGCGCCCGGGCGCGCAATCAATTTACCGGCTATCTTAAATTAGCAGAAAACAAATATTTTGTAAAGGAGGCAGGCAGCTACTTATTTTTCCCGCTTATTTTGTCGGTATGGGAATTGCCTCCCGATGCAAACAAGCTGAATGAACCTGTTTTATTCAGGCTGAATAATCTTGATAAACCCGAAAAATTGACGGCCTCACTGCTGCAGCCGCATTTTATACCGCAATACCTGGCGGCTGAAAAACATTTCAGGAACAAAACAACGCTCAATGCCGCTGTATATAAAATAACAGCTCATGGCATTTACCTGAATCTTATCGGCGATAAGCTGCAGGCGAAAATTCCCTTAAAAGACCAGGCAGACAAACCCTTCCCCGCAGATTTAAGAGAAGGTGATAAAATAAAAGTCGTCATTACTTACCTCAGTCCTGCTAAGATTGCTGTAGCGCCAGCCTGAGTCAGCGCGTATGTGCCGTTTGTATTTTAACGGTCACCAGCAACTGGCCAAGATGCCGCATGGTATGTTCTGCTGCATGTACCAATAACCCGATTACTGTAGAGGGAATCTGTTGCCTGCCTACACCCCTGGTCGCAAATAAATCCGGTGCGGTTGTTTGGGATAATTGCGCGATAGCACGGCTGATCTGCTCATTAAATTCCTTTACAATAAAATCAACCGTTTGTCCTGTGTCTCTTCCTTCTGCAGACAGGTAATTCAATTGATCGGTAGATAGCATGGTTCCTTGGGCATAGGTAAACAACCGATCTATTACGCCTTTCATGTGTTGCAGGTGAAAGCCCACAGAAGCAAGCCCCGCAGGTTTTTCCCATAACAGTTGCAGTGGAAAACCTTCCATTAATGCAATTACTTCCTCATTTGCCTGCAACAATGCGTGCGCTACGGGCTGAAGCGCCGGAACTATGCCGGGCAGTGGGCCGCGCAGCCATACTTCGGTCTTGTTGACAATCGCCATAGTCTACTATTTTGCCGGTACCCGGTAAAATTAACATTAATCTTTTTTCATCACTGTATGGCCTCAGCGAAAAGCGTACACAATCTGTATCTTTAATATCTCCAAAACAACATGTATGAGACAGTTTTCCCTTTTGCTATTACTGTTTACATTAATTCTATTTGCAACTGCACAGCAGACACAGAAGCCACCGCTTCATGGAAAAAACTGGATGGCGGTGACTGGTAAACCCCTGGCTGCAGAAGCCGGTGCCATGATCTTTCAGAAAGGCGGTAACGCGGTAGACGCTGCCTGCGCTATGATAGCAGCCACCTGCACCATGTGGGATGTTTTAAGCTGGGGTGGCGAGACACAGGCACTGATCTATAATCCCATTACCAAAAAAGTTATTGCTATCAACGCATTGGGATTTGCGCCTACAGGAGCAACTGTTGGGTTCTTTAAAAACAAGGGAATGAACTTTCCGCCCGAGTACGGCCCATTGTCGGCGGTAACACCCGGCACACCGGGCGGTATCTGCTATATGCTGGCAGAATATGGAACCATGAGTTTAAAGGACGTATTGGCGCCGGCCATGCAGCTTGCCGCAGGTTATCCCATTGAAGCACAAACGGCCAATAGTATGGAACGCGGAAAAAAAATGATTCGCCAATGGCCTTATAGCGCGGCAGTCTTTCTGCCCCATTCGGGCGAACAAAGAGAAGCGCCTGAAGCCGGAGAAATTTTTGTGCAAAAAGATCTGCTGGAAACACTGACAAAAATGATAAGCGCCGAACAGGAAGCGCTAAAACAAAAAAAATCGCGAAAAGCGGCCATTTATGCAGCATTTGACCGGTTTTACAAAGGCGATATTGCCAAAGAGTTTGTGCGCGGCTGCCAGGAACAGGGTGGATTGATTACGATGGACGATTTGGCAAAATGGAAACCGGCAGAAGAAGAACCCCTGCATGTAAATTACAAAGGAATTGAGGTTTATAAACTACAGCAATGGACGCAGGGACCGATGTTGCTGCAATCGTTAAACATACTGGAGAATTTCGATTTGAAAAGCATGGGCTATAACAGCACCCGTTATATTCATACCATCTACCAGGCTATGAACCTGGCTTTTGCAGACCGGGATTTTTATTACGGAGATCCTGCCTTTCCGCCGGAAGAACCCATAAAGGGATTATTGAGCAAAGAATATGCGAAGGAGCGGGCCAAATTAATAACTGCCGATAAAAACAGTGCCAATGCCGCACCCGGCGATCCTTATCCGTTTGAAGGGAAAACAAATCCCTTTCTGCCTATTTTACGGCAAAGGGGTTTTGCTAATAATCCAAACAGCGCGGAACCGATAGCGGATGCTTCGGCAGACTCAGCCTACCACGACCGGCTCTGGCGCGGCACCACTTCTGTTGAGGCGGCCGACAAGGATGGCTGGGTAGTAAGCGTTACACCCAGCGGAGGGTGGCTACCGGCCTGCATTGCCGGCCATACCGGTGTGGGCATGAGCCAGCGGCTGCAAAGTTTTGTGCTGGATTCAACCCTCAATCCTTTTAATGTAATCGCACCCGGCAAACGCCCACGTGTAACGTTAACCCCTACCCTCGCGTTGAAAGACGGCAAACCATTTTTATGTTTTGGTGTGCAGGGTGGAGATACGCAGGATCAAAACCTGTTACAGTTTTTCTTAAACATGGTCGAATTTGGAATGACCGTACAGGAAGCCACCGAAGCCGCTAATATCAACAGCAACCAGTTATGGCTTTCATTGGGTGGTGAAAAAACCGCTGACCGTCAGCCCAAACCCGGCAGCATCGTGTTGCAAAGCGGAACACCTGAATGGGTGCGTAAGGAGCTCAGGCAAATGGGCTACAGCTTAACTTTTGAAGATCGCAGCAGCGGGCCTATCAACGCAATCTTTGTAGATTGGAAACACGGCAGCTTATGGGGCGGCAGCAGCAATCATGGAGAAGACTATGGAATTGGTTGGTAGTCCGCACACAGTTCATTGCAGCAACTCTTCACATTAAAATTTTTGATAGAAACATCTTAGCAGTAATTACTTAATTTTATTGAATTATTTTTGTTTTGAATTATCTGGCAGATAACCGTTTTCTTTAAACATGCTTTAATTGTTTGCTGGCAATAATTAAACAGTAAATAATTGCTTTTTTTGTCCGGTTTTTAATTTGCATACTTCTGTTTCTGCGTGGTTATCAAAAATAACCATTACACTATGATGAGAATTCTAATAACTGACGATCACTCTGTTGTAAGACGAGGATTGAAACAAATATTACAGCATGAATTTCCTTCTGCCTTTATCGATGAGGGTTCAGATGCCGAAATGCTCATTAAAAAAGTGATTAAAGAACAATGGGATCTTGTTATCACCGATATTTCGATGCCCGGCAGATCGGGGCTCGATGCGCTTCAGCAGATAAAACTTGACCATCCCAAATTGCCGGTGCTTGTATTAAGCGGGCATCCTGAAGAACAATATGCTTTACGGGTACTTAAGGCAGGGGCTTCGGGCTATCTGAATAAAGACGCCGACCCGGCTGAATTGATAAAAGCAGTGCACCGCGTGTTGCTCGGCAAAAAATATATCACCCCCAGCATTGCCGATCAGCTGATTGCCGATCTCGATAAAAATGATGACAAACAGGCGCATGAATTGCTTTCAGACCGTGAATTTGAAGTGTTCAAACTCATTGCCTCAGGGAAATCAGTCTCCGATATCGCCAGCCAGATGATGTTAAGCGTAACCACGGTGAGCACGTACAGGTCAAGGATTCTTATGAAAATGAACCTGAAGACAAATGCGGACCTGACGATGTACGCCATCGAAAATAAACTGCTCTAACCAGTATTGGACAAATCATACATGATAAAAAAGAGGCTGTCTCAAACGTAAAAGTGATCTGCCAGGGAACAGGCTAAATGATTATCAACTTTAGATTGGAAAAAAATTAGCCGCAGATTCGCAGATTTGCTGGTATAATCTGCGAATCTGCGGTAATGAATATAAATCAAAGAGGCTGTCTCATGCTTTTGAGACAGCCTCTTTTTTATTGCGGCTATAACAGTCGCGGTAATCAAAACACTTAGACTTTCCTTTTTATTTTCACTAAGGGTTATTTTCTATTACGTAGTACCGGAACTACGTAAAACAGTTAAAATATAGTACTATATATAGCGGTGATATTCTATTTTTTATACACGCTCAGTAGTTTTACTTTGTCTTGTTAAAATAAAAAACAGTATCCCATAAACCTCCAAACTGAAATCTATGAGTAAAATCCGCGTCCTGATAGCAGATGAATACAAACTTAACCGTGACACCTGGGCGTACATGTTGAACAACGATGAACGTTTTACGGTGGTAGCCGAATGTGGAAATGCCGACGACGCCGTTCGGCTTGCAGGCGGGCAAAATCCCGATATTGTATTAATGGATATCAATACCCCGGTTTTTGCGGGATTGGAAGCCACGCAGAAAATCAGGCGGCAACATCCTTCCTCCCAGGTTATCAGTGTTTCTTCTTTTTCGCAGCCGCTCTATGTTAAAAAAATGCTGCAAATGGGTGCCAGGGGTTATATCACCAAGAACTCCTCGAAAGAAGAAATGATTTTTGCCATGCTGGAAGTAAGCCAGGGCAAAAAATACATTTGCAACGAGATTAAAACGATTATTTCCGAACAGACGCTTGGCGATGAAGACGAAAAACAGCCAGACGTGAATGCCATTACCAACCGCGAATTGGAAATCATTACGCAGATCAAAGATGGCTCTTCCTCAAAAGAAATAGCCGCCAAGCTATTTATTTCATTGCGCACGGTAGAGGTCCATCGTCACAATATCCTCAAAAAATTAAAACTGAAAAATACAGCATCACTTATCAATTTTATCAATTCATCGGCTGTTTTTGCCTAGTTTACTGCAAGTTCGGCAGCAGCTCAATCATCTATTACTGAATATTATTAAACCGGCATTGGCCGGTTTATTTTTTTGCGGATAGGTAAACGCTTTACCCATTGTCTGGATAAAATTACCACCGGGAAAAAATTGCTACAGTGTTGCCTGGGCAGTGAAAAGCGGGAACTGTCTAAATAGTCGCAGGATTCAGATAAACGCACAAGTGATCGATGTTGCCGGAAAGCTTTCATTGAACAGATCCGGTATCGCTGGCATGGTTTTTTTTAGCCTTTACCCAAAAAAGCTATGAAAAAGGTTTATTTCATTCTGGCAATTATTGCGGTTGTATCTGCATCTTGCGGCAACAATGCCGGTTCTAATAATTCTAAAACCGACAGTTCGGCCAGTG
>Ga0070667_100001549_pt1 | contig 20602 bp, 14 predicted proteins | sample KBSS33metaG_FD_64659 | JGI IMG/M metagenome (GOLD analysis project Ga0070667, IMG submission 64659) | Switchgrass rhizosphere microbial communities from Kellogg Biological Station, Michigan, USA - KBS S3-3 metaG | ecosystem: Host-associated > Plants > Roots > Rhizosphere > Soil ... | reverse complement strand
GCGCGCGGAAAATAGGTATCCACAGCAATCGAGACTTGCGGCACCCCAGCTTCAGCAATCGAAACCGCGCGCGTCTTCATTTCCTCGGTGCGTGAGATCACCGCACGAGCATCCGGCAGGAGGCTGCGGCCCGCGGACGTAAGCGTTGCTTTGCGGGTGTTGCGTTCGAACAGCTCCACATCAAAGGCCGTCTCGAGCGCCTTGATCGCATGACTGATTGCCGACTGTGCACGGTTCAGCTCCCGTGCAGCCCCGGAAAAGCTTCCTTGATCGCATACGGCAACGAAGGCCCGAAGCTGATTGATGGTGACGTTATCGAGCATAGCTATCTAAATAGTAGATGATATTCATCGATATTTCGCCAATTGTCTTCATTAGTGAAGACCCCAGATCCTTGGCGAGCAGTCCGCTGCCTTCGTACAACTCCGAGGAAAGATGCATCTATGAAACGACTGAATGGGAAGACCGCCGGGATCACCGGTGGCGCCGCCGGCATCGGCCGCGCCGCAGCAAAGCGCTTCATCGAGGAGGTCGCCCTCGACGGCGGCCTAGCGCGACTCTGACCCCGATACGGTCCCGTGCTTCTCAAACTTTAAAACGAAGGATTAAAGATCATGAAAAAACTGGAAGGTAAGGTCGCAGTCATCACCGGCGGAAGCAGCGGAATTGGCTTGGCCACAGCCAAGCGCTTCGTGGACGAGGGCGCCTACGTCGTGATCACAGGGCGACGAGAGGAAGAGCTGAAGGCCGCCGCAGCCTCGATCAAGACAAACGTTACGGCGGTCGTGAGCGACGTGTCGCGCTTGGAAGATCTGGACCGGCTCTATGCCGTCGTGAAACAGAAACATGGTCACATCGACATTCTCTTCGCGAACGCGGGCGCGGGAACAATCGCTCCGCTCGCAGTGGCAACCGAGGCCCATTTTGACCAGACCTTCGACGTGAACGTGAAGGGACTGTTCTTCACGGTGCAGAAGGCCCTTCCCCTCTTCAAGGACGGCGGGTCGATTATCCTGAATTCTTCGGTCTCGAACGTGTTGGGGCTGCCAGGGTTTAGCACCTACGCCGCGAGTAAGGCGGCCGTGCGCAACTTCGCGCGCGCTTGGACTCTGGAGCTGAAAGACCGCAACATCCGCGTGAATGCGATGAGCCCCGGACCAACCGAGACGCCCGCCTTAGAGACAACGACGGGCCTTACCCCTGAGCAAGCGGAGCAAGCGGCTGCGCAGTTTGCATCACAGGTCCCAATGGGTCGCAGGGGCAAGCCAGAGGAAATTGCGGCTGCCGTCACGTTCCTCGCCTCCGATGAAAGTTCTTACATCACCGGCGTAGATCTGGCCGTCGATGGAGGCATGGCGCAGGTCTGACCCCAGCGTTAGCACCAGATCGGAGAAGCACTATGAGCTATGCAATCGTAGGATTCGGCAAGATCGGCCACGCTCTTGCCAAGGCGTTTGCCCGCAACGGCATTGAAGTGTCCGTTGCAACCACACACGACCCCGAGAGCTTTGCGTCCGATGCGGCCGCGATCGGACCCCAGATCATTCCCAAAACACTGGCAGAAGCCGTCAAGGCGAACATCATCTTTCTAGCTGTCCGTTTCGAGGCGCACCCGGATGTCGCGAAGGCGCTGCCGACCTGGAAGGGAAAGACCATTATCGATGTGACCAATGCCTACGGCGTGTCCCCTGAAAAACTGGGAGGACAGCCTTCTTCCAAGTTCGTCGCGCAGGCCTTTGCTGGCGCAAGACTGGTCAAGGGCTTCAACCATTTGGTCGCTGCCGTCCTGGACCAAGATCCGGCCGTACATGGGGGCAGGAGAGTCGTGTTCCTGGCGAGCGACGATGACGGTGCTGCAGAGGAGATTGGTCAGCTTGCGGAAAGACTCGGTTTCGCGCCGATCAAACTTGGCGGCCTTTCGGAAGGTGGGCTGCTTGTGCAGGCGCGGGGAAATAGCTGGGGTCGGCTGATCTTTAAGGACTTGGTCAAGTTCGACGGATGAATCCTGATCGCGAATTTCGATGATCACATTTATTCAATGATCTGAATGGGATCTGTACGCTCGTCGAATGCCCAACCATTAAGGAGATCGCGATGTACGACCAATCCAAGCTATCCGAGTTGATCCGGTTCGCACGAGTCGATGCGAGCTCCACCGTCATCGACGTTTACCCAGGCGACGGCGACTGGACCCGTCTCTTCTCCGACATAGTGGGACCCGAAGGACGCGTCTACAGCTTCGTACCGGCCGAAGTCGCCCACTTCAAGAACGATCCGGTCGGCCGCATGCGGACGCTTGCGAAGGAGCCGGGCCGAGAGAACGTCGAAGCCGTCTCCGCGGACCTCGTGGCGATCCCGGAGGCCACGCAACCAGCGGATGTCCTATGGCTGCACCTGTTCTACCACGATCTCCACACCTCGCTCATCCAGGCCAGGGGCGCGACGGCGGCCCACTTCAATCGAGCAGTCTACGAGCAGCTGAAGCCGGGTGGGTCCTACGTCATCGTAGACCACGCCGCCGCCGTCGGGGCGGGCACGCGCGACGCCCAGTCGCTGCATCGGATTGAGCCTGCATCCGTTCGCGAGGAGGTGGAGGCGGCCGGCTTCGTACTGGACGCGGAAAGCAACATGCTCGCGAACAAGGACGATCCGCACTCGATCAAGGTGTTCGATCCCTCGATCAAGGGCGAGACCGATCGCTTCGCCTATCGGTTCGTGAAGCCCTGACAGGTGCCGGCGCCGACTTCATGTCGACCTCCCCAATGGGTGCAAACAGCCCATCGAAGACATCGAGGCAACCGTGGGGGAGGGGCTGCCGCGCACGGCGGGACGCATGATGGCCCTCCTGATTCTGGCAGGCGCTCCCCTGTTGTGTTGTTCGGGGCAATCCAGACGTTACAGGATAACCCAAGGCGTGGCGATGATCTGTTCGGTGGAACACTGACTGACGACCCGATACGGTCGCCCAGTTCATGGGTACGCTAACGCACAGACCCCCTGCAGCACTCGGCGCATCGTTACGCGCGTGCACGATCGATGTGTGCAGGCAACACTATGCCCCGGAACGTACTTCTCATTCTCGCGGAAACGACGGAGGGCAGCGCCGTCCGACGGGCGCTCATTAACTCGCGCGACGGTCCCTTCCACGTCGAATGGGTGAGTCGATGTGGCGACGCCTTAGAGCGGCTGGGCCGCGAAGGAGAGGAAGACTTCGCAGCCATCGTGGTCGATCTTTTCCTCCCCGATAGTCAGGGCATCGAGACCTTCGACAAGTTGTTCCGGGCATCGCCCCACATTCCCATCCTGGTCTGGAGCCGCTTGCGCGACGAGGATGCCGCAAGGGCTGCCCTTCACCGCGGAGCGCAGGATTATCTGTTGGCAGAGCGCCTCGACGACTATTCGTTGTCAAAGGCGCTCACGAGCATGCTCGAACGCTCGAGCTTCGCCGAGGCGCTGTTCGTCGAAAAAGAGCGCGCTCAAGTCACGCTCAATTCGATCGGGGATGCGGTGATCAGCACCGATGTCGCAGGTCACATTACCTATCTCAATTCGGTTGCCGAAAGCATGACAGGTTGGTCGTCGCAGGAAGCCTGCGGGCAGCCCCTCCAGAACGTGTTGAGAATGATCGATGCCGATAGCCGCGAGCCCGCCATGAATCCCCTGGCGATGGCGATTCTGCACAATAAAGCAGTCGGCCTGAGTGCGAACTGTGTTCTGGTCCGGCGCGACGGGTACGAATCAGCTATTGAAGACACGGCCGCCCCAATTCATGACCGGCGCGGACACGTAACCGGCGCGGTGATCGTTTTTCACGACGTGAGTGTGGCGCGGGCGATGTCGCTCAGGATGTCCTATTTAGCCCAACACGACTTCCTTACTGAGTTGCCGAATCGCATGTTGTTGAACGACCGGTTGACGCAGGCGATCGCATCCGCGCACCGGCACGGCGCATCCCTGGCATTGCTGTTCGTGGATGTAGATCACTTCAAGCGCATCAACGACACCCTGGGTCATACAATCGGCGATCAGCTTCTGAAGTCGGTCGCACGACGCCTGGTCGCGTGCGTGCGCAACACGGACACCGTCAGTCGTCAAGGTGGGGATGAATTCCTGGTTCTTCTTTCGGAGGTGAGCCGCGCGCACGATGCGGCCGTGAGTGCGGACAAGATTCTCGCGGCCCTGAGCGTACCCCATCGCATCGAGCATCAGGATGTGCACATTACGGTGAGCGTGGGCACCGGCGTGTACCCGCGGGATGGTACGGATGCCGAGACACTCATGAAGAATGCGGACACGGCGCTGTTCCACGCCAAGGGCCAAGGGCGCAACAACCATCAGTTCTTCAAGACTGACATGAAGGTGGGCAAGCGGACTGTCTGAAGCAGACGGCGCACCGACCCAATCGGCAGTTATCAGAGCGCGCTTCCATGGCGTTGTACGACGATGAGAACGGCCATCGCTTCCTTGCTCGCGGTTGAAGTGGATTGGGCGGCGACGCTGGTGGCACTTGCAAAAGTCTCGCGCCCGCGCTGTGGGACCGACTCTCGGCGGTGAGGGCGTGGCTGGAATCGGCGGGGATGTTGAAAGATTAGCTCAGGCGAGAGGGGAAACCACGGTCAGCGGCCTGCTGCCTTTCAACCAAATCACGTTGTCAGGAGGGCGTCCCTCGTGCCAGACCAATCGAAGATCGCAGCGCCGACTACGAGAGTTGCGGCAGCGGAACTGCTTCCCCGACGGACCTGGCAACGGTCGCATTTGTGGCGGTATCGTTCAGATCCATTTCTTGCGCAGCAGCCACACCTTAACGATCTGCGTAAGGCCCAGGTAGGCCAGTAGCGTCAGCAGCAGGATTGGCCAGTACAGGCGCGGTAAGTGCGTGAAGCCCAGTGCGGCGGCGACTGGGGAATACGGCAGCCACATGCCGATGGCCATGATCGATAGGGTCGTCAGCGTCAGCCGCCAACTCGCTCTGCTCTGGAGGAAGGGGATCTTGTTCGTGCGAATGACGTGGATGACGAGCGTCTGGGTCATCAACGACTCAACGAACCAGCCAGTCTGGAACACAGGGGCGTGGGCTGGATCCCAACAGTTGAATACCCACAGCAAGACGAAGAACGTCGTATAGTCGAAAATGGAGCTGATCGGGCCGACAAACAGAATGAAGCGCGTGATTTCCCTGATGTTCCACGGCCGCGGTCGCGTGACTTGCTCATCGTCCACGGCGTCAACGGGAATCGGCACCTGCGAGAAATCGTACAACAGGTTGTTGGTCAGAACCTGAATCGGTGCCATTGGCAGGAAGGGAAGAAAGGCACTCGCTCCGAGGACGCTGAACATGTTCCCGAAGTTGGAGCTCGCTCCCATCCGAATATATTTCAGAATGTTCGCGAAAACCTTGCGGCCTTCAATGACTCCCTGTGCCAATACCATGAGGTCCTTCTCAAGCAGGATCAGATCGGCCGATTCCTTGGCGATGTCGGTGGCGGTGTCCACCGAGATGCCGACGTCCGCCGCTCGCAAAGCCGGCGCGTCGTTGATTCCGTCACCCATGAATCCTACGACGTGCCCGTTGCCGCGGAGTGCGCGGATTACCCGCTCTTTGTGCGCAGGGGACAGGCGGGCGAACAGCGCCGCCTCTTCGGCTGCCGCGGCCAGCTCGCCATCGGTCATTTTTTCGACGTCGCCTCCCAGCAGCATGGGGTCGGCTGACAGGCCAACGTCCTTACAGACCTTGCGGCTGATGAGATGATTGTCACCCGTGAGGATCTTTACAGACACGCCGTGCTTGTGCAGGGCCGCCAGGGCGCGGGTTGCGCTGTCCTTGGGCGGGTCCAGGAATGCAACGTAACCTCTGAGTATGAGGTCGCGCTCGTCATCCTTTGCACATATTTGCTTCCCGGTTAGATCTTTCATCGCCACTGCCAGCACACGGAAACCGTCGTTGCTGAGGCTGTCGTACTCTTGCTTCAGCCCGATGACCCGATCTGCGTCCATCGCGGTCAATTTGCCATCGAGTTCAGATTGAGAGCACCGGAGGAAGATCTCTTCCGGAGCCCCCTTTGTGAGGAGGACCGCTTGGCCTTGGGGATCCTGTACCAGGACCGACATCATGCGTCGGGTGAAGTCGAACGGCAGCTCATCGAGCTTTTTATACTTTTCGATGGTTGCCTTCGCATGGAAGTCAGAGCTGTCCAGAATCGCCCGGTCGAGCAGGTTCTTCAGACCTGTCTGAAAGTAGCTGATCAGATAGCCGTCCAGGAGCACCGTGTCGGATTCTCGCCCGGCGACGTCGCAATGCCGCATCAGAACGACGCGGTCCTCAGTGAGCGTACCCGTCTTGTCCGTGCACAGCACGTCCATGGCTCCGAAGTTCTGAATCGAGTTGAGCCGCTTAACGATCACTCGCTTGCGACTCATGGCGAGCGCACCTTTGGACAGACAGACGGACACGATCATGGGCAACATCTCGGGAGTGAGACCGACAGCCACGGCCAGGGAAAAGAAGAAAGCTCCCTTCCAATCGTGTTTGGTGAAACCGTTGATGAGGAAAACCAGCGGCACCATTACGGCCATGAACCGCATCATCAGCCAGGTGAAGCGGTTGAGACCCGCATCGAAGCTCGTCTGCGACCGGTCGCCGGAGATCGAGCGGGCCATGCTGCCTAAGTAGGTGCGTGCGCCCGTCGTGACGACGACCGCCGTAGCCGTGCCGCTCTGCACGCTCGTGCCCATGAAGCAGGTGTTCTTGAGGTCAGTCGGTGAGCTCTCCATTTCAGTCTGGGGCTCATGGAACTTCTCCACCGGGAGCGACTCGCCGGTGAGAGTGCCTTGGCTGACGAAGAGGTCTTTCAAAGACAGCAGCCGCACGTCGCCCGGGATCATGTCGCCGGCGGCGAGCTTGATCAGGTCGCCGGGTACCAGGTCTCGCAGGGGTATCTCCCGGGCCGCACCGTCCCGCACAACCGTCGCGGTGACGTGGATCATGGCCTTGAGTTTCTCTGCGGCCGCATCGGCTCGGGCTTCTTGAAAGAAGCGCAGTCCCACACTCAGGGCGACCATGAGCGCCATCACCGAGCCGGCACGCGCGTCACCTGTCAGGAACGAGACGGCAGACAGGAACGTGAGCAGGATCACCAGCGGATTGCGGATGACTTTAAGAAGACGGGTTGGCCAGCCTTGCTTGCGCTCTTGTGCGATCTCATTCGGGCCGACCGCGCGCGCCCGTTGTTCAGCTCCGGCTTGCGACAGGCCGGCGAGGGAAGTAGCCAAGTCCCGGAGTACCGCCTCGCCGTCCTTGCGTGCTGCGTCCAGTACAACAGCTGAAACACGAATATTTCGGTTCTTCGTCTTCGGGGGAATCGGCGGCTCTTTCGGATGCGGTTGCAGCGGTGCGAGCCTGGCGCTCCCAGGTCCAGCATCGTCTATCGAAACCGCTGCCGTTCCATTCGCGTCGGCTAGTCTCATCGTTCCCCGGACCGCCTTACGGGCGCAAATCTCAAGTTACCTCCTTTCGGGCTCCGGCCTGCTGGCCTGGGCACGACGCTACGCGCTCACCTCCGGGCACCTGAGGTGTCCCACGGGTGCTCGGTGCACCGACAACTAGAAGTGATCGAGGGCAATTCGAGAGGCACAACTGAGCAGGAAGCGCCGCGCCGGCCCTGATTGTCCGTACGCTGACGCACGCAGTTCAGATCCGGCGGGTCAAATCGACGGGGTTGGGATTGCCCCATTTCCAATTGCGGATCTCCGGCATGTCCTGGCCGTAGCGGTCGATATATTGCTTGTGCTCGATCAGCTTGTACTGCAACTGCCGCTTCAGATAAGCGCCTTTGCTGCCCGTCTGTGGCACACGATCGATGACGTCCATGACGAGATGAAAACGATCCAGATCGTTGAGTACGGTCATGTCGAAAGCGGTCGTGATGGTGCCTTCCTCCTTGTAGCCGCGAACGTGGAGATTGGCGTGATTCGTACGGCGGTAGGTCAGCCGATGGATGAGCCAGGGGTAGGCATGGAAGGCGAAGATGATCGGCCTGTTCGTGGTGAACAGGGCGTCGAATTCCGAGCCGCTCAACCCGTGTGGATGCTCGGACTTCGGCTGCAGCTTCATGAGGTCCACGACATTGATCACCCGAATCTTGAGGTCGGGCAAGTGTTGCCTCAGGATGGAAACGGCGGCGAGTGTCTCAAGTGTGGGCACATCCCCGGCGCATCCCATCACCACGTCGGGCTCGAGGTCGTGTTCGTTACTGGCCCACTGCCAGACGCCGATACCCTTCGTGCAATGTTCAATGGCAGCATCCATCGCGAGCCACTGGGGAGCGGGGTGTTTGCCGGCAATGACCACATTGACATAGTGGCGGCTTCGCAGGCAGTGATCGATCGTGGACAGCAGGCAGTTGGCATCTGGAGGCAGATAGACACGGACGATTTCGGCCTTTTTGTTCACGACGTGATCGATGAACCCCGGATCCTGATGAGTAAAGCCGTTGTGATCCTGTCGCCAGACATGCGAGGCGAGCAGATAGTTCAGTGAGGCGATGTTGTGCCGCCAGGGGATGCTCGACGTGACTTTCAGCCACTTGGCGTGCTGGTTGAACATCGAATCGACGATGTGCACGAACGCCTCGTAACAATTAAAGAGCCCGTGCCGCCCGGTGAGCAGGTAGCCTTCGAGCCACCCTTCGCATTGATGCTCGCTAAGAACCTCCATCACGCGCCCGCTGGGGGCGAGAAATTCGTCATTCGCCTGCGTCTCGGCGACCCACTGCCGATGCGTCGCCTCAAAAATGGCTTCCAGGCCGTTGGAAAGCGTCTCATCGGGGCCGAAGACCCGGAAATTACGCTGCTGCGCGTTGAGCTTCACCACATCGCGCAGGAATCGCCCGAGCACGTGAGTATCTCCGGGACCGCTGACTCCCGCAGATGGGACGTTGAACGCGTATTCGCGAAAATCGGGCATGTTCAGGTCGCGCAATAAGGCTCCACCGTTGGCGTGCCGGTTCGCACCCATGCGCCGTTCGCCCACTGGGGCGAGCGCGGCCAGGTCGGAATTGAGGCGGCCTTGTGAGTCGAAGAGTTCCTCGGGCCGATAGCTCTTCAACCAACTCTCCAGCAGAGGCAGATGCTGAGGATTCTGGGGCGAGACCGACAGCGGCACCTGGTGGGCCCGGAAAGTCCCCTCGTTCTGCAGCCCATCGATGACCTTGGGTCCGGTCCAGCCCTTCGGCGAGTTGAGTACGATCATCGGCCACCGCGGCCGGGCAAGCTCGCCGTGCGCGCGTGCATCCTGTTGGATCTGCCTGATCTGTTCGATGGCGCTGTCGAGCGTCACCGCCATAGTCTCGTGCATGAGATGCGGCTCGTGCCCCTCGACGAACAAGGGGGTCCACCCGCAGCCGCGGAGGAACTGCTCCAACTCCTCGCGGGTGATCCGGGCGAGGAGAGTGGGGTTCGAAATCTTATAGCCGTTGAGATGCAGGATCGGCAGTACGGCACCGTCAGTGACCGGGTTCAGGAACTTGTTGGAATGCCACGCCGTTGCGAGCGGGCCCGTTTCCGCTTCGCCATCGCCGACCACGCAAGCGACGACCAGCTCCGGGTTGTCGAATACGGCACCGAACGAGTGGCTGAGCGAGTACCCGAGCTCCCCGCCCTCGTGGATCGAGCCCGGGCATTCCGGGGACGCATGGCTTGGAATCCCACCCGGAAACGAGAACTGCGTAAAAAGCTTCTTGAGCCCCGCCTCATCGCGGCTGATGTTTGGATAAACCTCGCTGTAAGTCCCTTCGAGGTACGTGTTGCTCACCACAGCCGGACCGCCGTGGCCGGGACCGGAGACATAGATCATGTCGAGGTCATACTTCTTGATGACCCGATTCAAGTGCACGTAGATAAAATTCTGGCCCGGAGTGGTGCCCCAATGCCCGAGCAGCATCGGTTTCACGTGCGCAAGCGTCAGCGGCTCTTTCAGGAGCGGATTGTCGTACAGATAAATCTGCCCGACAGACAGATAGTTGGCCGCCCGCCAGTACGCGTCCATCTTACGCAGCAGTTCGGGAGAGAGTGTATTTTCGCTCATGCCTGCACCTTCCAGATCCACTTCGACGCCCAATACTGGCGAGGTTGAACCGCCGTCTCTACGGAGCCGTACATAGTGGCCGTTGGAATATGAACGTGAGCGGTTGCCGAACTTGGTGGCGCGCTCATCTAAACGCCTTGATCATCGCCTCAAGCTGTACTCGAAGTGACTTGTCATGCGCCGTTATAGGCGGGATCTTGCGCTCGATGCCCAGCAACTCATAGACGGCCATCTGGGCGGCTCGTACCGAATACTCCACCGTAAAGACAACGTCGTCCGGTATTTCGACGAACTGGCTGATGAACGCGAAATTCCGCGAACCGCCGGGCACGGGCAGCGGTCGATCACTGCACCTGCGGGGCATGAACATGCTGGTGATATAGGGCATTCTGCACGGAATGCAGTTGGCCGATTCGACGGTCTCCAGATCGAATCGCAGGTGACCGCAGAGTTCCTGCAGAATTTCTGCACCATTGCAGTCGGCCATCGGTTTCGCAACGAAATTGCCGACCCGGTCCGGAAAGAGCGAATATCCCCAAAACACCTGCACATCGGTCGGCTGGTTGGGAAAGTGAGGTTGGTGAGCCAGGACAATGGACATCAGCCAATTCGAGTCCTTGAACGTCACCAGTCCACCGGTACCCGGCTCATTACCGCTGAACTGACTCAGATTGGCGAAAAATGCGGGGTTCTTCAGTGTGACGGTAAACGACTCCCAACAGGATTGCGCAATGCAGCTGTTGAAAGCCGCTGGATTGCCAAACTGTGGTCGCCCTTGCGCCAGCTTTTCCCAAAGAGTCCAACCGCCGCTGTCTGCCTTGGTTAGCCTCTGGGGTGCGCTCGTCATCGAACCCAGGCTTGAGGCGTCCGTCATGGAGCCGTTTTGTACAAAGACCAGGTCGCCGTCATTCACGGCAACCACTGCGTTTTTGTCCTGCCGCAGACTATGAATGCCGGTCACGACGAAGGTGCCGTCCTCGGTCTTGTGATCGAGGTCCGTGACCTTGCAATCCGCGATCGCACGGACACCTTGGGCCTCGAGCCAGCTCTGCAAGGGTAGAACCAGCGAGTCGTACTCGTTGTAGATGGTTCGCTTGACACCCGCAAGCGTTTCAATGCGGGAAAACTCGAGCATGAAGCGATGCAGGTAGCGCTTGAATTCAACAGCGCTGTGCCAGGGCTGGAAGGCAAATGTGGTGGCCCACATGTACCAGAATTCAGTCTCGTAGAAGCTGGGCGACAGCCAGTCGGTGATGCGGCTTGCGCCCAACGCATCTTCGTCGGCAGTGCTGAGTTTCAGCAATTCGATACGGTCCTGCATGGAAAAACCCATCGAAGTCACCGGGACCTTCGCGCGACGGCTATCGACGAGCCTGGCCATCGAATGCGCCTGGTGCTTCTCATTGAACTCCACGGTCTCCTCGAATACCGTCCTGCCATGAGTGTTCAGGGAGGGGATGGATTTGTAGAGATCCCACGTGCATTCGTAGTTGTCAGTTGTCAACATGCGTCCGCCGCGTAGTGAGTACCCTCCAGTAGGGTCTCCGGCGCCGTCGAGACTTCCGCCCAGGGTGGCGGCCGCTTCGAAGATCGTAATATTGTCACCGGACATGCCGCCATCGCGGATCAGGAAGGCGGCGGCGGCCAAAGATCCGATACCGCCACCCACCAGATAGGCCTTTGATTTCGTGCTCATGTCGCCTCGTTCATCAAAAAAGGTTTGTCCACGTCCACCATGCAACCTGACTTGACACCCCCATCCGATCCAGGGCGGGCTATCTACGGATTTCAGGCGCGAAGGTATAAAGCGCGTGGACTGTAGTCTGTGCGGTGGAGAACGCAGCCGGCACCGAAGCTGTCCGGGTAGAAGGCGCTCAAACGTGCGTCATGCGCAGAAGCGTTCCCCGCATCGGCGCTGCTTGCGATTTGAGAGGGTAGGGACTCGGAGGGTGGCAGTGCTACTCGGCAGGTTTGAACCATTCAACTTGAAACGACCACATCGCTCGAATTTGCCTCGCCGGTTGGATGAGGCCTGTCGCCCGCAGAACCTACAAGCAAGCTTCACTATGTACGCCAGCGAACAGCCGCAGAGCGCGATTCGGGGTATTCCTGTGCTGTCAGGGTAGTACTGGGACAGCGGATCGGAGTTCGACCGTGCAGCGAAATTCCGCAAATCGGTTCACGAGCAGGATACTGCTGAGCGTCGCATCAGTGGCCGCCAACACAGCGGCCTACGCCGGCAACATCGTCGGAATGGCACCCACGTCCCGCAGTCCGCAAATCATGCTCTACGTGAGCCAAACGCTCTGGTCCCCCGGCTCGTCGTTTCGCGTGTACGGTTTGCGCATTGAAGAGGTTCGGGCCCAACCAACCTCGCGGCAGTCAGGCGCGGCAGGCTCCTTTCGACGCAGCGAGCTGTTTGATCTGCAAATCGTTCCTCATTCGGACATTCGTATGGAATTCGGCAGGCGTCTAATCTGGGATTTCACGCACGCGGCTTTTGGACCGCAATCCAGTTCGTCAAGCCTGGCGATCCGGCTGACGATCCACAGCATCAGGTCCCCGGACCCGGCGCGTCTGCAATTCTGGGATCTCCGGACACCCGGCCACAGTTTGATGGCAGGAGGCCTTGTCCCAGATCCGCAGGCTAGCGGCGTAAGCGTTACGGTCGCCACTGCCGTCGTTACTTTACAGTTAAAACCGAGTGTCGGTAGTTCGGGCACGACCGTAAATGGCCTAGCGAGTTTCTTGCCGCTGAGCGGCGTATGTGGTCTTTGGACCTGCCCCGCCTCCTTGGACAGTTTTCATTCGGCACCATTTGTTCATTGACGGGCGGCAAAGGCTCCTGAGGCCCTCCGGCGACGAGAGGAAGCATTATTTCTGGGTGCCAACACCCGCCGCCGCCGGGAACAGTTTTGAGCCTGACTGTGCATCCCCCGCTCTTTTCCAGCGCGTAAAGTAGCCCCACACCATGGCGCTGGCCAGCGGCAGGGCGCCCGCGAATAGGAACACGAGATCGCCTGGCATTCGCAACCATTCCAGTGTGCGTGCGAGAGGCGTGGCCGTGTAGGCCAAGCTCCGGGCGTGCCAGTAGCCATTATCGATCACATCGCGCACCTGCATGATCCCGCCCGGAAACAGGCTTAAGACCACCATCATGGCAAGGCCGATGTTCAGGCCCCAGAAGGCGACCCGAATCAGGCGCGAGAGCCTTGACCAAACCTCATCCGAAACCGTCTCGCGCAGCACGAACGTCATCAATCCGGCGCCCAGCATGCCGAATACGCCCATCATCGCGGCGTGGCCATGATTGGGCGTGAGAATCGTGCCGACTTCGTAGTAGCTGACGATCGGCGTGTTGATCAGGAAGCCGAACACTCCCGCCCCCAAAAAGTTCCAGAAACCCACCGCCATCAGGAAATAGAACGTCCAGCGGTGTCGATCGACTATCGCTTCCCGCCCGCGTGTAACCCTCACAAAGTCCCAGGCATCGAGCGTGATCAGCGTGAGGGGTACGACCTCGAGCGCAGAGAATACGGCGGACATCGCCATATTCAACTCGGTCTGCCCAGTCCAGTACCAATGATGGCCCGTGCCAATGAGCCCGCCGCCGAAATAAAGGATTGCGTCGAGATAAATGGTTCGAAGCGCAGTGAGCCGCTGGACGAGGCCCATCTCGTAGAAGATGACGGCCACGATGACCGTGACGAAGAATTCAAAGAAGCCCTCCACCCACAGATGGATGATCCAGAACCGCCACGCATCGACGATGGTGTAGTTGGTTTGTGAACCGTAGAACAGCGCCGGCAAATAGAAGAGCGGGATGGCGAAAGCTGCGATCAGAAAGAAGTTTGCGAAGCCGCGCCGCTCCGGGTCGCGGCGCGCAGGCGCGACCGCACGCCAGACCAGGAAGAACCAGAACAACAGGCCGATGGCGAGTAGAATCTGCCAGAAACGCCCTATCTCCAGATATTCCCAGCCCTGATTTCCGAACCAGAACCAAGTGCGCGGCAGCCACTGTAGCATGCCGGCCCATTCACCCAACATGCTACCCGCGATTACGAGCGCGATCGCGCCGAAGAGCAGATGGATGCCCAGCCGCTGGCCGCGCGGGCTCGTGCGGCCTAACAACTCCCCCACGAACAGGGCGCCGGCAACATACGAAGTGGCGATCCAGAAGATAGCTGACTGCAAATGCCAGGTGCGCAACAAATTGCTCGGGAAGAATCGAGATAGATCCATACCGTAGAACGTGCCCGGATCGGCGCGGTAATGGGCGATGCCGGCACCGAATAGGGTCTGCGCCAACAGCAGGATCGCGGCCACGGCCATGTATTTGAGCGTCGCCTGTTGTGAGGTACTCAAGACCCATGGAGCGCGTTCCAGCGGCGCACCGCGCCAACCCAGATAATCGAACTTGCCGAACGCGAGCAGCACGAGGGCCGTACCGCCAAGCAGGAAGATGAGACTGACCGCGGTCCACAACAGCGCCCCGCCCGTCGGGCGATTGCCGGCAAGCGGGTCGTACGGGAAATTGTTCGTGTAAGAGTGATTCGTCCCCGGCCGAACGGCAGCGGACCCCCAAGCCGCCCAAGTGAAAAAGGCGGTGAGATCGTGCAGTTGTTGCGGCTCGGTGATGAGATCCGCCGGTAAGCCGCCGTTGCCTCGTGGATCGCGAAAGTAGTCTTGCCAGCGGCCGATCTCTGTTTGAAATGTCTGCGCGCCGGGAGCGAGAATAGTGAGCGTTCCGGTGTGCGGATCGTAACGGTTGGTCTTGAGGAGATGAGCCACTTCGGCATCGACGGCGGCACGTTCATCATCTGACAATGATGAGTAATCCTTGGAGTGACGCGCCTGTGCGCGATTCTCCGCGAGAGCCAGCGCCCAGTCGTGCAACACGGTGGCGCCGAAATCAGGTCCCAGATAGCCTCCATGGCCCCACAACGTTCCGTTGTCCATCAGTCCGTACTTGAGGAACACCTCCTGTCCATGGCGAACGTCATCACCGGTGAAGACAACGCCACCAGACGCGTCGATGACGCGCGCCGGAATCGGCGGTGCGTTCTGGTACGCTTTGAAGGTTAGCAGGATCAGTACCGCGAAGCCGAGAATGAATGTCGAGATAACTGCATATCTCCAGCGTGGAGATAGTTGTTCGACATCGCTCATGTGTTCACTCCCACGAAAGCCACTTGTCGGAAATTTTGGCGTGCTATTTCAGCATGTCTCCCCTGCACCGGACCGTGCGGTATCGAACACAGGAAAAGGACGCGCGCGCTACCATTTATATGCAGGGTCATGACAAACAGGCACCTCGGGAATGCGCCACTTCACGCCGTGTGCGTCGCTGCTTCGAGCTGCATTACCTGGACGCGCTGGTAACAGGAACAGGCGGCGGCTTCGAGGGCTCGCTGATCGAGGATCGTGATGACACCGCGTGCGTAGCGAATCAGCTTTTGGCGTCGCAACGCGCTGGCAGCTGACGTCACACCAACCCGGCGCACGCCCAACATGTCCGCGAGAAATTCGTGCGTAAGGTGGAATTCGCTCGAAAGCATGCGGTCGCGAGTCATCAAGAGCCAACGTGCAAGCCGTTCCTCCACCACATGGAAGCGGTTGCACGCGGCTGTCTGGGTAACCTGGATCATCAACGCATCGGTAAAGCGGAACAGGGCTCGCTGCAGCGTTGGGCTGCGCTGGAACTCACGCAGAAAGCGCGTTGACTTCATCCGCATGGCCCTTCCGGTTCCTTGTACCAGGGCGCGAACGGACGAGTTGGTGCTGCCCATAGCCAAGCGAGACCCGACCATGCCTTCACGGCCGACCAACCCGACTTCAAGAGCTCGGTGGCCATCGACGACCGTCAGAAGGGATATCAGGCAGTCGCTCGGGAAATAGACGTGCCGTATCGGTTCGCCCGGTTCGTAGAGCACTTCGCCGTAGGTGAGCTGGACTGGCTCGAGGCCGCCGAGCAGCTGTTCATACTCTTTTGCGGGCAGGGTAGCGAGCAGGCGGTTTGTGGTACCGGCCTGCATTACCGCCGCGATTCGGCCCGCCTTTGTACGCCCGGAGATGCGCGATGCATCGACGCGCTTGCGCTCGCTGACATTCTCGCGTGTAACGACCGCGTGCACCGGGCCGTCGCGGGCAATACCAACGATATTCAGCGAGAAGGCACATCGTCCGCCCGGAGAGTAGCAAACATAGTCACAGCGAAACAGTTCGAGCCCACCGGCCAGCACTTGGTGAAGCCCTGTAGCGACCGCCTCGGCTTGCACGTGTTCACGTGCGCCTGCGTCCCGGCATGCCTCGAGAAAATTGGCACCCTCGCGGACACCGAGTCCAGCGCCAGCGTGCGCGACGACAAACGCTCGCCAAGCCCTGTTGGTGATGATGACCGCGCCGGTTGAATCGAGGACACAGACTTCGCCAGGCAATGCATCGAGGGCGTTGAGCACGAGGCGGCTCGTGCCCTGGAGCGCTGCTTGCGCCTCCGGCAGCAGAATGGCGTTGCCGCTCTCGGGATCCATGACGGCATCGATCTGGCCCCCTTCGAATGCCTGCAGCTCAGCAGCTCCTCTGACCAGTCGGCGGACCCAGTCCTTGAATGCGGCCTCTGCCTGGATGTCGGAAGGGCTCAATGCGGCTGGCTCGGGCCTCACTGCAGATCCCCCGCGGGCAATCCAAGCGCCGCCAGCAGGTTGTCCGTATCGCTGAGGTTGCCGATGACATTGGAGGTCGGCGCGGGCGACAGCTTGGAGAGGCTGGGGGTGACAAAGACACCGTCCGCTAACGCGCGTTGCGGATGCTCACAGACGTCCACGATCTCCAGCTTGTACCTGTCTTTCAAGTAGCGCCGGCAAATCGCTTCCAGATTGGCAATGGCTTTGACGGAGTTGGGCGCCTTACCCGCGACGTACAGGCGCATCACCACGACAGTGGTGACCGTCTCGCGCGCTGCAGGCGCCTTCGCTCGCTTACGAGCCATGTAGGGGCTCCTGGTCGCCGTTCGTGCGAGATTTTGTAGAAATGCGGGCAGCACGGCGTTTCCCGGGCGCCGGCGCCGTCGTGACCACAGTGTCCGCGCTGCGCATTGTGCGCACTGTGTGCTGCCATTCACCCGCGGATACCTGACGCCTCTCATCATCAAGGGTGCAACGCGCAAGCTCCGTCCGCTGCCTCTCGAGATCGAGTTGCAGGGCTGTAATTCGGGCTGCAATGTCCGCTTCGGCAAACTGCAGCTGACGGCGTTTGTGGCCGTATTCCGCTTGTTGGTGCAGCTTTCGGGCGCGCTCTTCCGCTTCCTTTTCCCAGCGCAGCGTCCCCATCAACACGTCGCCGCCCGAGGAGTAAACGTCCATCAGCTTCGGCCCCGTGGCGCTGAGCACGAGTTCTCGCACCTGGTTTGAGTGTTGGGTGCCGCGCGACTTGATGACGGTGAGTGCTCGATTGCGTTCGCCCCCACGGACCAGATACGACAGATGGATCCAGGTATCCGCAATCGTCGAGATCTGCAGCTCGGTGGCTTCAGCCTGCGGATCGTCGCCGTCTACAAGCGAGGTGATGAACGCGGTGATGTTGTTGTTCCGTGTGGATGATTCGGCTGCAGACGGCTCGCGCCAAGCTGAGCGCGTCGGTTCTGGAGATCGCCGACAGCGGATCGATCACCATGCAGCGCGGCTGATGCTCAAGAAGCAGCGCTGCGATTCTGATCAGGTGCTCCTCCGGGTTGACCGAGTCTGTCTGGCCGGAATACATGCGCAGCAGACCGGACTTCACGTGCCTCTCGAGGTGAATTCCAACCGAAGTGAGATTGCGCCGGATCCGTGCACCGCCTTCGTCAAAACTCACAAACAGCGTTCGCTCGCCGCGCCGACAGGCGGTCTCAGCGAACAATCCCGCCAGAGTCGTCTTGGAAGTGCCGGGCGCACCCGTGATCAGCGTGCTGCTGCCGCGGAACAACCCGCCGCCCAGCATCGAGTCGAGGCCCTTGAACCCCGATGATACTCTTTCGGTCGAAACCTCGTACCGGCTCTCGGTCGTTCCCGGCGCCGCCACTTCCAGGCCTCGCGGCCCGAAGCTCAGCGGGTATTCTCCAGGCGCGAAATCCGAGCCGCGATATTTCGCGATCTCGATGCGGCGTACGGGAATCCCCTGCTCCAGGCGCCGGTCGAAGCGGATCACACAATCGACCATGAACTGCATGAAGCTGTAATTCACGGCGCCGTACGTATCGCCATCGATCTTCGTCGTGATGATGGCGGTCAGGTCGTTGTGTGTTAGCCAGTCGCGCAGACGGTAGACTTCGCGCATGGCGGCGCCGGGGTCCCGCAGCAGTACCAGCAGCACGTCGATCCCGTCGAACACGATCCAGCCTGCACCCAACTCCCGTTTCTTCGCCTCCAGAATGGCCAGCATGCCGCTCAATTCGAAGTCGCCGGACTGTACGACCGTCGGTGAGAGTCGGGCATCCAGGAAAAACAGTGATGACTTGGCCAGAGCAGGCAGGCGCCACCCGAAGGTGGCTGCATTCGCGAAGATCTCGTCCGTGCCTTCCTCGAATGCGACAAAGATGCCGGGCTGCTTGCGACCCTGCGCCGCGTTGACGAGGGCTTGCAGTGCGAAGACGGTCTTGCCGGTGCCCGGACCGCCCATCACCATGCTCGTCCGGTTCCGCGGCAGTCCGCCGCGGCTGAGATCGTCAAACCCCAGGATGCCCGTCGGGGCCTTGTATAAAAATCGCGAGGTCTTACGTTTTCTGGCAGTCACGCCTGCTCCTTGTTCGACGCGCTACAGGGTGCGCCGCATTCGGCGTTTCCTCCGTACGGTAGCGCGCATAGAACTCGCGTTGGTTGACGAGGCCCAAGGTGATACGGCCGCTGGGTGCGCTACCGAACAGAGTCCGGTCCAGCGTCGGCGCAACTTACGAGTCACGGGAGTACGTGCGCACTTCAGGGGGAGGTGCCACTAGTCAGGAATTAATTGACGGCTGCAAGTCTCTGAGTGGAGGGTCTATGCGCGATATCGCAGAGTGGATACGCGGGACGCTCGAGAGCAGACGCGAAGCGAACAGGCAACCGCCGGGACGGGGTGTTCTCGGGGCTACGCTCCATAACGTCAATGCAGAGCGAGCGAAGCACAGCTCGTTGGTCGTTACGCGCGGCACCGAACGGGGGCGGATAGATGAACTCGCCGCTGCCGACCGTCGCAAGGATGAGTTTCTGGCGGTCCTCGGCCACGAGCTGCGTAACCCGCTCACATCCATCAACAATGGGATCCACCTTCTGAGGCTTCAGACGCAGGACACTCCCGCGCGACAGAAGACACAAGCGATGATCGAACGGCAGGTCCACCGAATGACGCAACTTGTCGACGACCTTCTGGACGTATCAAGGGTCACCTACGGGCGCCTACGTCTGCAGCGCGTGCGGATCGATCTCCGCGACATAGTGAGCAACGCAATAGAAACGTTGGAATCAAACATCGACGAGCGTCGCCACCGGCTGACCGCTGCGTTTCCAGACGCGCCGGTGTGGCTGCAAGCTGACCCCTGCCGTCTCGAGCAGGTGTTCGTAAATCTACTCGCCAACGCGTCGCGATACACGGACCCGGGCGGAAAGTTGGCGATAGAGATGCATACGCGAGACGATCAAGCCGTCGTTCGCGTACGAGACTCCGGAATCGGTATCGCGCCCGAAGTCCTGCCGCACATATTCGATCTGTTCAGGCAGGCGGATGGAGCCGCACTGCGCTCCCAATCGGGGCTCGGCGTCGGACTTGCGCTGGTTCGCACCCTCGTCGAATCGCACGGGGGAAGCGTGATCGGGGCGAGCGCCGGACTGGGACAGGGAAGCGAGTTTACCGTTTTCCTCCCCAGGGATCCGTTTGAAACCCTCAAAGCAGAGGATCAGACGGCGCGTATCCGTATTCTCGCTCGCTCGATAGAAGAGCCTTTGCGGAATATCGTTGAGAATGCTGGCCGGATGTAGCGCGACTTGCGTTGCAGAATGCCGCATCCGTCGAATGAAGAAGACAGGTTCATCATACGTCGAACGGCATTTGCGCCGTCGTACACCATCGGGAGCTCAACTGCGCGGTTGATCCCGATAATCGAGATAACAGGCTCGTCACCGTGATCGTCCATCCTGACAATTCGTCACGAGCAGCCTTGTTGCATGCGCAGTCTCCGTGACGCGCCGCATCTGTGCTGCCAGCTCCCAAAGTAACCTCCTCGCGATGGCACTCGGATTGATTGCCGGGACGTCTGCACAATAGTTGGTAGCTAAGATTTTGCGACCCTCGGCGTCCCGCTTCCAACTTATTGAATTTTATGATTTTTATGGTGGCCAGGGGCGGAATCGAACCACCGACACGCGGATTTTCAGTCCGCTGCTCTACCAACTGAGCTACCTGGCCGCCGGAGGGGGGGCGCGTATTAGACCGGCCACCAGACCCGCCGTCAAGCAATCACCCCACCCTAAGCTCTTGATTCTCGGCCCCCGCTACCCGCCTGCCTCCTTT
>Ga0070667_100001546_pt1 | contig 20614 bp, 32 predicted proteins | sample KBSS33metaG_FD_64659 | JGI IMG/M metagenome (GOLD analysis project Ga0070667, IMG submission 64659) | Switchgrass rhizosphere microbial communities from Kellogg Biological Station, Michigan, USA - KBS S3-3 metaG | ecosystem: Host-associated > Plants > Roots > Rhizosphere > Soil ... | reverse complement strand
TGAGTAAAAACTTTTCCGCGTGGGCTCATGAACAAGACCGGTCCTTGATTGAGTTTTTTTACTGCTGCAACGCAATCAACGATTGGCTGTGCCATCATGACCATGCCGGGTCCGCCGCCGAACGGCGGCGCGTCAACCTTGTGGTGACGTTCGTCGCTGTAGGTTCTAATGTCATGAACATGTATTTCTATTTTCTGTGATTGTATGGCACGTTTAATAATGCTTTCCTGAAGGTAGGAATCAAAGATGTGCGGGAAGATCGTGAGGATGTCGAAACGCATGCTGAGGTAAGTCTAAATTAACTGATTGCATTGTATCATAGTTGGCAGCTGCGCCCGCACTGCAGAAGAACGTTTCGCGTTTCGCTTCGTCGAACATGTTCGACTGCGCGAATGTCTCGGCATCATGATGCCTCGCCAGCTGCACTCAGCAGATGTCTTCCGCAGTGCGGGCGCAGCTGCCAACAAAGGAAAAATTGGATTCAGTAATTTGTGACAAGGTTGAGAGAATGTGGTATAATTATATCTTAGTATTATGTGAGAATTATGACGGGTTCGATTCAATCATTATCGATTAATCAGGTGGGGGATCCTGCGGATAATCCAAAACTTGAGGGGGCGACGGAGCTTTTATTTGGGTTTTCTGTTGTGCTTGAGGCCAAGGAGTTTGAATCAGGCCGCAAGATGGACATTCTTGATGAGAACGGGACTTTTGTGGCGGCTCTCCAAAAAAACGTCAAAGGGAATACTCCGGAAGAGGAACATTCTTATTCTTTGATCATGATGGATGGTTCCAAGGTATTGGTGCCTGTTCCATATGTGTTTCCTTCGGCTGCTGGTTTTACTGTAAATATTGATGAAAAAGCAAATGTGGAGATTGTTCTTCCTTTTGAAAAACAGAAGTTTTATTACAAAGTTTCGGAACCTGATGTTTCTACGGCTCAGAATGCTTCTCCAAAAATTCTTGAGCAGCACGAACTTACTTCAGAATGGCAAGAGTTTGCTTTGGCGGATGATCAGTGTTTGGGTTTTTATAATAAGCAAAATGAGATCTGGGCAAGGGTTTATAAGGTTCCGCATAAAAATGAATATATTTTACGTGAAGCTTCGGGTGAGTTTAGTTCAAGATTGGCCGAAGGTGTGCTTTATGAAAATTCTGGAAATGTGCAAAAGAGCACAGTGGATTATGGTGTGAAAGATGGGAAATTCTTGGTGAAAGGTAATTTTGAATGTGATTTAAAAGTTGAACAGGGCCCTGCCTATCAAAAAATATCCGCTGGTGAAGATGCTGTGATTATTGGGACATTTAATGGTGGTCAAAAAATTGGGGTTGCGAGTTTTAGGGAACTTGGAAAAGTGAAGGATGGTATGCCTTTTGCGAATGAAGATAATGCTGGTTTTAATGCTGATACTATGGTTGTGGGTGATGGTTTGGGATCACACTACCATGGGGCTTTGGCTTCTGACTTTACGGTGGAATGTATTTTAAAACGAAAAGGTGATTTTAAAAAAATTCTTGATAGTGCTCATGAAGATTTGGTTACTTTCGTTGGTGATTATGTTCAATTGGTTGAAGAGCATACATATGAAGTTGAGAACGGACTTGCTGTTGATGATCCTTATAAATTAAAAAAGATCAGCGTTCCTGATAATGTTATGGCTGCAGCACGCATTGAGGGATATAAACTTAAAGTTGCGATTGTTGGTGATGCAAAAGTGTATGTTATTCGTGAAGATGAGATTGTTTATGAATCTCCGGAACAAACATGGGTTCAGTCTCAACTTGATTTGGGTTTAATGACTCCACATCAAGCTTTGGCATCGGAGCATCGTAATGTGGTGACCTCAACCATGGCCAACTATTATGAACCGGTTTTTCAAGAGTTTGATCTTCAACCAAGGGATAGGGTTCTTGTGATGAGTGATGGGGGAATCATGCCACCAGAAACTTTGGTTGATTGCGTGCAACATCAAACAGTTGAAAATGGTTTACACAATTTGATGACGACTAAAACCGAGGAAAACAATATTCCAGGCGCATATTTTTCACCCTCGGATAAAAACGGCGATCCAGTACGGATTGTTTCTTGGGACAACACAACCTTCGTACTGACCATCATGGATTGATACCTTTGTTCCTAAATCTGCTACAAAAAAACCTCGCTTTTGAAGGCGAGGTTTTTGAATTTCGTAGTGAGTTGTTGCGGTCTGGTCCAGCGGGTGATTAACGTTTGCTGAACTGTGGAGCGCGACGAGCACGTTTGAGACCTGGTTTCTTTCTTTCCTTAACGCGGGCATCACGTGTGAGGAAGCCGGCTTTTTTGAGTGTAGAACGGAAAGTGTCGTTGTATTCAAGAAGTGCGCGGGAAATTCCATGACGGATAGCATCGTTTTGAGCACTTGTACCACCACCATCAACTTTTACAGAGATATCAAAAGATTTGAGTACGCCTGTGAGTTTGAGTGGAGATTTGATGATCATTGATCCTGTGATTGTTTTTACATACTCTTCAATCGGTTTTTCATTCACAGTGATTGCTCCTTTGCCGTTTGGATAAAGGCGAACACGTGCTACAGCTGTTTTGCGTTTGCCAAGGCCGTAGTAGTATTCCTGGAGTTTTGTGGATTTTGCTTTAGTTGCTTCTGTCATAAGTTTTTAAAGTTTAGAGTTCGATGATTATAAGTCGAGAGGTTTTGGTTCTTGAGCAGTTTGTTTGTGTTCTGCACCGCCGTAAACCTTGAGTTTGCGCAAAATATCTTTCTTCAATTTGTTCTGAGGAATCATTCCAGCAACTGCTTTCATGATAATTTCTTCAGGTTTCTTTTCTAATAAACGTTTAGGAGTTGTTGTACGAAGACCATTTCCGTAACGTGTGTGGTGATGATATTCTTTGTCTTCAATTTTGTTACCAGTAAATGTGATTTCTTTTGCATTTACGATAACAACGAAGTCACCACAATCTAAATGTGGAGAATAGATTGTCTTGTTTTTACCGCGGAGAATATCTGCGATTTTTGTGGCAATGCGTCCTACAGTTTTGCCTTTTGCATCAACGAGAAACCATTCGCGTTTGATGTCTGCTTGTTTTGGGGCGTAAGTCTTGTTCATAAATTATTTAAGGTTGAGTTGCGTAGATTAAACGAGTTCAATTTGAACGATAGGAGCGTTGTCTCCTGGACGGAATTTGATCGCAGTGATGCGAGTATATCCGCTTGTTCGTTCAGCATAACGCTTGATAAGTTCTTCCATCACTTTGCGGGATGCGAGTTCACTGTGGAGTGTAGCATTGAGAGAACGGATCGCGAGCATTTTGCTTTTTTTCTTTGCTCCGTTGATAAGTTCATCAATGAGTGGTTGCACAGCTTTTGCTTTAGCACGAGTTGTCTGGATTTTTTCATGAATCATGATTGATGTGGCCAAGTTGCCAAGCATCAAACGTCGCGCGTCGCGCACAAGTCCCATGGTTCGTTTTCTTTTCTGATGTCTCATTTGAATTTCTGATTACGAATTACTAATATGTATGAATGTGAATTATTCTTCTGAAAGAGTTAAGTCTTTCGTCTTCAATGCATTTTTTACTTCTGTGAGTGCCTTTTTACCAAAGCCACGGAGATTCGTCAACTTACTTTCTGTGCATTTTGACAATTGTTCGATTGAACCAATGCCTCCATTGATAAGTGCGTTGAGTGTACGAGGAGAAAAACCGAGGATTTCAATTGGAGTGTAGCTTTCTTGAACAGGCTTGTTCTTTTCTTCTGCTTGTTCTTTTTCAACAATCTTTTTGAAGTCTGACATATAGTCTGCTTCGACCATTGCATTTTCTTGATTGAAGAGATTGTAGTAAGACTGGAGAATGTTTGAAGCAAATTTTACTGCATCTTCAGGAGTGATTGAACCATTTGTCATAACTTCCAAAGTGAGTTTATCAAGGTTTGTCATTTGGCCTACACGAGTAGCTTCAACATCGTAGCGGGCTTTGATAACTGGGCTGAATACACCATCCAAAATCATCAAAGATGGATCAGAACCATCTTCTTTTTGGCGGTTGTGAGCTGGTACGTAACCAACACCTTTTTCAATACGGAATTCCATATTGAGTTTAGCGCCTTTTTCGAGAGTAGTGATGTACATATCTTTGTTCAAGATTTCAACATCGCTTGGGCACTTAATATCTTTTGCATATACTGGACCTTCTTTTGTAGCGTTCAATGTCAACATTGTCGGTTCCTTGCTGATCTTTTTGATGTGAAGGCCTTTGAGATTCAATGTGATATCCAAAACACTGTCTTTTACTCCTTTTACTGTGGAGTATTCGTGGCTTACGCCGTCAATTTTGATTCCAGTCACGCTTGCACCAGGCAAAGAAGAAAGGAGGACGCGGCGAAAAGCATTACCAACTGTCATGCCGTATCCAGGAGGAAGTGGGCTTACAGTGAAAATGGCATGATTATCGCTGACTTTTTCAGTTTTAATCTTTGGAATGCCGATTTCTTCTTGAATGTAATGCATCAGGTAGAGGTTTAAAGGATTACGTAACCTTTGAAGTTCGTCCCAAAAGGGGACAGAAGAAAAATCGCTAAAGCGATATTATGCTTTTGAATAATACTCAATCACGAGGCTCGCTTGTACACCTTGTTCAAGTTCTGGAGCTTCGATTTCGCGGGTCATTTCACCGCTAAGAGTCTTGTTGTCAACTTTCAACCATTTTGCTGGAGCAAATCTTTGCTTTTCAAGTTCAGAGAAAAGTTTAGATTTTTTGATGCGTCCGATGGCTTCAAATTTGTCACCAATTTCCACATGGAAAGAAGGAACGTTGACTTTGCGACCATTCACATTGAAAAGTCCATGGCTCACCATTTGACGAGCTTGTGGACGGCTTTTTGCCATTCCTGCCTTAAAGATTACGTTATCAAGGCGTTTTTCTAAAAGTTTCAAAAGAGCATTACCAGTGATTTCTTTCATGGTAGAAGCTTTTTTGAAGTAATTGAAAAGTTGACGTTCAGTAATACCGAACATGATCTTCAAACGTTGTTTTTCACGTAATTGGCGAGCGTATTCAGACTTCTTGGAAAAGCTTCCTTTAGGGCCATGCATACCAGGCTTATAGTTTTTCTTGATTTTGTTGGCGTCGAATTTTTCGTTACCAAAGAGATTGATTCCTTCTCTTCTTACTAAACGCATTTTTGGGCCAGTGTATCGCATGTCTTTAAAGTATAGAGTAGATAGTATAAGGTATACGGCGGTAAATCCGACCGTATGAGGTTATTAAACGCGGCGAGTTCTTCGCTTACGAACGCCATTGTGGGCGATCGCAGTGATGTCTGTGAGAGATTCAATATTGAGTCCAGCGATGTTAAGTCCGCGGATTGATTGTTCACGGCCTGAACCAACGCCTTTTACAATAACATGAACTTTCTCCAAACCATAAACTTTTGCTTTGTTAGCAGCATTTTCTGAAGAAACCTGAGCGGCATATGGAGTTGCTTTTTTAGCTCCCTTAAAACCGTTTGATCCAGCGCTGCTCCATGCGAGCACTTCGCCGTTCATATCAGTAATACTTACGATAGTATTGTTGTAAGTAGCTTGGATATATACTTTGCCTTCCAAAACTGTACGACGCTTAGCTTTACCTTTCTTTGCTTTTACAGGTTTGCCAGCTGGTTCAGTTTTTTCAGCCTTCGGAGCCTTTGCTTCAGTTTTTGGAGCAGGAGCTTTTTCAGCTGATGCAGCATCCTTTTTGGTCGTTTCTTCTGCCATGGTTATAAATAAGTTATTTATTATTTAGCGACAACTTTCTTGTTAGCAACTGTCTTTCTCTTACCTTTTCTTGTACGAGCGTTGGTCTTTGTATTCTGACCACGAACCGGCAAACCTTTACGGTGACGGAAACCACGGTAAGAACCAATTTCCTGAAGACGTTTGATATCCATTTGAGTCTTACGACGAAGATCACCTTCAGTAGAGACTTTTGAAATCTTTTCACGAAGGATGTTCAATTGATCGTCTGTAAGATCACTCACACGAGTGTCTGGGTTGATACTTGATTCCTTAAGAATTTTATTGCTGAGACTTCGTCCAATGCCGTAAACAGCAGTGAGTCCAATTTCAACACGTTTTTCTTTTGGGAGAGTAATACCTGCAATGCGGGCAACCGTTGCCATAGTTCAGAAAGTTAAGTTTAAAATTAGCCTTGTCTTTGCTTGTGCTTTTTAATCGGACAGATAACACGTACTACGCCTTCACGACGGATTACCTTACATTTGATACAGATTTTTTTTACAGATGAGCGTACTTTCATGGTTAGTTTTGAGTTGAGTCAGTAGGTTTAACTGGAGTAGATTCAGGAGTTGATGGAGCTGCTTCGGAACTTGGTTGAGCGTTTTCAGTTGGCGGTACTGGACTTGGAGTTTGAGCCGCTGCCTGATTTTGTGCATTTTGTGAGTTGCTGAGGCTGGTTGGATTATCTCGATGACGGAAGACAATTCTTCCCTTTGTAAGATCGTACGGAGTTAATTCAATCGTTACTTTGTCTCCAGGGAGGATGCGGATATAATTTATTCTCATTCTGCCGGAGATGTGTGCCAGTACTACGTGATCGGGATAATTCTCATCGAGTAATTTCACCCGGAACATAGCATTTGGAAGTGCTTCCATAACTACTCCCAAAATTTCAATGACCTCTTTCGCCATACGGTGGTTTTAAAAGTGAGGTTTTATGCCTTGTTTTTCTACTTTATTAGCTGTCTTTTTTACAAAAGAGCGTTAGGATTCTACATGACGGATTTAATCAATGCAAGACTTTTTTTATGTTTAAATTACTAGGGTTCATTCGGTCGTTTCGTAAGGATTTCACAGCCCTTTGGAGTGATTGCGATCGTATGTTCAACTTGAACTGCGGTTGACCCGTCAACTGTCACAATTGTCCAACCGTCTTTTAAAGTTTTTACTTCGCTGCTGCCCATGCAGAAAATTGGTTCAATCGCGATCGTCATGCCAACTTGAAGAATTGGACCCGGATCTTGATCACGATAATTTGGAACTTGTGGATCTTCATGCATTTTTAATCCAATGCCGTGACCGATTAAATCTTGAACAACACTGTATCCGTTTTTTTCAACAATATCCTGAATTACTCCACTGATGACACGAACTCTGATTCCGGGTTTTGCTGTTTCAATGGCTTTTTTGAGAGCTTTTTCTGCTGTGTGAATAAGTTTGAGAACATCAGGATCTGCGTTTCCAGCAATTTTTGTGATGGCTGAATCGCTGTGGAATTTTTGATAAATTACTCCACAATCAACCGTCACTTTATCGCCGTCTTCAAAAGGTTTGTCTGTTGGAATTCCATGAACAACTTGGTCGTTCACATTAATGCATGTGACATTTGGAAAACCTTTATATCCTTTAAATGATGGAATGACGTTGTAATCTTTCATCATTTTTTCTGCCATCGCATCCAAATCTAATCCGGTCATTCCCGGACGAATATGTTTACCAAGTTCATGCAAAATCAAACCCAAAATTCTGCCGCTTTCGCGCATGAGTTTAATTTCACTTTCATCCTTGATCCCAATTTTCATGTGTCCTTCTCTCCAGATTTTCATAATTATTTTTTCAAATGTTCGTCCAAGAGTTTGAAAATTTCTTGGGTGGCGTCATCAATATTTAAGTCCCCGTTCATTGTAAGCATTTTCCCCATTTTTTTGTAGTGGTCAATGACGGGCATGGTTTCCTCGTAGTAGGCTTGAATTCTGGTTTTGATACTTTCAGCGTTATCGTCACTGCGGGTGATGAGTTTTCCTCCGCACTTTTCACAGGTTTCTTTGGTGTAAGCACCTGGATAGACGGTTTTGCAGTTTTCACAGATGCGGCGACCCATTAATCTTTTCATGGTGACTTCTTCCGGAACTTCAATTAAAACTCCAATCATATCTCTGCCGAGTTTTTTCATGAGGGCATCGAAGGTTTCTGCTTGAACCATTTTTCTTGGGATTCCATCAAAGAGAACATTTTTTCCTGCCGGGAGTTTGCTCATGAAGTTTTCAATAATGTTCATGACCACTTCGTTTGGAACAAGTTTTCCAGATTCAACTATGGATTTTACAGTTCGGGCAAGTTCGGAATCTTCACTGGAAAGTTTGCGGAGTTCTCCGCCTGTTTCAAAAATAACGTATCCGTATTTCTCGGCTACAGCTTTTCCGAGTGTGCCTTTTCCTGATCCTTGTATGCCGAAAAGAACGAGATCCATCTGAGTAGAATTACGAATTATTGATGTGCTAAGGGTGAAAGTTGTGTTTACTAACGCGTGAGTTGTGAGCCGAACTTTTTAGTAGAGCTTGTTGTAATCGTGCATCACGAGTTGAGCGTTCACTTGGCGGATGAGTTCAAGAACTACACCAGCGATAATGATCAAACCTGCACCTGTGATGATTGTTGGAACACTTCCGAATGAGAATGCTGAGGAAACGTTTTCTAAGATGACAGGAAGAATCGCGATGAAGCCAATGAAGAGACCTCCGTAAAGGTTCAAACGATCAGAAACTTTTTGGAGATATTCAGCAGTTTGTTTACCTGGACGAATTCCAGGAATATAACCACCACGTTTTTGAATGTTTTCCGCTACTTGTTCAGGATTGAATGTGATGCTTACGTAGAAGAATGTGAATGCAAGAATCAAAACGAAGTAAGCCACAAGGTATGGTGCGCTGTTTTGTTGGAAGTATGTTGTGATCCAACTTGAAACATCTTTCAACCATTGTTGCGGAGCGTTTTGTAAGAACTGAGCAATGATGCCAGGGAAAGTTACGAGAGAAACAGCGAAGATGATTGGCACCATTCCAGCCTGGTTGATACGGATTGGAAGTGTGGAGTTATCGCTGCGTCCGCGGATTCCACGGCCTGCATAAATAATAGGGATGTTACGTTGAGCTTCTGTAACCAAGATAACGAGAACTGTAAGAATAAGTGTTACGAGAAGAGTGATCACAAATGGAATAAGTTTTTCTGAAGATTGTTGTGCGAGAGCCAAGCTTTGTCCAACTGTTTCCGGAATGTTGGCAATAATACCAACGAAGATGATGATTGAACTTCCGTTACCGATTCCCATTTCTGTAATAAGTTCACTGAGCCACATTAAGAGTAATGTTCCTGTTGTAACTGTGAGCATCACAGGAAGGATGACTGCTGGATTTGTAATTTCTGGGAAAAGAGGAACAGGGGATTGTGAGTTCAACAAAAGGATCATGCCGTAAGATTGGATGAAACCAAGAGGGAGAGCTAACCAACGAGTATATTTGTTGAGTTCGCGTTGGCCTTGTTCACCTTCTTTTGAAAGGTTTTCCAATTTTGGAACGATAACCGTGAGGAGCTGGATAATAATAGAAGCATTAATATAAGGAGAAAGTCCCATCAAAATGATGGAGAAGTTATGCGCGCTTCCACCAGTGAGTAAACTAAAGAGACCAAGAACTTGGTTACGATTGAAAATAACCTGGAGAGCTGCGATGTTAGCTCCAGGAATTGAGATTTGCGCAAGGATGCGGCAAATAATGACGATGCCGATTGTGAAAAGGATTTTAGTGCGGAGTTCTTTTGAATTCCAGATTTGTTCTAAGTATTTAAACATCGGGTGGGGGATTCAGAGGGAAAATCAGAGGAGCAGAATGTTTATTTACTTTGCTCCAGGTTGTTATTTAGATTTTTTTGCACTTTCTTTAGCTGGTTCTTTGCCTTCTTCAGCTTTTTCTTCTGCTGCTACTGGCATGAGTTCAGTTGCTGTGCCTTTCGTTTTTTCAATTTTCAGTTTAGCGCTTGTAGAAATTCGGTCAACTTTAATGATAAGTTTTTTTGTAAGTTCACCATCTCCAAGAATTTTTACCGGCTTAGATTTGCTGCTGATAAGTTTTTTCTCGAAAAGTTTTACTACATTAATTTCATCACCATCATTGAATACGTTCAACTTTCCAACATTTACTACTTGGAAAGAAACACGGTTCACGTTCTTAAAGCCTTTGAATTTAGGAAGACGACGGAAGATTGAAGTTTGACCACGGGAGAAACCTGGTTTTTTGCCGCTACCAGTACGTTGGCGTTGACCATTCATACCGCGAGTTGAATATGTTCCATGTCCTGAACCAACTCCGCGTCCAACTGTCTTACGTTTTTTGCGTGCGCCTGGGTTGCTTCCGAGTACTAAAAGTCTTTCCATAGTCGTGATTGTTGAGTAATAAGTTTAATTATTTAGCTGCGTCATTTTTTGGAGCCGGAGCTTGCGCTGGCTTTTGTGCTGGAGCAGCTGGTTTTGCTTGCATCATAGGTTTGTTGCCTTGTGGAGCCATAGGTTTTCCTTGGTGCATTTGTGGTCTTGGAGCCATGTTTTGTGCAGGAGCGCCAGCCATTGCCATTGCTGGTTTAGGAGCAACAACGATTTTTTTCTGCCAAGGGAAAGTCTTAAGTTTGCTGAGAGCGAGAATTGCTGCTTGGCTGTTGCTAAGACGATTTTTGCATCCGAGAACTTTGCTCAATACATCTTTAACACCAGCAAGTTCAAGAATTTTACGAAGTGGGCCTCCCGCAATAATACCTGTACCTGGACAACCTGGCATAATAATCATTTTTGCACTCTTGAATTTGATATCAACACGGTGAGGAATAGTTTCACCAACGATAGGTACTTCAATCAAAGATTTCTTAGCTTGAGCAACTGCTTTCTTGATTGCTCCTTGTACTTCTACTGATTTACCAATTCCCATACCAACCTTGCCTTTTTTGTTACCAATAACAACAGTTGCACGGAAACGAAGACGACGACCACCTTTTACTACACGAGTAACGCGATCGATTTGAATCACTTCTTCTTCGAATTCACTTGCTTCACGCATTGGTCTGCCCTTTTTGTTCATTTGAGGTTTTGGCACGGTTGTTGAAATTAATAAATGATAATAAGTAGCGAATGGAATTAGAACTTGAGTCCGCCTTCGCGTGCACCTTCTGCGATAGCTTTGACGCGGCCATGATATTTATAGCCATTGCGATCAAATACACACATGGTGATATTTTTTTCTTTAGCAAGTTTAGCGAGCTCCATACCAACTTTTTTAGCACTTTCGGTCTTGGTAGCTTTGTCCTTTGACTTCAAGTCGTTGCAGCTGATGATTGTAACATGTTTAACATCATCAACGAGTTGAGCATAGTGATTGCTGAGACTTCTGTAAATCACAAGACGTGGTTTTTCTGCTGTACCATCGATCTTCGCACGAATGCGAGTATGACGGTTAATGCGGTTGAGATTTTTATTGCTAGTAGACATTTTAAGATGTTGATAATAGATGTAATTGATTCAGCCCTTTGCTTCGGCTTGCTGTTATTTTTCTTTAGAAGCAGCTTTACCAGCCTTGCGAACAACATGTTCACCAAGATAACGAATTCCTTTACCTTTATAAGGTTCAGGTTTGCGGTATCCACGGATCTTAGCAGCTATTTCACCAACAAGTTGTTTGTCAGCACCAGTTACTGTCAAAATGTTTTTCTTTTCTGGATCAACACTGATCTGGATTCCAGCCGGTGGCTGTAATTCGATCGGATGAGAATAACCAAGAGCAAGAACAAGTTTAGATCCCTGCATAGTTGCGCGGTAACCAACTCCTTGGATTTCGAGCTGTTTGCTGAAACCTTTGGTAACACCGTGAACCATGTTTGCAACTAATGTACGGCTTAAACCGTGCATACTTTTATCGTTTCCACTGTTTCCTTTGCGACCCAATGTTACAACTCCATCAGTGATTTCAACTGAAATGTTTTTTGGAACTGTGAAACTGAGTTCACCTTTTGAACCTTTTACGGTTACAAGGTTGTTATCGCCTTTTTGAACGGTAACACCAGCTGGGATTGCAATAGGGAGTTTTCCAATACGTGACATGATTTTGAGATTACTGAATTACAAATGACTAAAATACTTCACAAATGAGTTCACCACCGAGTTTCTGTTTCTTTGCATCTTCTCCACTCATAATACCTTTTGGAGTTGAAACGATAGCTACACCCAAACCTCCGTTGATTTTTTTAAGTTGGGAAGTCTTAACATAGATTCTTTGTCCTGGTTTGCTGATCTTCTTCAAACTAATATCTTGGCGCATAGGATTCAAAACGATCATGATTTCTTTGAAGTCGTTGTTCATAACTTCGTTGAATTCTTGAACGAAACCTCTTTCCAATAAAATTTTGAGCACAGCCATCTTCATTTTTGAAAATGGGAGAGTGAGCGTATCCTTGCGTGCCATAGAGGCATTGCGGATGCGGGTCAAAAGGTCTGCGATCGGGTCTGTTAACATCATAAGGTTTTGAGTAAGATTTGTTGTAAGTAGTTATTTTCTGACTTCCGTTTTACCAAGAAGATTTTTTAATGCCCATAACCATTCCTTTTACTGCATGTTCACGGAAACAGATACGGCACATTTCAAATTTTCTCATATAGCCTCCACGGCGTCCGCAGAGTTTGCAACGGTTGTACACACGAGTAGGGAACTTAGGTTTCTTTCCTGCTGCGAGTGAATCCATTAAAGCTTTCTGTTTGCGGGCTGATTTTACTTTGAGGGAGAGTCTTGCCATTTTTGTAGATTAGAAATTGAGGAGTAAATGATGTGGATTATTTTGCTGCAGCTGCCCCACGCTTTGCCTTTTGTTCTTGGAATGGGAAGCCCATAGCTTTTAAAAGTTTGTAACCTTCTTCGTTGTTTTTTGCACTTGTTACAACAGTTACTTCAATACCGTGGATCTTTGTAAGATCGTCAGGATTGATTTCTGGAAATACTGTACTTTCTCTGATGGCAACAGTGTAGTTACCTTGACCATCGAAACTTCTTGGAGAGATTCCACGGAAATCACGAACGCGAGGGAATACAACGTTGACGAGTTTGTTCAAAAAATCATACATACGGTTGCCACGGAGAGTTACATAGACTCCAACTGGCTGACCTTTCTTGAGTTTGAAGTTCGAAATAGCAATACGAGCTTTTGCAACCATCGGTTTTTGTCCTGTGATGGAAGTGATGTTATCAACAATGAAAGAGTAATCTTTACCCAATCCTGTAAGTTTACCAATACCAACGTTGATCTTTACCATTTTTACGCGTGGGATAGCGTTGAAGTTTTTCACTTTCAACTCTTTTTGGAGTTCAGGAAGGATATTCTTGTTGAAACGTTCTCTTAATGTAAGTAATTGTGCTGCCATGGTTATAAGTGTAGTTTATAAGTTTAAATTGCTTTTTTCTTAGCTGATTTAGAATTTGCAGTTTCTGCAACGGCTGCATCGAGTGATGCACCTGAGAGTTTTGCAATACGTTCTTTCTTGCCGTTAGCAAGTACTTTGTAGCCAATACGAGTAGGTTTGTTCTCTTTTGGATCCATAACCATTACGTTAGAAGAATCCATCGGAGCTTCAAAAGTGATTTTTTGGCCTGCAGCAGTCTGAGTCTTCTTGATATGCTTTGTGCGCATGTTCACTTTTTCTACCACGATCTGGTTGTGCTTTGCGATCACACGGAGGACTTTGCTAACTTTGCCTTTGTCTTTACCGCTGATGACCATTACTTTGTCGTTAACCTTGATTTTCATAGAAGTGAGATTGATAGTTGGGATAATTTTTTGAAGTCTTAAAGTACTTCTGGAGCAAGTGAAATGATTTTTTGGAAACCTTTTTCACGGAGTTCGCGTCCTACTGGTCCAAAGATACGTGTTCCTTTTGGTTCGCCTTCTTTATTCACAATAACGATAGCGTTTTCATCGAAACGGATATAAGTTCCGTCTTTGCGTTTAGTTTCTTTCTTTGTACGTACTACAACACCTTTTTCTACGCTGTGAGCTTTTACTTGTCCGCGTGGAGAAGCTTGTTTGATAGTAACAACAACGATGTCGCCGATACGGCCATAACGTTTGCGTGAGCCACCAAGCACTTTAATACATTGTGCAAGTTTAGCACCACTGTTATCCGCTATTTGTACCATACTACGTAACTGAATCATGGGAGTTTCTTAAAAGTTTTCTTGTAAAAATTATTTGGTTGCTTCAGCTTTTGGAGCTTCAGGTTTTTCTAATGTCCATCTTTTGAGTTTGCTGAGCGGTCTTGTTTCGTAGATGGTTACTTCATCACCCATTTTGGATGTATTCTTTTCATCATGTGCGTAATATTTTTTGGAAACGCGATACTTCTTCTTGTATTTGGAATCAACTTTGTAGCTGTGAACCGTGATAACACGGGTCTTGTCCATTTTGTCGCTGGTAATAATTCCTTTTTTGGTTCTCATGTGAGTAGAATGGTAGAATGTAGAATATTAGAATACTAGGGGAGTAGCTCTCTCGATTATTTTTTAGCCGGAGCCTTAGCTTTCTTTGCTGCAGGAGCTTTATCAGCTGTCTTTGTTGCAGTTTTCTTTGGAGCTGCTGCCGCTTTCTTAGCAACTGGTTTCTTCTCTTCTTTGTCTTCTGATGCTGGAGCAGCTTCTGCTTTACCCATTCCAGATGGTTTCATTTCAAGTTTGAGCTCTTGAGCAATAGTCTGAAGTTTTGCAATATAACGTTTGAGGTTTTTAACCATATGTACCTCTTTTGATGTACCGTTTCGAACTTCAAATTGCATTTTAAGGAGATCACGACGGGATTTTTGCAGTTCTTCCGTCATTTGTTTGTCTCCGAGTTGGCGAATTTCTTGTGTAGAAAGCATAAATTATTGACTTACGTGGGTATCGATAAAACGGCATTTAACCGGGAGTTTTTGTGATGCAAGGCGCATAGCTTCTTTAGCTACTGAGAGATCTACACCATCCATTTCAAACAGCATAGTACCTGCGCGGATAACTGCTACATATTTTTCAACAGTTCCTTTTCCACTACCCATCGGAACTTCAGCAGCCTTTTGAGTAACTGGTTTGTGTGGGAAAATACGGATCCAGATCTTACCACCACGTTTGATGAAGTGAGTCATTGCACGACGAGCAGCTTCGATCTGACGACTATTGATTTCACCACCTTCAACGGATTTAAGGCCGTATGCTCCGAAAGAAACGAGAGTTCCTTTTGTTGCAACACCTTCATGGCCGCCACGAAGACGATGTGATTTTCTATATTTAAGTTTTTTAGGAGTGAACATAATGTGTGAATTGAGCTAGCAGATTATAGCGATTTTTGCTGAGGAATCAAGGTTATATTTGTACGGTTATGCTTGTTCTGGTAATGCAACTTCACCCTTTCGTTTGAAGATGTCACCTTTGTAAATCCATACCTTTACACCAATGGATCCATAAGCGGTTTTAGCAGTGATACAAGCGTAATCAATGTCGGCACGGAGTGTATGAAGAGGAATTTTTCCATTGGAGAAATATTCAGAGCGGGCGATTTCTACACCATTTAAACGACCAGCCAAGAAGATTTTTGCTCCACGAGCACCGCTTTCAAGAGCTTTATCAACCGCCATTTTTGCAGCGCGGCGATAAGAAACACGTTTTTCAATTTGTTGAGCAATACTGTCTGCGAGGAGTTTAGCGTCGAGAGTAGGTTTCTTGATTTCTTTAATGTTGAGCGTAAAGTCTTCGTGGAACTTTTTCTTAAGTTCATCGCGGAGAGTTTCAATACTTGCACCTTGGCGTCCAATGATAACTCCAGGTTTTGCAGAGTGGATGAATACATTTACTTTTCCAGCACTACGTTGGATTTCGATACGGGAAACTGCTGCATCCAGAAGTCTTACTTCAATAAGTTTGCGGATAGCAATATCTTGGTGAAGTGTTTTTGCGTAGTTACGTTTGTTGGCAAACCATTTGGAATCCCAGGAACGTATGACCCCGATGCGGAAGATGTTAGGATTAACTTTTTGTCCCATATTGTGGAAAGAAATTAGTAAGAAGAATTATGCTTTGATAGTTTTAATACCTTTTTTAGCTGTTACTTTTTTTGCAGGAGCCGCTTTCTTTGCTGCAGGTTTCTTTGAAGATTCGTCAGTAGTAGTAGTTTCAGCTTTTTCAGCGCCTTTCTTTACTTTGCCCGCTGTATCATTCTCGTCACGAACAGCAAGAATTACTGTTGCATGAGCCATTCTTTTTAAAATCGGATGTTGACGACCACGGGAGATAGGTACGCTTCTCTTGAGAGTTGAACCTTCTGTAACAATGATTTCTTTAATATATAGAGTTGTTTTTTCTTGTTTGAAATTGTTTTCAGCGTTAGCAACAGCACTTTCAACGATCTTTCTTAAAATGCGTGCACCTTTTTTAGGTGTGAATTTCAAAATATCTAAAGCTTCTTGAGCGGTCTTATTGCGAACTAAATGTGCAATAATGTTAATTTTTTTAGATGTGATGCGTAATGATCGTCCGATTGCTTTCATGTTGATGGTTTATAAAAGTGTTTGAGTTATTTTGCTGCAGGAGCTGGAGCTGGTGATGTTTCAGCTTTTGCCAACTTACCGCCATGTCCCTTGAATTTACGTGTGTGTGCAAATTCACCAAGTTTGTGACCTACCATGTTTTCAGTTACAAACACTGGAATGTGCTGTTTACCATTGTGAACAGCAATTGTGTGTCCAACGAATTCAGGTGCAATGACCGAGCTGCGAGCCCAAGTTTTGATAATCTTTTTTTGGTTGCTGCCATTCTGAGCTTCAACTTTTTTGAGAAGCTTCGGGTCGACGTGAGGTCCTTTTTTGGTACTTCGTGACATAGTTTAGAATAGTAGAATGATAGAATGTTTTGATTATTAGGATTTGCCGCCAAATTTACCGTCTGTCTTCCTCTTGATAATAAATTGATCACTATATTTACGTTTGCGTGTCTTGAAACCAAGTGCTGGCATACCCCATGGAGTTTTTGGACCTGGCATACCTGTTGGTTGATTACCTTCACCACCACCGTGTGGATGGTCGATCGGGTTCATAGCCTTACCACGAACTTCTGGTCTCCAACCCATCCAACGCTTGCGTCCAGCTTTACCAAGTTTAACGTGGAAGTGATCAGGATTACTTACTTGTCCGATAGTAGCAAAACAGTCTTTGTTGATCTTACGAACTTCACCTGAAGGCATTTGGATTTGTGCGAAGTCACCTTCGATCGCAATAACAGTTGCTTTTGAACCTGCTGAGCGAACGATCTGACCTCCGCGTCCTTTTGTGAGTTCGATGTTGTGAATGTCAAAACCTACTGGGATATATTTGAGAGTCATGCGGTTACCAACACGGATTTCAGCTTTTTCAGTCGTAATAATTGAAGTTCCAACTTTGATTTGGTCTGGAGCAATATGATAACGTTTGTCACCATCAGCATAGTTTACGAGCATGATGTAACTTGAACGGTTTGGATCGTATTCAACAGAAACAACTTTTCCTGGAATATTGATTTTAGCGCGTTGGCTGAAATCAACGATACGATAGAGTTGTTTGTGCCCGCCACCTTGATGACGAACCGTGATTTTACCTTGGTTGTTGCGACCAGCTTGACGCTTGAAACTCTTGGTCAAACGTTTTTCAGGACGAGATTTTGTGATCTCCTCAAAAGTGTTTGAACTCATGAATCTTCTTGCTGCCGTAGTTGCTTTATATTTCTTGATTCCCATGTTAGTTAGAATAGAGAATGTAGAGTTGAGTAAGGATTGGCTCCTGCCAAGAATTATTTTTTAGCTTCTTTACCTACTTTGGTGAGATCGAGTTTCTTGCCACCTTTTAAGGTAATAATGGCTTTCTTCATCGCAGATCTTTTGTCTACAACCATGCGGCGAGCCATACGAGTTTTTGCAGGAGTATTCATCATGTGAACAGTAGCAACATCAGCGCCATAAGCTTCTTTGATGGCACGTTTAACGTCAACTTTCGTTGCTTTGCGGTTCACCCAGAAAGCATATTTAAGCTTTGTGCTGAGAGCAGTAGCTTTTTCTGTGATAACCGGTTTGATGAGTGTATAGAGAGTATCCATTTTGATGAGTAGAATATTGAATGTAGAATAGGAGAATATAAGACTAAGCGCCTAGCGCATTTTTAAGCTGTTACTTCTTTCTTAGCTTTAACTTCTTTTTTCGCTTTTGGAGCTTTTGGTTCCTTGGCTTTCTTAGGTTCTTTTGCTGAATCTTCTTTTGTACTAAAAAGTTCTTCCATTTTTCCGAGAGCTTTTTCGAAAAACAAGATTTGGTCAAAACGCTGAAGATCACGGATATTCAAGTAGTTCACCAACATTGTTTTTACAAATGGAAGATTTGCGCTAGATTTCTGTACTGAGTCGTCTTTTTCTGGAATCAAAATAAGAACATCTTTATCGATCGGGAGTTTGTGGAGCATATTCATGAAGTTCTTTGTCTTCATTTCTTTTGCATCATATTTATCAAGAGCGATTACTTTTCCGTCTTTAAGTTTTTCTGAAAGAGCAGAGAAGATTGCCAAACGACGTTGTTTTCTTGGCATCATTTGTGAGTAGTTGCGGTTATTCTTTGGACCGAAAGCAACTCCACCACCTTTCCAGTGTGGATTACGGATGGAACCTTGACGAGCACGGCCAGTTCCTTTTTGAGGAAAAGGTTTTTTACCACCACCACGAACTTCTGACTTGGTCTTGGTATATGTGATTTCGCTTACACGTGCATTTGCTTGTTGACGAACAAGTGCTTGGTGAATGAGATCTTTGTTAAACTTAGCACCAAAGATGGTGTCGGAAACAGTAACGTCTCCTTGTTTTTCTCCTTGCTGGTTGTAAAGTGTAATTTTAGCCATGATGACGTTGAGGATAAGTGTGTTCGCTTTCGCGTAGATTAGTTAAGTTTCTTGAGAGAGACAATTCCGTTGTTACTACCTGGAACTGGACCTTTGATACCAATAAGATTTTTCTTGCTATCAAGGTAAACAACAGATGTGCGGACAGTAGTGGTCTCATTACCCATATGACCAGCCATACGTTTACCGCGGAGAATTTTACCTGGTTTTGCACGCGCACCAACGGAACCTGGTTCGCGGTGGAAATGGGAACCATGTGATGCAGGACCACCGGCCATGTGATGACGTTTTACTACACCCTGGAAACCTTTACCTTTTGAAGTTCCAGTAACGCTTACTTCGTCACCTTCTTTAAATACTTCTACAGTGAGAGTATCACCCTTGTTTACTTGTTCTTCTGCTCCGATGCGGAACTCTTTCATTGCATGGAACTTACGAGTCTTTGTAGGTTTTTTTAACTGAGAAAATCCCAGGACTATCGCCGGATATCCATCTTTTTCAACAGTTTTGATTTGTGCGATTACATTTGGTTCACACTGAATCACTGTCATTGGGATCACGCGGCCATCGTCTTGAATGACTCTCGTCATGCCTAATTTTTTACCGATCAAACCGGTCATAAGAGTAGAGGTTAAGTCCTAAATCCCGAATTGGGAGGGACGGAAGTGAAGATTCATGCCTTGCGGCGGTGGGATTTGATCCCTGAGAACCCGAACTTCGTGTCAACATGCGCTGGTTGTTACCTTTGAATGTTGTTGTTTAAGCCGTCTGAAGCATTTTAATTTCGATGTCAACGCCTGCAGGTAAACTTAAATTTGTAAGTGAGTCGATAGTTTTCGGAGTACTTTCAGTAATGTCGATCAATCTCTTGTGGGTTCTCATTTCAAACTGATCGCGTGCGTTCTTGTGAACAAATGTTGAACGGTTCACAGTATATTTTTCAATCTTAGTCGGGAGAGGAATCGGACCAGCAACAATCGCACCTGTTCTTTCTGCTGTTTCAATGATCAAACGTGCTGAGTCATCAGCTACTTTGTGATCATATGCCTGGATCTTGATGCGGATTTTTTGCTTTGATGCTGCCATGGGAGAATGTAGAATAATTGAATTTAGAAATTTTGCAACTAATATTGCTTACGCAATGATTTTTGTGATTACACCAGAACCTACTGTACGACCACCTTCACGGATAGCAAAACGAGTACCTTCTGTAAGAGCAATAGCTGAACCAAGTTCAACATTCATCTTGATGTTGTCACCAGGCATAACCATTTCTACATTTGAAGGGAGTTCGATTGAACCAGTTACGTCAGTTGTACGAACATAGAATTGAGGTTTGTATCCTTTGAAGAATGGAGTATGACGTCCACCTTCTTCTTTTGTCAAAACGTAAACTTCAGCTTCGAATTTAGTATGAGGTTTAATAGAACCTGGTTTAGCAAGTACTTGTCCGCGAACGATATCTTCACGTTCAACACCACGGAGAAGGAGACCTACGTTATCACCAGCTTGTCCTTGATCGAGAAGTTTCTTGAACATTTCAACACCAGTTACTACAACTTTACGTGTTGGGAGAATACCAAGAACTTCAACTTCTTCATTGATCTTCACGATACCTGTTTCAATACGTCCAGTAGCAACAGTACCACGACCCTTAATAGAGAATACATCTTCTACAGGCATCAAGAATGGTTTGTCGAGTTCACGAACTGGATCTGGGATGTAGCTATCCAAAGCATCAAGAAGTTCTTGAATACATTTAGTAGCAGCAGGATCTGTTGGGTTTTCCATAGCTTTGAGAGCAGAACCACGAATGAATGGAGTCTTGTCTGCATCAAAACCGTATTTCTTAAGAATGTCTTTCAATTCAATTTC
>Ga0070667_100001545_pt1 | contig 20626 bp, 19 predicted proteins | sample KBSS33metaG_FD_64659 | JGI IMG/M metagenome (GOLD analysis project Ga0070667, IMG submission 64659) | Switchgrass rhizosphere microbial communities from Kellogg Biological Station, Michigan, USA - KBS S3-3 metaG | ecosystem: Host-associated > Plants > Roots > Rhizosphere > Soil ... | reverse complement strand
GAGCTGGCCAACCGCGAGTTGCGGGAGGAGACCGGGCTGCGGGCCGCCTCGATGGAGCTGCTGGGCATGCTCGACGTCGCGCCAGGGATGAGCAGCCAACGCGGCCGGGTCTTCCTGGCGACGGAGCTCACCGAGGGTGAGCATGACCGCGAGCACGAGGAACAGGACATGCACAGCGAGTGGTTCTCCCGCGCGCAGCTGGAGCAGATGATCCGCGACGGCGTCATCACCGACGCGCAGTCCATCGCGGCGTGGGCGATGCTGTTGCTGGCCGGGCGCTAGTCGAACACCGCGGACCGACCGACCCGCTCCCACGCGGCGAGTTCTGCCTTGGCGTCAGTCAAAGCTTCGGATATGGCGTCGACGGCGTCGTTACCCAGCGCCAGCCGCAGCGGGGGGTCCTCGGAATCCAGCGCCAGCAGGATCGCCGCGGCCGCCTTGGCCGGATCGCCGGGCTGCTTGCCGTCATCGTCCGGCATGCCGGTGCGCAGCGGTTCGATCTGGTCGTCATAGGCGGCGATGGGTTTCGACGTCAGCAGAGCGCCGGGCCCGTTGAACGAGGTTCGGAATGCACCAGGCTCGACTATGAGGACCCGGATGCCGAACCGCTCGACCTCTTTGGCCAGCGCCTCCGACCACCCCTCGAGCGCAAACTTCGTCGCGGAGTAGGCACCGACACCGGGAAACGTGAAACGTCCGCCCATGCTGCTCATTTGGACGATCGCGCCGCCACCCCGCTCACGCATGCCGGGCAGCGCGGCACGCGTCAGCGCGGCCGGGCCGAAGAAATGCAGATCCATCAGGGCGCGCAGCTCGCTGTCGCTGGTCTCCTCCGCGGCGCCGATCGCGCCGCGGCCTGCGTTGTTCACCAACACATCGATCCGGCCGTGTTGGTCGAGCACCTCAGCAACGGCGACGCGGATGCGGTCGGCGTCCGTGACGTCGAGCGCCAGTGCGGTGACGCGTTCGGGTGCCGACGCCACCAGGTCCGCGAGTGCGTCCGTGCGTCGCGCAGCGGCGACGACGATATCGCCCGCAGCCAGCGCGCACTCCGCGATCGCTCGCCCGAAGCCCGAACTCGCGCCGGTGATGAGCCATACCCGAGGCTGGTTGGTTGTCATGGTTCATCTATGCAGCACGACGACCGGGTTGTCCATCAGTGCGTCCCAAGGGGATCGGCGGTTTTGGCCGCCGGTCTGGATCGGGGCTGGTGACCAGCGTGTGGAGGTGAGTGTCGGTGTCGTCTCGTAATGTGCGTGACATGTCGGAGCGTCGGTTTCGCCACACCCCCGAAGGGGTGTGCTCGCTGGGGCTGCACCTGGTGTGGTGTGCGAAGTATCGGCGGCGGGTTCTAGGCGGGAGCGCAGCGGCCCGCTGGGGTGAACTGCTGGAGCAGATCGCCGCCGAGCACGGCTGGGAGGTCGTGGCCAGGGAAGTCATGCCCGATCACGTGCGTCTGTTCGTGCGGGTCGGACCCGCCGACGCGCCGGCGTGGGTGGTGCGGGCGTTCAAGGGCCGCACCGCGCGGGTGCTGGGCGCTGAGTTTCTTTACCTGCGGCGGTTCGCCAGGGCGTTGTGGTCGCCGTCGTATTTTCGCCGCCTCGGTGGCTTAGGTCTCGGAGTTGACGGTGCGCCGCGACATCGAGCATCAGTGGGATGGGGTGGCTTGATGCGACGCGCCTATGTGTTCCGGCTACGTCCGACGGCGCGTCAGCATGTCGCGTTGGCGGCGTGTGTGGATGCGCATCGGAGAGCTGTACAACGCTGCCCTGCAGGAACGCCGGGACGCTTGGGCGCACAGCCAAACTCGGATTAATTACGGCGATCAGTCGGCACAGCTGACGGCCATCCGGTCGGCGCGCCCGGATCAAGCGGTGTGATCGTTCTCATCGCAGCAGGCCACGTTGCGACGGTTGAACAAGGCGTTCGCCGAGTTCTTCCGCCGCGTCAAGGCTGGGCAGACACCGGGGTATCCGCGGTTCAAGGGCAACGCCCGTTTCCACAGTGTGGAGTGGCCCAAAGACGGTGACGGTGCCCGCTGGCTGCCCGATCAACGGCGGGTGTATCTGCACGGCATCGGCCAGGTGAAAGTGCATGTGCATCGCGAGGCGCGGGGTCGGGTGAAGACACTGCAGGTCAAGCGGCAGGGTCGACGCTGGGTGTTGGTCTTGTCCTGCGATGACGTGCCGACTAACCCGTTGCCGGCCACCGGCGCCCGTGCCGGTGTCGACGTGGGAGTGGTGACGTACGCGACGCTCTCCGATGGCACCACCGTCGCCAATCCCCGGTGGGCACGTCAGGAGGCCGGCTGGTTAGAGGTGGCCCAGCAACGGCTCGCCCGGGCCAAATGTGGTTCAAGGAATTGTGCGGGTCGACGGGAAACGGTGGCAGCACGGCATCGCAAGATCGCCAACCGGCGCAAAGACTTTCACCACAAACAGGCCCGCGCCCTGGCTTCACGCTATGACCTGCTGGTGGTGGAAGACCTCACGATCGCGAACATGCTGCGCCGGGCCAAACCCGTGCCCGATCCGGACAACCCCCGTGGGTTTTTACCTAACGGAGCTCGGGCGAAGTCCGGGCTCAACCGATCAATCAGTGACGCTGGCTGGGGTCAGTTCGTCTCGATACTGCGCGCCAAAGCGGAAGAAGCTGGGCGCACCTGGATCGAGATAAACCCCCGGCACACCTCCAACAGGTGTGAGTGCTGCGGTCACGTAGCACCCGAGAATCGTGTCACCCAAGCGGAATTCTCCTGCACACGATGCTCACATCGCGCACCCGCAGACGAACACGCCGCACGCAACATACTCAGGGCTGGACTGGCCCTACACGCCGCAACTGCAGCGTAAAAGAAGCCGACGGCTTCCAGCCGTCGGAGAAGTCACACCGTTTCCGTCAGCCCGCTTCGTGGAACGCGATCGCAGTGGTGAAGGGTTCGAGCAGTTGCCGTAGCTCGATCATGTGCCGGGCGTGCTGATCGAGTCGATGGTCTTCTCCGGAGGCGGGCTGCCACTGCGGGACAGGTTTGGCCCGGCCGCGCTCGTCGAGTGCGACGACGACCGTGAGTCCACGTGCGACAAGGGTTGCGTCTGCTTTGGTGACGCGGACGCTGATGTGGATGCTGCGCCGTCCCGTGTGGATGACTCGCGCGGTGACCTCGATGGCGTCGCCGATGACGATGGGGCGGTAGAAGCAGATCCCGGCGACATAGGACGTGATGGCTTGGGCGCCAGCCCAATCGGCTCCGCACACGTTGGCAACTTCGTCGATCCACCGCAGGACGCCGCCGCCGTCGATCTTGTCGGTGGCGACGAGGCGCAGCGCGGCGGAGGAAGCGGTGCCCTCCGCGGTGTAGCTTTCCGCGTCCATGGCGTCATCGATGCGTTTGCGCGTCCGCATCCGGACCCGCGCTTGGCGTTGCCGTTGCAGTTCGAGCATCGTGACCGGTGTCCACCGGGGAACCTCGACGGGGTGGCCGCTCTCATCGACAGCGACGAAAATGATTGAGCACTGCGAGGTTTGAACGGGATAGGCCTGGCTCAGGTCGCTCGCGCAGATGGTGACAAGGATGTGCATGCTGCAGCACCCGGTATAGACGAGGCTGGCCTGGACCTCCACGAGTTCCCCGACGCTGATGGGCCGGTCGAGGTGAACATTGCCGACCGAGGCGGTGACGCAGCGCCGACCACACCACTGCGCGGCGGTGGCGTGGGCCGCTTCGTCGATCCATTCGAGTAGTTTGCCTCCGTCGACGAAGCCAAGGGTGCCGACGTCCGCGGACTCGACGTGGAATCGGTGGATTGTTTCGTGGCCGCACGCTGCTTCGCGTGTCGCCTGTTGTATCGACTGCATCTTGGCCCCCTTCCGTGCCGTCGTTGCAGCCATGATGTGAAGAACGCAACAGCACGGGAAGGGAAAAGGGCCGTGTCGTGCTGTTTCCTCGCACGATTCACAGATTTCGCCCGGCACCGTAGTGGCTATCACTCTGTGCCGCAACTACTGTCGCCGCGCCAGGCCGCCTACTGAGCGCATGAATCTGTGGATTGTGCAAGAAAGGGCCGCAAGAGGGCGGATTCCTCTTCCCCGGCTGTGGCCGCACTCACATGATGAGCGCACCAACAGGCGACAAGGGGGTCAACGAACATGAATTTGGGTCAACAGAGCGAAGGCAAGGCGCCTGCCACGAGATCGGTGGCCGGCAACGTGATTCGCGGATCGCTCGGCAACTTGATCGAGTGGTACGACTGGTACGCCTACGCGGCGTTCAGCATCTACTTCGCGAGCGTGTTCTTCCCATCAGGGAATCAGACGGCGCAATTGCTGAACACCGCAGGCATCTTCGCGGTCGGCTTTCTCGTCCGCCCGCTCGGCGGCTGGATGTTCGGTAGGTACGCCGACCGATTCGGGCGACGCGCGGCATTGACGCTTTCCGTGACCCTGATGGGCATCGGTTCTCTCGGCATCGCCATCCTGCCGGGGTATGCCCAGATCGGCGCGCTGGCACCCATCCTGCTGGTCGCACTGCGGCTGCTGCAGGGCCTGTCGCTCGGAGGCGAATACGGCACCTCTGCAACGTATTTGAGCGAAGTCGCCACGCCACACCGGCGCGGCTTCTACTCCTCATTCCAATACGTGACATTGACCAGCGGCCAACTGCTCGCACTCGGTGTGCAGATCATCTTGCAGCAGTTCCTCACGCCTGCGCAGATGCATGCCTGGGGCTGGCGGATCGCATTCATCATCGGAGCGGCGGCCGCCGTGACGGTGATGTGGCTGCGGCGCACCATGGACGAATCGGAAAACTACAAACTCGCCGTCAGCGAGAGCACCGAGAACACCGAACGCGGCAGCCTCAGGGTCTTGCTCTCCTATCCGCGCGAGTGCTTGACGGTAGTGGGTCTCACGCTCGGCGGCACCATCGCGTTCTACACGTTCACCACATACATGCAGAAGTTCATGATCAACACCGCAGGCCTGCCGAAGGAGCAGGTGACGTGGATCAACTTCGTCGCGCTGCTGATCTTCGTGTGCATTCAGCCTGCGTTCGGCGCGCTATCGGATCGGATCGGGCGGCGACCACTTCTCATCGCCTTCGGCGTCGGTGCGACGCTGTGCACTGTCCCGCTGCTCACCGCGGTTTCGCAGGCACACTCCGCGCTGCCCGCCTTCGGCCTGATGATGCTCGGCCTGATCATTGTCTCCGGATACACGTCGATCAATGCCGTGGTCAAGGCTGAGCTCTTTCCCGCCCGCATCCGCGCGCTCGGTGTTGGACTGCCATACGCGCTCACTGTCGCGATCTTCGGTGGCACCACGGAGTACGTCGCGCTGGGACTGAAGAACATCGGCCACGAGAGTTGGTTCTTCTTCTACGTAGCCGGTTGCGGGTTGATCTCATTGTTGGTCTACGTCTTCATGGGTGAGCCGTCACGCCGCTCGCAGTTGGAGCGGGAGACGCGCGAGCTCGGTGCGGGCGAGCGAGAACAGGCCAAAGTCGATGAGGTCGTGGCCGACCCTGCTTAGCATCAGCGCCATGCAGGTGCTGCTAGTCGAGGATGACGAGGGGGTCGCGTCGGCGCTGGCTGAGCTTCTCGGCCACGCCGGCGCGTCCGTCATCCGGACAGGTCGGGGCGCCGACGCCCTCCATCGCGTCAAGGGCTGCGACCTGGTTTTGTTGGACCTGGGATTGCCCGATATGGACGGCCTCGACGTACTGCGCACGCTTCGGCGGGCGTCGACGGTGCCGGTGATCATCATGACGGCCAGGGACAGCGACGGCGCGGTGGTGCTGGGTCTACGCGCGGGGGCTGACGACTATCTGGTCAAACCGGTCCGTAAAGCCGTGCTGCTGGCGAGGATTGAGGCCGTCATGCGACGCGTCCGCCGCGTCGGCGGTGATCCCTCCGTGTCGTCGTCCGGTCCGGTGATGGCCGGTCCCGTCACAATCGACCACGAGCGCCGAGAGGTCAGCATGGCAGGAACCCTGCAATCGCTGACCAAGACCGAGTTCCAGATTCTGGCCACCCTCGCCGCCCGGCAAGGTGAGGCGGTCAGCCGCGAGGAACTCATGCTCGAGGTCTGGGGCACCGCGGTGGTTGGCCGGTCCAGGTCGTTGGACTTCTTCATCGGGCAGATCAGGGCCAAGCTCACCGGGCTTCCGCTCCACACGGTGCGCGGGTTCGGTTTTCGGCTGGACGCCTGATGGGCCTGCGAGTTCGCGCCATCCTCGTCGTCCTGTTGCTTCTGGCGGTGGCAGCACTCGCAGTCCCTCTGGCGCTCAGTTTGGCGGACCGCCGAACCGCTGAACTCGCGGCCGAACGGGACCGACAACTCGCTGCACTGGGCGACGCTGCCGCCATGCCGGACAGCCCATTGCAGCGTCTGGTCGACCGCTATTACGACGTGTACGGGGAAGGCCTGCTCATCATCGATTCCGATGGGCGAACCCTGGCTTCGCGGGGACTCGATACCGCCGACGGAAGCGTCGCGGCGGCCGCGACCCACGCTCTCGTCGACGCACCGGCGTCACGCTGGGCACCGGTTCTCCCTTGGGACCAGGGCCGGCTTCTCGCCACCGCGGGTGTCCGCAACGACGGTGAGCTGGTCGGCGCCGTGGTCTTGGCTGTCAATCCGACGGTCGCAGCGCGCGACGTCGCGAAGGGCTGGTTCTGGGTGGCGGTCGGCTGTCTCGCGTTCCTCGTCCTGGCCGCGGTGGTCGCTCGAGCGCTGACGAAGTGGGTGCTGCGGCCGCTCAACGGGCTGGAGCGCGCGGTCGCCGAAATGACCGAAGGGATCGCCGGGCCGCCCGCCGATGTGGCGGGGCCGCCCGAACTGCGCCATTTCACCTCGGCGTTCAACACGATGTCACAGGTGGTGCGGGCTTCCCTCGACCGTCAACGGCGGCTGGTCGCCGATGCGTCGCACCAGTTGCGCAATCCGCTCGCTGCCGTTCGCCTGCGCGCGGACACCCTCGAGGATTATGTGGCCGAGGACGGGTGGCCGACGTACAGCTCGATGACTGCCGAGCTGGACCGCTTCGAGAACCTGCTGGAACAGCTGCTACGCCTGGCACGCGCGGAGCAGGTCAGCGGCAGCCGCAAGGTCGGCCTGTCGACCGCAGCGGCGGAGTCCACGGACCTTGCGGACGTGATCGAGGAGCGCGTGGCGTACTGGCAACCGATCCTCGACGGCCAGGACCAGCAACTGGTCAACCGCTCGACTCATCCAGGGCCTGCGGCGCAACTCGCTCGCCATGACGTGGAACAGTTGCTCGACGTGGCGCTGGAGAACGCGATGCGCTACGCCGGTCAGGGCACCACGGTTACCGTGTCGACCGAGCAGACCGCCGAGGCTGTCGAACTCGTCGTCAGCGACGACGGCGCCGGGTTGCCCGACGAGGATCTGGCGAGGGCGGCTACCCGATTCTGGCGAAGACAGGACGACGGCGCCGGAACCGGCCTGGGGTTGGCGATCGCTGCAGAGATCGCCGCGGGTCACGGCGGCACGATCACGGTGGATAAGGCCCCCGAAGGCGGCCTCCTCATCCGGTACCGCCTTCCAGTGGCGACTGAAACAACATGACGCGCAACAGATCTGGCGACCTGAGTCGTCGCGCATTCATCGTCGGCGCGGCAGCGGCGCTGGCCGCAGGCTGTCTCCGCACTGACCCCGGTGGCCACCTTCGCCTCGCCGCGGGCGATCCGGGCGGTATGTACCTGGCGTTCGCGGAGATTCTGGCGAAACGGGTCCAGACCCGCTATCCGGGCATCACCGTCGACGTCCTCGCCACCGAGGGCACTGTCGAGAATCTGGCGGGCTTGCGCTCCGGGGACGTCGATATGGGCCTGGCTCTTGCCGACGTCGCCGAGCGGGATCGAGCCACCGATCCCGCGGTTACCGCGCCACAGGCGGTGGCGCGGGTGTACGAGAACTATCTGCAGGTGATCGTGCGCGATTCCGCCGCCGCGAAACGGCTTTCAGACCTTCAGGGCATGCGAGTCTCCTTTGGTGCAGCCCGATCCGGCGCCGCCGCGACGAGCGGGGTGCTGTTCGAGGCGGCCGGCCTCCGCGGTCGGGTGGACATGGCAACATTCCGCCTGAAGGATGCGCTCGCGCGGCTCGCCGACGGCAGTCTGGACGCGCTGGTGTGGTCGGGGGGCGTTCCGACGCCTGCGATAGCCGACCTCAACGCCGAACTGCCGCTGCGGATACTCGATATCAGCTCGCTGGTGGCGCCGATGAGCGATCTAGCCGGCTACCCGTACATCGTCCGCAGCGTGCCGACCGGCGGGTATGTGCCACCCGGCATACGGTCAATCGGGGTGCCCGACCTGCTGCTGTGCCGTCATGACATCGCCGCTGAGCTGGTCGCCGCCGTCGTGGACGTACTCGCCACCGACGCACCGCAACTGGTGCCTCCCTATGTCCGGGGGCTGCAGTACCTCGCCGCGCCTTCGATGATCCAGACTGGCCTGATACCGCTGCATCCGGGCGCCGTCGGCGCGTATCGAGAGCTGCACGGTTGACCGTGAATCTGTGGATCGTGCAAGAAAGTTCGCGATTCAAGCGGATCGTGTTCCGCGCCTGCGGTGATCGAGCCGATCATTTGCCCCAGGACGGAATTTGGGGGGGCTGAGTGATGATTCCGAGGTCGATCGAGGATGCTGCCGACGGCGGAGTGCGTGTCGAGCTGCCACAGACGCTGCATGGCCAACTCTTCTTGTTGGCCTACGACCGGTTTCGACGCCGGCTCGACGGCAATGACCGTTGGCGGTTCGGCCTGGCGTTGCGCACCGCGATGCTCGCCGACCTGTACCTGACCGGCCATCTGACGACCGAAGAAGACAGGCCCCGACCAGTCGGGGCCACGCGGCCCAATGATCCGTTGCTCCGGGCAGCCCTCGATGAGATCAGCGAGAACGACTCGGAAGACTGGACGTACGCGGTCGCCCGCCACCAGCGAGAGGCTCCCGGGGCCGTCCGCTCCCAGCTCGAAGCGGACGGTTGGCTATGGGTGCAACGCCGGCGGGTGCTCGGCATCATTCCCGCGCACCGTCTTCGGTTGCACGATGACGATCTCGTCTGGGGTCTGGCATCCGAGGTGACCACCGCGCTGCGCAACGCGATCGGTGGCCGCCCCGCCGACGAGCGCGCGTTGGCGGTCGGACTGATCGGGGCTCTCGGCCAACTGCCGACCGTGTTCAGCTTCGACGAGGCTTACCGGCACTACTCGGAGTTGGAGGATCTCGTTGAGCTCGCCACACCACCCATCATCGGCATGCGGCGGGTGATCGACGCTGTGCACAGCGCCATCTCGGCGAGAGACACCGGCCCTTACACGACGTGAAGCCCTGGATCACCGGGCGCAGGTTGGCAATCGGGTTCGCGGTTCTCGCATTGATCGGGTGTACGCTCTCCCGTTCGTCGTACGCGAAGATCCGTACGGCGAAGTGCCGATCCCCGGCTCGGCCACCCTGCATCTGCCTGCTGGCGAGGTGGACCTCACCCTGCGTTCAGTGGGGTCCCTTGACGGACAGCCGGTGCCGCCGCTGTCGATACGGATTTCCGGTTCAGGTGGATTGCCGCAGCCCGCGACGACTGAAAGCCGTCGCACGAAATACTTTACGGCAGAAGACATGTGGGTGCGGGTGTGGATCGTCAATGTTGCGGAAGAAGGCGATTACCACGTCGAGGTCGACGGTGAGGTCTACGGCCCTTACCAGCCGTGGCTCACGTTCCGGCACATGGGGAATGACTTCCTGGACGTGGTGACTCTCCTCGGCGCCATTCTGAGTTGATTCGTATTCAGCGTGGCCATCGTGGTGAGCGCGACTGTTCTCCTTGCAACGTTGTGCGGGCTGTGCGCCGGGTTCGTTAGCCGCCGCTGCCGGCAGGAGCCGTGAGCCTTCGCTCCGCGAATCTGAGGATAGTGCAAGGAATTCGGCGTCAGACGCCGTTTCCGTTTCTCACCGGTGGCGGCCGCGCGATCATCTGCACACGATTAAAAGGGGGCATGAAATGGCGAGCAACGGAAAGGCACTGGTGGCCGCCGCGATCGCGGGGCTGATGGTCGTCGGCGTGGCTTACTGGTGGAACCGACGCGACGACAATCCGCGACCGGGCTGTGCCACGGTGGTGGTCACAGCTTCTGTCGAGAAGGCCGACTTGATGGGTGAGGTCGCCAAGCGATACAACGCCTCTGATCGTCATGTGAACGGCAGCTGCTACGGAATCACAGTCAGCGCAATGGCTTCCGGTCTAGCCGAGTCGCGACTCGCCGAGTCCGGCTGGGATCAGGCATGGGGCCCGGCGCCGGATGCGTGGTCGCCCGCGGCATCCACCTGGCTGCAGTTGCTTCGCGAGGACCGGTCGTCGCACGACCGGCCAGACATCCTGTCAGCGCAGGCCGAGTCGGTGGTCTCCACGCCGATCGTCCTCGCGATGCCCGAGCCGATGGCCAAGGCGCTGGGCTGGCCTGATGCGGCGATCGGCTGGTCGGACCTGTTGAACCTCGCCAAGGATCCCGGCGGCTGGGCGTCCAAGGGCCACCCCGAGTGGGGCAGGTTCAAACTGGGCAAGACCAATCCCAATGTGTCCACATCGGGCCTATCGGCCACAGTCGGAATGTTCGTGGCCGCGACCGGCACCTCCAGCGACCTGACCCTGGACACGCTGAAGGATCCGCACGTGCGCGAGTTCGTCGCCGGTGTGGAACAGTCGGTCACCCACTACGGCGACACCGCGCTGACCTTCCTCACGAACCTGCAGCGCGCCGACGACGCGGGGACGGCACTCGGCTATGTCGGCGCAGTGGCCGTCGAGGAGAAGTCCGTCGTGGACTACAACGAGGGCAATCCCACCGGCGGTCTGGAAACGAAGGGCCGCCACGGCGAACCGAAGGTGCCGCTGGTCGCGGTCTATCCCAAGGAGGGAACGCTCAACAGCGACAACCCCTTTGCCGTCCTTCACGCGCCCTGGTCTGATGCTGGCAAACAGGCGGGCGCCAAGGACTATCTGGCCTTCCTCCGTGAGCCCGCGCAGCAGGAGATGTTCACCGACGCGGGGTTCCGCTCCTACGACGGCCGCCCGGGTAAGGCCGTCAGCGCCGGCGAATATCTGCGCGAGGACATCGGCGTCCCCACACTGGCCCCGCCGAGCCCACCGGTCCTTTCCTCGGTCCGCGACGCATGGGGGGAACTGCGCAAGAAGGCGCGCATACTGCTGGTGCTGGACGTATCCGGGTCGATGGGACAGTCGGCGGGCGCAGGCAAGACCAGACTCGAACTGGCCCAGGCCGCCGCGGTGAAGAGCCTGGCGCAGCTGTCGGACGCCGACGAGGTCGGGTTGTGGGTCTTCCCGGACCAGCAGCAGGTGTACTGGCAGTACCTCCCCGTCAAGCCGCTCGGCCAGCAGCGCGAGGAGCTGAGCAATCGCATCCAGCAGCTCATCCCGTCCGGCGGTACACCGCTGTACGCCGTGACCCGGAAGGCGTCCGAAGCGCTTCGTAAATCCGCGAGTGCGGAGACGATCAGCGCGATCGTCGTCATGACGGATGGTCGCAACGAGTACCCGGACGACACCGATCTCGACGGCCTGGTCCGCCAGCTGGGGGGTCTGGCAGCGGAGGGCGGCGTACGCATCTTCACGATCGCCTACGGGGCGGACGCCGACCTGGCCAGCCTCGAGCGCATCTCGGAGGCGTCTCGCGCTGCGGCCTACGACGCGACCGACCCGCTGACCATCGACTCCGTATTCACCAACGTGCTGTCGAACTTCTGATGGCAGGCAATCAATTTGGCACGCGGCTATGGGCGGCAGTTTGCGAGCCGTGGGCACTGCTGCTTTCGACGTTCGGCGGCGGCGCCGTGTGGGCATTCGGCGGGTCGATCCCACTGTCGATCGCCACCGCGAGCGTGATGCTCGGCACGGCGGCCACGGTTGGCGCATTCACGCGGTCGCGGGAAGAGGTGCGGGCCCAGCTGCGGTCAGGCACCCGGCAACACCGGCTGATCACCCTGCTCGACGGCCATGTGCGGTCATTGCGGGCATTGCGGACCGGGGCTCTGTCGGGTGTCGTGCAGTCCAAGGCCGAAGACGCGGTTGCGGCGGCTGACGCGGCCCGCCCTTCGGTGTTGCAGGTGGCCGCGGCGGTGGACGCGCTGGACGCGGCGATCTCGGCGGCCAAGAGGGTATCCGGCCATGGCGAGCATGCGACGGAGTCGATCAAGAACACGGTCGGCCGGTTGCAGGCGCGACGGGCCAAGCTGTTCGAGGGGCTCACGGCCGCGGTCGACGAGGTGGCCACCGTCTTCGCCGGGCTGCTGGAACTGTCGGCGACGGAACGCACCATGGGTGTTTCGCTGGATGACACCGACGTCGGAGCGGTCAATGACGCCGTGACTCTGCTGCAGATGGCGTTCGCGGAACTGGAGGCGGACGCGGCAGGCCTTCCGCACGACGGCCTGTACTAGGCACAGCGACGATGAGTTCTTTCGTGACAGCCGGTCTATACGGGCATGAACACCAAGTCCACGAACCTCGACGGCTACGGCGCGCCACCGATCGCCTGGGAGCGGGTCCGCGACGTGCTGACCTCCGAAATCACGCAGGCGCCGGATACCGGCGGACCGAACCGGCACACGACATGGCTGACGACCATCAACCGCGACGGCTCACCGCACGTGACCCCGGTGGGTTTCGTCGAGCTGAACGGCGTCTGGTACTTCACCTCAGGACCGGGAACCCGCAAGTCACGCAACATCTCCGCGGATGCCCGCTGCGTCGCCAGCGTCGCGACGCACCCGTTCGACCTGGTGGTCGAGGGCAGCGCAGAACGCGTGACCGATACCGACGAACTGCGTTCCGTCGCTGATGAATACGTCAGGGAGGGTTGGCCCGCGCAGGTCGAAGGCGACGCCTTGACCGCTGAATACAGTGCGCCGTCGGCCGGCCCGCCACCGTGGCAGGTCTACAAGATCACCCCGTCCACGGTGTTCGCATTCGGCACCGCCGAGCCGTACGGGGCCACGAGATTCGACCTCACGCGATGAGTTTTGAACCGCGCAGGGGTCTAAACCGTTAACAAGACAGCCAACAAAAACAAGCTGAGGAAGGGGTGACACGATGACCGCGATGTTCGGAATGATGGCGATGGTGCCCGTACTATTCGCCACCGCAGGCTACGTCCTCGTGTCGTCCCGGGGCTCCGCTGAGTGCACCAACCCCCCGAGACTGCGGACAGATCGCGATTCTGCGAATATCCTTGATCTGTCCGCAGTTTCGAGGTAGCGGCTGATGAGTCATGAAGCCGCCATCCGCGAGCTGATCACCCGGTGGGCCGAGGCGGTGCACATGGGCGATCTGGATGCCGTTCTGGCAGAACATGATCCGGACATCGTGATGTTCGACGTGCCACCGCCGTACGACGGGTTACGCGGCATCGAGCAGTACCGCGACTCCTGGCCACCGTTCTTCGAATGGCAGTCCGCCGGCGCGATCTTCGAGATCGTGGAGTTGAATGTCACAGCCGGCGACGATGTCGCGTTCGCGCACGCATTACTGCGGTGCGGACAGCCCGAGGAGTTCGCGGCCAACCCCGACAACAGACTGCGGTTGACCATCGGTCTGCAGAAACGCGACGGCCGGTGGGTCGTTACGCACGAACACCATTCGTTCTGCTCGACCGATTAGATATCGGCGCGGGCGCGCTACGTCCAGAACTCGTTCATGGGTTGGGCGTATTTGTCGTTGTTGGTGAGCGGGTCGAGTCCGAGCGACTCTTCGATGGTGCCGGCGACGCGGGGTGCCGTATTCGATGACGGTCGGAATTCCGGTCACCGTCCAGCCCGGCACGGTCACCGAGCTGTAGCCCGACAGGGACGCGTCACCGACTTCGGCGCCCGGGTTGACGAGCAGGTTCGGGCTCATCATGGGATCGGCCAACGGCGAAACCGACCCGAGGGCGTCCGTCTGACTCGTCAACCTCGCGGCAGCGGCGGGTGTCTGATCGGCGAACGGTTTGGCGAACTGCCGGCGCACCCACCCGAGAACAGCCCAAACCAGCGGCGACTCCGGCGGGATCGTCGTGGGATCAGGGGCGAAGAATGGCGAGACGGCGGCACTGATCAGATTCCTCGCCACGCTGATGAACGTGCTTGGCGCGATCGGCGTGGCAGTCTCTTCCCGCGCACTCGATGTCGTTGTCGACAGCGTGGTGAAAGCGTTGGCGAGCGTTTGGTTGGTCAGATCCGCGGTGTCGCCACCTGGGCCTGAGGGGGTGTTGAGCTGAGCCGCGGTTGCGTTCCTCGATACCCGAGTTTGTTGACCGTTGGCATGCGTCTCAGGCGACACCGCGGTCACGCCTGCATCAGGCGATATGGCCCGCTTTGTGTCCGAGCCTCCGTCGGCTCGCGCTTTCGTGGCGGTCTGGACTACCGGAAGTCCTTCACTCCCGGCGGGCTGCTGCGGGTTAGTCGTCTCTTTTGTGCCGCCGCCCGAACTACGGACGATGACGCCCGATCGGGCGGCCTTGATCTTCTCGGACAGCGACTTTGATGTGTCCTTCGCGCGAGCACCGCCTCCCGATTTCCGCGGTGGAGCGGTCCGAAGAAATCGAGGCGTGGTTTGACCCGGAAGACGATCCGGGTGTCGATGACGGGTCCGCAGAAGACGACTCGTGGTTCGACTCGGACGAACTTGAGGAATCGGACGTCGAGGATTCATCGGCCCAAGCCAGGGCAGGGGTGGTGGCCATCGCACCGCTGATCCCAAGGGCGACTGCCAGAGCGCCGATGCGGCCGACGTATCTGGCATACGAAATCCTCGCCGGCCTCGCGTTGGCGCATCCCGGCTCAGCGAGTTTACTGGCGGGGAACGCAGGGTCGTTTCTGTTCCCGCCGGGCGAAGCTTGCTCGCGGTGCTCCTTCGCTGACATCGTGACCGCCCCCGAGGTCCGTCGTGATCACCGCCGATATGGCGTTCGGTGGCTACTATCCCACGCATTTTGACTGACGAGACAATATTGCTGGAGGTCCGCTCAGATCTGATACGCAAGTCAATCAGCGGTACGTCGCAGCCAGATGCTGTATGAGTGACTGGTGTGCCGTGGGTGTTCAGCGCAGGTCAGTGCCGCCGCTCCGCAAGCGCCCGCAGGAAGAACGTCAGGTTGGCTGGACGCTCGGCAAGGCGGCGGACGAAGTAGCCGTACCACTGCGTACCGAACGGCACATAGACCCGGACGTGGTTGCCTCTGTCGGTCAACCGGCGCTGCTCGCCGTCGCGGATGCCGTACAACATCTGGTACTCGAAATCGTCTACCCCGCGCCCATTCTCACGAGCGATCGCAGGCACGGCCACGATGATCTGCGGATCGTGGGACGCCACCATCGGATAACCGGACCCCGCCATCAGCACCTGCAGGCAGCGCAGGTACGACTCGGTCACGTCGTCGCCGTCACGATAAGCCACCGACGCGGGTTCGTCGTAAGCGCCTTTGCACAATCGGATCCGCGCCCCAGCCGCGGCGAACTCGCGGCAGTCGTCCTCGGTCCGCTTCAGGTATGCCTGCAAAACCGTTCCCAGCCAATCGAACTCGGTGCGCAGATCCCGCACGATCGACAGGGTCGAGTCAGTGGTGGTGTGATCTTCGGCGTCGACCGTCACCCATGCGCCCAGCCGTTGCGCGCGCTCACAGATGGTGTGGGCGTTCTCCAGCGCGATCTTCGCGCCGTCACGCGGCAGCGCCTGACCCAGCGCCGACAGCTTCAGCGACACCTCCAGCGGCCGGACCTGCGAAGCTGCCTCGATGCGGGAACCCAGCGCATCGAGCAATTCGAGGTAGGCGGCGACCGTCGCGTTCGCGGTGTCGACGTCGGTGACGTCCTCGCCGAGGTAGTCGATGCTGACCAGGCGTTCCGAATACCGCAGTTGTTCAACGGAGTTCATCGCATCCGCGATCGTTTCGCCGGGCACGAAGCGGTGCACGACCTCGCGGGTGACGGGCAGCCGCTCCGCGGTCCGCCGTAAGCCTTCCTGCCGGCTGGCGGCCAGAATCACTGGGCGCGCGACCCGGTGGAAAAGCTCCGCCATCATTCGGAATCCATGTGCGGATAGTCGTGGTTCGTCGGCGGGACAAAGGTTTCCTTGATCGACCGGGCCGAGGTCCAGCGCAGCAGATTCAGTGCCGATCCAGCCTTGTCATTGGTGCCCGACGCCCGCGACCCGCCGAACGGCTGCTGCCCCACCACCGCTCCGGTGGGCTTGTCGTTGACGTAGAAGTTGCCCGCAGCATGGCGCAGCCGCTGCTCGGCGGCAAGCACTGCCGACCGGTCGTCGGCGATCACCGCGCCGGTCAAGGCGTACTTCGCACCCTTGTCGACGACGTCGAGAATGCTGTCGTAGTCGCCGTCGGCATAAACATGCACCGAGAGGATCGGCCCGAAGTACTCGGTGCAGAACGACTCGTCGGTCGGGTCGTCTGACAGCAGCACTGTAGGTCGCACGAAATAGCCCTCGCTGTCGTCGTATTCGCCGCCGACGGCGATCGTCACGTTGGCCGCACTCTTGGCCCTTTCGATGGCCTTGACGTTCTTCGCGAACGCCCGCTCGTCGATCACGGCCCCGCCGTAGTTGGTCAAGTCGGTGACGTCGCCGTAGGGCAACGCCTCGGTGGCCGACAAGAAGTCGTCGCCCATCCGTTGCCAGACCGACCGCGGGATGAACGCGCGCGACGCCGCCGAGCACTTTTGGCCCTGGTAGTCGAATGCACCGCGAATCAGCGCTGTGCGCAGCACATCCGGGCGGGCTGACGTGTGGGCGAGGACGAAGTCCTTGCCGCCGGTCTCGCCGACCAGCCGGGGGTACGTGTGGTACCGGTCGATGTTGGTGCCGACCTCGCGCCACAGGTGCTGGAACGTACCCGTCGATCCGGTGAAGTGAATCCCGGCGAGACGCGGATCAGCAAGTGCCACATCGGAAACCGCGATGCCGTCGCCGGCAAGCAGGTTGATGACACCCGGGGGTAGGCCCGCCGCCTCCAGCAGCTGCATGGTGAGGTAGGCGGCGACGGTCTGTGTGGGCGACGGCTTCCACACCACCGTGTTGCCCATCAGGGCGGGCGCGGTCGGCAGGTTGCCCGCGATCGCGGTGAAGTTGAACGGCGTGATCGCGTAGACAAAGCCCTCCAGTGGGCGATAGTCGGTGCGGTTCCAGACGCCCCGGGTGCTGATCGGCTGCTGCGCCAGGATCTGCCGCGCGAATGCGACGTTGAAGCGCCAGAAGTCGATGAGCTCGCAGGGTGTGTCGATCTCGGCCTGATATGCGGTCTTCGACTGGCCGAGCATGGTGGCCGCGGCGATCTTCTCCCGCCACGGTCCGGCCAGCAGGTCGGCGGCGCGCAGGAACACGGCGGCGCGTTCGTCGAAGGGAGTTGCCTCCCATGCGGCCTTGGCTGCGATCGCCGCTTCGATCGCGGCGGATGCGTCGGAGTGCTCGGCGTTGGTGAAGGTGCCCAGCCGCGCGGAGTGCCGGTGTGGCTGGACCACGTCGACTCGTTGGCCGCCGCCCATGCGGTGGGTGCCGCCGATGACGTGGGGCAGGTCGATCGGGTCTTGTGCGAGCGCCCGGAGCTGTTCGGTGATCCGGGTGCGTTCACCCGAACCAGGTGCATAGTCGTGGATCGGCTCGTTGGCCGGTAAGGGCACGTCGGTGATGGCGTCCATGCAGCAAGGATGCCCGTGATGCGGCACCGAAACCGATGGCTGATCCGACAACACACCCAGGCATCTATAGTCGTATCGGACAAAGGAGCACGGCATGGCGGTGCAGGCGTCGGGGCTGGGTCTAGGCCAGCTTCTGCTCGCCCTCGACCGGACGATGGTGACGCTGGTCGAGGCGCCCCGCGGCCTGGACATGCCGGTCGGCTCCGTGGCGCTCGTCGACGCCGACGACATCCGGCTCGGGCTCGCCGTCGGTGCCGGTTCGGCCGACCTGTTCTTCCTGCTCGGCGTGTCGGACGCCGAAGCCGTGCGCTGGATCGGCCAGCAGACGGGGCGTGTCCCCGCCGCCATCTTCGTCAAGGAGCCGTCCGCCGCCGCGATCAAGCGCGCGGTCGCACTCGGCATCGCGGTGGTGGCGGTCGAACCGCGGGCACGGTGGGAACTGCTCTACAAACTCGTCAACCACGCCTTCGAGCACCACGGCGACCGCGGCGATCCGCAATACGACTCCGGCACCGACCTGTTCGGTCTCGCGCAGTCGATCGCTGACCGCACCCGCGGGATGATCAGCATCGAGGACGCGGACTCCCACGTCCTGGCCTACTCGGCCTCCAGCGACGAGGCCGACGAGCTGCGCCGCCTGACGATTCTGGGACGCGCAGGCCCGCCCGAACACCTCGAGTGGATCGGCCAGTGGGGCATCTTCGACGCCCTGCGCGCCAGCGGCGACGTGGTGCGGGTTGCCGAGCGCCCGAAGTTGGGGCTGCGACCGCGCCTTGCGGTCGGAATTCATCTGCCGCCGACGGATTCACGGCGCAGGCCGGGGTTCGCCGGGACGATCTGGCTGCAGCAGGGATCAGCGCCACTCGCCGACGACGTCGAGGACATCCTGCGCGGTGGTGCGGTGCTGGCGGCCCGCATCATGTCGCGGCTGGCGGCCACGCCGTCGACCCACACGGTGCGGGTGCATGAACTGCTCGGGCTGGCCACCGAGGAAGCGGACATCGGCGCGATCGCCCGCGAGCTGGGCATCACACTCGATGGGCGTGCCGCGCTGATCGGCTTCGTCGGCGTTGAGAGCTCAGTGCCAGCCGATGTGATTGCGTTGAGCGCCAGCGCTTTTCGTGCCGACGCCCAGATCGCGTCGATGGGCGAGCGGGTGTACGTGCTGCTGCCCAAGACCGGCGGGGCGTCGTCGGTGACGTCGTGGGTACGCGGCGTGGTCGCAGCATTGCGCCGCGAACTCGGCCTGACCCTGCGCGCGGTCATCGCCAGCCCCCTGGCCGGGCTGGCAGGCGCCGCGGCGGCCCGCGCCGAAGTGGACCGCGTCTTCGACAGCGCCGCGCGCCACCCCGGCGCCATCGGACAGGTCAGCTCGCTCGACGAGGCCCGCACCACGGTGTTGCTCGACGAGATCGTCTCGCAGGTGGCAGGGCAGCCCCGATTGGTCGACCCGCGGGTGCGGCAACTGCGCGACGAAGAGCCGATGCTGGCCAACACGCTGCATGCGTATCTCGACGGGTTCGGTGACATCGCAGCGGTGGCCCAGCGACTGCATGTGCATCCGAACACGGTGCGCTATCGCGTGCGCCGGATCGAAAAGCTGCTGTCGACGTCCCTGGACGATCCCGACGACCGGCTGGTCCTCGCTTTGGGCTTGCGGGCCACCGAGCGCTAAACAGTCCGGCGAACGTTCCTTACCGCTCGAAGAATCGCCAGATTTTCGAGCGGTAAGGAACGTTCGGCCGGACCTCAGTAGCGCCGCCGCAGATGAGCCCGCGCATTGATCTCGTCCTCGTCGAGGTAGGTCATCATCGGCACATCCGGTGCGCACAGCATCAACACCACGAACTTGCTGGCGATGTCGGATCGCAGGTTTGCCGCCTGATAGTGCACGACGTCGAAACCCGGTTCCCAGAACGCTTCACCGGCCTTCACCGGATACGGCTCATCGCCTTCGAGTTCGAACAGGATCTCGCCCTCCAGCACATAGCCGAAGACCGGACCGGAATGGCGGTGCGGGCCGCTGCCCGGGTCGCCGGGCGGGATGGTGACCGTGGCGACCATCGCGCAGGAGTTCGCTGCGATCGTTGGATTCTGGTGCAGCAGAACGTCGAGCGTATTGGTCGGCGACGGTCCGATCGGCGGCATGTCCCCGACGGTAGCGTCGCCGCATCGACGAGCGCCGGGCCATTTCCGCCCGGAGTCCGTGGGCCAATCAGGCCGTAAGCCGTTGCACCGCAGCCGATATCCGCTCGTCCGTCGCCGTCAACGCCACCCGGACGTGATGCGACCCGCGCGGTCCGTAAAACTCGCCTGGCGCCACCAGGATTCCCTGCTGCGCCAGCCACGCAACGGTGTCGCGGCACGGCTCGCCGCGGGTGGCCCACAGGTAGAGCCCGGCCTCGGAGTCTTCCACCGTCAGCCCCACCGATTGAAGGGCAGGCAGGAGCGCCGCCCGCCGCCGCTCATATCGCTCCCGCTGCTCGCTTTCGTGCGGGTCGTCATCGAGCGCGGCGACCATCGCGGCTTGCACCGGCGTGGGCACCATCATGCCCGCGTGCTTACGCACCGCCAGCAACTCGACCACGACGTCGGGGTCGCCGGCGACGAAGCCTGCGCGGTACCCGGCCAGCGACGACGTCTTCGACAGCGAGTGCACGGCCAGCAATCCGGTGTGGTCGCCGTCGCAGACGTCGGGATGGAGCACCGAGTACGGCTGAGCGTCCCAACCGAGCCCCAGATAGCACTCGTCGGACGCAACCAGGGCGCCGCGCTCACGGGCCCAGCCCACGACCTTGCGCAAATGGTCGACGCCCAGCACCTTGCCGGTCGGGTTACTCGGCGAGTTGAGATAGACCAGCGCGGGCGACTGCGGACCAAGCTGTGTCAGCGAATCCGCACGCACC
>Ga0070667_100001543_pt1 | contig 20629 bp, 20 predicted proteins | sample KBSS33metaG_FD_64659 | JGI IMG/M metagenome (GOLD analysis project Ga0070667, IMG submission 64659) | Switchgrass rhizosphere microbial communities from Kellogg Biological Station, Michigan, USA - KBS S3-3 metaG | ecosystem: Host-associated > Plants > Roots > Rhizosphere > Soil ... | reverse complement strand
ACCGCAGAACAACGGCTTCACAAGGCCGTCGGAGGTCGCGCCGAGGTGAAGGTTATCGCTGCCAGCGATCCACATCGGATGCATGTCGTCGACGGATTCGAAACCATGGTGGCGTCGTTTGGAAGCGACGCGCCATATCTGGGAAACCTCGGCAAGCCCCTGCTCATTGGCCCGGGATCGATTCTTGATGCCCATACCGCACACGAAAAGATTTCCCGCCAGGAGATGATCGAGGGCGCAGCGATTTACGAGCGCCTGGTGAAGAAGCTTATCTCATGAAAATCGCCCTTATCGGTTACGGCAAAATGGGACACGAGATCGAAGCCGCGGCTCTCGAGCAGGGAGAGACGATTGCGGCGACGTTCGATGTCGGTAACCCCGTGGATGTAGCCTCGCTTGCGAATGCCGATGTGTGCATCGAGTTCTCGACTCCACACACCGCCCTGCAGAATATTCGCGTGGCGCTCGAGGCGAAGAAGGACATCGTTGTCGGTACCACGGGCTGGTACGAGCATCTTCCGGAGATTCGCCTCCTCGTGAAGGATTCAGGGTTGCTTTACTCTCCGAACTTTTCGATAGGTGTCAACATGATGTTCAGACTGGTCTCAGCCGCCGCAGAGATGATGAACAATGCTTCGGCATACGATCCATGGATCCACGAATGGCACCATCGTCAGAAAGCAGACAGTCCGAGCGGAACGGCGTTAAAGCTTGGCGAGATTCTTCTCGCGAAGATGGATCGAAAGAAGAAGTTGGAAACGGCAAGAGTGGACGGAAAGATCGATCCCGCTGCGCTGCACGTCTCATCGACGCGCGTCGGCACCGTGCCCGGCACGCACATTGTCGGGTTTGATTCCGATGCGGACTCGATCGAGATCAAACATCTTGCCAAGTCACGACGAGGCTTTGCATTAGGCGCGGTGCGAGCCGCACAGTGGTTGAAAGGGAAGAAAGGCGTCTATACCATGGACGATGTTGAGTTATAGGACGAGGGAGTTCATATGTCATTAAAGCCATTTCAAGGCACGGGCACCGCAATGGTGACCCCCTTTACTTCGGCAGGAGCAATCGATGAGCCAGCGCTGCGCCGGTTTGTGGATTTCCAAATCAATGAAGGCATCGACATGTTGCTGCCTGTCGGAACAACCGGCGAGGGAGCAACGTTGGAGCCTGAAGAGGCAGAACGTGTGCTCAGCATCGTCCTGGATCAGACGAAAGAGCGCGTTTCGGTCATATTTGGCGCCGGAAGTAACAACACAAAGAAGGCCGTGCAGGGAACCGAGAGAGCGAAGCAACTGGGTGCGGACGGTGTTCTCTCCGTTGGACCTTATTACAACAAGCCCACGCAGCGCGGTTTCATCGAGCACTTCAAGGCTGTCGCCGAAGTGGGGTTGCCCGTGATTGTCTATAACGTTCCCGGGCGAACCGGCAGCAACATTGAAGCATCGACGATGCTCAAGTTGGCGGAGATTCCGAATATCGTGGCGGTGAAGGAAGCGTCCGGCAATATTGGCCAGATGATGGATATCCTTCGCTCGCGTCCTGCAGACTTCCGCGTGCTTTCGGGTGACGATGCGATCACGCTGCCGCTGATTGCGGCGGGTGGCGACGGAGTCGTGTCGGTCGTTTCCAATGAAATTCCTGGCCTGATGTCCAGAATGACGCGCGCAGCACTCGAGGGCGACTTTGCGGGCGCGCGTGCAATTCATTACAAAATTCTGCCGCTCATGAATGCGAACTTCATTGAATCGAACCCGATTCCAGTGAAGGCGGTGCTAGCGATGATGGGAATGATAGGAGAAAACTATCGGCTTCCGATGGTGCCCATGACGCCAGCCAACCGCGTTCAGATTCAGAAAATCGCCGAAGATCTCGGGATTGTGCAATCCGTTGGAGCGTCGCGATGAACGTTGGAAACGCGTTCCGCTAGTTCGTCCCTCACGGTATGGATGGGCTACTGAGGTCCGGTTCCGGCGCACGCGGGTATAACAGCGCATGCAGCGGTGGATATCTTTCCGCAAAGAAATACATCGAATAGGCCGGAAAGAAAACGACCGCGGGCACGGAGATCAGCGCGCCCAGCAGGATCAGGGCGAGAACGGCGAGAGTTCCGAACACGATCGCTATCGCGATAGTGAGGGGATTCCATTCCAACCCGGCCGCACGTCCCGCCAGCACGCCAATCAGGCCAATTCCGCCGAACGGAATCAGAATGAGAAGAAGCGCGATGAATCCCATAATGCCGAGAACGATAGAAGCGGCAATCCTGAGTACAATTTTCATTCCTATGTATCCCGCGTAGCCAACTTTATCTGCCTTCAGGAATGACCATAGCCGACTCCAGCCGTCCGACACTGATACGTCTTCCAGCGCCATTTGAGGAACGACAAAGTCCTTGGTGAGAACCTGGACGAGAACCAGTGTGAACAACAACATGAGGAAGAGACCGCCCAAAACAATTCCACCGAGCACGAGGAGCACGATGTGTTGAGAGGCATTCTGAAATAGGCCGCCAGTCAGAGCTGCGAGAATGGGAAGTCCGATCAGTGCGGCCACACTGATGAAGCCTGTAAGCGCAAACAGAATCTGGAAGACGAAATATCGGAAAGCCGGGGCACCCCGGCGTCCCCACGAATCACGAATGCGACATTCCCCTTCAACAACGGCATCGAACAAGACGAACCGCATGCGGCTGCCGACATAGGTCAGCAGGACCGCCACAATCGCGATGAGCAGCACCCCGATCAGGATTGCGACGAAAAAGAACGGCTCCCCTCCTGGCGAAGGAACCTGGAATTTATTGGGCCTCGGGAAGGAAGCGCCGAGGTTGAACGGTATTCCGGCAGTGCCCCCGCCGCTCTGGCCGATCTCACCGGCCAGAAACCCGACAAGCGCCAGTCGAAACCACTGCCCCCAGCGAAACGGGTTGAACAGCTGGCGTTTCATGCGCTCGAACGCTGGACTTACGACGTCTACGGGGGAAAGGGGCACAAGATACCTCCAGGTGGCTGGAGAAAAGTACAGCCGCCAGGACGATCCGTCAACAAGTCAGGCGAAAAATGTCAGGCGAAAAAAATGGCGTGCCGCTGGGTGATTAACGCGGCACGCCATGATCTGGAAGCGGCACCGCTCTGCTCTCCCCCGCGCGTGCCGGTCGCTCTTCCAGATAAACTGAATTTTAAGGATGTCTGGAGGCGGCACGCCCCGCTGCCTCAGGGGGCGTGCCGGTCGCTAACCTCCAGACGAACTTCAAATTTCCTCGGGTGTCTGAAAATGGCGCAAGAGATTCTCGAGAATCGCGACGGCGCTTTCGACTGATGAAGCTTTGTAGAGCAGAATATCCGGCCCTGGCTCAAAACCGGAGAGGTTGCCGGCCAGAACCATTACAAAGGGAGCATTTTTCTCGTGGGAGACGGCATTGACGAGATCCAATCCGCTTTGTCCGAGCAGAGCGACGTCGAGCATGACAACATCGGGAGTCTGCAGGCGAATCTCACGCACGGCATCGCCCAGGTTATCCGCCTGACCGACGACCTCGAGCCCCGGCAAATCAGCGAGACGCTCAGTGAGTCCTTCGTTCAACAAGCGAGAGCTGTCGACGAGATAGACCCGCATAGTTTTCAAGGTAAGTTCCACCATCATGTCTGTAGGTTCCCTAAAATTCGGTTTCGGCCAACTGCGCGGTAACGGTCTTCAGAAACGCCTCGATCGAAAAAGGCTTGCGCAAAACCCGTACGAAACCGAACGTGTTGGACAGATTCACTATGGAGTCAGGCTGGATCAGTTCATTTCCAACGATCGCAAGGATGCGAGCATGTGGAGTTCGGCGTAGTACTTCACCGAACATTTCCAGTCCTTGAGGCACTTTTACATCAGCGACGATGAGATCATGGAGGTGTTCGTTATAGAGCTCGAGAGCGTCTCTTTCGTCGGTTGCAGTCTCAACAGCATGCTGTTCTCGTCTCAGAATTTCGCTGAGCCAGCTTGTTACCAGCGCGCCGTCGTCGATCATGAGAATATTTCCCATCTTGTGCCTCTGTTGCGAGCGCACCATGTGGCTCCCACGGTGCTTAGAGCCGTTACGGCTCACTTTCAACATAGGCCGCAAGGAGGGTAAGGAAAATCGGCCCAACAATGATTTTTCTGTCCGTGTTCGCCCTACAAACTTGCGCAGACTCGCCCGAAGTCGATGCTAAGATCCGATGATTGAATGAGATTGCGAGGGCTGCATGCTTGGATGGATCAGGCGGTCCGTTGCGCCGCCGGTTTTTGAAGGCGATGCTGATAAGACGCGCGTCGCCTGGCTGCTCAACATCATTCTGCTGACGCTGATTGCGAGAGCGATCTTCATCCGGTTCGTAACCGGGTCGGAGCCTTCGCGTCCCAGCCTGGTCGTGCCTTTTATTCTTGCCCTGCTGGCAATCATGTTCGTCATGCACAAAGGCGCGGTGCGGTTGGCAAGTGCCGCCACCGTTTGCATTTTCTGGCTTTCACTTTCACTGGCGGCTGCTGAAACAGGGGGACTTCATTCCACAGGATTCCGTAACTACATTCTGCCTGTCCTCATGGCCGGTTTGCTGCTGGGCCGTCGACCTGCGGTGTTGACGGCGGTAGCAAGTATTCTGGCCGGCATTGGCATGTGGTTGGCCGAGAGGAATGGATTTATTCAATACTCGGCAGATATGGTGCGTCCGTTCGAACTTCTCATCACTCATGCGATCAGCCTCTTGATGGCTGCAGTGCTTGTGACTCTTGCGACGCGCAGCATCGAGCAGGGACTCCAGCGCGCCCGACAGGAGGTTGCCGAGCGCAAGCAAGCGGAGTACGAAGCTCGGGCGTCGGAGGAGAGATTCTCAAAGGCCTTTAACCTGAGTCCTCTTCGCATGGGTATCCTCAAGATGGGGAATGGGGAAATGGTCGCGATCAATGACTGTTTCGTCAAAGACATGGGCTTTTCGCGGGAAGAAATCATCGGGCGACCCATTTTCGACATTCGGGAATGGAGCGGAGCTGAAGCCGTTCGGATTCGCCAGTTGCTCCAGGCCGGCAAGGCTATCCGCAACTGGGAGGCGTTGGCCGGGACCAAGAGCGGAGAATGGCGGAGTACGCTCGTTTCAGCTGAACCGATCGAGATCAACGGCGAGGCCTGCATGCTTTTTGTCTCCAACGATATTACTGAGCGCAAGCGCTCGGAGGAGGCGCTGCGCGAAAGCGAAGAACTCTTCCGCACGTCTTTTGAAAACGCGACAGTCGGTGTTTGCCTGGTCGACATCGATGGAAAGTTCTTCAGTGTCAATCCGAAGCTGTGCGAGATGCTGGGTTACACGCGAGAAGAACTGGAACAGCTATCGTTCAATGAGATCACCATCGAGGAAGACAAACATCTGGGGATCACCTTTGTGTCCAGGGCTATCAGCGGCGATATCCACAGCGCAAATTTCGAGAAGCGCTATGTACATAAGGACGGCCGCATTGTCTGGGCTTATGTCTCATCGGCTCTTGTGCCGCAGACCGTAAAGGGACGACGATTCTTCATCAGCTATATCCAGGACATTACAGAACGAAAGCATGCAGAGGAACAACTCCGCGCCAAGACCGAGCAGTTGCGAGCATTGACGACAAGCGTGCGCTCCGCTCGCGAAGCGGAAGGTATTCGCATTGCCCGCGAGATCCATGATGAATTGGGCTCCGCTCTTACGAGTATGAAGTGGGATTTGGAAGAGGCGAACAAGGTCGTTTCCCGTGTCGATGACATTTCGCTGTCATCTCCGCTTCAGATGAAGATCGCGGCAATGTCCGGTCTGGTGGATTCGACCATTGACGTCGTTCGTCGCATTTCTGCAGAACTGAGGCCGAGTATACTGGACGACCTTGGTCTTGCTGCAGCCGTCGAATGGCAGACGCAGCAGTTTCAGGCAAGAACCGGCATTCGTTGCAGCTATGAGTACTCGCCCGGACATATCGAACTGGATGAAGAACGAGCTACCGCGGTATTCCGGATCTTTCAGGAAGCTTTGACCAACGTTTTACGCCATGCGCAGGCGACCCGCATCGATGTGTCACTAGAGGAGGATGACGAGGTTCTTCTTCGAATCCAGGACAATGGAAGAGGAATTCTGGAGTCGGAACGGACCGGGCTTCAATCGTTAGGCCTGCTCGGAATGAGGGAACGCGCCGACCTGATTGGCGGTAGTCTCGAGATTATGGGTATCCAGGGCGTGGGAACGACCGTGGTGTTGCGCGTTCCTCTCCTGAAGGGTCGCAACGCCAGGGCCACAGCTTGAATGAGGCAATCACTGTGACAAGAATCCTTCTGGTGGACGATCATGCCGTAGTTCGCGACGGCATCAAGCGCATGTTCGATGATAGGCCCGGCACTGTGTCCTTCGGAGAAGCCGATAGTCCTGAGAGTGCGCTCAAACTGGCGGAAAACGCGGAGTGGGACGTTGTCATATTGGACATTACGCTCGGTGATCGAAACGGCCTGGAGGTTCTGAGAGAAGTCCGAAAGGTGCGCCCGCGTTTGCCGGTGTTGATCCTCAGCATGCATTCTGAGGAACAATACGCCCGCCGTGCTTTCAGGGCCGGCGCCTCGGGTTACCTTACCAAGGATTGCTCTCGAGAAGAGTTGGTTGCCGCAGTCCAGAAGGTTTCGACCGGTAGCAAGTACATCACGCCTGCGCTGGCAGAAAAACTCATCATTGATCTCGAGCGCGGTACGGAAGGTCCGCCGCACGAGACTCTTTCGGACCGGGAGTATGAAGTTCTTCGATTGATTGCCTCAGGAAAGACGGTCGGCGAAATCGCCGGGATTCTTTCACTCAGCGACAAAACCATCAGTACATACCGCGCGCGGATTCTGGAAAAGATGGGGATGAAAACGAACGCGGAACTCACGCATTACGCGATTCAGAACAAACTGGTGGAGTGAAAGGACGGGCCACCTTCCAGTCAACTACGGGACCAAGCCCTTTTTGCCGGACCTGATTTGACTCCCTACACAATCAAACTCGGCGTTGGTGTTTTATGGAAGAGGATCAACAAGCAGACGGTACTGGCGCGGCACGAGCGCCTCGGCGGACTACCGCCGAGGCGATGGCCGCCAAGCAGAGAGATATCTCTGTCAGCGAATTCTTTGCAAAGAACCGGCATCTGCTCGGTTTTGACAATCCGCGGAAAGCCCTGCTCACCGCGGTAAAGGAAGCTGTCGACAACTCGCTGGATGCGTGCGAAGAAGCGGGAATTGTTCCGGAACTCTGGGTTCACCTGGAAACTACCGGCATGAATCGGTACAAGGTGGGTGTGCAGGATAACGGACCCGGCATCGTCAAAAAGCAGATACCTCTGATCTTCGGGAAGCTGCTTTACGGGTCGAAGTTTCATCGCCTGCGAATGAGCCGAGGCCAACAGGGAATCGGCATCAGCGCTGCAGGCATGTACGGCATGCTCACGACAGGCAAACCGGTCAAGATCGTCTCCTCCACATCTCTCAGGAAGCCGGCTCATTACTTCGAGATCCAGATTGACACCAAACGCAACCAGCCGGAAATTGTCAACGGCCGCGGCGACGGTGAGGAAATACCCGCGGGCGAAAAGGGACATCAATACATTACCGATCACGGTATCGAGTGGATCACACACTATCCGCCGCCTGAAAACAGCGATCCGGAAAAAGCCCCGACGCCCCGGGCACTGCATAGCGGGACGCGCGTCACGATCGAACTCGAAGGCCGGTACCAGCGGGGGCGAGGCAGTGTCGATGAGTACCTGGAGCAGACCGCGATCGCAAATCCCCACGTCACGATTCATTACATCGATCCCGACAACAACGCCCGGTCCTTTTGGCGGTCGACAATGCAGCTTCCCGTCGAGCCGCAGGAGATCAAGCCGCATCCGTATGGCATCGAACTTGGCCAGCTGGTCACCATGCTCAAGGATTCCAGCGCCGGAACCATGGCACAGTTTCTAACCAGTTCCTTTTCCAAGGTCAGTCCGGCCGTTGCTCAAACGATTTGTGAAACGGCGAAGATCAGCACCCGCGCAAATACGAAGAGGATCGGCAGGCAGGAAGCCGACGCCCTGTATCAGGCGATTCAAACCACCAAAATCGCGGCGCCCTCAACAGACTGCATCTCCCCGATTGGGGAGCAGCTTATTCTCAAGGGACTGCATCAACAGATGCCTGGCGAATTCTTTTGCGCGGCTACTCGTCCGCCGGCCGTGTACCGCGGCAATCCCTTTCTTATCGAAGTAGGACTTGCCTATGGCGCGTCAAGCCCTACGCAGAAGATCTCGCTCGACGCGTTGACCGAACTGTTGTCGGAGAGCGACGCGCGCTCGCTACGCCAGTTCCTGTTGACGACCTTCGACGGCCTGGGTTCGTCCGGTGTTGAGCGTATTTTGTCTGAAGCGGGGATGGGGCCGCGACAGACTCCTGCGAAACTCGACAAAGAAGCCATCAGCCGGCTCCACGCTGCAATGAAGAATGTGAATCTGTCGGAAGGCCAGGTCATGCAGGTCCTTAGGTATGCCAATCGGGTGCCTTTGCAGTTCCAGCCGGCCGCCTGCGCCATTACGCAGTCTGTGATCGCCAACAACTGGCGCTCGTATGGGTTGTCCCAATCGCGTGGACAGTTGCCTTCTGGGCCCGTCAGCATCATGGTGCACATGGCCAGCGTCTGGGTGCCGTTTACGAGCGAATCGAAGGAGGCCATCGCTTCCTATCCGGAAATCTTGAAGGAATTGCGCCTGGGCTTGCAGGCCGTGGGCCGCAAGCTCGGGATGTATTTGAATCAGCGCAAACGCGTGGAGCAGGAAGGCGAACGGCGCGAGGTGTTTCTGCGGTATTTGGGGGAGGTGGCGAATGCCGTATCGTCGATTAAGGAGTACGACGATCGTTCCTCGAACAAACTCTACGGACAGCTGGTGGATCTTGCCAGACGCAGGACGGCCGTTGCGGACAATCGCTTCGACGATCGCGGCAAGAAGGTTGACGAGGCGGAAGAGAATTTCGGTGAGAATGTCCTGATCGTCGATCCGGAGAAGGAATAGGCAATGGCAAAGAAGACGAAAAAAACTGCCGATGGCGTGACGCTCACGGACAAGGACAAGAGAACTCTCGGCTCCATCGGAGGTCTGGCAGATATGGTCGTCCAGTCCGCGGATCGCGGTCGCCCTCCCCACGTCGACATTCCATCGCGCTCCCTGTCCAATGTTCGCTTCAACCGGTCGAAGCGCATCATTGAAATGGGCTCCGGAACGAATCGGCGTGAGCTCTTCAACCTGAATCAGGCGAAGAGCTATATGCAGACACTGCTCGTTGGCTCGGGGTGCAAGCAACTGATTGAGCAGGGAAAAACAACCAGCATCCGAGGTCTTTTCTACCTTCTCAAGCACACCATTGAAGGCGCCCGTGAAGAAACATTCGACACGCAGGACGAATGCGATCCAATCATCGAAGATGTCGAAGTGTCCCTCGATGCCATGCGTGAAGAGCTGCACCTCTATGCGAAGAACGCTGGAGCGATGGTCGGACCGATCACGCTCGTGGATAGCGGGGACGAGATTGATTGTTCTCGAATGGGCTCAGGTGGCTACAGTGTCCCGTCCATCGTTGAGCCCGAGATCGTTCAGTTCAAGAAGAACTCCGCCAAGTTCATCCTCCATGTCGAAAAGGACACGGTATGGCGTCGATTCAATGAAGACAAGTTCTGGAAGAAGCACAATTGCATTCTCACGCATGGCGGCGGTCAGCCACCCCGAGGCGTAAGGCGAATGCTGCATCGGCTTCACCATGAGTTGAAGCTGCCTGTTTATTGCCTCCTCGACAACGACCCGTGGGGATATTACATCTACAGTGTGCTCAAACAGGGATCCATCAACCTTGCGTACGAGTCACGCCGTATGGCCATACCGGCCGCGCGGTTTCTCGGGTTGCGCAGCAGTGACTATGAAAGATGCCAGCTCAAGCCAAGCGTCCAGATCAAGCTCAACGATCAGGACGTGAAGCGGGCGCGTCAGATTGCGCAATATCCGTGGTTTATCCATAAGAAGCCGTGGCAGAAGGAAATCGAGCTGATGTTGAAGAATGGGTTCAAGCTCGAGGTCGAAGCGCTGATCAGCAAAGACATCAGCTACGTGACCGAAGAATATGTGCCCGTGCGGCTTCAGGAAGATACGTTTCTGGATTGAGGGGCCATTGCATCTGCCCCGGACCATCATAGCCCTGTAACTTTTATCGGAAGATCAACGTCCCTCGAATGGCTGTTCGAGGTAGCTCTTTATCTCAGGATGGCCGCCATACTCAGCCCACCCGGCGGGCGTTCCGCCGACTTTTGTGTCCTTAATGCGGGGATCCGCTCCCTGTTCGCAGAGAAACTGCACCATTGTCTGGTGGCCGTTGAGCGCGGCGTAGTGGAGCGCTGTGCCTGAGTAATCGAATCCTCCAGGAATGGCGTCAATCTGAGCGCCTTTGTTCAACAGTAACTTCGCAGCATCGATCTGGCTGTGCATGCAGGCGTAGACGAATGCGTTGTTAATGATGTCCTGACGATCGTTGGCCCACGATCGTATTGTCGAGATCAGTTTATCTTTGCCCTGCCGTGTGAAATTCGATCGTTCGGCTTCTTCTATGCCACCCCAGGGCCAATTGATGTTTCCCGCCTCGGTCTTCAGATTGCCGTCCGTATCGAAAAAGGAAGCGATCAAATCCGTTCTGCCCAGTCCCGCTGCAATGCGCAGGTTATGGATGGATGCGCCTCGCTCGAGCAAGAGGGCCTTTACCCCCTGGCTGTTCCAATACAACGCCTCTTCCAATGGAGACCAGCCTCCGTTGCCGCTCATCGCGGCGCCGCGCTCGAGGAGTAAGGCAGCAACTTCAACGTTGTCACAGCTGGCGCACGCGATCAGCGGCCCATCGAGATCTGCGCCCGCGTCAATCAGGATGATGGCCATTTCGACCCTGGCGAAGGAGTTTTTCCGGTCGAGTACCAGGCACTGCAGCAGGGTTGGATGGCTCGTTGTCGACCGGCTCGTCGCCAATGAAGGATCCTCGCGGACCAACTTCCTGAGTCGATCGACATCGTCAGATTTAAGCGCGCTCACGGCCGGTTGAAACTTGGCGTCCATGGATCGAGCGTTTCCGGTTACTTCTCGAAAACCACCTGCCCGGCCTTGATGGTCGTTACGACCTTGAGTAGGGCTTCACTGTCACGCATCGGATCACCATCAATGATCACGATGTCCGCTAATTTTCCCGGTTCAAGGGTACCGAACTCGGAGCCGTGCAACGTTGCGGCAGCGGCGTTTTTCGTGATGATCTTCACAATGTCTTGCGGCGAGAACACGAGCCGGAGCGCGCGAAGCTCGTCGGCGAGGGTTTCTTTGGGCGGCCACTGCGTGTCGGTGCCGTAGCCGTAGACAAGTCCGGCTTCCCAGAGCAGGCGCGCGTTTACAGGTCCCTGTCCCGCACTCGAGAGTGTCTGCCAGGGAAACGGTTGTCCATCCCTGAACAGCGCAGCTCCGTTAGTGTCGAAGTGCGGCACGAACACGGCGAGAGTCGAGGTCATCGGGATTTTGGCATCGACGATTTTCTTTACTGCCGCAGGATCGTCGCCCAGACTGCCGATGTGAGGCGTGTGCACGAGCATATCGGGCTTTGCTTCCAGGGCAGCGAGAGTGTCGCGCACACTCACGGCATGCACAATTGTCGGCATGTTGTGTTTCTTGCCTTCAGCAACGATTAGTTTGAGTGTTTCGACTTCGGGCCCGTTCTGCGTCGTATTGAGTACAACCTTAAGATAGTCATAACCGGTCTGCTTGGCGCTTTCGACGGCCTTGATGGTCGCGTCTCGCGCAACCGCGGGTGCGGGTGTCGTTGGCAAGGGACCGCGTGCGGGATCGGTTCGAGCCGGGTCTCCATTGGGTGGAGGGCCTGTTGCGCCCGCCACCGGTAGGAATGTTCCGACATAGAGTCGCGGTCCTTTCATTTGACCGGCTTCGATTCGCTTGCGGGCTTCGACGACCTGTGGCGGATCGATCGCCGCGAGAACGGTTGTAAAACCCGCTTCAAGAAATTGCTGGAACTGCGGAGCAGCGCGCTGTGTGAGCCACTGTGCTGCGTCGCCCGTGACGAGGTGACGGTGGCCCTCGACGAAAGCCGGCATGACGGTCTTGCCGCCCGCGTTAATGGTTCGGCCACTTGTCGTCGTTGGCGCCGTGGCCGAGACCGACACGATCTTGCCATCGCGCACAACCACGGCGCCTCGCTCGATAACCTTGCCGGTGCCGTCTAGAATCCGCGCGTTTGTAATGGTCAGATTCTGTGCGTAAGCGCCGCCCGCACTGGCCAACACAATGGCTGCGCCGATGAATCCAAGATGGGATCTGATCTGCATTCGTTTGTACCCCCGCAAAAGCCTCAAGTATACGACCAGCAGCAAAATGCAGGATCGCCGAACAGTTTCCCATTTCCGCCAATGGATCGACCAGCGTGCCCTGATTGCGCACACCAGGGGCGTCTGTCTCTTGCTCTTCATTACAAAGTGCTTTAGTATTTCTCTCCTTGAATCGAAGTGATCGAAGGTTCCTCGCAGTAGTCATAGGGCTCGTCTTCGCTGCCGGCATTGGGTTCAGCGGAGCGGCGCTCTACCTCGTCTACACCATCAACCCCGTCCACACCGATCCGGCGGCGGTCCCGTCTACGGTGGCCGGTGTGCCCCCCGGGCGATATTCGGGTGCCGTCGAGAAGGCAAGAAGCCTCGCTCGTAAGCTGCTCGTGCAAGAGAATCTGCCGGGGCTTTCGGTTGCTGTCGCCATTGATGGCGAGATCGTGTGGGCCGAAGGCTTCGGCTTCGCCAACGTGGAACGCCGTGCGCCGGTGACGCCGCGCACGCGGTTTCGTACCGGCAGCGTCTCCAAAACATTGACGGCTGCGGCGGTGGCCCTGCTTTACGACCGCGGCCGCATCGATCCGGATGCCCCTGTCCAGACCTACGTCCCGTCGTATCCGCAGAAGCAATGGACAATCAGTACGCGCCAGTTGCTGGGCGATGTCGCGGGAGTTCACCGACCCCGCGGTGACAGCGTCGACAATCTGGCATACGGCCACTGCACGAGTCTCAGCGAGGCCTTGAAGGCTTTCGCCGACGAACCGCTCTCCTTCAAGCCCGGTACGAAGTACCAGTTCTCCACGTACGGCTGGGTTCTCCTCAGCTCCGTAGTTGAGGATGCGTCGGGGGAACCCTTTTCCACGTTCATGAGCCGCGAGGTCTTCAAACCGCTTGGCATGGAGCGCACCGGATTGGAGGGGGCATCCGACGACACGGACACCATCTCGTTCTACTTTCCCCGGGTGATGATGCGCCCAAACCTGGGATTGCAAAACGGACTCGGGGCGGACTATTCGTGTTTTTGGGGTGCCGGCGCGTTTCTGTCCACGCCCTCGGATCTGGTGCGCCTCGGATCAGCGATGCTAAAGCCGGGATTTCTGACGGCTGAAACCATCAGACTGTTCCAGACGCCACTCCAGCTCGACTCGGGCGCATCAACCGGATTTGCGCTGGGCTGGAAGGTCGATACCCTCCAGCTTGCCGGTGCGCCAGCGCGTCTGCTGCATCATCGAGCCACTCCTACGGGTAGCACCGTTTCGCTCTCGTTGTTCCCGGATCGCAGAATGGTTATTGCGGCCACCGCCAACGTTACCCATGGCGACGCCGTGGACCCCTTTGCGATGCAAGTCGCGGAGCAGTTCGCCCGGTAACAATCCGGCAGACGCCGTCCGGATCGAAGAGTGCGACGTGAATCATACCTTCTGGCGATGCACCGGCAATTCCGTACGGCGACGTGTCTTTTCGCCGTGTGATATCGGTTGTTGACCCGGTTCCTTTCGTCTCGTGTCCTTCCGTCTCGTTGACAGGTCAAGATGTCGGTTATAGAGTCCGGCGTCACACTAAACGAGATGCGTCAATGATTAACGAGCGCCGCCGACCCGTGTACCGCCAGCTTTGGGCCCATGTGCTGATCGCCATGGCCGTCGGTATCGTATTGGGCTATTTAAACCCCGACCTGGCGAAGCAGATGAAACCTCTGGGCGACGGCTTCATCAAGCTGATCCGCATGGTGATTGCACCCATTGTTTTCGTAACAGTCGTCAGCGGCATCTACAAGATGCAGAGTACAAAAGAAGTCGGTCGAATCGGCGTTCGCGCCATCGTCTACTTTGAAGTCGTCTCGACTCTGGCATTGCTCCTCGGGCTTGCTGTCGCCTTGTTGGTTCAGCCTGGAGCGGGGATCCACGCCGACCCTGCGAGTCTCGATGTGAAGGCGGTGGATTCCTATATTGGAGGCGCGTCCAAACAAACCGCCACGGAATTTCTCTTGAACATTATTCCCTCAACATTGGTTGGAGCGTTTTCAGAGGGGCAAATACTTCAGGTGATGTTCGTCGCCATACTGACGGGTTTGGCGCTTCTCAAGGCAGGTGAGCGCGCTCGCCCGCTCATGCATCTGCTCGATCAGGCGTCGGCTGTGCTGTTTGCGCTACTGGGCCTGATCATGACGCTGGCGGCGATTGGAACATTCGGTGCCATGGCGTTCACTGTCGGCGCCTTTGGGCTGGGTGCACTGGCGCCTCTGGCGAAATTCGTCATCGCCATGTATGGCACCTGCATCCTCTTTACACTGGTGATCCTGGGCGCCGTTGCCAGAATGACTGGATTCCGTATCCTCAAGTTCATTGCGTACATCAAAGATGAGATTCTTCTCGTTCTCGCGACGTCGTCGTCGGAGGTTGCGTTGCCTCGCTTGATGGCGAAGCTCGAGCAACTGGGGTGCCGGCAGAGCGTCGTGGGATTGGTCGTCCCCACCGGTTATTCTCTGAACACGGATGGTTCGGCCATTTATCTGTCTTTGGGAGTCCTCTTCATTGCTCAGGCGACAGGCACTCATCTTACGGGGATGGAAATGGCGACGGTGTTTGCGGTCATGCTCTTAATGTCAAAGGGAGTCGCCGGGGTTTCGGGTTCGACGTTCGTGACCCTCGGTGCGACCCTGGCAAGCGTTCAGACGGTTCCCGTTGCCGGAATGGCGCTGCTGCTCGGTATTGAACGATTCATGTCGATGGCGAGGGCCGTCACCAACATGATTGGAAACGGCGTCGCAGGGATTGTCGTTGCCAGATGGGATGGCGCACTCGATGAAAAGCGATTAAAAGAGGAACTGAATCGAGAGGCATCTTGAGAGGATCTGGGGACAGCCTCCGAATTCGATTCGGAAGTGTTAACGAGACTCCAAATTCGGCGGATCGAATTCGGAGGCTGTCCCCAGATCTTCGTTCCGTACGTTGACGGAGAAAAACATGAATCTAGGGTTTATTGGTCTCGGAGCGATGGGACAGGTCATCGTTCCGCGTTTGCTTGCGGCGGGCCATACGGTGACCGGCTGGAATCGGTCGCCGGAGAGAGCGAAGCCGCTCGTGGAAAAGGGCATGCTCCTGGCAAACACACCCCGCGACGTTGCAGCAGCTTCCGAAGTCGTCTTCTCGATCGTGACAGATGGCGCTGCAGTGAAAAAAGTCGCTCTCGGCGACGACGGTGTTCTCTCCGGCATCAAAAAGGGTTCGGTCTACATCGACATGGGAACGATTGCGCCGGATGTGACGCGGGAAGTTTCCGCAGAGTTTGCAAAGAAGGGAATCGTGATGCTTGACGCCCCTCTCTCCGGCAGTCCGGTTACGGTGGAGCAGGGGAATGCATCTCTGATGATTGGTGGAGACCACTCCACCTTCGAGCGACTGGAACCGGTGCTGAGAACGATCGGCCCAAAGGTGACCTACATAGGCGCGAGTGGACAGGCCGTGACGATGAAGCTTGCCGTCAATCTCCTGCTCATGGTTGAAGTGGTCGCATTTGGCGAGGCTGTGGCGCTTGCCGAAAAAGGAGGCGTGGCGCGTGAAGTCGCTCTCGACGCCGTGTTGAAGAGTGTCACTGCCGCGCCTGTTCATGGGTACCGCGGCCCGTTTATTCTTGAGGGAAAAATGCCGAAAGTTCCTTTGGCGGATGTCACCCTCCAGCAAAAGGACATGCTGCTTGTGCTGGAGATGGCCAGGAAGCTGGGCAGTCCCGTTCCGCTTGCCGCCGCAACGAATGAAATGATGAATGCCTGCCGCGGACTTGGTCTGGATCACAACGATTTTGTCGTCGCGCACGAGGTTTATCGCCGGCTGGGCGGTCAATCGCGTTGAACATACTGGCTGAACATAATGAATGAAGAGGTAATCTTTGGAATCGGAGAATGACAAACCCAAGCCTGTTGCGGGTCCTAAACTTCCGCCATATGGGATGCCGATAACAAACGAACAGGCGAAGAAAGTTGCAGCCGCTGCATTGAAGCCTGCGCGCGAGAATCAGTGGACGATGGTTGTCGCGATTGTCGATACGGGTGGCCATCTCGTCTATCTGGAGAAACTGGATCAGACGCAGGTTGGCAGCGTGGAAATCGCAATCGCGAAGGCCAGGTCTTCTGCCATATTCAAACGCTCGACGAAGATGTTTCAGGAAAGACTGGCACGAGGCGGAGACGGGTTGCTCGTTCTTCGTCTGAAGGATGCCATTCCGGTCGAGGGCGGGCTGCCCATCGTCGTCGACGGCAAACTGATCGGAGCCCTGGGAGTCTCCGGGGGATCCAGCGCGGAAGACGAAGTTTGCGCCGAGGCCGGCGCTGCCGCTCTGTCTTAGGGTGCATACTACCCGGATGCCTGCTGCGCGTCTTTCAATTACGCACGTCATATACGACATGGATGGGCTCCTGCTCGATACGGAGCCCTTCTACACCGAAGTCACTCAGGCGATCGTCGGTCGGTATGGCCGCACCTTCGATTGGTCTGTAAAGTCGCGAATGATTGGCAAGAGAGCCATCGACTCCGCTCGCATTCTCGTCGAGGCACTCCATCTGCCGATAGAGCCCGAGGACTACCTCCGCGAACGGGACTCTATGCTCACCCAGTTGTTCCCGACAGCGAAGCCAATGCCCGGCGCAAAAAGGCTCACGGAGCATCTCGCGCGCCATGGCATCTCACAAGCAGTGGCGAGCAGTTCTCATCAAAGGGACTTCCAATTGAAGACGACGCGGCATCGGGAATGGTTCGCGTGCTTTCAGTGCGTGGTTCTAGGCGATGACCCGGAGGTGAAGCGCGGCAAGCCGGCGCCGGACATTTTTATTACTGCTGCGGCTCGGCTGGCCGCACCGCCTGAGCGATGCCTTGTATTGGAGGATGCGCCGTCCGGCGTCGAGGCAGCGCATGCGGCGGGAATGTCTGTCGTGGCTGTGCCGAATCCGGGAATGAATCACGACGCGTTCGGGGGCGCAGCCCAGGTGCTCTCATCGCTGCAATCTTTTGATCCTTTAGTGTGGGGACTTCCGGGCTTTGAATGATTTGGGGACGGGCAGATGTGGGGACAGACTCCGAATTCGGAACTGGAAGGTTTTTCAAGCCTTCGCAATCTTCCAGTTCCCAATTCGGAGTCTGTCCCCACATCTGCCTCTAAGGTTCTACCGCAATCCGCACCGCGTTCACTCTGCCTGTGAGCGTATCGAGTACGTTGCCCGACAGATCGAAGACCTGCGTCTGAAAGGGACCATTGAACGCGTTTGTCGAAGGATCCAGCGACACCCAGGCTCGGACTTTATAAGTTGCCGCCACCGTCCCATCGGGCGCGAACGAATTGCCCTTAAACGTGATAGCGAATTGATTGCGGCCTGTTCTCTCCCAACCACCATAGCCCGCGCCTTCAGAAGCCCAGCACGACTCCGCAATCAGCGAGCCTCGATTCGCGGTGGTCGCGATGGTGAGGGTTGGTGCCGGAGGGCACGGAGGCAATCCTGGTCGGTCGAATTCGATCGCCGCGTTCCATGCTCCCTCGATAGACTGGCCAGAGTTCGGTAACTGCGCACTGACAGCAATACCTGCAATCAGAATAGCCGCGATCGCCAGATAAAGAGATTTCCTTTTGCTGATCGTCATTTGAATTTCCCTTCTCGATCCTCGTGGATCGCTTCGATGCGCGCATTCTTCGCTATCAGCGGCGTGAGAGTCCTTAGAGAGTTCTTAGAATTCGCTTTGAAACTGGATAAGCTACGCGCCGAAACAGATGCGCCAACGAACGGAGCACTATTACTTGTTCGGGCCCTTTCGGCTTGATCCGGAGGAATACCGTCTGCAGAAAGACGGGCTTGTCATTCCGCTGACCCCGAAAACTTTGGCGATGCTCTTGATGCTGGTCCGTAGCAATGGCAATCTCGTCGAGAAAGAACTGCTGATCCAGGAATTGTGGCCGGACACTTTCGTTGAGGAGTCGAACGTCACGTTCAATATTTCAGTGATCCGGAAGGCACTGGGCGACACGGCTCAGGCTCCGCGCTACATCGAGACAGTGCCGAAGCGTGGATACCGGTTCTTACCTGCTGTAAAAGAGATTCGCACAGAGAGCGAGATCAAGTCCCTTGCCGTGTTGCCGTTTGTAAACATGAGTGGGCAGGAAGAAGGAGAGTACTTTGCCGACGGCATCCATGAGGCTCTGATTTCCGAACTCGCTCACATCGGTCCGGTGCGCGTCATTTCCCGGACATCTTCGTTGCAGTACAAGCATGGAAAGCAACGGATGCCTGCGTTTGCCCGGTCTCTTCAGCTGGACTTCGCGATCGAAGGCTCAGTGTTGCTGGAACGGAATCATGTTCGAGTCAACGTGCGTTTGGTCGACGCGGTCAACGATGCTCAGATGTGGGCGCAGAGCTACGATCGTCCGCTACGCGATGTTCTCAGCGTGCAGGCGGAAGTTGCGGGCTCGATTGCGCATCGGATCGGAATCAAACTCAGTCCCAGCCAGGAGGTGCGGTTGCGCGACTCACGATCGATCGACCCGGAAGCGCATGCAAACTATCTGAAGGGGCGTTACTACTGGCATCAGTTCTTTACCGAAGCAGGAATGAAGACGGCGATCGCGCATTTTCGCCGGGCGCTTGAACTGGACCCGAACTACGCAGAAGCCTGGGCGTACCTGTCCGCATGTTTTGCCGCAATGGCGGTTCAGTCGATGCTGCCGGCCGGGCAGGCCGAGGCGGAAGCGCAGCCCGCCGCGAAACGCGCGCTCGAGCTTGCTCCGCTTTCGGCGGAGGCACATATGGTCGTGGCGGCCAACCACTTGTTTCTCACCTGGAACTGGCCGGCAGCGGAGCGCGCGATCCGAAAGGCGATTGACCTCAATCCCAGCTGCGAAGCACACAGCTTGTTTGCGCACTATGCGCTGGCACGCGGGTGGTGTGAAGAGGCGATCTATTGGCAGCGTCGTGCGCTTGATCTGGATCCCATGTCGGCAACGATGAACAACGATCTCGTTTGGGCGTACCTTGCTGAATCGTGATTACACAAGAGCAGTGGATTTAGGATTGAGCGCGGAGGGTATGAAATTCAATTACCCCCTGACGCATCTTTACCCCGGTCAGGCTTACCTGTGCACTGGTGAATACAAAAAGGGGATTGAGGAGCTGGAAAAAATTGTGTCGCCGATTGAGGAAACGCCGGGCAGCTTTCTTGCGATGCTCGGCTATGCCTACGGTATCGCCCGACAAAAGACCGCGGCTAGGGAGATCTTTCGGAGGATGAAAGACCTCTCGAGACGGAGCTATGTCGCCTCTTACGATTGGGCTGTCCTTCATGCAGGTTCAGGTGAGACTGGCGCTGCGCTTCAGCGCTTAAAGCAGGCCGTTGACGAACGCGAACCACGAGTGATCTGGATGAAGGTCGAGCCGGCGTTCGATCGTATTCGCGATGAGCTGCGTTTTCAGGCTTTGATTCGGCGCCTGAATTTGGGGGTTGAGTAGTCCGTCCCCAAATCATTTCGACACGGCCTTGAGTGCCGTCAGGCGAGCGGATTCCGGGATCCGAAACCGCTTGCGATAGGCGCCCGGGGGCAGTCCGATCGTGCGTTTGAACAAACGCCGGAAGAATGCAGCATCTTCATAGCCTACCTGCCAGCTGATCTCATCGACGGAAGTGTCCGAGCACTCGAGCCGGCGCTTGGCATCTTCGATTCGAAGTTGCTGCACGTAGGCAATCGGCGTTATGCCGGTCGCTTTCGTAAACCGACGCTTGAAGGTCCGTTCGGCAAGTGGCGAACGTTTGATCATTTCTTCGACGGGGTTGCCGACGGCAAAATGATCGGCCAACCATTGTTGCGCGCTCTGGATATCGCCGTCGCCGTGATCGGTCTTGCCTTCGAAGACGATGTAGGGAGTCAGGCCGTCCTGATGAAATTGGAGCGCAAAGCGACGTGCAACTTCCTGAGCCGCGGCCACCCCGGCGTAACGCGCGATGAGATAAAAAACCATGTCGTGCCATGACGTCGATGCGCCTGAGGTTACCAGTTCCTCGTTAGGGCCCGAGATCATGAGTACACGTTCCGGATGGATATGCACGGCTGGATATGTCGCCGCAAACGCTCGTGCGTACATGAAATGCACCGTCGCATCTTTCCCGTCGAACAATCCTGTCTCGGCCAATAAAAAGATTCCGGAGCAGGCGGAGCAGAGTACGGTTCCGCGTTCGTGCATCGCCTGGAGCCAGCTGACCAGACGA
>Ga0070667_100001542_pt1 | contig 20630 bp, 20 predicted proteins | sample KBSS33metaG_FD_64659 | JGI IMG/M metagenome (GOLD analysis project Ga0070667, IMG submission 64659) | Switchgrass rhizosphere microbial communities from Kellogg Biological Station, Michigan, USA - KBS S3-3 metaG | ecosystem: Host-associated > Plants > Roots > Rhizosphere > Soil ... | reverse complement strand
TAACCGACCGCTATCCGGTGCTCTACACCGGGGAGTCCGGGCTGGTCGCCCACGAATGCATCCTCGACCTGCGCGAGATGACCAAACGCACGGGTGTGACGGCCGAGGATGTCGCGAAACGGTTGATCGACTACGGTTTCCACGCTCCCACGTTGTCGTTCCCGGTCAACGGCACGCTGATGGTCGAACCCACCGAGTCGGAAGACCTGACCGAGCTGGATCGGTTCATCGCGGCGATGATCGGTATCCACGACGAGATCAGCCGGGTCGGATCAGGGGAGTGGACGCTGGAGCAGAGCCCGCTGCGCCAGGCCCCGCACACCGCCGAGCAGGTCACCGCCGCCCACTGGACGCTGCCGTACAGCAGGCAGTACGCCGCGTATCCCGTTGCGACACTGCGACGCAACAAGTACTGGCCACCGGTCCGTCGCATCGACGGCGCCCACGGTGACCGCAACCTCGCCTGTTCCTGCCCCGCGCCGGAAGCGTTCCAGATCGAATCCGCCGAAATCCTCGAGGAGGTTTTTGCATGACCACCGGCCCCGCATCCCCGCTGCTGGACGAACACCGTTCCCTGGCAGCCAGTTTCACCGATTTCGCGGGCTGGGAGATGCCGCTGAAGTACGGCAGCGAGCTGGCCGAGCACCGAGCGGTGCGCGAGGTCGCCGGCTTGTTCGATCTCTCGCACATGGGTGAGATCGCGGTCACCGGGCCGCAAGCGGCCGCTGCCCTGGACTTCGCGCTGGCCGGTGAGGCCTCCAAGATCGCGGTCGGGCGGGCCAAGTACTCGCTGATGTGCAACGCCGGCGGCGGCGTCATCGACGATCTCGTGGTGTACCGGCTGGGCGACGAGCACTTCCTGGTCGTCGCCAACGCCGCCAACGCGCCCACAGTGGCACGTGAACTCACCGTTCGGGCAGAACAATTCGACGTGCACGTCGATGACCAGTCGCTGGACACCGCGTTGATCGCGGTGCAGGGACCCGTGTCCGAAGCCATCGTCAGCTCACTGGTGCCCGAGGACCAGCGCGCCACCGTTGCCGAGCTGAAGTACTACGCGGTGGCCGAGGTTCGGGTGGCCGGCATCGACGTGCTGTTGGCGCGCACCGGGTACACCGGCGAAGACGGCTTCGAGCTCTACGCGCCCAACGCTCACTCCGTGGCGCTGTGGCAGGCGCTGCTGGCCGCCACTGCGGAGGCCGGCGGCGTGCCGGCGGGCCTGGCCTGCCGCGACACACTGCGGCTGGAGGCCGGCATGGCGCTCTACGGGCACGAACTCACCATGGCGACCAACCCGTACCAGGCGGGCCTCGGCAAGGTAGTGCGCCTGAGTAAGGACTTCGTGGGACGCGATGTGCTGCAGCAGCTTTCGGAGCAGACCGTCCAGCAGGTTCTCGTCGGTCTCAAAGGCGACACCCGCCGCGCCGCGCGGGCGGGGTACACCATCCACCACGGCGACGACGCCGTCGTGGGCACGGTGACCTCGGGCACACTGTCGCCGACCCTGGGGTACCCCGTCGCACTGGCCTATCTCGACGCCGCGCTGGCGGCACCGGGAACCAAGGTGCAGGTCGACGTCCGCGGGCGAAAAGAGCCGTTCCAAGTCACCCCGGCGCCGTTCTACCGCCGCGCCTGACACTCCTACTTCAGACAAGGATCACCATGGCCATCAACACCATTCCCGACGACCGCAGCTACACCGAGGAACACGAGTGGGTACTCATCGCGCCCGGCGCCGCGCTTGCCGATTCGCCGGTGCGGGTAGGAATCACCGCGGTCGCGGCTGCGGCTCTCGGTGATCTGGTGTACGTCGACCTGCCCGAGGTCGGGGCCACCATCACTGCCGGCGAAAGCTGTGGCGAGGTGGAATCGACCAAGACCGTCTCCGAGCTGTACCCGCCGGTGAGCGGTACGGTCACAGCGATCAACTCCGACGCCGTCGACGACCCCAGCATCATCACCGCCGACCCCTACGACGCGGGCTGGCTCTTCGAAGTACAGGCCACCGCAGCCGGAAACCTCTTGACCGCAGCGGATTACGCAACACGGAACGAGGGTTAGCCATGAGCATCCTGGATCAACGGCTCGCTGATTTCGACCCCGAGATCGCCGCGGCGATCGGTGACGAACTGCACCGGCAGCGCCTCGGGCTGGAGATGATCGCCTCCGAGAACCACGCACCGCTGGCCGTGATGCAGGCCCAGGGCTCGGTGCTCACCAACAAGTACGCCGAGGGCTATCCGGGACGCCGCTATTACGGCGGCTGCGAGCACATCGATGTCATCGAACGGCTCGCCATCGCGCGAGTGAAGGAACTGTTCGGCGCCGAATTCGCCAACGTGCAACCACACTCGGGTGCGCAGGCCAACGCGGCGGTGATGCATGCGCTGATCAAGCCGGGCGACACCATCCTCGGTCTGTCCCTGGACTGCGGCGGCCACCTCACGCACGGCATGCGGTTGAACTTCTCCGGCAAGCTGTACAACGTCGCTGCCTACGGGGTGTCCAAAGAGGACTACCTGATCGACATGGACGCGGTGGCCGAGGCGGCTCGGGAACACATGCCGCAGTTGATCATTGCCGGCTGGTCGGCGTACCCGCGCCGGCTCGATTTCGCCCGCTTCCGCGAGATCGCCGATGAGGTCGGCGCGTACCTGATGGCTGACATGGCCCACTTCGCCGGCCTCGTCGCTGCCGGGCTCCATCCGTCCCCGGTGCCGCACGCCCACGTGGTGACCTCGACGACGCATAAGACCCTCGGTGGCCCGCGCGGTGGCGTCATCCTGACCAACGAGGCTGACATCGCCAAGAAGATCAACTCGGCGGTGTTCCCCGGCCAGCAGGGCGGGCCACTGGAGCACGTGGTCGCCGCCAAAGCAGTCGGTTTCAAGATGGCCGCGCAGCCGGAATTCGCCGAACGCCAACAGCGAGTGCTGCGCGGCGCGCGAATCCTGGCCGACCGGCTGAGCCAGCCGGACGTGAAGGCGGCGGGTATCACCGTCCTCACCGGCGGCACCGACGTGCACCTGGTTCTCGTGGACCTGCGCAACGCTGCCATCGACGGGCAACAGGCGGAGGACCGACTCGATGCCGTCGGCATCACCGTCAACCGCAACGCGGTGCCGTTCGATCCCCGGCCGCCCATGGTGACGTCCGGTCTCCGCATCGGCACGCCGGCCCTGGCCGCCCGCGGGTTCGGCGACGACGAGTTCGCGCGCGTTGCCGACGTCATTGCCGAGGCACTCATCGCCGACAGTGCTGCCGATACCGAACATCTTGCCGCGCAGGTGCGTACGCTGGCCGAACTGTTCCCGCTTTACCCGGAGTTGTAATGGCGATCAGCGTGTTCGACCTGTTTTCCGTCGGGATCGGGCCGTCGAGTTCACACACCGTCGGCCCGATGCGGGCGGCCGGCAGGTTCGTCGATGAGCTCGTCGCGTGCGATGTGGTCGACCGCGTCACCGACGTCCGCGTCGACCTGTACGGGTCGCTGGCCGCGACCGGCGGCGGCCACGGCACCATGCCGGCCATCCTGCTGGGCTTGGAGGGTTACCGCCCCGAGACCATCGAGACCGACGAGATGCAACAGCGGCTGGCAGTCATCCGGGCCGACGGCAAGATCAGGCTGGACGGCCGAATTGTGCTTGCCCTCGACGAATCCGACATCGCCCTGCATCCGGCGCAGCAGCTCGATCGTCATCCCAACGCGATGACGATCACCGCGACCTCGGTGGCCGGCGAGGTGCTCTACAGCGAAACCTACTTCTCCGTCGGCGGTGGTTTCGTGGTTACCGAAGCCGAGATGGCCCGCCCACCCGAAGCTGCGCGCGGCACCGGCACTTTCACGTCGGCGGCAGAACTGCTGGCTCTCACCGACCGCGAGCGCATCTCCATCAGCGAAGCCATGATGGGCCAGGAGTCCGCGACCCGCACCGACGCCGAGGTGTGTGCGCGTCTCCTGCACATCCGCGACGTGATGATCGCCTGCGCGACCAACGGGATGTCCCGCGACGGCTACCTGCCCGGCAACCTGCGGGTGCGTCGCCGGGCGAAGGACTGGTACCTGCGGCTCAATGAAGAAGATCCACAGCGGGATCCGGCCTTTGCCGAAGATTGGGTCAACTTGGTCGCGCTGGCCGTCAACGAGGAGAATGCCTCGGGCGGACGCATCGTCACCGCACCGACCAACGGCGCCGCCGGCATCATTCCGGCCGTCCTGTACTACGCCCTGCACTACACATCGGCCGGTAAAGCCGATCCCGACGACGCCACTGTCCGGTTCCTGCTGACCGCGGGTGCCATCGGATCGCTGTACAAGGAACGCGCGTCCATCTCCGGCGCCGAGGTCGGCTGTCAGGGCGAGGTCGGATCCGCGGCGTCCATGGCGGCCGGTGGGCTCGCTGAAATCCTCGGTGGCACACCGCAACAGGTCGAGAACGCCGCCGAGATCGCCATGGAACACAGCCTGGGGCTGACCTGCGATCCGATCGGGGGCCTCGTACAAATCCCGTGCATCGAACGCAACGCCATCTCCGCGGGTAAAGCCATCAACGCCGCCCGCATGGCGCTACGCGGCGACGGTACCCACCGGGTCAGCCTGGACCAGGTCATCGAGACGATGCGTGCCACCGGCATGGATATGAGCTCCAAATACAAGGAAACCTCGACCGGTGGCCTCGCCGTCACCGTCAACGTCGTCGAATGCTGAGTGACATGTCCATTGCCCCGGAAGGGCGCCGCTTGCTGCGGCTCGAGGTGCGCAACGCGCAGACGCCGGTGGAGCGCAAGCCACCCTGGATGAAGGCCCGGGTCAAAACGGGCCCCGAGTACCGCGAACTCGCCGCCGAGGTCGCGCCATAAGCCAGTTGTCCGCAATCGCATTCGGTGATCGTGCCGCGAGATACGGTTGACCGGTGAGCATCACCGTTCGCGAATTGCTGGACATGCCGCACCTGCAGTTGCGACTGCACTCGGGCAAGGCCGGCCTGGACCGCCAGGTGACCTGGACGCACACGTCGGACCTGCCCGAGCCGTGGCAATGGGTCAGCGGCGGTGAATTGTTGATGACCAACGGCATGTCGTTTCCCGCCGATGCCGACGGCCAGGAGCACCTGGTCGACGAACTGCACCGGATCGGCGCCAGTGGGCTGGCCATCGGCGAACAGATGTATTGCCCGAAGCTCACGCAACGATTCACCCAGGCGAGCGAACGCCTCGGACTGCCGGTGCTCTGGATTCGCTATCCCATGCCCTTCGTGGCGATTTCACGCGCCATCGCCGAGGCCACTCTCCTCGAACAGTCCCAGCGCCTCATGCGCACGGCACGCATCTACGACGCGCTGCGCCACACCACCGGAGGTGACGTGGCGCGGTCTTCGTCTGCGACCGCGTGACCGCCGAGGCCTATCACCCCGACGGCCCGCACCCGCCGGCAGACGTGAAGGCCACTGTCCGAACCGCGTCGCAGGGCACGCTGATCGCCGGAGCCCGGTCGGTGCTGACGCCCAGCGGCGTGGAAGTCTTGGTCGGCGAGGTGCCGACACACGACAACGCGGTACTGGCCGTGATCCGCGATGGTGGCGTTGCCCTCGACGGCGTCCTCATCCAGCACGCTGCGACGGTCGTGGCCCTCGAGCTGTCCCAGACGCACCTGGCACTCGAACACACGCGTCGTTCCGGTGCCGAACTCACGGCGCAACTGATGGACGGCAGCATCGACCGGCGGGGCGGACGCCGCCAATTGCTTTCCGCCGGACTCGATCCGACGCACTCGGTCTTCGTCTCGGCGACCGGCGCCGATGAACGGCGACTGCGGGATCTCCATGTTGCCTTGTGGCGCCGCCGAATACCGCATGTGACGGCATTCCGGTCGGGTGTCGCCCACGCCGTCATCCCGGGTACCGACGAGGCCGTCGAGGCCATCGCCGGTTCGCTCGGTCCGAGCGCCAGGGTCGGGGCCAGCCGGGCAATGCAATCCGTGGCCCGTTCCGCGGAATCGGCACGGGAAGCGACCTGGGCGCTGGGCACCGCGCAACGCACCGACGAGCGGCTGGTGCGGTACGGCACTGCCACCTCATGGTTGGGTGTCGGCGGAGTCGACGATGCCCAGGCCATGGTGGAACGGTGGTTGGGCCCGCTCATCGAACACGATGCGCAACACCGGACCGGGCTGGTTGAAACCTTGGAGGCATTTCTGGCCAACCAGCGGTCGTGGCAGCGGACGGCCGAAGCCATGAATGTGCACCGCCAGACGGTGCTCTACCGCATTCACAAGGTTGAGGAACTGACCGGTGCACATCTGACCGACACCGCCGACATCGCGCAGCTGTGGCTGGCGCTCCGGTCACGAGACCTGTTGGGCGGCAGCAAGTGACGCCGAACACCGCGCCGGTACGTATCGGCATTCTCGGCGCTGCCCGGATCGCACCGCTGGCACTCGTCAAACCGGCGAAGGACTGCAGCGACGTCGTCGTGGCAGCGGTTGCCGCCCGTGACACCGAGCGGGCCGCCGCGTTCGCCGCCCGGCACGGCATCGGTACGACGTATGGCAGCTACGACGCGCTGATCGCCGACCCTGAACTCGACGCGGTGTACATCCCACTGCCGAATGGCTTGCACGGCAAGTGGATCCGCGCGGCACTCGATGCCGGCAAGCACGTGCTGTGCGAAAAGCCGTTCACCGCCAACGCCGCTGAGGCCGTCGATATCGCCCAACGTGCGGCCACATCCGATCGTGTGGTGATGGAGGCGTTCCACTACCGCTACCACCCGCTGGCCTTGCGCGTCGAAGAGATTGTCGCCTCCGGCGAGCTCGGGAAGCTGCAGTACGTCGAGACGGCGATGTGCTTCCCGCTGCCCAAGTTCTCCGACATCCGATACAACTACGCGCTCGCCGGGGGCGCGACGATGGACGGCGGTTGCTACGCCATCCACATGGCACGCACGTTCGGCGGCGGTACCCCCGAGGTCGTCTCGGCTCAGGCGAAACTCCGGGACGGACAGGTCGACCGGGCCATGACGGCCGAATTGCGCTACCCCGCAGGGCATACCGGCCGCGTGCGCTGCAGCATGTGGTCGACGAGTCTCCTCCAGATGAGTGCATGGGTCATCGGGGAGCGTGGTGAGTTGCGGGTCCTCAATCCTGTGCTGCCCCAGCTGTACCACCGCCTCACGGTCCGTACCGCGAGCGGCAAACGAGTGGAACGGTTTCCGCGGCGTGCGTCCTACAGCTATCAGCTGGATGCCTTCGCCGGCGCGGTGCTGCGCGGTGACCCGGTCAAGACCACGCCCCAGGATGCGGTGGAGAACATGACCGTCATCGATGCCGTCTACCGGGCTGCCGGGCTGCCGCTGCGGGGGCCGGCCTGACGCCGTCAGGTCAGCCGGCCAGCGACTGCTTGAAGCGGCGGACCAGGAGGGCCACTACCGCGCCGATGGCCAGGACGACGACCGAACCGACGACGTTGACCAAGCCATTGGCAACGTCGAACGGGAACGTGAAGATGATGCCGAGCAGGATGGCCACCTGCATCACCAGGCCGGCGCCGACGACGGTACTCAACCGGATGTGCAACGCGTGCAGTGCGGCGGTCGGCGTGTGCGAGGTGGCCGCGGGCATGAATCGAGCCGCGACGAACTGCGTCATCGGCCTACCGATCATGCAGCTCGCCAGGAATACCGCGGCTGCCACCCCGCCGACCAGCGTCTGGCCGGCCAGCACCAACCGGGGGTCGGTGGTCACCAACGCGACCGCCAGGGTCAGGCCGAACATCAACACCAGGTATCCGGAATAAGGATCGAGCTGACGGGCTTTGACGAGCCCGTACGCCACCGGGATGCCGGCGACGATCGTCGCAGCCAACAGCGCGAAGTACTCGGAATGCCCGGTGGCGCGAAGTCCATAGAACGCGACCAATGGCGTGCCGACCTCGAGAACGGTCCGGATGATCGCGCGCCGTTTGGCAGCGGATCCGTCGGTGTCCGGGCGGTCGACCGGCTCCGGTTCGATGGTGTCGATCGACATGGCGGTCATGGTGCTGTCCTTCCCGGACGAGTCGGTGGCGTCGCACTTCAGCGATACCTACAGCGTCGCCCTCGGCCGGCCGCGGGTCTGTCCGGCGACCGGCCGACGTGGGGGCGGAAATCGATGTCCACCGATCGGGGGAGCCGCTGCCGGTAGACGCCCGCCAGTGCACGTCAAACGCCCACGTCAACCGCCCTGTCCGCGCTAGTGTCGTCACGACTTCACTCCCGTAAGGAGATATGGCCATGGGCAGCTACCGGACCGTCCTCGTCGGAACCGACGGCTCAGAATCATCGATGAAGGCGGTCGAGCATGCCGCGGCGTTCGCGGCACAGCAGGGCGCGAAGCTGGTGATCGCGACGGCGCATTTCCACGAAGTCGAAAAGGGCGGTTGGGCGAGACCGGCCGCACCGGAAAAGGCGAGTGATCGCCGGGCTGAGGACGCACTGGGGCGTGATGCCGGGTACCGCGTGCACGGTGACGCTCATGTGTACGAAATCCTCCGTGACGCAAGCGAACTCGCGCGCGGCGCGGGCGCACAGGACGTGGAGGAGCGATCCGTCATCGGCGCGCCCGTCGAGGCGCTGGTCAGGTTGTCCACAGATGTCGGGGCAGAGCTGCTCGTCGTCGGGGATGTCGGACTCGACACGACGGCAGGACGTCTGTTGGGTTCGGTACCTGCCGACGTGGCGCGAAAGGCCAAGATCGACATCCTGATCGTGCACACTGTCGACTGACCGCGAGACTTCGACAGGGATGAATCCGATAGCGCCAGAGTATCTTTGAGCGCTCACCTACCGGCGATCGGTGCGCCGGCGGCGGCTACGTCGTGGCGGTCGGGTCGAACTCTGCGGCAAGCGCGTCGAGCTGCTGCGCCGTTCCCTGTTCGCGCCAACTCGGCTGCTCCTGGCCGGGGAGATACATGCCGTGCTCGGTCAGCACCAGCAGGGTGCCGGAATCCTCTGGGTAGAATTCGACGCTGGTAACCGACACGGTCGACAACACGTCTCCGGTGCGCAGCGTCGACGTTGTGAGAATCCTTTCGTTCGTGGCGATTTCGACGTATCTCGCCTCGTGGGTCAGCGGGCGGCCCTGTCCGTCGAGTCCCTTCACCGTCTCAAGGCCATCGACGATGAAGTCCTGCGAGTGCTCCGCGCCTTGAGCCATCCAGCGCTTGCGCGCGTCCGGATTCGCCCACGCGTCGAACACTCGCTCGACCGAGGCCGCATAGCGGCGTTCCAGCGTAAAAGTCGAATGCGTGACGTTCATGATCACTGCTCCTTCAGGTAGTCGTCGAGTTGATCGAGTTGCCGTTCCCATTCCGTGCGCTGTTCACGCAGCCAGCGTTCCGCCGCCCGCAGCCTCGTCGGTTCGATCCGGCAGCTGCGCACCCGGCCGACCTTCTCCGTGACGACGACACCCGCGTCCACCAGCACCTGGAGGTGCTGCATCACCGCGGGCAGGGACATCGCCAGTGGTTCGGCCAGAGTCTTGACCGCTGTCGGCCGTTGCACAAGCCGCGTCACAATGGCTCGGCGCGTCGGGTCTGCGAGTGCGTGAAAAACGCTACCGACGTCGTCGATTTCCGATTGGTTAGGCACCTACTTAAGTATTGTCTGCGGGTCCGAATTGGTCAAGTAATTGCTTAACCATTCCTCGTCGCAGGGTGACTCGCAGCTTTGGCGAAGCGCTCAATGCCAGGTGACCGGCCGTGAGAACCTGATGTCTATGTCCACGCACGACTTTGCGACCTACGAAGAATTCGGCCGCAAGTTCTTTGAGATCGCGGTGACCGAAGATCGCGTTGCCGAGGGTTTCGGCACGATGGCCGGCGACACCTTCGAGCTGGGGCCGTTTCCAGCTGGGCCGGCGGGGATCGCGCGGGTGACCGCCCGGGTCAGCATCGAACAACCACAAGTGACGCGCAGGGACGGCGACATGATCGCCTTCGATGTCCGCATTCCCCTGGACATCGATCTGCTGATCGATCTGCGCGTGGACCGCTCCCGGTTCGAGGTGACGGGCGAGATCGCATTGATCGCCACTGCCCGCGCCGCCGAACCGCTGCTGCTGATCATCGATATTCCGAAGCCTGAGCGCAAAGACATCTCCGTCAACGTGACGTCCCAGACGCTGCGCGGCGAACTCCTGCGGATCGTCGCGGATGTCGACTCGGAGATCAAACGCGTCATCGCAAAGCAGGTTGGCCGCCGGATCGAAGCGCCCGAGGCGCAACAGGCGAAGGTCGTCGACATCGGCAAACGGATCGCCAGCGCGTGGACTGGTATCTGATCGCGATGACGGTCAGTCTCGCTGAGTGATGGTGTGCTCGATACTGCCTATGCCGTCCAGTTCCAATGTCAATACGTCGCCGTCGCGTAGCCAGTTACCGCTTTCCATGCCACTGCCGCCGGCGAGCGTACCGGTGGCGAAAAGCTCGCCGGCGAGCAAGGTTTCGGACTTGGACGCATGTGCGAGCATCTCGCCGACGGTCCACCGCTGATCAGTGGTGTCAACCCTGCTCACGACGTGACCGTTGATGCTCACCGATCCGGTGAGCATCGTCAGCCGGGGAAGTATCTCGTCGGCGGTCACGGCGACCTGCGACATGGAGCTCGCGAAGTGCTTGGATTTCTGCGGGCCGAGTCCGGTCGCCATCTCGGCCCGCTGGACGTCGCGGGCGCTGAAATCGTTGAGCACCACGAAGGCGCCGATGGCGTCGACGGCCTGTTCAGGGCTGGCATCGCGCAGCCCGGCACGCAGCACGAAGCCGAGTTCGAGTTCGTAGTCGAGGGCTTTGGTGTACGCGGGGGCCTGCACCGGCGTGCCGCTCGGCACGAAGGTGAGGTGATTGGACATGTAGTAGATCGGTTGTCGATCGAACAGCGCGTGCGGCGCGAACTTCGGAAACGGCTTGTGGGTCAGGGATTCCACGGCGCGCGTCACCGCCGCTTCGCGCGGATGGAACCGCGTCAACAGGCCGCGCGAAGCGTCGATGACATGCTGCCGAGACGCCATGAAGTCGCGGAACGACAGCGGCTGAAACGGCAGGCAACCGCCAGCGGCGGCGACGTGAGCCTGCGCGCGCGCCACCTCGAAATCGGGCGCGAAGGCCGATGGCAGCGGCGCGGCATCGGTGGACTCCCAGTCGCCGGCCGCGTTGAGCGTCTGATGCTGCAAGCTGCCGCCGGACAAGATGCGCCGGAACTTCACGTGTCGAACCTCCACTAAAGCTGTTGCGCGAAGCCGCGTTTGACGGCGTCGACGATGTTCTCGATCAGTCCGGTATCGATTGACTGCCGGGTAAGCAGAGTCCGGAAATGCAGTGGCGCGATGACCATTTCGATGACCAACAGCGGATCGGTGCCATCCGGCAATTCACGACGGTCCACGGCGCGATCAACGATGGTTCGGGCGGCGTCGTAGCGCGCCTGCCAGAAGTCGGCGCGGCCGGCGGCGAGCATGGCGTCGTCATCGGCTGCGGCCATGGTGCGGGTCAGCGTCTGCCCGATCGGCGTGGCGAGGTACGCAGCCAGTGATTGGGCGAACGCGATGAGATCGTCGCGCAGTGTGCCGGTATCAGGGACCGGGAGCTGCTCGCGGCTGGACGCGAGCAGCGCGTCGAGGACGAGCTTTTCGCGTGTGCCCCAACGCCGCTGAATCGACGTGGCATGCACGCCAGCTCGCCGAGCCGTCTCGTTCACAGTCACGGCGTCGGGGCCTTGTTCGACGATGGTGTCCAGGACCGCGCGCAGCACCGCGTCGCGGACGCGCGCTGACCGGCCGCCTGTCCGTCGACGCGGCTCTTCGTCTAGCGCTGGCTGGGTCATCGCCTCAAGCTTAACGCAGAATCATTGCGTTAATGATGCAATCGGCGTACGTTCCGTTTAACGCAGAATCAATGCGTTAAAAGCTGGAGTGGAGGAGTGGCGATGCCGTACCGGTGGACGCTGGAAGCCCAGGAGCTTTTCGGTGAGCGCTATGCACAGATGGTCGGTACTGGGCTGCCGTCGGCGGATGTCGACGCCGTCCGGTCGGCAATCACCGACATGTGGCAGGACGCGCCCGGTGGCTGGGTGCACGAATGGTCGCAATTGGCCGAGTCATACGCGACGGCGGGCGCTCACCAGCAGGCCGCGCTGGCCTACGGGTGGGCCAAGTTCCCGACCTTGGCCGACGAGCCCAAACGCGTTGCACTGCAACGGCAGCTGGCGCAATACCTGCTCGCCGCACCGGGATTCGGCGTCGACTTCCAGCGAGACGTATTGAGCCTGCCGTACCGTGGCGGCGCCACTGACGTGCCGGTGCACACGTTCGCCATGCGGGACCTGCCGGCGAATGCGCCTGTGATCATCGCCAGCGGAGGAGTGGACACCTGGAAGATGGACTTGCACGGCCTGTTCGTCGGCCTGGCACTGCAGCTGCCGGTGCGGGTCGTGGCCTTCGACATTGCCGGCACCGGCGAGTCGACGGTGCCGATGACCGCCGACGGCGGCGCAGAGATCGTTCGGGGTCTGATCGAGCACGCCCGCGCGCTGGGCAACGGAGTGGTGGTCCATGTGGGCATTTCGATGGGCGGACATTTCTCTGCTCGTTCCGGCCTCGCGGGTGAGGTGGACGCTGCGATGGTGCTGGGCGGTCCGGTCGAGAAGGCTTTCACCAGAGGCGGTTTGAGCCGTTTTGGCATGGCGGGAATCGTCGGCAACGCCCTGGGCTTCGACGACCAGCCCAGTTCTGACGACCTGAGCGCACGACTCGCGACATTCTCGCTGCGCCCGCTGCTCGACCAGGACCACAACAGTCCCATGCTGGTGATCAACGGTGCCGACGACGTCCATATGCCACAGGACGACACGGTGGTGTTCGAGGGTCGCCGGAACACCACCGTCAAGCTGGTCGACGGCACTGGACATTGTGCGGTGACCAAGCTCGACGAGGTTGTCCCCGTGCTCTTGGACTGGCTGGCCGAGCAGTTGACCGCCAAGGCCGGCGCGTCGGAAAAATGACCCAGATGCCTGCGCCCGCACAATCGTCCGACGAACGCGTCCTGCGCCAGTGCGGCCGGCTCAGCCTGCAGGCGCAACGCCATTCAAGACGAAGTCGATGACTTCGCCTGCGACGTCGCGTTCGGTCTTGCCCGAACCGACGGCATTGTGCAACAGCGCCGTCATCATGACCGCGCCGAAAATGCTGATCGCGTCGCTGCGCGGATCCGCGACGTGCCGCAGGGTGCCGTCCGCGGCGCCGGCCTCGAGCACTCGAGCGATGGGTTCGTAGAACGCGTGCTGAACGGCGGAAGCGAGTTCGGGGAGTCGGATTGCCCGCCCCAGGTCGCCAACCAGCGCCATGCTGGTTCCTGGTCGGTTCATCGTGTGCGCGACTTGGGCGGTGATGACGGCGACGAGCCGCTCCTTGCCGCTGCCGGCTGAATCGGCGGCAGCGGCAACGTCGCGGGCAAGGTCTCCCAGTGAATCCCGCAGCAGAAAGCCGAGGATGTCGTCCTTGCCGGTGAAGTAGTAGTAGAGCGTGGCCTTCGGCACGCCGGACGCGGCCGCGATCTCTTCGATCTTCGTGTTTTCCAGGCCCTTGGTGGCGATCAAATCGGCTGCGGCATAGAGCTTGCTCGCCACTGCCGCCGGCACTGCCCGACCCGTTTGTTCAACCACGAAACGAAGTCTACGAGCAGCAAGCCGTGGGAATTCCGCCGCCGTGAAACCCGCATCCAAACTGATATGTTGTACTCAGAGTCTAAACTGTGAGTTCTAGACGCCTATCGGAAGGGATCACCATGAGCAGCGTCACCGCAGACGTGGTTGTGGTCGGCTACGGAGCTGCCGGCGTGTGCGCCGCGCTCGAAGCACGTGCTCAGGGAGCAGATGTCCTCGCCATCGACCGGTTCAACGGGGGCGGTGCCACGCGGGTGTCCGGCGGCATCATCTACGCCGGCGGCGGCACCTGGGTGCAGCGCGAGGCCGGTATCGACGACAGCGCGGACGCGATGTACGCCTACTTGCACGCCGAAGTCGGCGATTCGGTGCGCCCGGAAACGCTGCGGCGGTTCGTCGACGGCAGCCCCGCGATGATCGACTGGCTGACCGGACATGGCGTGCCGTTCGAGGCGTCGGTGTGTCCCTACAAGACGTCGTACCCCAACAACAAGTACTACCTGTACTACTCGGGCAGCGAGAACTCCGGACAGTTCCGGACGCTCACGCCGCCGGTGCAGCGCGGGCACCGCGCAAAGGGGCCGGGGGCGTCGGGGAAGAAGATTTACCAGCCACTGGCGGCGTCGGCGAGCCGTGCCGGGGTGCGCACGATGTTCCACACCCGAGCCGACTCACTTCTGACCGACGCCACCGGGCGCGTGGTGGGAGTCCGGACCAGCACCCTCGCACAGGCCCCGGCGTGGGTGCGGCAGCGCTACGCGACGTACGCCGCGCTGGCGGTGAAGCCGGGTATCTACTACCCGCCGCTGCGCGCGGCGATGGACCGGCGCCTGGCCGCCCTGGAGCGCCGGTACGCGCGAACGGTTGACGTCCATGCCCGTAAAGGCGTAATCCTCTGTGCCGGCGGCTATATCGCCAATCGAGAGTTGATCGAACAACACGCTCCGGGATATCGCGACGGACTCCGGCTCGGAACCAGCGCGGACGACGGCAGCGGCATGCGGCTGGCCGTCGATGTCGGCGCGGCCGCCGATCGGCTGGACAACGTGTCCGCCTGGCGGTTCATCACCCCACCCAGTGCGATGCTCGGCGGGTTGGTCGTCGACGAGCAAGGGCAGCGCTTCATCGACGAAACCCGGTACGGCGCAGCGATCGGCAACGCAATGGTCCAAGGCCACAACGGGCGGGGATGGATTCTCGCTGATCGGACGCTGCTCGAGCAGGCGCGTAAACAGCTGCCACAGCAGGCGATTTGGTTCCAGCGCCTGCAGATGGAGGCCATGCTGCGGACCGATCGGGTCGAGGGGGACACGATCGAGGCGGTAGCCGTCAAAGCGGGTGTCGACCCGGCGGGACTTCGTCGGACTGTCACCGCACACAACGACGCCGCGGCGTCGGGAAGCCCGGATCCGATGGGCAAACCGGCCGAGTTCGTCCACCCCGTCGAACATGGGCCCTACTCGCTGATCGCGATCTCCATCAAGCGCAGTCTGATCAATCCGTGCCCGATGTTCACCCTCGGCGGCCTCATCGTCGACGAAGAAACCGGAGCGGTGAAAACTCCAGGGGGACAACCGATCGACGGCCTCTTTGCGGCGGGACGCACGGCGATCGGCATCTGCGCCAACTCGTACGTGAGCGGACTATCGCTGGCCGATTGTGTGTACTCAGGCCGGCGCGCTGCAGAGCACGCCGTCCGGCGCCCGTCGAGCGCTGCTCAGTGATACCGCAAGCGGCATAACTAATCCCGGTCAGTGCTCGCCGAGCGACTGGCGCACGCGACAGCCAACGCTTGCGCGTGGGGAGCCAGAAAAGCCACCAAGGTGTCCGAGTCCGCCACCTTGTGCGCGGGTGCGGAGGCGGCCAGCACGGCGATGAGCCGGCAATCCGGACCGCGGATCGGGACAGCGAGGCAACCGTGGCCGGGCACCAGCAGTCCGCGTTGCGAGGCGAAAGCCGGGCGCTCGCCGCGCGCGTCCGCGGAGACGATGCGTCCGATGGCCGAGCAATCCGGCTCGGCGACAATGCGGTCGGGATCCGAGAGCGGGAAATCCGGATCGATATCGAACAGCTCCAGCACCGGCTGAGTAGCAGGAGCCAGGGGGCGATGCAGCACCAGGTGTATCCCGAACCGGGCTTCGGCGCGCACGGCGTCTACTGCCTCGCGCACCCTGTCCGCGGGTGTGGACGGGATGCCGACCAGCCGATCGATCCGTCGGCCCAGCGCGAATCCACCCAAATCGGGAGTGCGGACCAGGTATTCGCTCTCGACCAGGACCCCGAGCAAGCGGTACGCAGCCGACCGCGACATCCGCAACCGATAGGTGATTTCCAACGCCGTGACACCTGGCCCGGTAGCCGCTACTTCTTCGATGATGGCCAGCGCGGCGAGCGCGGAGCGGGATCCCGCATCCGGCCGCAACGCTCGAGTCATGGCGCGCTCCGCAAATAGCCGCGCCAGACCGAGGACCGCACGGTTCCGGAGTGCGCACCAATCGAGGCAAAAGCCTCCGGGCGGCGCCTCCGTACCCAGTAGCCGACGGCGGCCCACAGCAGCATCCAGGCGGCCGACACCGCCGAGCCGGACCACGACGGACCGGCGACCGTCAGTCCCCAGAATCCGGCTACCACCGCAGTGAGGGCCAATGCGCAGGCAGGTCCGACCACCCACACCACGCGACTCGGTTCACCGAGGTGCCGCAGCATCAACGGCATCGAGCCGGCGAGCGCGGCATACGCCAGCAGATAGCCACAGACCGCGGCGGTCACCAAGGACCCGCACACCGCTGTCGGATCGGCACCGAATGCGCTGACCGCGAACGGCACTCCGAACACGGTCGCCGTGCACACCGCGATCCCCACCGTCGGCGCCTTGCTACGGAGATCGGTGTGGCCGAGGACTTCCGGGAGCACGCCTTCGCGGGCCAGGGACAACAAGACGCGCGCCGCAGCAGTCGTAGAGGCCAGCGCGCAGGCAAAAAACGACAGAGTCGCCGCGAGATATACCGCCGGCACCAGCATCCGGCCACCGGGACTGGCCGCCAGGGCCTGGAACCACGAAGTGGACGTCGCGCCGCCGAGCGATTCGGCCTGTGCCAGGGTCGCGAGCAGCACGACGGACCCGCCCACCAGCAGCGAGCCACCGACGGCGGCCGGCACCGTACGCAGTGGTGCGCGCGTCTCGACCGACAGCACTGTCGCGCTCTCAAAACCGACGAACGCCGTCATCGCCACCGCGATACCACCGGCCAGCTGGTCGACATCGGGGACGGGAAGCAGCGTGGAATCTTGCAGGAAGTGACCGTCACCGTGGCAGAGCAGCCACACCGACACTGCCACCACGAGCAGGACGGCCACAGCTTCGGTCACCAGTGAAACCCGCGCTGACAACCGGATTCCGCGCACCAGTACCAGCCCACTGGCCGCCGCAAATCCGAGCGCGCCGACCGCGACGAGCCAGCCGTGTGCGGTCATCCCGGCGGTCGACACCAGGCGCAATGCGAACGACGAGGATTCTGTGACGGCGAACATCCCGGTGCCGAGGTAGCCGAGCAACAGTGCGCCCGCGGTGAGGAATCCGGGCATCGGTCCGACCCCGATGGCAGCGCACGTATAGAGAGAACCGGCAGCGGGCACGCGCCGGGCAAATCCCCGTACGAGCCACGACACCACCAAGGTGATGGCAAACGCGGTGGCCATGCTCGCCACGACGGGACCGCCTTGCGCGGCGACGAGGACTGGGATCGCAGTCGCCGCACCGCACGGTGCCATCGCGGAAACGGACTGTGCCGCAACATCTGCGGCACCCAACGCGCCTTTGTCCAACCCGCCGAGGCGGGTTCGCGGGCCCAAGCCCCGCAGCGGCAACGGTTGGTCGGAGACGAGCATCGCCGAGTATAGGAACCCTCCTGTTTCTTGAGGGTTTCGTGCCCGTGTCGGCGACATATCCCGCACTGGGACAACACTTCCCACGCGAATCGCCGCCACCGCAACGTGACTGACACCGTCACGCAAAGGCCTGGCCGCACGCTCGTCGGCACCCAGTTCCCTTCGATACCAACGGAGGTCAGGTCATGACAGTGGAATTCACCTCAGTTGCCCCCAGTGAGTGGTCCGCGCCACAGGCGACCGCCGATGCCATGGACGAACTGAGCGCCGATATCGCGACGGCGCTCTCCGACGCGAGTACCCGCCGGCGTTTCGATCCGTTTGTCGACATCGACTGGGATGCACCGGAAAATACCGTGCCAGAGGACGATCCGCGTTGGCAGCTGGATCCCGATGTCGCCCCGCTCGCGGCGACCGACTGGTATGCACAGCAACCTCTCGAGCAGCGGGCCGAGATGGGGCGGTGGCTGACCGCGAACATTCTCAAGGTGACGCTGCAGTTCGAAATGATGCTGATTCGCGGTGTGATCCACCACGCCGGCACCTTGCCGAACGGTTCCGCGGTGTTCCGGTATCTCCTGCACGAACTGACCGATGAATGCCACCACATCCAGATGTTCCAGGAGTTCGTCAACCGCACCGGCGCCGACGTCCCCGGAATGCGACGAGGCTCGCGGTTTTTCGGGCCGATCCTGGGGTTCATCGGTGGCTACGCCAACATCTTCCTGTTCATCGGAGTGCTGTGCGGCGAGCAGCCGCTGCATTTCCAGCAGACGTTGCAACATCGTGGCGCGGCCGCGGTGCCCCCGCTGCTGAACAAGGTCACCTCGATCCATCTCGCAGAGGAAGCCCGGCACATCTCGTTCGCCGGCCACTATCTGGCGCAGCGGATCGCCGATGTGGGGCGGTTCCGCCGGATGTTGTACGCCTTGGCATTTCCCATCTATCTGCGCTGGTTGGTCGGTGAGATGATCGCTCCGCCGCGTACGTTCGCGCGGCAGTTCGGGATTCCGCGGCAGGTATTCAAGGCCGCTTACTGGCGCAGCGCGCGTTCACGGCAGATGCTGGCAGAATCGGCCGCCGATGTCCGGCGCGTTGCCGAAGACCTCGGTCTGCGGACGGTCTGGTCGCGGTGGATATGGCGTTTGCTGGGTATCGAAGGCCGGGTGCCGCGTTACCGCGGCGAGCCCGATCGCAGCCACCCATTCACCCGGACGACGCAGTTTCGAACGGTGACATGGGCGCGCGTGGCGGCCACGGTGATCATGGGCGGTATCGCCGTGGCCGGCACGCCGGTCGGATCGCGGATCATCGCGGTGGCGACGGCGGGGGCGGCCGCCTGGGCGGCCTACCACCTGATGCGGGCTCGTCTCGGTGGGGTGGTGGGCAACCAATCGTTCGAATGGCCCAGACTCCTGGTCTGGATCACGTTGTGCGGGGCGATGATTCCCGCCGGCGGGTTGATCGGGCTGGCGTTGGTGGTGTCGATGATCCTCGCGCTGGCCGAATTCGTGCGGGCGCTATGAGGACCGACGTCAGTGTTCGCTCGATCCCACCAGATCGTCGTCCGACGTCTTGCCGACGGGTGCGGGCCATTCCGCGGGCACCGGGCGCTGGCGCACGATCTGCGGCCACCAGAACCACTTGCCCAGCAGCGCGGCGATCGACGGAGTCATGAACGACCGCACCACCAACGTGTCGAACAGCAGACCCAGACCGATGGTCGTACCGATCTGCCCGAGGATCACCAGTGGGCTGAAGATGAACGCCGCCATGGTGGCCGAGAACACCAAACCTGCTGCGGTGACGACACTTCCGGTGCCGCCCATCGACCGGATGATGCCGGTGTTGAGACCGGCGTGCATCTCCTCTTTGAACCGGGACACCAGCAGGAGGTTGTAGTCCGCGCCGACTGCCAACAGCAGGATGATGGCCAGTGGTACCACGACCCAGTACAGATGGATGCCGAAGATGTACTGCCACACCAGAACCGACAAGCCGATCGAAGCACCGAGCGACAGTACGACGGTACCGACGATGACGGCCGCGGCCACGATGCTCCGCGTCACGATCACCATGATCAGCAGGATGAGTGCGACTGCCGCCAGCGCGGAGATCAACAGGTCGTACTTGGTGCCCTCTTGAATGTCCTTGTTGGTGGAGCCGATACCGGCGACGTAGATCTTGGCGTCCGACATCGGTGTCGCTTTGAGGGCGTCGAACACCGCGTCCTTGATGGCGTTGATGTGCGGGATGGCCTCGGGGTTGGCGGGGTTGCCCTGGTGCGTCACGATCATTCGCGCCGCCTTGCCGTCAGGCGACAGGAACAGCTTGAGCCCGCGTTTGAAGTCGGCGTTGTCGAAGGCCTCGGGCGGCAGGTAGAACGTGTCGTCGTTCTTGGCGTCGTCGAAGGCCTTGCCCATGGCGGTGGCGTTCTTCAGCGCCTCATCGCTCTGGGAGTTGGTGCCACCGGTGGTCGCGTAGTTCGACAGCGTCAGTTCGCGGTTGCGTTCCTGGATGGCGATCTGCGGCGGAATGAGCGCCACCAATTGCGGCTGCAGGGCATCCAATTTGTCGAGGCTGGCGGTGATGTTGCCGAACTTGTCAGAGAGATCGGAGATCCCGTCCAGGGAGTCGAACACCGACCGCAATGCCGAGCACATGGGGATGTCGAAGCAGTGCGGTTCCCAGTAGAAGTAGTTGCGCAATGGACGGAACTGGTCATCGAAGTCGGCGAGCTTGTTCCGCAGGTCGTTGACCGTCACGACGGTGTCGTGGAACGCCTCGACCTGTTCATGCGTCGCCGCGGCGCTCTGTTTCTGCAGCGACAGTTGCTGCTTGAGCACGCCGATCGTGTTGTCGATCTCGCCTGCCTGCTTCAGCAGGTCGTTGGCCCGGTCCTTCTGGTAGCCCAAATTCATGATCTGGCTCGCGCTGGATGCGCTGATCTGGAACGGGATGGAACTGTGGGTGATCGGCGTGCCCAGCGGGCGCGTAATCGACTGCACCAGAGCGATTCCCGGCGTATGGAGCACAGCCTTGGCGGCGCGTTC